>JAANMV010000065.1_pt1 | contig 108146 bp, 92 predicted proteins | sample 7279661 | NCBI WGS metagenome assembly JAANMV01 (sample SAMN14094540, study PRJNA606508) | bioreactor metagenome | isolation source: A lab-scale SPAN reactor treating ammonium-rich wastewater day 121 | place: Ireland: Galway | collected 2017-05-16
AACCATGCAATTCGTCAACATTCTTACCAAGATCCTCGTCATTGTCGGAGGCTTAAACTGGGGCCTTGTCGGACTCGCGGACTTTGACCTTGTTGCGACACTATTCGGAAACATGACCGGACTTTCGCGAACCGTCTATAGTCTGGTGGGGCTATCGGCTGTCTACCAGGCGTTCCGAATCAAATCTTAAGTTTGCTAAATCTTATTCCAGATAACTCACGAAAGAAAGAAGGACACAACCATGAATCGATTCATTACCCTGATCGCAGCTTCCTCACTCTTGCTCATGTCGGCACTTGCTACCGCGGGCGACAAGAAGGCGCACACAGGAGCCGCTCTGACCAAGAATGCAGGACAGCAGGATATTGTCGCCACGGCGATCAGCGCAGGAAGTTTCAATACGCTCGTCACTGCGGTTCAAGCCGCGGGTTTGGTCGAGACGCTGCAAGGACCGGGACCGTTTACGGTTTTTGCCCCCAACGACGCGGCCTTTGCCAAGCTTCCGAAGGGTACCCTCGAGGCACTGCTGGCAGACAAGGCTAAGCTCGCTTCCGTACTGACTTATCATGTCGTTTCCGGGAAAGTAGCTGCTGCGGATGCGCTGAAGCTTGGCGGAAAAGATGCGGCAACGGTCAACGGCCAGAGCTTCAAGGTGACCGTCACGGACGGGACTGTGATGGTTGACAATGCTACGGTGATCGCCACCGACATACAGTGCACAAACGGTATTATTCATGTCATCGACACGGTGATACTGCCCAAGTAAGTACACACAGTGCTCTCTGTCGCTGACACGAGAGTATAGTGTATCGAAGACTATTCTGCGGGATTTGACGGGGATTGCCGGTCCGAACGCGGAGTCTCCCCTGCCGGAATCGGACAGGCACCCGTCAATCTCTTTCTATAACGCGTCCGTCACTTGACGGGCGCGTTTAGTTTGGCTATCTTGAGCCAAGAGATCATCTCCTCTTCACAGAAGGTCGGCAATGAAGATCACATTCCACGGAGCCGCCGGCGGCGTCACAGGCACGAAGCATCTTGTTGAAGCTGGCGGCAAACGTATTCTGCTTGATTGCGGCATGTTTCAAGGGCGACGCAAGGAATCTCTTGAACTAAATTGGGGCATGCCGGAGGAATTGTCACGTGTGGACGCAGTAGTCCTGTCGCACGCGCACTTGGATCATTGCGGCCTGCTTCCGTTATTAGTCAATCGCGGATATAAGGGTCCCATCTTTGCAACTCCTCCGACCATAGACATTGCGGAGTACATTCTGAAAGACAGTGCCTCTATTCAGGAGAGCGACCGCCGCTGGTTAGAGAAAGAGCGTATTCCGGTTGAACATCCCGCTGAACCTCTTTACGAGGTTGACGACGTACCCGCGACAATGTCTAAGTTCCAAGAGTCGCCTTACGCCAAGCCAGTGAACGGAAAGTGGCAGACTATCGTACCTGGCGTCCGGCTGAAAATGTTCAATGCGGGCCACATCCTGGGTTCTGCGTGGGTGATGCTTGAATTCGACGGTGAGGCGGGTCCTGAGCGAATTGCGTTTTCTGGTGATGTGGGGCGGTTTCACACGCCAATTCTCAAGGATCCTGAGTATTGTGACGAGCAGGCTCCCGTGCTGCTACTGGAGTCGACCTATGGGAACCGCGTCCATAAGCCGCGCGAACTGGCCTATGAGAAGCTACAGAAGGCTATTCAACGCGCAACGGACCGCAGGGGCAAGGTGGTGATTCCTGCGTTCGCTTTGGGACGCACACAGGAGTTGATCTACGTCTTGCACCGGATGCACGATGAAGGGTCGATCCCCGAAATTCCAATTTACGTGGACAGCCCGCTCGGAATCAACATGACGGCAGTCTATCGCAAGCACCGCGACCAATACGACAAAGAATCCAAGCGCGACTTTCCAGATCCGGGCGACTATCCATTGGTGGACGATCGCATCCTCTATACGAGGACGGTGCGGGAGTCCATGCAGCTAAATGACAAAGAGGGGCCGTTCATCGTCATTGCGTCATCGGGCATGTTGGAAGGCGGACGTATCCGGCACCATCTGCGCAATACTATCAGCGATGAACGCAACATCATCATGATGATCGGCTTTCAAGCCGAGCACACGTTGGGGCGGCGGCTAGTCGAGAGGGAACCGCAGGTGCGATTGTTCAACGAGTGGTACGACGTGAAGGCGGAGGTGATCACCGTCAACGAGTTCAGCGCACATGCGGACGCCAAGGAGCTGCACGCGTTTGCGGGAAACTTAGCCGGGCTACGAAAAGTGTTTCTGGTGCACGGCGAACACGATCAAGCCGTTTCCCTTCGTGACCGACTTTTGTACAACAACGATCAGTTGGAAGTGAACATTCCGCAACGCGGAGAAAGCTTTACGTTGTAGTAGGCGCATCATTACTGAGGGGCGACTGTTCACCCTGCCCCACTCACTTGATTCTGTAGAACAAGAAAAGCCCCCGCTCGGATGAGCGGGGGCTTCGTCGTGCAGGCTCTATAACTGCTTACTTCAGCAGGACAATCTTCTGCACCGCATCAAAATTCGGCGCAGACATCTTCACGAGATACATACCCGTAGGCAGGTTGTCAGCATTGAAGGTTACCGTGTGGCGGCCGGCTTGAACGGTCGCGTCGAGCGGACGAGCGACTTCCTGACCACGCACGTTGTAAACAATCAATTGAACGTGAGCTTCATTCGGCACATCGAAATTCAACGACGTGGACGGATTGAAGGGATTCGGATAGTTTGCGTTCAGCGCAAACTCGGTCGGCAGCACCGACGTCTCGTTTGCGGTCAGCGAGACGACCACTGTCACCGGAACTTCATACGGGCTTCCGGTGTCGTTGTGATCAATCGTCAAATTCGCCGTATACTCGCCGACGGGGAAGGCGGCAACGTTGGCCGTAACGGTAATGAATTGCGTGCCATTGACAGCAATGGTGCCTTGCGCCGGTGTTGCAACCAGCCAATTCTCATCACTTGTGATAGAATAGGTGACATCACAAGTCATCGCGCCTTGTGTCGGGTTCGTGATTTCCAATCCGGACACGCCGTTCTGACCGAAAGTCGCGAAGATGTTCAATGAGCTAACGCTAAAAGTCGCGTTAGGTTGACGCATGCTGAAGGTACGCGTGGTCGCACCGCCGTCTTCAACGACGACGTTCTGGGCAACCTGATCGCAGTAACCCAGTTTGTGCGCGCGGACAGTGTAGGTGCCCGGGTCGACCGAGATGACAAAGTTACCTTGTGCGTCGGTCAACGTGAACTCGGAAATCTCTTCGATCCAGACTTCACAGTTGGCGATTGGAGCGTTGGAACCAAACTCGCGGACGATGCCGTTGATTTCGCCTGACGGACCAGCCCAGAAGGACACGGACGTCAAGTTGGCTGGCGTGAACGGACCGGCACCGTTGAAGTTCAACAGAATACCATCTGTACCCGCCTGATTCTCGACACCTATCGTCATACTCGTGACGCCGGGAGCATCGCTGGCAACTAATTGATAGTTGAAGTAGATTCCGCCGCCCGCCTCAAGGACTATCTGGAAGGTGTAACGTGCAGTTGAACTCGAAATGTGCGGTACGTTAATCCAGCTCATGATGAAGCGACCGTTCGCGGCATCCGAGTAGTAGAGATATTGCCCACCGCCTGTGGGTGGATACAAGTCATCCCAGAACGGGCACAACACGGTGTTGGGTTCAGCAGCCGTCGGAATGGTGGCGTTCGTCCAGGTCGTTGCCGTGCTTGTAAAGGAGGCGAAACCGTTCGAACACATTCTGATGCTGCTGTAGGTCTGACCGAAGTACTCGAAGTTGAAGCCGAGCGGGAACGGCCCGACCGACTGATCATCTCCGGTGATTCCGGCAGGCGTACCGTTACCGGTGATGTCAATCCACTCGTAGTCCGCGACTTCCCACGGGCTGACAATCGCACCGATGGCCGAGTTGGACGGGTTGGAGACGTTCGGGACTTCGTCAATGGCTCTGATGGTCCATGTGTAGAAAGTCTGATTGTCCGGCGGCGAGTCAATGTAGGTTGTCACGCCGGGAGCGGTCGTACCCACTTGATTGCCGTCACGGTAGATGCGGAAGCCTGCAAGGTCAACCAAAGGCGTTCCGTCGGCGTTTGTGTTCGGCGCAACCCATGCCAGCGCCATTTGCGTAGTGCCAAGCGGATTGGCGACCAATCCGGACGGAGCGTTCGGCGCCATGTTGCACATCGCCGTGACCGTCAGCGTCGGACCCGATTCCTGACCGTTATCATACAGCGCCGTGACATAATACTGATACGGCGTGTTTTCGATGCGGTTCAAGTCGGTGTAGGTCAACACAGTGGCCGGAACCTGAGCGATCTGCGTGCCACCGCGATAGACGCGATAATTCGTTACATCATCCAGACTGCGAGGCGTGCGGCCACCTCGTTCATCCGAGATGCGCGGAGCAATCGTCGGGAAGTGCGGCATGACCGCGCGGGCACCACGCGCCTGCAATTCAGCAAGCGGAGTCACTTCGCAGGACGTGGTCATGCTCATTTCATCAACGACCGTTGTCACTGTGACGTTTTGGTTTGACTTCACAACTTCCGTACGAACCGCAAGGTCTTCAGCAGACACATTGATCGGTGCGGGTGAAAGTTCCATCAAACCGCCAAACTGACCAATCGCATAGCAGCGCAGCATGGGAATGGTCAGCAGGCCGGGTTCAAACGCCGTCCACGCCGTGCCATCGAAGCTGTACTTAAAGGTGTTGTTGATAAACGGAGTGTCATTGTCACCGCCCAAGCCCAAAGCGTTGGCGCCAATCTGGCGAACGCCAACCCAGAAGACAGGACTCGGTATGGTAACCGGAGTCGTGAGTTCAACATCCTGGAAAGCGCCAACTCCATTCTTTAGGAAGTTCGTTACTCCCAGAGGAGTAAACGTGGGAACTCCGGCATTGTCTGCAAACACCGCGACTTCGACCGGAACGTTCTGCGGTACTTGTGCATCGGCACTCCAGAACGGCTTGATGCGCGTGATAGTCACATTGCCCGCAGTCGCCTGGAACTTGGCTGCCATCCAGCCGAAGGTCGGGCTGCCGCCCCACCATGCGATACCCTGTACTTCGTTCGTACCGTCGTCGTAAGACAACTCGAACTCAGGCGGTGTGCCGGGCGCGAACCAAGAAAGCACGATACGATCATCGTAGTTTCCGTTTGCCGCCAAGCCTGTTGGCGGAAGTTCGCCATAGAGCAACGTCACAGGATTTGTCAGGTCCGAAATAACAGGAGTTGATGCGTTGTTATCGCGAGCAGCGACGGCGTACTGATAGATTCCGCTGGCCGTCAAAGTTTGCGTGAACTGTGATTGCGTTGGCGTGCCTTGCAATACCCAGTCTTGCTCACCCTGCAGACGGCGGTAGACCGGATAGTCATCCACCAACGGATCGGTCGAGTTATCCCAATCCAAATTCACAACACCAGTAGCACTGTTCACCGAGCCGACAAGGCCCGTAGGAACCGGCGGATTCGCACGACGCAACGTGATGTTCACGCCCGTGGTGCCGCCTTCCGTGTGATTCGGAACTGCAACAGTTGTCGTGTTGTAACCGGTGAGCGATCCTGTCACGGTGCGATTACCAGTAGCCACCTGTGCCAAGGTATATTGACCTTGCGCGTTGGGATTCGTTGTCGGCGTCCCGCGACCGCTGGCACGAACAAGCACCTGCGTAACGTTTCCAGTGCCGCCATCCAGCGTTACGGTACCGGAAATCGGTCCGTACGTCGGTTCGGGTGCCCAGAACGCCACAGCAGACTGGTTCGTCGGCGACCAGCCAAACGGACTCGTGCCGTTGTTGAAGAGCATGATCGCTTCGGTGCCGGCGGCATTCTCAACACCAACTGTTCCACTGCTGATATCCGACATGGACATGTACTGCAGCGTAATGGACGTCGGCGGCTCCAGAATCACCTGGAACGTGTAGAGGTTATTGTTGCCGTAGTGCGGAACATCAACCCACGCGATAATCATGCGCTCGTTGTTGACGTCGTTGTACATGTACACGTCACCGCCCGCGCCGGGATTCAAGTCGTCCCAGAACGGATAGATTGCCCCATTCGGTTCAGCAGTGCTGGGTATCGCACCGTTGCCCAAGCTGGTAGACGTGCTCGTAAAGGAGATGAATCCGTTGGAACAAACGCTGAATTGCATGTAGTTCGTTCCGTAGAATTCAAAGTTCCACGGCAACGGCATCATGCCGGAGTTAATATCGTCGCCATTGACAATGACTGTGCCGACGCCGACGATGTCGATCCACTCGTAGTCCACGATTTCCCACGGACTAAGCACAGCGGCAGTCGCGCCGTTGGACGGAGCCGACTCGTTCGGCACTTCGTCGATAGCTCTGACCGTCCATGTATAGAAGAACTGCGGATTGGGCGGAGTGTCTGTAAAGGTTGTGACTCCCGCTGCTGTCGAACCGGCCAACACACCGGAACGATAGACGTTGTACCCCGCGAGGTCGACCAATGGTGTCGCATCGCCGTTCGTCGTCGGAGCCACCCATGACAGAACCATCTGTGTAGAACCTTGCGGTTCGGCTGTCAAGCTCGTGGGAGCTGCGGGCGGCATGTTACACATCGCGGTTACGGTCGGAGATGGACCGGATTCGCCGTTGTCATAGACTGCCGTGACATAATACTGATACGGCGTATTCTCAACCACGCCGATATCCATATAGGTGGTCGTAGGAGCAAGCACGTTGCCTATCTGAGCGGCATTGCGGTAGATGTTATAGCTTAATAGCTCATCAAGCGCATTGCCACCACGGCGATCCACACGCAGCATCACTTGCGGCGCGCGGCTGTAAGGTGCAAACCACTGATCCAGCGGATTCTCGAATCCGGACTGAGTATCATATGCCGCACGTGCGACGTATTCAGCCTTTGTAGCACGCGACTCGTCGAGCGGCGGCAGGGTCGCCGTCATTCTCGATGGAATGCGGTCTTCGGCGTAGCCGCCACGACCGTCAATCTGCACAAGTTCGATACGGCCATCGTTGCCAGCAAGGCCTTGCGGCGGCGGACCACCGACCCACGCGCGCATCATCCAGTCGTTAGATGTCCACAGGTTCCACGTCGGATAGGTGTTTGACCAGTAAGAACGGAGATCCGGTGCGCTATTGTCTGATCCGCAACCCGGTCCGGTGCCTCCCGGCGGGAACTGAATGACAATGTAGAAATCACCCGGTGCCGAGAGGAACACGGAGCCATCCGTTTCCGCGAAGAGCCAACCCGGTGTTGCATCCGCGCCGATGTTTGTCCAAGAGAAGAGCGGGTTGTTCAAATCTGCACCGGTATTGGATGCATTGGGACGACAGAGCGCAACCAGTGGAATCGGATCTGACCGCTCCATGTAGATATTCGCTGCATAGAGCATCAGCGGATAGGTCGCATCGGCAGGCGGCGTCATGCGCACGCAGAAATAGTCATTCGGGCCATTCGGCGTTGCAACACGGAACCACGTTTCGGACGTGCCGTCGTCATAGAAAATCTCCTGACCTTCCGCGATTCCCGGCTCCAGCCAATTCAAGCGAATCCGGTCGTCATAGTTGCCGCTCCACCCAATCGATGTGACAGGCAGATTGCCGTAGAGTACGTTGATGGATGGAGAAAGATCGGATACCACCGGAGTAGACACATGGATATCGCGTGCTGCCACCGCAAACTGATAGATACCGGGACCAGGCAGCGTCTGCTCAAAAAACGATGTTGTCGGCGTGCCTTGCAGCACCCAGTCCTGATCACCTTGCAGACGACGATAGACCGGATAGTCATCCACTAACGGATCGGTGGAGTTATCCCAATCGAGAGTTACCACACCGGTTTGATTATTGGCCGAGCCGACAAGATTCGTCGGGACAGGCGGATTCAAACGAACGAGTGTCAAATTGACGTTCGTTGCGCCACCAGCTGTGAGCACGATATCCTGACGAGCGGTGTTATAGCCGGCGAGCGCGCCAGAAATGCGACGGTTACCCGTCAAGACGTTCGTCAATGTATAGCTGCCGTTCGCGGCAGGATTGGTCGTCGGGTTGCCAATTCCATTGGCGGACACAGTCACCGACGTGATCGTTCCCGCGCCACCATCCAACGAGACCGTTCCAGAGACTGTGGCAAACTCAGGTTCGCCAAATCCCCAGAGAATGACATCGTCGATATACGCACCGGGATAATGCACGGATGCGTCCGAACCAAAGCTGAAACGAATAATCGGCGTGGTACCTGCGAATTGCCCCAATTGCACAACCATTTCGCGCCATCCGGCAGCTGATTGATTGCCCGACCAGCCGGGTTCCTGAGCATGGCAGTTCGCGTTACCAACTGTTGTGGCTTGACTATAAACAGGAGCAACTTCCTGAACGATTACCCAGTTCTGACCACCATCCGTGCTGACCTTGATGTTGATACCGTCCCAATTCGACTCGGCATTCAGCCACATACGGAACTCAAGAGTCGCCGCATCCGATGCGACAGTCAATTCCTGATCGATATCGAGATAGTAGCAGGCAGAGGCGCCGTAGTTCCCCGCAAGGACAGTTCCCCAGCAGTTCTGCCCGCTGTAGGCTCCGGCCGGACCAACTCCCGAAGGAGCACCCCACTCCCAGCCACCGCTGGAAATCAGGTCGCCGTCATCGGCTTCAAAGTCAGCAAAATAGGATGGGTTGCCCACGACTGCGTTCACTGTTACCGCGCCGCTGAAATACTGACCGGCGGCTGCGCGCAAATTGAAGGTGTAGTTACCAGCCTGCAAGTTTGTGGCTGTGTAGGTCTGAACACCGGGGGCCACCGTTGCCAGCAAGGTGCCCGTTCCGACCGGGCCCATCCAAATCTGAATGCCGCTCGGAGTCAGCGGATTGCCGTTGGTATCGTGCGTCGGGTCCACCCACGTGAAGACGACAGAATTTCCGCTTGGTGTCGCCGTGACGTTGGTCGGCGGATTCGGCACGCCGTCGGGCTGAGAAAATAAGAAAGAGGTCTGACTGGTCGGCAGCGTGCCATTGCCGTCATAGCAAACCTGTAGCGCGTCCGTACCGGCGGCGTTTTCAATGCCTACCGTACATGTCGTGTTCCCGTACGTGCCGCCGACAAAGACGGTCTGATAGTTATACCGGATGTTGCCGTTGGCATACAAGACAATCTGAAACGAGTAAAGCTCCGTTGTCGAACCGATATGCGGGACGTTAATCCAGCTCATGATGAAGCGCTGATTTGCCGCATCCGCATAATAGAAGAATGTTCCGCCCGAAGGTGGATACAGGTCGTCCCAGAACGGATACAGCGCGCCATTGGGAGTTGCCGTTGACGGTATCGATCCGTTAAAGTACTCCTGAGTCGTGCTCGTAAACGACGCCCAACCGTTCGAACACATCCGGACTGAAGTATACGATTGTTCGTAGAACGAGAATGTGAAACCAAGGTTAAACGGCCCAACATTTTGGTCATCACCCGTTATCCCTGCAGGCGTTCCGTTGCCTGTGATGTCAATCCACTCGTACGCCACCGTTTCGAAGACATAGTCGTCGAGCGGCTGGCGTGGCTGGCGCGGCGACTCAAACGGAGAGTCACCCAAGATCTTGCTTCCAAAAGCTTCTTCTGCTTCAAGCGCAAGCAGGGACTCCGCCTTGGTCAGCGTTTCCCCGCTGGTTAACTTGTTCTTCAAGCGCACGACATCCGCTTCCGTCACTGCGAAGGCGGTCGTGACCATCGCCATTAGCACTGCACAGGCTAACAGCCCCTTCCAAATGGTGTTCCGGTGATTCATTCTGATGCTCCTTGCTTTCAGCTTACCGAACCGATTAACGTAAGTTACCTCAATCAGCATAAATAGTCAATGATGATGTAAGGTGGATTTACGTGTGGCTTTTGTGCGCAATTCTTGGCTGAGACTGAACATAGTTCAGCCAGAGCGAGTTCTCTTGCGATAAATGCTTTGTTAATTATTATATAATATGTAAATAACCAGCGCGAAGATAACAGGAGAACTCAATCTACCGTGGCACGAATGACCGTTTTCCTGAGATGAATAATGATTTTACTAATGGGAAGTTATGGGAGGAGGTTACATAAGAAAAGGGCCGCACTAAGCGGCCCTCTAAACAACTATCGTTCCAATCTACGAATTGGCGCGGAACTGCAATGCAAGCACAGCCTGTCCGATGCACTCACCTTGCGACACACCCACCTCGCAAGCCGTCCGGAAGTGGATACCACCATAGAGACGAGAATAGGCCGCGTCCCAAGCCGCGTCTTCAAAGCTGTTGAACGTGCGCGGCGGGTAGGTCGCGCTGGCGGTCGTGTCGGTAAATGTCACATTCCCAAAGAAATCCTCGAGCACAACATAAACCGCACCACTCTGCGTCGAGTGGCCGCTCGTGCACTCAGGGAAAGGCGGCGTGACAATTGGAGGCAACCAACCTGCCGCACCGGGCACCAAGTCGCGAATCACGGATACGGGGCGAGGGTAGTTGTACGTATACTTGCTGCGCCAGCAGGAAATGAACGCGTCGTTCACGGCAAGACCGATCTTGCAATATATCTCTGCGGCTTGCGCGAGATTGGCATTTTGCATAGTCAAGACGATATTGGTGACATTCAGCCAATGGCCCGCGGGCGTCGGAGTGCCGCCGCCATCGGCCCAGAAGCGGGCGATCGCGAGTTGATCGGGATCGGCAGCTTGTACAACGTCATACACTTCCATCATCTCAATGTAGAACTGCGAAGTCGGATCTTCTGAGTAAGGCGGCGGCGGTGATGGGAAACAATCCACGCCGGCATCATCCAGCACGAACGGACGCTGATTTCCCCAGCAGGGTTCGAGCGGATTCTGCACGAAGGCCGGAGGTGTCGGAACCCACAATCCAGGGCCGGTGGGCACTGTGTAGGAGCAATTGTGATTGGCCGCGTAGCCGTCCTGATCGGCGCAAATCTTGATAATGTTTGCGACCAGATGTCCGTAGGTCTCCGAACGCTCGAGAACGTCCGCCGGAATTGTCGCGGCGTAGGCGTCGTGCAGTTCTGTATAGAGGGAGGTAGCAAGCGCCTGCACTTCGGGTGCGGCACTTGAAAAAAGATATTCAAGGATGTCGTAAGAACCCTTGTTCACGACGGAGGGCCAATGATACTCGAGCGCGGGATTTGTGGCAGGCACTTGCGGCATTCCGTTGATCTGGCCGTAGAGCGAAATATGCTCCGGCATGCCATTGACCACAGATTCATACATAACTTGGCCAAGATAACCGTAAGCACGAGCGGCAACCGGCGGTGTCATGCTGGCGTTCTTCACCATTAGTCGTGAGGTTTGAATCCACACATTGGCAACGTCATCTGAATAATCAGCAGTCTTCGAGAAAGTCGGCTGTGGATTATTGTCGTCATCATCGTCATCCTTGTCGCAACCTGCGATCAACGCTACGGCCACAAGCATGGCGCTGATTACAACCCAACGTGCCACTCCAGTCTTCAAATGCTTCATCTGGTTTCTCCCCAGTTTTGTAAAATTTCAGCGGGTCGGAATGCGATTCCCGCTAATGGATTAGTGGTTCTTCTTTTCCAGTTTTTCAGCTTCGGTTTCCCAACCTTGCGGACCCGACAGCGGCGCTCGAAAGCCGCTGACATCCAGCAGTTCAACTTTTATACCAACGTTCTCCAGCACTCTTCGGCTGCGATCTTCTCCGGGATAGCTGCCGAACACTTTTACGTGTTTGATGCCAGAATTGGCAATCATGCGCGCACAGATAGGGCAAGGGAACACGGTTACGTATATGTCCGCCCCTTCGACTGAAACGCCATTTCGGGCACATTGCAAGAGGGCATTTTGTTCCGCATGCAAACAGACACACAGCTCGAGCCGCTCGCCGGACTTGATCCCTTCGATCTCGCGCTCACAGCCCCCGAGCTCTTCAGGGTGCGGATGTCCGGCAGGCGGGCCGTTATACCCCGACGCGAGGATCTGATTGTTGCGAACGATGAGCGCCCCGACTGCGCGTCGCAAGCACGCCGAACGCATGGATACGAGATTGACGATGTTGTAGAAGTATTCGTCCCAGGAGATGCGGTCTTTTTTCTGAATCATGTGCGAGCAGTGGGTTCCCAAACAAACCGGCGGTTGCCTTGTTTCAGGTAGCGGAAGAATCCTATCAGGAGTGCGACGTTCATCGCAACAAAATGGAAGAGCGACGTAATCGGCGGCACGCGGACATGTAAAGCCACTAAGACTGCGCCGCACAGCGCGATTCCGTAGAGCGCCAGCTGCCCGATCAGCAGCACGCGATAAAGCGGACTCTGAATAAGCAGGGCATTCGCGACCAGCGCGACAAGCATTAGGAACGGAAACAGCCAGCGAATGACTTTGTGGGCAAAGAACGTGTAAGCTGCTATGCCATGACGTGGATGCAGTACGTCCAAGTAGCGAAAGAGCGTCTGATAGTTGCCCACACCTATACGAATCCGGCGGCGGAACTCCTCGCGAAACGACTGTCCCGAACGTTCAAAAGCCTTGGATTCCATCTCCCAGACCGCTCGCTTGCCTGCTAATACCGCCCAGATCATCGGCGTTGTATCGTCATTGGCCGAACCGGGTGGAAACGGCCGATACAATTCGCGGCGAATCGCCAACAGCATTCCGAGTCCGCCGGACATGCCGCCTATGTGGCTTTCAAGGGTCTTGAGTCTGTTTTCGTGCGCGGTGTAGTGCTGCTCTTCGAGGGCAAGCTCGTCGTCACGCTCACTCTGCGCATAACGCCCAGCAGAAACAACGCCAACGTTGCCGTCGGCGAAGTGCCGACACGCCATCTTGAGTGCCAGTCTATCCCAAAGAATGTTGGCGTCGCTGATGACGACAATATCCGCATCGTGCGCAATTTCAAAGAGCTGATTCAGAACCAGCGGCTTGCCGTTACGGCCACCCAGACGAACAAGCTTCGCACGCGGATCACTAATCTGCTGGACAATCTCATCCGTTCTGTCGGTGGAACCATCCGAACCAACATAGACGGTCAACTTATCAGTTGGATACTCTTGATCGAGGCAGTTCTGAACCTTGCGGCCAATCACCGCTTCCTCGTTGTACGCAGGTATCATAACGGCCACTCGGGGCCAGTCTGTTTCCGGCATTTGCGGAGGATTTACGTACGGTTTGCGAAAGAGCTTGAGTGTCAACGGATAACCCAGAAACGTGAACAGCATCAATCCTGCGGAAATCCAGAAGACGCATTGGAGGAGTACTTCAGACACCGCCGAAGCTCCGATACCGATAGTTCACAGAAACAATTCGAAACAAAATGCAGAGAATTCAGGCAGTCCGCTCGAGGCCGTCGAAGTATCGTTTACCTGCTCGAACCTGCGGGCGCAACCGCTGCGAAACGTCGGGTACTCCAGCACCGGATTGCAGTTCAAGAAACGCCTTGCGAAAGGCCTCCGGTGCATTCACTGTAGGGTCATTCAGGTCATACGTGCGAATCAAGCCCTGCAGACCATAAAGAAAGAGCTCGGTCGACAGTCCGCCGCTTTGATAAGAACTTGTCTGGTAGCTCCAAGTGTCATTACCTATTTCAGAGAAGAACTTCGGCAGATTCTTGGATGCGATAAGCTCTGATGGACCCGCTCCATTGCAAAGGGCATCACATGCCTCGGAAAGTGACAGGCGCAATTCAGGACGACAATCACACTTTAGCAAGTAGTCGCTCAGAAAGTCGCTATGCCGCGGAGTGAAAGATTTCCCGCCGGTTTCCACGATGAGTCGATATTCGTCACGAGCCGTCATATAATGATGGCGCGAACCTGTGTTGTGAATCAGTATGATGCCGGTTTCCAGCTCTGCGATGAGATGCTTGCCAAGCGGCAAGCCGGAGGTCTTTAGGACAAGATCTGAATAGCGCACTTTGATAATACTAAAATGGACTTGTGAGGCGAATCCCGTATCCGTCTCGAAGGAAGTTATTTGAGTTTTGTGACTTTGATTCCTGCCCCTTGACGATTCAATTCAAAGATGGTCAGGTCAAGCAAGTCGGAAAAGAGTCTTAGCTGGTCTGTTGATAACAAGCGAATAATTTCACCGTCCGAAAGCGGATCGGGAACAGCAAATTGCAGGAGTTGCTCCGTCCCGACTTGCCGAAACTCCAGACTGAACCCCGCTCTCGTATGGAAAGTGATGTCCGTTTCGGAACGAGTTGTTGAAGCAATGTCCACAGCCGTCTGCACGATATAGCGAGCAGCCTTAATCAGTTCCGCCAACTCATTGGCATCGACAACAACCTCACTATAGATTCGCTCTCCTTCAAATACGCGAATCGTAGCGGCGAAATGGCGCACCGTGTCGCCCGGAGTGAAAGCAACATCCGTCAGGATTTGCAGCAACTCACCGGTGACCTTTTCCTTGCGGCCGGAAACCAGTGCAATCTGCCCGACCGGCAACTTGTCGCGAAACAGCGTGCGGCCCGGTTGGGCAAGCTGCCACTCGTAGTCCGTCGCAATTTTGGCGGGCGGCTGTGCACTACTTACTGTCGACAGCAGCGCGACCACAAGAACTATGCAAGCCACGACTTTCACTGTGAGTGTTGCCAACAGTACTTGGAGCCGACAATCGACTTGCGGCTGCACTGCCTTCCTTTGCTCGTCTGGGCGGCACATTGCGGGCGCTCAGCTTTCGAAGGTTTTTCCGGTTTGGACTTCTGCGAAACATCGGGGATAGTCGCGGACATCCTCTCTACAACCTTGGAAACTGGGACCCACCCCTCGACCAGAATTCTGGCCCAACCAGCGACCGTGTCTATAACCTGAATGCGGCTGTCATCCGTGAAACCGCCAGCTACCGGACCTGCAGGTATCACGTAAATTGTTTCAAAACTTGACTTTATGAAACTCGTAGAGTCTTGTTTCGTCAGCGAATCAGGCAGCTGCTGTGCCAGGCTGCCTCCCGTCACGACAAGGACGAGCCATAATATGATGCCAATCCGTCTGCCCAAGCAGGCTCCTGCGGAATCTAAATTAAGCTAAGTTGAGTTAAATATAAGGTTTTCCACTTGAGTCCGCAACCACTCTGGGTGCAGAAATCGGAAAGTCCAGGCGGCGCTCTTCGCAGTCTGCGCAGTGCACTCTGCTTGCGAGGGCACGCAACCTTTATTATATTGTCAAAACAACAGGATGAGACCCGACCAACGGCTCTATACGTGAAACCCCTTGACCTCGACACCCTAAAGCGCTATTCGCGCGGCGAACTCAGCCATAAAACGTTCATGGCCGTCCATCAGGACGCTGGTGAACTGTTGGACTTGCTGTTTCAGAATTTAGGGAAGTCGGAGCAGGTGGCTTCCATTCAAGATTGGCCCGTTCCGCGCAGGCAGAAGAGACTTGGGCAGTATGTTGTGCTGAAAACGATGATGCTGTTCACACCCTTCTGCTTGATCGTCGGAGCGGCACTCGCCAATCAGCGGCCGGTCCTGGGTTTCTCTGTCATGCTCGGCTGGCTAAGCCTCTGCTTAGTCGGCGGGGGGTACCTGCTATGGGAACGCTACCGTGTCCTGAATTCCAAGGAAGGCAAATCGGTGCTGGTGGTCACGAATCGCAGGATGATGCGCATCTGGCTTGACGGTTCGGAAACTGTGCAGGCTTGGTGGTTGACGGACGACCCAAATAAAAAAAAACGGATTGAACCAGTCTCCGACACGGTGAATTTGTTGTTGGAATTGGATATGGGCAAGCCGTCTTCGAATTGATCTCGCATGCCGCTCGCGACTACAGTTGTGAGCGGCTTCTCTTTCCCCTTCTCTTCATCTTCAAATCTGTCCTCGTGTGCTGCGCCGACCAGCGGCTGGACGTTCCTGAATTCAAAGGTATGATTTGAAAGTCAGCACAGGCACAATACGCGGACTGATTAGTTGGTTCGCGCGCAATAAACGTGAGATGCCGTGGCGAAAGACAAGCAATCCATACAGAATATGGGTGAGCGAGATTCTGCTGCAGCAGACGCAAGTCACAACGGTCGAACCGTACTACCAACGGTTTATCAGGGCATTCCCGACTGTGGAGGCGCTCGCAAACGCGCCGCTCGACGAGGTCTTAAAGATGTGGGAAGGCTGCGGCTACTACGCTCGCGCACGCAATCTCCACAAGGCAGCTAAACAGGTTTTGGGCATGGGGGGAAAGCTTCCGAGGTCAAGTGCGGATCTGAAGAAACTTCCAGGCATCGGCCCTTACACATCCGCGGCCATAGCGTCGCTTGCTTTCGGCGAAGCCACTCCCGTCATGGACGGCAATGTCGAGCGTGTGATGGCTCGCTTGACGGCTGAAGAGGGTCGCATCACCGAGCGCGAAGTCCATGCTCGATTGAAGGCTGCTGCCGACTCGTGGATGCAAGCGGCGGTCAGGTCTGGCATTGCGCCGGGTGGACTGAATGAATCTCTCATGGAACTCGGAGCGACGGTCTGCAGACCGCGCGAGGCGTTGTGTTCTGAGTGTCCGCTCAAACGAGTCTGTGTTGCGCGAAAGACTCTGGACGACGTAACCGTCCTGCCGCGCAAACCGGCAAGAGCCGCAACGCCGCACTATGATATAGGGGCGGCTATCGTACGCAAGAACGGACGAATCCTGATTACCAAGCGGCCTGAACATGGGATGCTCGGCGGACTCTGGGAGTTTCCCGGAGGCAAGAGAGAGCGCGGCGAAACGCTGGAAGAGTGTGTACGGCGCGAAATGTTCGAAGAACTGGCCATGCATGTCCAAGTTGGCGAGCAAATCGCCAGTGTCAAGCATGCCTACACACACTTCAAGATAACCTTGCACTGTTTTGAGTGTGAACATATCGGTGGAAAGCTTAAACTGCTTCATGCCGCAGATGCAAAATGGGTGCGGCCATCCGAACTGTCCAACTACGCATTTCCCAAAGCGGATCGCGTGGTTTTGGATAAATTGACACGGTAGAAGCCAGTCGTTGACGACGTCCGAGTTGCAATGCTGCGAGCTCACGTCGCTGCCATCAACCGGCGCGTCCGAGGGACTCCGGAAGTCTCTCGCGAGAGGCTTCAGTCTGAAACCTGATTTATCAAACATCGCATACGTTTCTTAGGTAGACGAAAGCAAGAAATCAAAGAGGGAGTTATGAAGTACTTCGGTCTCGCAGCAGTCGTTTTGTCGTTCTGCATTTGTTCATTTGGTTTTGCTGCCGATGACGCGGTATTGCCGGGTTTTGAAGGCACCGCCAAGATCACCAAAGGTCCTGAGTTTGTTACCAAGCCCGCGATGATCGTTGCATCAGCGTATATGCGTGCAGCCGACTTCGCCCCCGAGGGCGGCTGGGGCGAAAAAGACTTTGAAGGAGCCATCGAGGCAATGGCCGCGAACGGCGCTAAGCGTTTGATGGACTACATGGCCGAAAAGTCCATTCAACCCGCTGGGCCGATGTTCTCCGTGTGGTATGAAGATCCGTCGTCTACCGCCGCAGGCTCGTTGACATCGAAGTGGTGCTTTCCAATCGCAGCAGACAATGAACCGACCATTAACGTGACGATTGAACAAATGCCGGAGATGCAGGTCGTCTCCTGCACGTATGAAGGTCATCCCAATTCCTCTATGAATGCATGGCAGGGGATCATGAAGTTTGCCGAGGCAAACAACCTTGAGTGGGCAGGCGCGCCGATGGAGGTCTACCACAAGTTCAGTATGGACTCCAAGAAGGCCGAAGACTGGCTGTGCGAGATTGTCTGGCCGGCGATGAAGAAGCAAGCGCAGATGGAGGGAGGCAAGGAATAATCACGTCTTTGTCATTTGGCTAAGATTTGATTGTCCCTGATGTTGCGGCGGTTGTTGGAAAGGAAAAGGCCGGAGCTGAACGCTCCGGCCTTTTGAGTTGCATATATAAAGGAAAGAGTTAACTTATCCGATATGGACAATTACTTTATCGTTGATGGCGGCGGAACGCACACCAGCGGCTGGCTCATCACGGCTGACGGGCACGTGCTGTGTTCTGCTGAAGCCGGACCTTCTAATGTCGCGAGGCTTGGGGCAGAGGGGTTGCGAAGCGCTCTTGCAGGCTTACGTGAAAAGTGCCCGGACGTTCGCGCGTGCAAGGAAGTAGTGCTCGGACTTGCCGGAGTTGGTCGAACGCGCGAACTGGAGCTCGCCAACACAGTTGCCCGAGAGTACTGGCCGGAAAGCAGAGTGCATGTCGTGACCGACGCGCACTTGGCTTATGCAGGAGCTTTCTATAAAGGAGAGCACGGGATTCTTCTGATTGTCGGCACGGGTTCGATTGCTTTCTATCAGAACCCGCAGGGCCATGAGTTTTTCCGAGCGGGAGGCTGGGGTCCCCTATTGGGCGATGAAGGAAGCGGCGCGTGGATTGGCCGCGAAGCACTTAGGCTGTGTTTGCGCGAAAGCGAGCGGGCAGAGCTTTCCCCCTTCCATGCCGCGATTCTCGAAAAACTCCAAATCGGATCGAGTTCTGAGATCATCACGAAGGTTTACCGTGAAGAGTTCGGCCCAACGCGTTGGGCCGAACTCGCGCCCACTGTTTTTCAATTTGCCAACGAGCAGCCCGAGGTCGGCGGAATCCTGGAGTTTGCCGCACTTGAGTTGATTGACCAGGTCGAACGTTTGCTTGAAGATATGCCGCAGAGCATGCATGTGCTTCCGCTCGTAGTGACCGGAGGATTATGGGAACGGAGAGACATTCTCGAACCACTGCTCGAAGAGGAAATCACTTTACGAAACCTGCCGCTGCGCATCGTTGAACCCGAAGGCGGACCAATTGAAGGCGGATTCTCTATTATAAGGATGGCGGGGTAACCTTCGATCCGCTGCACTCCCCGCTCCCCTTCGCGCGACGAAACGCTTGCCGTTTAATTACCGGTATGCCAGTCAACGATCTCGCGTGTCGTTCGAATGACGGACCCCTCGATTTCTTCCTCTTTGATAATCCCGATGTCCCCCGTCTTAAGGTAATACTTGATGCTGCGGTTGGTGCCCCGAATAAATCTCTGATAGATGGTCACGCCTGAGAAGACCCTCCCGGCGACAATCACCGTCACGTTGCTTGTCGTCACGATGACGCTATCTCCGTTGAAACTCCAGAATCCTGAAGATGCCGGAACCCGCAAAAGTAAATCTGCCGGAGTCGCATCAAACGGGAATTCATCCTGATAGAGTCCGTCGTTTCGATTACGCCAATAGTAGAGCGTGTCCGTTCCCGCCGAATCAGGCCAATAGTTCTGCACCACTAGATAGTAGTCCAGACCGTCATTGAACTCTGCACGTGGTATTCTGCGCATGACCCGATAGTCGGGACCACTTGGAGGATCTACCTCATACGTCCAGAAGTATCCAAGGCAAATGGGAATCGCGCCTTCTGAACAGAACACGTAATTAGCTTGGACGTAATTCGACCATCCTGACGCACCGACCTCGTTCGCGGCGCGCACCCCGTAGTTATACAGGGCCATAGCGTCGCCCAATGAATCGAAATAGACGGTCGTGTTGGCCGGAACGGTATCTACAACGCCGAACGGCTGGCCGGAAATATTGCGGCCGATTTGAAAGGACGTCTCGACCACGGAGTTGTCCGTCCAGGTCAGACGCACTCCGGTGCCCAAGATGACTTCAGCTTGGAGGTTTGAGGGCGGCGTCGGCGTGCCGACTGCGGGAGTTGTTACTTGCGCCGAATCAGCGGACATCGTCAACAATGAACCGGCCCGCGCACCAACTCGATAGTAGTAGGTGGTCACTGCCAGGCAGGTTGAATCATTATATGATGTCGCGTTGTCCGGCGCTTCGCCTACGCGTGTCCAGTCTGTTTCAATAGTTCTGCGGTCGATAACAAACACGACAGGATTCGGCGCGGTGTCATTCCACGTGACGCGCACGATGTACGGGGCGAGGGCATTAGCCTGTACGTTCGTCGGGGCAGGCGGAGGATTGACGGATTGCGTGTTGACGTTGATCGTATTTGAGGCATCGCTGCGACCCGCGTTGTTCACAGCGAAGACTCGGAACTGATAAGGAGTGCCGGCGTTCAATCCGCTCACATTGGCTTCTGTGACATTCGCACCGACAGTCTGCACAAGGTCCCATACTGTTCCTGTCGACTTTTCGACCTCAAACCGCTCCTCATTGTTTGAGCGGTCGTTCCATGTCATTCGCACAGAGTTGTGCGTTATCTCAATCGCCGCGAGCAGATTGGGCGCAGTTGGAGGAGTTGGTTGCGGGTTCTTCTCCTCGTCACACGACAGCGTAAGTACGGCGAGGATGGCAAGCAGTGCGATGATGCGAGGCATGTGTCCCTCCAGAGGGTGAAGCCGTTACTTCTTCCAGCAGGTCCGTTTGCCCTTGCTGAAATGTGTAAATGTTACTTGATGTCCGGTTCGTTGCCCGTTCGGAACCCGAATTGGCTGCCCGGCTGTGACGGCCCGCCTTGCAGCTTGATCTCTCCAAACTGCTTCTCGAAGCGTTCAATGTTCTCCTTCAGCGCATTCAGCAGAAACTTGCAATGCGACGGAGTCATGATAATTCGCGCGTGCACGGAGGCTTTCGGTGTTCCCGGAACCATCCGGGCAAAATCGAGGAAGAACTCGGCAGGACTGTGCGAAATCAGGGCGAGGTTTGAATAAGTCCCCTCGGCCACTTTCTCGTCCAGGGATACGTTAATCTGATGAGGGCGCGGGCCCGGCTGGTCTGACATGGGTTATCCTTTTGTAGAATATACTGTTCGAATGAGTACCGGAGCTTTAATGAGGGGCTTTGTCAGCAAAAAGTCAAGCCCGCAAGGTCCACGAAATGGCTGACCGTGAACATACCCTATTTCTGATTGACGGTTCGGCGCTGATGTACCGTGCCCATTTCGCCTTTCTGCGCAATCCGCTGGTTAACTCACGAGGCGAAATCACTTCAGCCATCTTCGGCTTTCTGAATACCTTGATCTCGCTGATCGAGAAAGAGCAGCCGACCCATTTGGCAATCGTCTTTGATACAGCCGAACCTACCTTCCGCCATAAGGCCTATACTGAGTATAAGGCGACGCGTCAGAAGATGCCGGAGGAACTGGTAGACCAATTAGGGAGACTTGATCAGGTCTTGGTGGCAACCGGACTGAAGATTCTTGCGCTGCCCGGTTGGGAGGCCGATGATGTGATTGGGACGCTCGCGAAGCGTGCGGAAGCCGAGGGGTTTGACGTCTATATGGTAACAGGCGACAAGGACTATCAGCAACTGGTCTCCGAACGCGTCAAGTTGTACAATCCCAAACCAGACGGGGTTCTTATCTGGTCACCGGCTGATGTAGAAGAGAATTTCGGTGTGCCTCCCGAACGCGTTGTGGATGTGCTAGCATTGATGGGTGACTCATCGGATAATGTCCCCGGAGTGGCCGGGGTCGGACCGAAAACTGCAGTAAAGCTCGTCCGCGACTATGGCTCAGTTGACGAAGTTCTCAAGGCCGCACCTGATATGAAGGCCTCGAAGCTGCGTGACGCACTCCTTGAGCACGCGGAGTCGGCGCGAATGTCACGTGAGCTTGTTACGATAGATTGCAATGCTCCCATTGAGATGGACGTGAAGAATCTCACTGTGCGGCCAATCTATAACGCGGAAATCGAGCGGTTGCTCACCGAGCTTGAATTGTATAGGGTGCTGGATCGACTGCGCGCGTCCGCCCCGGCAGGTTCCGTGACGGCCGAAACACGAACTGCTGCGAAACGTGATTACCAGATTGTCCGCACTGCAGAGGAATTCAAGAAGCTCGTCATGGAATGGAAGGAAGCGAAAGCGTTTCTCTCCTTCGACGTTGAGACCACCAGTGCCGATCCGATGTTCGCCGAAATCGTCGGCGCAAGCTACTCGGTTGTGGAGGGAGAGGCATACTACATCTCCCTTGCTCACTTCGAGGGCAGGCCCACAGGTTCCCGTCAATTTGTGCGCTTTGGAAGCGAGGCAGAAGGCTCACTCGCAGCTTATCTCGAACTTGCGGCCGACCTTCTGGAAGACCCCGAAGTCCCCAAAGTAGGTCAAAACATCAAATATGATGCGCTGGTCTACCTCTCTTATGGGATCGAGGTTGCCTCTCTTTCTTTTGACACAATGATCGCGGCCTACCTCCTCAACCCGGGCAGCCGCTCGCTTGGGATTGATGAACTGACGCGCGATTTTCTGAAACTTTCCAAGATTCCAACCTCCGATTTGATCGGATCGGGCAAGCAACAGAGCTCGATGCTTGATGTCGATCTGGAAAAAATTGCCGACTATGCGTGCGAAGACGCCGACTATGCTCTCAGGCTCGTTCATGTCCTCGAACCCCTTCTCGAAAGCCAGAAGAAGCTGCTTGATGAGCTTGAGATGCCGCTTCTTCCGGTGCTCAGAAATATGGAATTTGCCGGAGTCCGACTCGATTCGGACCTGCTTGAGGGGATGTCCAAGGAGCTCGACCGCGACCTCGTCCGCATCGAGCAGGAGTGCCACATTCTGGCCGGTGAATCCTTCAATCTGAACTCTCCCAAACAGCTTGCGGTCATCCTTTTTGATAAATTCGGGTTGCCCATCCAAAAGAAAACCAAGACCGGTCCGTCAACGGATGTGGATACCCTGACGGCGTTGGCACCGAGGCACGAACTTCCGGCGAAGCTGCTGGAGTATCGCACGCTTTCAAAGTTAAAGGGAACCTATGTAGACTCGCTGCCGCAACTCGTGCATCCATATACCGGACGTGTGCACACGACTTTCAGTCAGACGATCGCTGCAACCGGACGACTCTCTTCCAACAATCCCAATTTGCAGAACATCCCCATTCGCACAGAAGTCGGCCGCAGAATTCGTGAAGCATTCATTCCCGGTCAAGACGGTTGGAAAATTCTATCAGCGGACTACGGCCAGATTGAGTTGCGTATCATGGCCCATCTCTCCAACGACGAGTCTCTTTTGGAAGCGTTCCAAAGCGGCGGAGACATTCACCGGGAGACCGCGGCCAAGATCCACGGAATTCCGCTCTCTGAAGTCAATCCGGAGATGCGCCGTGCGGCTAAGACCGTGAACTTCGGCATCATCTACGGCCAGACTGATTTCGGGTTGTCTGAGCAGCTCGGCATTCCGCGCGCCGAAGCCAAGGAATTCCGCGAACAGTACTTCAAACTCTACCCCGGCGTCAAGCGCTTTATGCAGGAAACCATCGAGCGTTGCCGTGATCTGGGCTATGTTGAGACGCTGCTGGGCCGCCGCCGCCAGATCCCCGACATCAAGGCCGCCAATCGGCAGGTGCGGGAGTTCGCGGAGCGCATTGCGATCAACACTCCGGTCCAAGGCAGCGCCGCCGACATGATTAAAATCGCCATGATTCGAATCGCAAAGCGGCTAAAAGTGGAAAAGTTTGCCGCTCGGATGCTGCTTCAAGTGCATGATGAACTCGTCTTTGAAGCTCCCGATTCCGAGCTTGAGAAACTCGAGCAACTCGTGCGTAAGGAGATGTCCGGAGCGATGCCACTCAGGGTTCCAATCGAGGTTGAGGTGGGTAGCGGGGCTAATTGGTTGGCGGCACATTCGTAACTTTTTTCTGATAAGCACTTGCGTTTTCAAAATTGATGAGTTATATTTTCGCGTCGTGGGTTGGGTAAGGTATGCCCTCGAATCAGACGATCTTTGAATGGACAGTGCATCCTCCGAAGCGGGGCGGATACCGCCGCGTGGTCTTTCTCCTTGCCGTGATTCTCGTACCCTACGGAATCATGAAAGCTTTGGACAGCGCGATCTGGGCATTCTTTTCCCTTGTGTTTTTGCTGGGATCCCTCAGCGCATATTGGATTCCGACACGCTTCACGATCACGGATGACGCTATCGAACTCAAGCGCTGGTACTGGAAACGCCGCAAGACTTTCCGGGAATTGGGACGCGTTGAACTTGATCCGAACGGCCTGTTCGTCTCGCCATTCGCGGAACGATCCCGCCTCGACGGACATCGCGGGATGCTGCTGATGGAACCTCCTGAGCGTGACGCAGTTCTAAAGTATATCCGGCAGCGAATCGACGAGACGAGGTCCGCGAAGTGAAGGAGATCACGGCTCCGGACTATCTGAGTCCCGAACAGCTTGAGTTGTTTGCCAAGCTTGCCGATAAAGTGGTGACCCTGGGATTTGCCCTCCCCGCTGTGCTCTTTCTGGAGTCGTTGCGGCCCGTCAATTTTATCGGATCGCAGGTCATGCTCTTCTTCGCACCAATGCTCCGGACGTGGTTCACGCTTCGCGAGTATGATCTCCTGCAGCAGGCTTTGGAGCGGCGGGAAACGCTTGGCTATCTCGCAGACCTGATTGAAGCGCGGGATGAAGTCGAGCAGGCGCGGCAAAGAGAATATCGCGCGAAACTCAAAGCAGAAAAACGCGCTGCCCGCGATGCAAAGCGGAAACGATAGCCGTTCAGAGTAACTCGAAAGTATGAGTATGCAGGTTTCTGCGAATTCATTTCTGACTTCGCACGGACTGCATCGGAAATCGAGGCCCTGTTCTTTATGGACTTCGTAAATCTTTTTATCAAAAAGTCTTACGTTGTGTTCGATCGAGCCAACAGCAGGCTCAAACGGTGCATGAACCGGTGCTGAACACCGGTCATCTGCTTATCTTTGCTGAAAATCGGCCCATTTGTTGCTATAGCTTGGCACGAAATGGTCACGATTCCCCCCCGGGTCGTTGATTCTGTTGAATCCAACCCGTTCTGGAACGCGATGAACGTCCCGCTTTCAGGGACGCGATCATAGATACTGTGCGACTCATCTTTCGAGAAGCCGCCGGTACAATTCGGTAATCCGCCGCACGGATTGCCGCTTTGCACAGAGCAGGAGGCCTGCGAATCTCGGGCAGCGCATCCGCTTCCTGTCTGGACATCAAACATCCTGTTCTCGAACGAGTCTCTGCCCGATCATTCAGCGAAGGAGAAATCCGAATGAGTCCTGCCAAGAAGAAGGCAACCAAGAAGAAGGCCACCAAGAAGGCCACGGCCAAGAAGAAGGCCACCAAGAAGAAAGCCGCCAAGAAGGCCACGGCCAAGAAGGCGACGAAGAAGAAAGCGACCAAGAAGAAAGCAACTAAGAAGGCCGCGAAGAAGGCGACGAAGAAGAAAGCAACCAAGAAGAAAGCCGCCAAGAAGGCCACCAAGAAGAAAGCTGCCAAGAAGGCTACCAAGAAGGCTACCAAGAAGAAAGCAACGGCGAAGAAGGCTCCGAAGCGCCGCAAGAAGGCCAAGAAGGCCGCCCCGATGCCGATGTAATCGGTTTCTTCAGGCTACGATATGCAAACGGTCCGGAACTCTCCGGGCCGTTTGTTTTTTGTGGTATAGCGTGGTAAATTGTCCGTAGTGTTATCCGATATTTAAACGGTAAGGGCTCTATGATGACCGCCCAATCTCTGCTCAAGAAATTGACTGCCCGACCTCCGGCGGACGAAACGCTCGAACTGCTGCGTGCTCTCAGCACCGCTCAGTATTCTGCAAAGTCGCTGCTCGCATATCACGACCAGTTACTCTTCTACAAAGCCTATCCTGTCAGCGAAGCCGTGCGGCGTTTTGCGGATCGAGAGCTCTCGCACTTCCATGCGCGTGTCACTCCCGAGCTCGCAGAAGAACTCGCACAGACGGGCATAGCTGGCACAATGCTCTACTATGCTTTCGACTTTGGTAACGCTCAGGTTCTTAGCAGCCGTCTTAAGGATCTTGTAGACCTCGATTGGGAGGATTACGAATCGCGGGAAAGCGATCCCTTGGCAGGCTTGCTCTGGTTGTTGCTGGAGAGTGTCGAGGCCGACGCGGCGGATTCGGAGACGCTTACTGTGCGCACGATTCTGCAAAGAGTCGCTGGCGAAAGGACCACGTTGTCGCTATTGCTCGAGCGATTCCGGCACGCATTTCCCGAGCAGGTTGCGGATCACCTCTATAATGAGGCAAGTCTCATGCTCGCGATGACGCTTGACCCCAAGGGACCCTCGCGAACGCTGACCGCCGAACCCAGGCCCAAAAACCTCTGGATTTGGTCGCAGGAAAAGTTCACATTTGACTTCGCGGCGGAGATCCGGAAGCCCCTCGAGTTGCCGCAGCCAGTTCCGCGGCGACGTGGACAGGAACTTCTGAATCTCGTGCATGTCACATTGACCGTTCGACTACGCGAGTACTACGGCGCAACGCACGGGAATCCGGAGGAGTTGTACGAAATACAGCTTGAGCGCGGCGCATCACTACTGGTTTGGTTCAACCAGCTCGAGTGGAGACTGCCGCAGGAGGCGGGTTGGGGATTCTTGATGCTCAAAAATGGCGTGCCGATCAGCTATGGTGGTGGTGGTATGCACCCGGCACGGCTGGAAATTGCGCTTAATATCTTCGACACTTTTCGCGGAGGTGAGGCGGGCTGGGTCTATGCTTCTCTCATTCGTGTGGCACGCACCTTTTGTCCGGCGCCTTGGGTCATCGCCCGCCGCTATCAGATTGGGTATGAAAACGATGAGGCTGTTGGGTCGGGGGCTTACTGGTTCTACGATAAACTTGGACTGCGTTCAACCGATGCGAAGCTGCGCAGGATTGCGGATGCTGAGCGCAGGAAAATCACTCGGATCAAAGGCTACCGGACACCCAAGAAGACTCTCAAACAACTTGCTGAAGCTGACGTTGTGATCGGTCTGAATGAACAGGATCCTGCGCTCTACCGCGAATATCCGCTGGATTCCGTTTCACTGCTGGCTTCGCTTGCGTTAACGACTTTCGCCCCACGAGACAGCGGGCTTGAGAAGCGAGTTTTAGGGGCAGTCGAAGAACGGCTCGGTTTTGCGTTGCCCGGCATGACGATCAGCGAACGCAAGTGGGTTGCCCAGCACGGATCATTGCTGCTTGCACTGCCGAATTCTGAGAGTTGGTCCTCACAGCAGAAGCAGACTTGGCTCGCGATGGCACGTGGCAAAGGCGGCCCTCGCGAAGCAGAGTACTTGCGGCATGCTTGCGCACTGAATGGCTATTTCGACGCGCTTGAGCGTGAAGCCCTGAAACTCCGGTGAACTCTCCACGGGAAACTTTCCGCGCTTTTCGCCACCGCAACTATGCGCTCTTTTGGTCTGGATTCGCGTTATCGATTGTCGGCACGTGGATGCAGACGCTTGCACAGGGTTGGTTGGTCTGGCGGATAACCGAGTCACCACTCTGGCTCGGGATCATCGCTGCGATGTCGCAGTTGCCCTCACTTGTGCTCGGCTCTGTGGGTGGGGTATTGGTGGACCGCTCACCGAAGAGGTTCGTGCTCTACATTACGCAAATCGGTCTCGCAGTTTCTGCGCTTATCCTCGCATTTCTGACGTTCACTGGTATCGTAAACGAATGGCACATTCTAATCCTCGCGACGATTTCGGGTGTGTTCCTCGCCATTGACGCGCCGGCAAGGCTGGCATTTGTCGGTGATCTTGTCGGCAAGGAAGACATCGGAAACGCGGTTGCACTGAACTCCTCAACGTTCAATGGCGCACGGTTTATCGGCCCGTCACTTGCCGGAGTGCTTGTGCCGCTCTACGGCGAGGGTGTCTGTTTCCTGGTCAATGCACTGTCTTACTTTTCGTTGGTCGTCACGTTGTCGCTGATGCGCGATTTGCCGCCTCCAACCGGTGATCCGCGCGAGCCTATTTTCAAGCAGCTTCGCGACGCCTACTGCTTCATCGTCGGCGCACCCGTACAGCGTGTGCTGATTCGCAATGTAATCATCTTTGCTATCTTCGGCTTCTCCTACAACACACTGTTGCCGATGGTTGCCGATCTCGTACTTGGCAAGGGAGCGTCAGGACTGGGGATTCTGATGTCTGCAGCAGGAATCGGCGCACTGCTCGGTGGACTCTGGCAGGCTTCCATGAGCCGCGACACCAAACGCGGGTGGGTTGTGATGATGGGAATGGTGGGAATGGGGTTGGGAGTGCTCATCTTTTCCCTCTCGCGGCAATTCGAGATTTCCGTTATTGCCATGATGATGACAGGTTTTTCCGGCATCTCGATGCTCGCGTCGACGAATACTCTGCTGCAGATGCTCACGCCGGATCATCTCCGTGGCCGTGTATTGGGGTTCTATACGTCGGCATTTCTGGGTTTCGGCCCCATCGGCGCATTCCTGCTTGGCGCATTAGCGGATGTCTTCAGTGCACGTGTCGCGCTGGCCTCCGCCAGTGTCATATGCCTGCTTGTGGCCATTTACACCGTTACACACTATCGACGATTGCGCGCCGTGTGATGTGGCCGTTCGGAAGACCGACCATCTCGCGCGAACTGCGCAAGCGAAGCATTAGATGGCTACTGCACAGCACGCATATCACCATTAATCTTCCGCAGATCTTTCAAGACGGTTACATTGATACGGCACGCAGTTTACGAGCACGTCTTGGTTCCCGCGCTGAGCGACTCTTGCATGACCCGCGCCGTTTTGAGCAATTCGCGGTCGGTCTCGACTACATCAACTGCGCGCTAACAGTTCCTAACTTTGAACTGCTTTATGCACGCTCAAAATCCGCATGGTCCGCGGAGTGGGTGCATCTCGCTCTCGAGTTGCATTTGCTTGAGCGGGAGGACACGCTCTTTTCTGCGGTATCTGCCGCACAGGAAAACGGAAGGCATGTGCAGACTGGAGTAGTTGGTTTGCAGGCAATGTTCGCAGACCACGTTGAGGAGTGGTCACGCGCGGGACTGCAACGTTCCGAACCTACTCACCCGCAGGCGGAGGTGCTGATCAAAGGCGCGTTGCCGCTGACTGCTATTCTTCTGATATATGTAAACAACGCCCGGACGGCAGATGAGGTCGAGAGGCTCGCAGAATTTAATGGCCACAAGATTCAAACACGGATTGAACCCAGATTGTTTCTGTGGCCGGCAAGACTGAAGAAGTAGCTCGGAGCGTAAACTTACCTACTTGCTCTGCGCTGTAGCATATTGTCGTTCGGCTATCGTATAAACGAAGCGGCCCATCCAATCGATGGGCCGCGACTTCTTTTCGTGGAATGTGTCTTCACTTCAAGAACACCGCTTTTCGTGATTCGGATAACTTGTGCGAAGAACCGCCCAAATGCTTCTCTTGCATGCCTTCAGAATCGAGAAGATTCGTACTTATACGCGCATTCCAATCTACTTCTTTACCTTACACGCTACACCAGCGTGCTGCACTCATGTCTGAGCAGCCAGCTTTTGCGATCTATGCCTCCGGCATAACCCGTTAACTGATTTTTCTGTCCTAATACGCGATGACATGGAACAATCACGGCCACAGGATTCTGTCCGTTCGCAACTCCTACCGCACGCGACGCATTCGGCAATAGTAAGTGCTTGGCAATTTCACCATAGGTTATCGTCGTGCCGTAGGGGATCAGCCGCAATTCGCGCCACACTTCCAACTGAAACTCGGTTCCGCGCAAATCAAGCGGCACATCAAAGTGCGTTCGGTATCCCGCATAATACTCTGTTAGCTCCTTACGCGCAAGCTGAAGCAGCTTCGTTTCAACGCATTCGCCAACTGCATCGCGAGGGTCGTCCATGAACTCCGCACGCATCAGACCGTAGGCACTCGCGGTCAGGCGCATGCGGCCCAGCGGCGTTTTCAAATCCGTCCAATAGAGTTCGGATGCCGTCTCGACTATGGGGTGTTCAGCAACGTGAACCATATATAGAATGTTGCGTAACCTCGATAAGGCCGCCACGTGTCCGTGATGCGGCGTGTCTCTTCAAGTGTCGCCTGTTTGTCTAATCGGTATTCGCGAGCGAGCGCATTGCGCAGCCCGATATCCTCGAGAGGACAAGCATCGGGATCGCCGTGCACGCGCATCATTGCATATTCCGCAGACCAAGGCCCTATCCCGCGAATCTCGAGCAGACGCTCGCGAATCATGCTTGGGTCAGAACTGCTGAGCAAGGATTCATTAAGATAGTCGAGACAAAGCTCCTGCGCAAGACCCTGCAGATACTCCCCTTTCATCGCGGACAGCCCGCAGGCACGCAGTTCAGCAGGCGTTAAGCTAAGCACCGCTTCGGGCGAAGGAAATCCCTCATAATCCTTGCCTTGCCATGCCACAACCGCTTCGCAATGCTGCGCCAATCGAGATCGCGTGGCAAAGGCGGAGGCCACGGAAACCTGCTGCCCAATGATAGACCAGGAGAGGCATTCCCAAAGGCTGTGAATGCCGACCAACCTCAGTCCGCGAAAGTCATTCGTCCATTTTGACAAATACGCGTCCGGTTTGGCGAACGCGTAAAAGCGTAATAACTCGTCATCGCTCCCAAATGTGCGATCGAGATAGCGGCGGATCTGCACACGCCGCGAGTCCGTCTCCTCCCCTACAACCACGCAGACCTGAACCGAACTCTTCCCCCACGGCTTCACCTCGACAAGATAGTAGCCGGCATCATCTGAAAGTACCTGACAAAATTGCTCACCAGACACAGCGTGCGTCTGAGAGTTTTCAAATCGGCCGATGTAAGCCGCTGTGCGTTCGAATGAAAAAGGTGCGGAGAAGGTATAGATGAGCATAGAGGACGAGGATATAGGAGGTAACAACACTCCCCGGCCATTCCAAGTTGACCGGGGAGTGCTGGAGGTTCAAGAAGGTTTCTTAGTTCACTTCCACTGCCTCGAAGGTCTTAACGCCTTCGCGAACGATTCTGAAGAGCACAGCCTTGTTCGAATTGCGTAGACTTGCGGCAATCTCTTTGAAGGCGCGCACATCGTCCACCGGCTTACGGTCAATTTCGATAATCACGTCGCCCGCACGGAGCTTCTGCTTGGCCGGACTCTCTTTCTCAATTTCGTTGATGATCACACCATATGTGCCGTCAAGCCGTAGCGCGCGCGCCATCGACTCGTTGATTTCTCCGACGTCAATCCCCAGCCAATTGGTAGATGGAGCGGGGGCCTCTTTCTCCTGTCCGAGGAACGTCGCCAACTGTGCGCGGTCACCCAGCACGAACTCGAGATTCTTGGTCTTTCCGTCGCGAATCACTCGCGCGCGCACGTTCTTGCCCGGCGGCACATCCGCGACCGCCATGCGGAACTTTTGGACATCATTGATCGTCTTGCCGTCAAACTCGGTAATCACGTCGCCAGCTTCAAGTCCACCTTCGGACGCCGGTGTATTGGGATCCACTCGCTCCACAAACACGCCTTCCTGATCTTTGCTCACACCCGTCGCTGAACGCAGATCGGACGTCAGCTCGCGCGGCAGCATGCCGAGATATCCACGTGCGACCTTGCCATGTGCGCGCAATTGATCCACGACTTTCATGGCCATATTGATCGGTATGGCGAATCCAATACCTTGACCCGACGGATTGATGGCCGTGTTCACCCCGATGACTTCACCGTGAATATTGCAGAGCGGACCGCCGCTGTTGCCGAAGTTAATCGAAGCGTCGGTCTGAATGAAGTCCTGATAGCTCGGGCCGCCGCCTGAGATAGCTAAGTTGTTACGTCCACGAGCAGAGATGATACCCACCGTCAGAGTCCAATCCAAGCCAAGCGGGTTCCCCATCGCAATCGCCCAGTCTCCAACCCGTAACTGATCCGAATTGCCGATCAGTGCGACTTCATTGGACTCAAAATTGTTATCTACTTTGATCACCGCAACATCCGTTTCCGGATCAACTCCGATAATCTTAGCCTCATACTCCTTGCCGTTCTGTGTTTTCACAGTCACCTTGTCCGCGTTATCCACCACATGATTATTGGTCAGAATGTAGCCGTCACGACTGATAATCATGCCGGATCCCGTTGACGGAGCGTGAAATTCGCGGTTCGGCTCGCGCATGTCTTTGTGGAAGAACTCAAAGAACGGAGAATTGTCGAAAAAGTCCTGCATCGAATTGCGGCGGCGGACCACTTTATCCGATGATATATAGACGACCGTCGGTCCGACACGCTCGGCAACAGCGACGAACGGGCTTTCGCCGTGGTCATTAATCAGGTTATTGTACTGCGCGAATTCGGCATTTACGCGAGGAGCAACGTCCTCTACCGCAACGGCCGGGGTTTGAATTCCCATTTGCGCTGTGAACAACACGCCAGCCACGATTCCCGCCAATACGAGGCTTGCACCAATCCATCCCAGTTTTTTCATGGTCTTTTCAATTGTTTTGGGTGGTTTCTTGTCAAAATGTGAGGCACCCCACATGCCCCATCAACTGCGTTTCAAGGAGTATACGATATCAAATCGGATCGGTTCCCAAGTTCCCATATATTTGTTAAGTATTTTATTTATATGTTTTTAACGCGATTCAGTTAGATTTCTGGAGTTGTAAATCGTTTTTCATTTCCTTATTTTTATAGTATGCACGGAAGCACTCACATTCGCAAGGCCTCTCCCCTATAAAAGAGACCGGTCTTTCGCGATGCGGTTGCGCACTTTGCAAATTACAAAACAATTCCATGCAGCTTGATATTCTGGAGCGAAATCAGCTCTTTGATCGGTCAAACTTGAGTCTGTTACGTGGCACGAAATAGTCATCTCTCTTCACCCCAACTTCGTATCGAACCGTGGCTGATCTTCCTGACCATGCTTCCGGTCACGGGTGTTGTCCCGATCCTGAAGACATTTGTCATGGATGGCTTCGGGGTTTCAGAGTTTTGGGCGCACATCTTCTTGGCCGCAAATATGCTGGCCGCCTTCCTGTTCGCTCCAATTGTCGGCAGTCTCGCCGACCGCTACGGCAGGCCGCGCACCTTCATTGCGATCGCGGCCGTTCTCGACGGGCTATGTTTCTTGATCATGCCGCACGTGAGCGACTTTACTACCCTGCTTGCTCTGCGGTTTATCGAAGGTGCTTTTCATATCGGAACGTTATCGCTGTTGCTGGCCGTCGCCGGTGCGCGCCGAGACGAAGGACTCTCGGCAGCTATGGGTCGTGTCGGTGCAGCAATAACGTTTGGTGTCGCACTTGGCTCGCCTATTGGCGGATGGCTGGGTGCAATGTCGCCGACCTACTCGCTTTCATTGGGCGGCTTGATCATGTTCGTGGTGGCCATCGCTTCCTTTGCACTCGCTGTCCCTCAAACAGTCTTTGCGCGACGACATCGCCTCGGCGAGATTCTAAAGCTGTTGGCAACTGAGCCTCGCTTGCGTCTTCCTTACCTGTTCGCCTTCTTGGATAGATTCACGGTCGGCTTTTTCGTCGCTTCATTCCCGATTTATGCTTCACTGCGATTCGATTTCACGCCCAGCCAAATCGGCGGCTACATTGCGGCTTTCATGCTTACGATGGGGCTGCTCTGCCGTCCGATCGTGGTCTTATCGCGTCGCTTCTCACAGACTCAGCTTTTGCTGTGGGGCTCGCTTTGCTACGGACTGTTCTTTGCCACAGTTGGGTGGGTGGAGCCGCCCCTGCTGATGGTCTGGATGTTCCTGCTTGGCGCGGCTTCGGCCATGATGTTTATTCCGACTCTTCAGTTATCGGCGATGCGGGCGCCGGACGGCAATGTCGCCACTTCCATGGGCGGGTTCAACTCGGCGGGTTCACTGGGATTTCTGCTTGGGCCGTTGGTCTCGGGTGCGCTCGTAACCCTGTTTACTTTGTGGTCGTCCACAGAAACCGCTTATGCAATGGTGCTGTTTTGCGGTGGCTTTCTTGAGGCGACTTTGGCCGGTTTTCTCATCCTTCGAGGCCTGACAAAAGAGAGGTTTGCAGCCGACTAAGTGTGTTTGTCACGTTGAATTTTATCGACCTGACCGGTTTTCCAGGGCTAAACTCCTATGTTTTCGGGCTGTCACGCCCCCTCCTGCGGGGCCTTAACTTCAGAAAATTGAGTAGCTAAGAGTTGACTTTTCAAATGATATATTCTAAATTAGCGCATTATCCTCATAACATGTGACGACCTATAGGAGTCAAAGATGCGTCTAAGATATGCTTTGTTAATGGTTTGCCTGGCGCTCGTGGTCAACTCTGCGAATGCACAATTTCAAGTCTGGTTCCTCGATGAATTTCAGGTAATTACGAATGCGTGCGGCGGCGGAACGCCCGTGCCGGATGGAACCACGATTCAGGTGTGGTGGGATTCCACCGCAAACGGGATTGGACCCGGCGACGTTCAACCCCAAGAAGGCTTCGGTTTCCAGCAGGCGAACTTCAATCAGTTCCTGCTGAACGGCATGGAAGAATTGGGAACACCCGGGACTTTTGCGGCCACCGAGAATTTCGTCTTCGCTGCAAACACGCCAAATCCTGGCGATGGCACAGGTCACCCCGTCTTCTACCTGCGAATCTGCCTCGACAACAACGACATTCACTGGGTGAGCGATACGTTCCGCGTTCAGACCGGCTATCAAGAGATCTATTTCGGCACAGGTCCCGGTGAGATTCCGTTTACCTGTGTAGCCGGTGCATGCGGCGGCTGCCCATCTCCGGCGCCTGTATCCAACCTTTCTGCTTCTCAAAACTTGTGTAATTCAATTCTCGTGAATTGGACTCACAGCGGCGAGAATGTTGCCGGCTACCGTTTGTTGGTCAACAACGCCGACTATGTGTATATCCCCGGTGCTGCGAATACAAACTACACCATAACGGGCTATCCGGGCGGCATTGATATCCCCGTCCGTTGCCGTGCGTATCGGATTTGCGGCACGGGTCAGGATGCGGACACCGCATTCTCAACTGCCGTGGAAGTCACCGGTCGCAGCTTAGTCACGCCGCCAACTCCGCAGAACATGTCGGCCACCGATGACAGTTGCGGATCGGTATACGTCCGCTGGTCTGTCAATACCGTCCTCGGTCTCGACTCCTTCCGCGTGTTCCGCGAAGGTGTTCGCATTGGTTCGTTGAACCGCGGCAGCGCCGGACAAGTGCGCACGTTTGTGGATAATGCACCGCTTGCCGGAGTCGCTGCATACTGTGTATACGGATATTCCACGACCTGCAGTACCGGAACGGGAGCCTGTGACAATGGTCGTGCTGGTGCCGCACCGGTCTGCACCATCACCGACATAGCTGCTACGAGTGATGATTGCGATGAAGTTTGCGTGACGTGGACGGCGAACTGCCCGGATGCGGTTAGCTTCCAGATTCTGCGGTCGAATGTTTCCGTTGGAACAGTTCCCGCAACTGGCGGACCCAATTATAGCTTCTGTCACGCGCCGGTAGCCGGACAGGTTGGTCAGTATCAAGTTCGTGCCGTGAACGCTTGTGGAAACGGAACGCTTCAGCCGGCCACGCCGGTGCCGGGATCGCGCCTCGCCGCGCCGGGCAACGTACAGACAATTGTTGCCTCCGACACACTGTGCGACAAAGTGCGCGTAACGTGGGCGGCATTGGCAGGAACGGATTCGTTCCAGATTCGCCGCGATGGAAACACCATCGGTTCAGTTGCCGGCGGCGTCCTGCTATATGATGACTTTACCGCAGTTGCAGGAGTTACCTATTCCTACACCGTTGTCGCATTCAATCAGTGCGGAGCAGGCAGCGTTGCAACCGGCAACACCGGAACGCGTCGTGCCGCCGGAACGGGAACTGCAACGTTTACGCTCGTGACTGCCGGACCGCCGAACTGGACCTATTCCATGACGGTTAACAGCGGCTGCTTGAACACGGTTGTGATTCGTGACTTCTGTGCAGGCACAACAGCCACAGCGCCGACCGGCTGGACAGTTACTGTGGATAATGACTCAATCATCTTCACGTCGACCACTGCATATGGTGCAACCGAAACTGTAACCGGCTTTGTGCTGTCGCACCCGACCTGCGACGGCGACGGACGCTGGAGCTCGGGTCAGTCGGGCGGTACGATTCGTGGTCCGTTGCCGGTGGGTGAAAATGCCGCATTGCCGACGGAATACAGTGTGAAGGTTTTCCCGAATCCGTTCAACCCGCAGACCAACTTCAAGATTGCGGTGCCAAACGCTTCGGAGACGCGCATCGTCGTCTTTAATATCAACGGCCAGGTTGTCCGCGATATGAACCTCGGCCGTCTGCAGGCCGGTTATCACACCGTGCAATTCGGCGGCAGCGAACTGCCTTCCGGAATGTATTTCGCCCGCATTCAGGCGGGAAGCTTCCACAGCACGCACAAGCTGATGCTGCTCAAGTAAAGCGGAAGGTGCATCACGTGGCCTGCGCGGCCTAAGGATGTTATCTGGTAAACGTGCGGGGCGAACCGATTGGTTCGCCCCGCTTTCTTTTGCCGTAGAGCGAACGAACCTACTTTCGCTTGTAGGTCATCTCCATTGTCTTCTTCTCATTCGGCGTGCCGGGAAAATCCCAGGCTTCCATCTTGAACTCGTCGTCGCTCAGATATGTGAAGACATGCCTGGTGTCGCACTGCTTCAGGTTCATACCGGGTTTGTCCATCTTGCCTTCGAAGACGACACGCTTGCCGCCGTCTTCCGCGACACCCCACAATGAATAGAGTCCCGTGGACATGTTGTCATTCCACGTGAACCAATAGCGCTGTGTAAAATTGTCAAACCCCGTCATACCGAATCCCTTGAACGGCATGCCTTGAAAGTCCATGCTAAAGTGCTGAATCTGCACGCGACCATCGAGGATCATCTCAACTTTCGCGTATCCGGTCATCGGCTGGCCTCGCTCTACCATGCTGACAACATATTCGCCGACTTCCTTTGCCAGCTTTTCGTGCTGCGGGCCAATCGCGGCATTGCGCATCCAATTTTCCATCATCTCTTGTTCGGTCATCAGGGGTCCCTTTCTTGAAGAAATGTTCAGTTATGCGGCTGAAAGAACGGCAGTGTTGTTCTGCCGTTCTCAGTGTCTCTAAGTTTCCTGCGCGGACTACTTCTTGCGCGTATAGGTGATTTCCATCGCCTTGAATTCGTGAGGCGTTCCGATTTCGTCCCAGCTTTCGAAAACATGATGGTCATCATCAATCCACTTCGCGACCATGCGAACGGGCTTGTCTTTGACATTCATCACAGGTTCATCCATCGTTGTATTGAAAACAACGGTCTTGCCGCCGTCTGTGCTTGTGCCCTCCATGTACATCATGCCCGTAGTCATGTTATCAGTCCAAGTAGACCAATAGACTTTGTTGTAGTTATCGTAGCCCGTCATGCCGTGACCTTCGTAGGGCATGCCCATCATCTCGCCTTTGAATACTGAGCTGACAGCCCGGCCGCCTGTTACGACAACATCCGTGCAAGAGCCTTTGCCTTCCTGCATCGGCTGGTTCGGACCCATCCAGAACTTCATGGAACAATCCCACTCTCCGGCCATCTTGGCCAGCATCTCATGCTCGGCTTTGGGGCTTGCCACTTCCATCCAGCGCTTCATCATTTCCTCTTCAGACATTCCCCCCTCTTGGGCGGTAGCTGTGCCAAAACAGTAGACAAGTGCAGCAAGAACAAGCAGATTGAACTTCCTCATCGGACACCTTTTTTTTGAGTAATGGTGAATTTTCGTTAATATAACATTTGTTCAAAGTAGAGTCAAGAGGGAGGGGAAGTGTAATGTGAGCAGGGCGAGCCTTTCGGCTCGCCCTGCTTGAGAACGAAATGCAGATGGATCTTAGTAATCCATACCGCCCATACCGCCCATGCCGCCGCCACCGGGCATAGCAGGAGCAGGATTCTTCTCCTTCTTCTCGTGAATGGCGCAATCCGTAGTCAGCATCAAGCCGCCCACAGATGCTGCATTTTCAAGAGCGACACGCACGACCTTGGTCGGGTCAATCACGCCGTCTTCGAGGAGGTCCGTGAAGTTCTCGCTTGCGGCATTGAAGCCAAAGCTGTACTTGCTGTTCTCGCGAATCTTGTTCACGACAACGCTGCCTTCATGACCGGCGTTCTGCGAAATCATGCGAATCGGCTCTTCAAGCGCACGACGCACGATCATCACGCCCAACTGCTCGTCACCTTCCAACTTGAAATCATCGAGCACCTTCTGCGCGCGCAGCAGTGCCACGCCGCCGCCGGGGACGATGCCTTCTTCAACCGCAGCACGCGTCGCATGCAACGCATCTTCCACGCGGGCCTTCTTTTCCTTCATCTCAACTTCCGTCGCCGCGCCAACCTTCAGCACAGCCACACCGCCGGCCAGCTTGGCCAGACGCTCCTGCAGCTTCTCGCGATCGTAATCCGACGTCGTGCTTTCAATCTGCTTCTTGATCTGCGCGATGCGGCCCTTGATGTCTTCGCTCTTGCCGGCGCCTTCAACGATCGTCGTGTTGTCCTTGTCAATGATCACGCGCTTGGCCGTGCCGAGATCGCTCATGACGGCGTTCTCGAGCTTGAAGCCGGCTTCCTCGGAAATCACGCGGCCTCCAGTCAGAATCGCGATATCTTCCAGCATTGCCTTGCGGCGATCGCCAAAGCCCGGGGCCTTCACTGCCGCAACTTTCAACGTGCCGCGCAGCTTGTTCACCACGAGTGTCGCCAAGGCTTCGCCTTCGACGTCTTCGGCAATCATCACGAACGCGCGGCCGCTCTGAGCAACCTTCTCCAGAATCGGGAGCAGATCCTTCATCGAAGCGATCTTCTTGTCATGAATCAGGATGTATGGATTTTCGAGTTCGACTTCCATCTCGTCGGGATTGGTGACGAAATAGGGCGACAGGTAGCCGCGGTCGAACTGCATACCTTCGACGACTTCCAGTGACGTCTCCATAGACTTCGCTTCTTCGACGGTGATCACGCCGTCCTTGCCGACCTTGTCCATCGCGTCCGCAATCAGGTCGCCAATGGTCTTGTCGTTGTTGGCAGAAATCGTACCGACGGCGGCGATATCCTTCTTGCCGTTCACGGCCTTGCCGTTCTTCTTCAGATCGGCGACGACGTGCGCAACGGCCTTGTCGATACCGCGCTTGAGGCTCATCGGATCCGCACCGGCGGTCACGTTCTTCAAGCCTTCATGAATGATGGCCTGCGCGAGCACGGTCGCCGTGGTGGTGCCGTCGCCGGCGATATCGGAAGTCTTGGAGGCAACTTCGCGAACCATCTGAGCGCCCATGTTCTGCACGGCGTCTTCGAGTTCGATTTCCTTCGCCACGGTCACGCCGTCCTTGGTGACGGTCGGTGCGCCCCACTTCTTTTCGATCACGACGTTACGGCCCTTGGGACCGAGCGTCACTTTTACGGAGTCTGCAAGAAGGTCGACACCCTTCTTGAGCGCTGTGCGCGCGTCGACATCGAAGTCAATGAGTTTACTTGCCATGTTGTATTGTTCCTTTTAATTGTTAAGAGATGTTGCCGTGTTCGACAGTCAGATAGACGGCCGCAACACGAACCGGCTTACTTCACCACAACGGCCAAAATGTCGCTGCGGCTGATGAGCATATACTCCTTGTCATCGAGTTTGACTTCCGTGCCGCCGTAGCGCGCGTAGACGATCGTGTCGCCAACCTTGAGCATTTCGGACATCTTCTTTTGCTTGCGATCATCGAATTCCACATCGTCGCCCAAGGCCACGATTTCACCCATCTGCGGGCGGTCCTTCGAAGCGGTGTCGGGGATAATGATTCCACCGGCGGTCTTCTCTTCCTTCTCGAGCGGCTTAATCAGGACGCGCTCATCAATCGGCTTGATTTTCATGACTTTAGGTCTCCCAGTTTGGTTGACATATGTTAAATTATTGGGGAACTTGTTGTTAGCACTCTACTCGTGCGACTGCTAATTATACCGCAAATATACACTCCAAGTTCCCACGAGTCAACTCCCTATACTAAGTGTTTACTCTAATAAAAACATATCTCTGAACATTGTTCAGAGATTTTGAGAGGCGAGGGGGAGTATAGTTTCGGGATTTCCTCCGCAATCCGGTCGAGAAGTCTCGAAGCTCTTGCGAGTGTTAAGCTGGCGGGCTACATTTCACATATACTCAATTTCTTAAAACATGCGAGCTTCAGATTTGAGACATTATGTCCGGTTCAGTCCCCAATCCACTTGCCCAGCCTCTGGCCTAGATTTCGGGCTTTGCGCGATGTACTTTTGGAATAAACCAACAATTGTGACTCGCGTCTGTCAACTCAACATATCGGAGTGTTTACAATGACACGAGAACAACTATTGATCGCACTGTTCGTCGGCTTGTCAAATTGTCATGCACAAACGTTTTGCCTGACAACCGTAGACCTTTGCTGTAATGACGTTGCAAGCACACAATCGTTAACAACAACGTACAATATCGACGAAGTGAAGATGACCTATGATGCGGGCAATGAGCACAATGAGTTACTCATTGTATTGGAACTGGATGGAACGTTGTATGACTCTTGGACAGTCTGCGGTTGCGGTGAGGATGAAGTTGAACCAATTGCTTCCGGTCATGTGGTGACTCTCAAGGTTTACTGTTCCGGATGCAACTCTATCTGCACTTCAGCTGAATCGAAAGTGTCGATATTTGATAATGCAACAAGCAGCTCGTGCAAAGTATCTTGCAAGTGATGTGCACGTATACAGGCGCCGCAGCAGTACTCCTTTGCTTCCTGAATCTGTATGCGGCATTACGCCTCGTTCCGTTGGAATACCCAACAATTCAGCAAGGGGTGGATGCAGCGGCAGCGCAGGATACCGTTGTTCTGCTTGCGGGTGATTACGTTGAATCCGTAGGTTTGCCTTGCCGAAGCATGATCATTGCAGGCGAATACATCATGAGCGGCGACACCGGCAGTATTACAGAATGCCGCTGGAGGGCATCGGCAGGACAGCGACATGTCATAGCACCAGGCTGCGGCTTTCAGACTTCTCTGAGCTTCGTTGGAATCTCTTTTCTCGGTGGGTCAACAGGGGGCGGACTCGAACTCACACGTGAAACGGTCGATATTCGCCATTGTGTCTTTGACAGTTGTCGGGCCGCAAACGGTGCGGCGTTGATGATTTCAGACTGCAACCTCCGGGTCACAAATTGCACGATGAACCGTTGCCATGCAACGTCCTCCGGTCCCGTTGCATACTTGGAGAATGTAAGATGGGAATTTTCGCATTCTTTAGTTGACAGATGCTCCGCTGCTTCACCTCTTGGAGCGCTGACACGTCTCGGGGGCCAATCGGTGTATCTTCACGACGTTAGGGTCACTCGTTGTGAATTGCCTCAAGAGAGAGACCTCTTTCAGCTTACGGGAATCATGGATACACTTGTACTCACTGAATGCGTTTTCGACAGCAACACGTTTGCCCGTGCATTTGAACAAGCGGATGGAATTTGTATATACTTTGGCATGAGTAGTTGTGACTTTCTGTCGAATACTGTTCGACGGGGTATTCTAATTGGCAGCGATGTTGAGTTTGCGAATGTTGTAGTTGAGGAATGTACATTTATACAAAATCAAGGAACTGAGTTTCTCGGCGTTTCAGCAATGTTTGTCAGTCGGGGACACTTCGCCAGCTTCTTTTTAACGCGAAACGTGTTCGCTCGCAATATCTGGAACGATGAGATATGTTTGAATGCCTACCTCGCAAATACCGACAGAGTGGATCGCAACTACTTCATTGAGAATGCGTCTGTCGCAGCCGCGTTCATTCCGTGTGTCACGTACGGCAGCGCGGCGATTCCGGGATTGTTCCAAATGAACATTTTCCAGTCAAACGAAGTACAAGCATTCCTCGCTTCCACTACTCAGCCACCTGCACAGTTGCAGAACAACTACTGGGGGGATCCTTCAGGCCCCTACCATGCTGAGTTGAATCCAAGTGGACTTGGCGATACATTAGGAGATAATATTGACTTCATTCCGTGGGCCGTTGATACACTGTTTTCAACGCCAGCCGCAGATGCTGTCTCTTCAGTGACTTACGCGCTTGGTTATCCTTATCCCAATCCCTTCAATTCCTCAGTGACAATTGAATACGCAATTGTCCGCGAGCAGCGAGTTCGCCTGGATATCCACGATGTGCTGGGACGACTCGTGGACACATTAGTAGACGAGCAGCAAAGCATCGGCGCGCACTCCGTGATGTGGAATGCCGTGAATCACTCAACCGGTCTCTATTTTGCGCGACTCAATGCCGGCGGTTTCGCGCAAAGCGTGAAGCTGTTGCATTTGAAGTAGGCGATTCCCGTATCCCTAACCAACAGGAAAGCCCCGCTCAATTGAGCGGGGCTTCGTCTCAAAATCTCTTGTCTTTCTCCTGCTACGGCACGTACGCCCTGACGATATAGAAGAAGCCCTCTTCGGGTTCGTTCAATACATTATGGTCCACGCAGAAGGTGTCCGGCACATCATCTATCAAAGTTGAGAACAGCCCTTCGGGATTCGAGTCGCGGTAGATTCGATATTCCGCGCCTGCCCACGGTGCAGGACGCCAGTTCAAGTGAACGTCGTTGCCCAATACACTGATCACCAGTTCAGTCGGTGACTCTGGAATCCGCACCTCAAAGCAACCGGTGCACTGGTCGTATTGTCCGTCGGGATTGGTCACGCGCACGGCATGAAATCCTATCCCCAGAGTGCCGGGAGATACACATGTGATACGCTCTTGGGTGACAACAACCACATCCGTCGGCGGTATTCCCGCAATTGTCACCACAGCGGAAGGATCAAAATTCTGCCCCTCGATGATCAGGGGAGTCGGAACACCGGGATAGGCCCAGTTCGGATCCACGAAATCAATATACGGCCCTTGCACGGGAGAGATTTCGAAGCAACCGGCGCAGACATCAAATTGACCGTCCGGATTCATCAGCATGACGTCATAGTCGCCTTCCGGCAGATCGGGCACGACAAACTGCGCAAGGATATTGGAAAGCACCGCAGACTCGGTGCCGACACCGCTCAGAGTGATGCTTGCCCCGCCCTGGAAATTCTGTCCGTAAACGTAGATGATGTCATCCATCTGGCCTCTGCTTGGAACTACGTCTGTGATGATCGGTCCCGAGGATTGTCCGGCACCATCAACTCTAATGTCATCAATGAACCAACCGCGGAAGCCATTGTAGAGTTGGTCAACGGTATCGAAGCGGAAGCGGAGCCAGCAAGTACCGCCGCAGAAGGCCGCCAGGGAGAAGCTATGCTGTACCCATGTGGGAGGCATTCCGAGGCCACCTGAACTGTATCCGACATTTGCATTGGCGTTGACGTCATTCAATGGATTGAGTTGGCCGCCTCCGACTGGCCACCAACTTGCTCCCGCATCGGTTGATGCTTCTATGTACATCACGTCGAACCACGGAATATCCACTCCTTCAACTTCCCACAATGTCCAGAACGTCAAAGTAGCATCCGTAAGACCGCTTAGATCCAGATCGGGGGTAATTGCCCAGCCTGCGTTGGCTACTTGGGAAGTTCCGCCGGATAGCAGTGGCTGAGTCTGATCAAAATCTGCACCGACGAAGGTGCCCGTGGCAATCTCTCCATACCACAGCGCGTGGTTGCCTCCGTGTGCGCTGGGCAGATTGCCGGCGTCCGGCAGTGTCACCAGATTTGGGTTAATGGTTGGGTGCATGACTTGATAGGCTTGCGGATTGGCAATCACATGAAAGAAACCGGTCGTAAGCCAACCTGGTGCACCGTTCTCGAAATTCTCAATCCAGGGCAAGGCGACGCGCGCATCCCGTTCGACGGACAATGACACCGGAGGAGGCGGGCCTTGAATCGGAACGGGTCGACTCGGTTCTGCCTGCGCAACTGCAATTGTGCATACAGAGGCAAGTAAAAGAACTATCCGTAATCTTCTTTTCATAATAAATCTCCCTCACGTTTACTAACTGTTACGTTGTTCATCCAGACAAGTAGCCGACAGATTTTCTCTGGCACTACAGGGCATGTGTCCATTTCGATTAAGCACAAGCGCGAGTAACGTCTGAGTGAGGATCTTTGAGAAATCTATGGCATGAATCTTCGATTATCAATGGATGAACCAGCCGTTTGAAAGAAAGTTCTTCACGTGGTCACTCATCGCAACCTCGACGTGTAGGGATGATAGTCGCTTATCGATAGGCATCGTAACGGAGTGCATCAACGCTTCAGCACTTCTTAAATTCGATAGTATTAGTCATATTAACCTGTGCCTCTTGTTTGGGGTGCTGGAAAAGCAAGCCCCGCTCGGAAAAGCGGGGCTTGCAGCTAAAGGTATAGGACTGGATTTCAGCGATGAGCGACCCAAAGCAGGACTCCGGCAAGGAAGGGCAACCCACCAAGTAACGCAGAAGTCATTAGTCTGTCCGCACTCAACAGATTCGGCGAAGGCCAAGCCATGTAACCTAACGAAAGTAGTGCGCCCAATGCCAGCAGGACCAGACCGCCTGTTTTCGGCTTGCGCCACGCCAGCACGGTCCCAACCCACACGATTAGCAGACCGCCAATGATAAACGCGTAGCCCTTTGTCTGTTCAGAAGCGGGTGTGGTGTGTGCATTGTCAAGCAGGTCGGCAACGAGGAAGTAGCTCCAGAAACTCGCCCACAGTGTGACTATCAGCTGTGCGGTGAAGCGCAATCCGTTTGTTCGCGAGGCCGTTAACGTGGTATTGGTCATCCAGCTCTCCTTATTGATTGTGCGGGCCTAAGTCTGGCTGAGGCAGCACTCTCGCTCCCTACATTGATAACACCCTGGGATCGAGGTTCCCTCCGCTGATAATAACTCCGACTCGGCCCGGCGTGGGATAACCGGAAAGCAGAGCCGCGACACCGAGTGCGCCCGATGGTTCAACTACCAATTTCATGCGCTCAAACAGAAACTTTGTGGCTTCTATGATCTTGGATTCGCTGACCGTCGCAAAATCGTCTACATTCGCGCGCACCAACGGAAACGTGAGCTTGCCGAGACTTGGTGTGCGGGTGCCATCGGCTATCGTTGGTGGATTCTTCACCGTGTGCAGTGTGCCGGTGCGCCACGAAAGAGTCGCATCGTTGGCAACTTCGGGTTCGACACCGACTACTTTGATGTTGGGATTGACATGTTTCGCGGCAAGCGCGCTCCCCGACAACAAGCCGCCGCCGCCGCAGGGAACCAGCAGCAATTCAAGATATGGAAAGTCCGTCAGCAGCTCGAGTGCGGCCGTGCCTTGCCCAGCGATGATATGCGGATGATCGTAAGGCGGAATCAACACGTAGCCGTGCTTGTCTTTCAACTCCGCAGAGATCTCTTCGCGAGTCCGCTGGCTTGGATCATACAATACGATCTCCGCGCCATATCCTCGAGTGGCCGCGAGTTTGATCGGCGGAGCATCCTGCGGCATAACGATTACGGTCTTAACACTCAGCAGCGCGCCGACCAACGCGACTGCCTGTGCGTGGTTGCCCGACGAGTGCGTAATTACACCGCGATTCTTTTCTTCAACCGTCAGACGCGACATCGCGTTATAGGCCCCTCGAAACTTAAACGCACCGACACGCTGAAAGTTTTCACACTTCAGATACACGTCAGCGCCGCCGCGCGCGTCAAGTGTGCGCGACGTGTGCACCGGAGTCTTGTGCGCTACCCACTTCAAGACTTGAGCGGCATCGAGGACATCTAGAGAGGTGGGGAGTTTCTGTTCAGACATAAATTGCTCTGCTCATGAAAACAGGGTGCCCGGCAGCACCCTGTTCTTGGAATTTGTTTTCCGGTTTGTCAGGCTCTTATCTCGCCAGTACGAGTTTGTGCACAGCGCGGTGACCCGCATTATTCAACTCAAGCAGATAGCTTCCCGAAGGCAGCGGCAGACCCTGTGCGTTGACCGCTTTCCAGTTCGCGTTATAGCTTCCGCTGCTCATGAAAGGAGAGTTGATCAATGTCGCGACATTCTGTCCCAGCATGTTGAAGACATTCAGTTCAACCGCGCCGGGATTACTGACAACGAATTGAATGGTCGTCTCGGGGTTAAATGGATTCGGATAGCTGCTGAGTAAAGCTGCCGAGTTGATCACCGGCACGATGCGCGGGCGCGCGGAAGTGGCCTCGTTCAGATGCAAATCAAACGCTATGACCTCTTCGGTATCGTCGGGGTTCTCAGCGGCAATGCGCAACACGTAACTCCCCGTTATCGGTGAAATGTCGAGAAATCCGGTCTCCGGATCAATTCCTAAATTGTAAACATACGCGCTCGCTCCGGTATCCACCTGTTGCGCTTCATACGTCTCCAGAATCCTTCGCTGGCCGGAATCTGGCGGATAACAGCCGCGATGCGTGCAAATTGAGTAAGCGCGCAACGGATCGGGCACGTCGATTGGCGTGACAGATACCCATAGTTCACGCTCTTCGTCAAGAAGATTTTCGATTCTTCCATGAAACACGTATTCAGTCGAGCCGTTGGAATACTCAATTTCCGTTTCCCGCATCGTAAACGTGAACGTCTGCGCGCTGGCAACTGAATTCAAGGCGAGGAGTGCTGTCAAGATGCAGTAACAAAGCAAGCGGTTCATGATCTCTCCAAAAGCTGACAAGGGTCTGTTCAGACAATCAAGATAATACGCATTTCAACTCTTTGCAAGCCGGATTAGCCACGTGCCCAGCTCAGCATGTCGCGGCGGCTGACCGTTTCCCGCCGTTCGATAGCAGCGCGGATCTTCGCGACCAACGCATCTAACTGATCTTCCGTGAGTTCGATGCCGTCCATCGCCAGCAGCCGCTTTAATCCGTTTTTTCCCAAGAACTTACCGAAAATTATCCGGTCTTCAAGCGCGGCACTTCCACCGACTTCCGCGGGATTGAACGGCTCAAAAGTCAAAGGGTCGGCGAGCATCGCCTGTTGGTGCATACCCGCAGCATGCAGAAAAGCATTTTGACCCACCAGGGCTTTGTTGGGCTGCACGACTACTCCTGAAACTTCTCGAACCAGTCGCGAGGTTTCCATGATTTGTGTGGAATGGATGTTCGTCGCTAACCCAAGTTTATCCCTATGATATCTCAGGATCATCGCAACTTCCTCGAGGGCTGTATTCCCTGCCCGCTCGCCTAACCCGTTGATCGTCCCCTCGACTTGGTCCGCTCCACCCTCCAATGCCGCCACCGAATTGGCTGTCGCAAGTCCAAAATCATTATGACAATGGATTCCCAGCTTGACCGATGCCGGAAACTCACGGCGCAACCGCCGGAATAAGTCCTTCAAGCCCTCGGGAAGAGCACATCCCACAGTGTCTGCTACGACCAGCGTCGTGGCGCCGGAGTTAGCGGCGGCTCTTAAGCACGCAAGAAGATCTTCTTCTGCCGTGCGAGTGGCATCTGTTGCGATAAATTCAATATCTGTCAAATACTTAGTTGCAAACTCGACTGTCTCGGAAATGGAGGCCAAGGCCTGCTCTCGGGTTATCTTCAAAGAGGCGGCAAGATGTCGGTCTGATACAGGTAAAACTATAGAAATTCTTGGTTTGTGTGACTTTTCCAGAGCCTTTGCAGTAATCTCGACATCGCTCTTTCGACATCTTGCCAGTCCAGCAATCACCGTCTGCGGCAGCTCGGCCGCAATCCTCTGAATCGCCTCCTGCTCCGATTCTGCGGCGGCGGGAAAGCCTGCTTCAATCACATCAATACCCAAATCAGCCAAAGCACGGGCTATTTCCAGCTTTTGCTCAACCGAAAAGACGACAAACGGGGTCTGTTCTCCGTCTCTAAGCGTTGTATCGTAGAAGAGTATTGGTCTGGGCATTTTACTGAAATGGTATGGAATGAAAAGTGAATATAGGAGGAATCGGGCTGGAGTGCAACGACCGGGCAATTGAATCGGGAGAGGAATATGGCTAAATTATGAAATTATGGAAACCGAGCGCTTGACCAAAGCAGACGCAAGAGACATTCTCCACGAAGCAGCCGGGCGGGTCTTGTCCGACCAGGCAACGCTGCTCATGCGCCCGCGCGGCGAAGAACACGTGTGGTGTGCTGGCGGTGTCGCAGAGTCCGGCACGTCCATCCGTGAACTGCTCCTGTGGCGTGATTCAAGCTCCATCATTCCGGTCTGCTTCCGGGTAGACTACAGCGCGGCTCTGCGCTACGTCTGGCAACCGAGTTGGATGGTCGAAGTGAGTAGTGACGCCGTGCGCTACAGCGGTGATGAGATCCCGGGCTTCAACGTCCTCGGAAGCGGTGCGGAGGTATCCCCTGATCCACCGATAGAAACCGATTGTTTCCCGCTTGAAAACTGGTCGCGTGCGGTCGAGAAGATTCGCTACGAGATTGAATCAGGCTTCATAAGCAAGGCCGTGCTGAGCCGCCAAATCGAAATGGTCGGCATGCAGGCGTGGTCCATTCATGAACTGGTGACTCGTCTCCTGAAGCACTCGTCGGGAACCTCGGTCTTTGCGCACGCTTTCCGTGACGACAAGATCTGGATCGGCGCGTCTCCCGAGATCCTATTTCAGCGAGAAGGCCGAGTCGTTAAAGTTGACAGCCTGGCCGGAACGCGGCAGACTCTCTTTAAAGGTCATGCCTTTTCTGAAAAAGACCGTGCCGAACAGCAAGTCGTCACGGAATTCGTGAGAACCTGTCTTGAACCCCTGTGTCAGCATCTGACCATTTCGCCGCTAAGTGAGCGCCGCGCGGATAATCTTGAGCACGTCTATTGCCAGCTCGTCGGCGTGTTGCGGGACGGTGTCACGGATGACGACTTAATCTCAACTCTGCATCCCACACCCGCCGTGTGCGGCACTCCGCGTGATCTTGCCGCAGATCTCATTCAAGAACTCGAACCGCGTCCGCGAGGACTCTACAGCGGAGTGCTCGGATTCAGCAACGGACATACCACAACCGCAATTGTCGTGCTGCGCTGTGCGATGCTGGATCGCAACCATGCGCGTCTCTTCGGTGGCGCGGGAATCGTGGCGAATTCGAATGCCGAGCAGGAGTATGCCGAGTGCGGGTGGAAGATGGATGTGATGCGCCGAACGCTGCTTGATCTACTGTGAACATCCCCAATCCGAATTATCTGCAAGCCGAATTGCTCTGCGCACAACTTATTGCCGCTGGCATTCGGCATGTCGTTATCTCACCCGGATCACGCTCTACACCTCTCGCGCGCACCGCTGCGTTGAACGAACGGTTGGCATGTCACGTGCTCACCGACGAGCGGGTGGCGGGATTCTATGCGCTCGGACTTGTTAAGGGTGGAGGAAACCCCTCTGCTCTGATCTGCACATCGGGCACAGCCGCCGCGCATTATTATCCGGCGGTGATTGAAGCAGCGCAAGCCGGGTATCCGCTCGTTGTGCTGACCGCCGACCGCCCGCGTGCGCTGCGCAATACAGGTGCACCGCAGACGATTGATCAGACCGCAATCTTTGGAAGATACGCGCGCATGGCGCTGGATCTATCCGAACCGCAGGCCGATGCGAAGTCAATGCGGGAGATGCTCTACTGGGTTCGGCACGCATTGACGGCCATGCTCTCCGCGCCCCAGGGACCGATTCAGATTAACGTGCCGACGGACGAGCCGCTCGCTCCGCTTGAGAAGGACTGCGAATCGTGCAAGCGAGCTTTCGCGGAGGTCATAAATGAAATTTTCGCAATTGAAGTCCTTCAACCGCCGAACGTCGAAGCCGATGCAAAGCTGATTAGGAAGATTGAGAGTAGTTGGTGCGGCTTGATTGTCTGTGGTCCCGATTCGGCACGCACACCTGCTGAACGTGAGGCAATCCATACGTTGGCTCGCAAGCTCGGCTGGCCGATGTTCGCTGACGTTGCATCCGGGCTGCGCTTCTCTGGTGAACCAAATCTGCCGCTTTACGACCTCTTTCTCCGTCATGATGGACTGAACGCGTTGGCGCCGGATCTTGTCATCGAATTTGGTGGCTATCCGACCAGCAAAACACTCAATCAGTATCTGAATCGTCATCGCGCGCAGACCATTCGTGTACAGCGGGATTCGTTGCCGCGCGATCCTGACGAACGTGCGGCACACGTGCTGACGGGCGACGTCGCTCAGTTCCTGCACAATCTGATTCTGAAAGTCAAAGTTTCGCGTGATTCGTTCCTGCTTGACCCGCTATGGCGAACCGCGGGTGCCGCCCGCGCGTTGTGCAGAGCGGAGAAGTTCGATGCGGAGTGCGAGGCTGCATTTGTAAAGGCGGCGCTCGACTCACTCCCCGACAAGAGCAATCTTGTGCTGTCCTCCAGCATGCCGATACGCTACGCGGACATGCTCGCAGAGCCGATGGGCAAGACCATTCACGTCTACGCACAGCGCAGCACCAACGGAATAGACGGGACGCTGTCACAAGCGGCAGGGATTGCGGTGAGCACTGGTCGTCCAACCCTTTTGATTTGCGGCGATCTGGCCTTTCTGCATGACCTTGGCGGATTGCAAGCGGCACGCAAGGCACTCTTCCTCAATGTCCTTCTGCTCAACAACAACGGCGGCGGCATCTTCCATTTTCTGCCGATCTCCAGCTATTCCGACACTTTCGAAAGAATCCACGGAACTCCCGTTGATGTGAACCTCTCTGCCGCTGAGAAACTCTTCAACATTACCTGGAGCACCTGCAGGATGCCTGACGAACTTGCCGCTCGATTAGATTGGGCGGGCGACGCTTCCCGAATTCTTGAAGTGCAAACGGAACGCGAACGAAACCGGACGTTGCATGATGAGACCGTTGCGCGGCTTCTTCGGTCGCTCAAGTAATGCTTATCCAAACTCAAGACTTCCACTGGCGGGTTGAACTTTCCGGTGACCCATCTGCGCCGCCGCTGGTCATGCTGCACGGCTTTGCACAGACTCTCTCGAGCTTTGATCTATTGCTGCCGTTCCTTGAGGAACGCGCGCGAGTTATCCGTGTGGACTTGCCCTGTCACGGCGAGACTGTCATGGACAGCCATATTTCGTTGGGGTGGTCAACGCTGACGAGTAACCTGTTAGAGGTCATTGCGAAGGTCGAGCCGCGTCCCGCACATTGGTTTGGCTACAGTCAGGGTGGCCGCGTCGCGCTGATGTGTGCCTTGTCCAAACCCCCGCAGTTTGCAAGCCTCGCATTGCTCGGCACAAGCACCGGAATCGCGAATCCCGACGACCGCAAACTCCGACGCGAGAGCGACCTGCTGCTTGCTCAGAACATTCTGCGCCGCGGCATGACTTGGTTCACAAGCTATTGGGAGACTCTCCCGATCTTTGCCACTCAAAAGTCGTTGCCCCCGCACATCCAGGACCACATACGCAGAGAGCGACTGAAGTGTTCTCCGGATGGCCTTGCCCTCGCGCTGAAGCACTTTGGCACGGGAACCATGCCGGATTGCCTTAACGATTTGGCGAGCTGGGACAAACCGCTTTTCTTGGCGGCAGGAGAGATTGATTCGAAATTTGTGGAGAGCAACGTAAACATCAGCCGAGTTTCGTGTGCGCGGCTGCTTCGGCGACACACGCTGCCGCAATGCGGACACGCGGCACACATCGAACAGCCGCAACAATTCGTTAATTTGTTAGTTGAATTCATAGCTGCAGCGGAAGGATCTTCGACATGAGTGCATTCCCTTGGCAAGTCGCCGGTGAGTATCAGGACATTCTCTATCACAAATGGAACGGCATTGCCAAAATCACCATCAACCGCCCTGAAGTCCGCAACGCATTTCGCCCGCAAACATTATTTGATTTGCAGCACGCCTTTCTCGATGCGCGAGAGGACTCCAATGTCGGCGTGATAATTCTCACGGGCGCAGGCGATCAGGCTTTCTGCTCCGGCGGAGATCAACGCATTCGCGGCGACCAAGGCTATGTCGGCGACGATAAGGTGCCGCGCCTGAATGTGCTCGACCTGCAAAAGCAGATTCGTTCACTCCCGAAACCGGTTGTGGCAATGATCGCGGGCTACGCTATCGGCGGCGGACATGTTCTGCATGTCGTGTGCGACATTTCTATCGCCGCCGACAACGCGAGATTCGGTCAGACCGGACCGCGCGTCGGTTCCTTTGACGGAGGATTCGGCGCCGGATATCTGGCGCGCATCGTCGGACACAAGAAAGCCAAGGAAATATGGTTTTTGTGCAGACAGTATGACGCGCAGCAGGCGCTCGATATGGGACTCGTGAACACGGTGGTGCCGCTGCAGAAGCTGGAGGAAGAGACCGTGCAGTGGTGTCAGGAGATGCTCGCAATGTCACCGATGGCGCTGCGCTGTCTGAAGGCTGCCTTCAATGCCGAAACCGATGGCGAGGCAGGCATCCAGGAGCTTGCCGGAAATGCAACACTCCTTTACTACATGAGTGAAGAGGCGCAGGAAGGCCGCAACGCATACAAAGAGAAGCGCAAGCCGGACTTCTCGAAGTTCAAGAGATTACCGTAGGCATTCAAGGTCAACTCACGTGCTCACTCGAAGCCGGATTGGAATGACGTCTTTGCTTCCGCCCTCGGGACGGTCGGCTTGCCGCGCGGAATTACCGCCGATTTGTCAACCCTCGGCAAGGTTGTCATTGTTTCGCTCATGTATGTTGGTCGAGTCGGTGTTCTGGCTTTCACTTTCACATTGTTCGGTGGTTCAACCATTGATGAACTCGTGAAGAAGCCGATGTCCGAAGAGGACGTGGCAATTTGACAAAGGCTCGCGCGTGGATCCTCGCGGCACGACCTAAGACTTTGGTGGCGGCGCTTCTGCCGGTCATTGTCGGGGCGGCGTTCGCGTTTAGCCGGCAAGAATTCCAATGGGCGATCGCCGTGCTGATTCTCCTCTCTGCGACGTGCATTCAAATCGGAACCAATCTCGCCAACGACTATAGTGACTTCCAGAAGGGCGCAGATACGCACGAGCGGCTTGGACCGACTCGCGTCACACAAGCCGGTTTGCTCACCGCGCGCGCAGTTCTGATTGGGACGGTAGTCGCATTTTTGTTCGCTGTCGTCTTCGCGCTTCCGCTTATCATGCGAGGCGGCCTGCCTATACTTGCGATTGGTCTGAGCGGCATCCTCTTCGGCTGGATGTATACTGGCGGTCCGTATCCGCTCGGCTACAACGGACTTGCGGAAACTTTTGTGCTGCTCTATTTCGGCGTGCTGGCTGTGGCTGGGACGTCGTACTTGTTCTTGCTCGAATGGAACAAAACCGCGTTCTTCCTCGGTCTGATACCCGGCGTGTTGGCCTGCGGACTGCTCGCCGTCAATAACGTTCGCGACGAGGCGACCGATCGAAAAGCCGGCAAACGAACTCCCGTCGTGCGATTCGGCAGAACTTTCGGACTCGTTGAATACACTGCCACACTGCTCCTTCCCTACGTCATCCTCCATCTGATGTGGTCCCAGCTCCCTGTGTATGCCATCCTGCTGCCGCATCTTGCTCTGCCGTTGACCGTAAAGCCGCTGCGGCAAGTATGGACCAAAACCGACGGCCCGACCTTGAATGATGCCCTCGCCGGTACCGCGCGCCATATGCTCGTGTTCGGAATTCTCCTTGTGATCGGCATGATCGTATGAGCGAGATTCGTCACACTGCGATTACTCTGAGGCTGAAGGCGCCGCTTCACACGGCCCGCGCAAAGATTACTTCTCGACGCGGCTTCTTGGTAGGTCTTGAGTATGATGGCAAGAAACTCGTCTCGGAGATTGCTTTGCTGCCCGAGTTCGGTACCGAGCACTTTGAGCACGCGGAACGCATTCTTGACGGCGATTCCCTCATGCTCGCCAGTGCGCCTGCCACCATGTATGGGCTGGATTGCCTGCGTTACGCAGCCGAACGCGTTCGCAACGCACAAGATGCCCCAGTTTCTCTCCCGGTCGCAATCCTGCTGCCGGGTGGAACTCTTGATGAGGTGCTTCAGGCTGCGCAATCTTTCTGGGAAAGAGGGTTCCGCACCCTGAAACTAAAAGTTGCACATCGTCCGCTCGCGGAGGATATTCAAGTGGTGAACGTGTTGACACGCGAGTTGCCGGACACAAAATTCAGACTTGATGCGAACTTCGGTTGGACCGAAGAACAGACGCTCGAGTTCGCTCGTGCTGTGCCTCTTGATGCGATCGAGTGGCTCGAAGATCCTTGCCGCATGCCGCTGAGCAACTGGAAAATTCTGTCCGCAAGGTCCGGACTTCCGCTGGCCTGTGATGAAGCGCTTGACGAGCGCGCCCTTAGCGACTACTCTGGCGCCCTGGGAGTGGTCGCTGCGATCGTCAAACCTGCGAGATTGGGTGCGATTGGAGGTCGTGAACAGCTCTTTCAGCGTCTGCACGAAGAGAATGTGAACATCATCTTCTCATCCATGTACGACAGCAGTATCGGATTGGCGTTGCTTGCACATCTCGCTGCGGAGTTCGGCTCCAAACATGCTGCGCACGGACTCGGCACACTTGATTTGCTTGAGGAAGACACCGTCGTCAATTCACTGCAGTGCAAAGACGGTTCTCTACATGTTCCTCCTCTTGCGGAATTGGCCGAATGGCTCCTCCCCAAATACGCCTCGCCTCTGGGATGGTGATGCGCGACGCATTGCGGCGCTCCGGCGCATTTCTTCAGGATGACGAGGCACGCGTTGCGATGGCTGATCTCATCGCTTCATTTCCGAGTGCGCACCGAGTAGAAACTCTGGCGCCCTCTAATACAATTGCGGATGCGCGGAGGATCCTGCTCGCATTGGCGGGCAATTCGTCACTTGGTCTGCTTCATGGCCGCGTTGACTCACGCGAACGGGTTGACGTTGAGTCAAGGCTCCAAGCGCTGCGACATCCTGACGCCGGACTGTTCATGACCTCGTCCGGTTCAACCGGCGCGCCGAAGCTGATGCTGCTTGAGACCGAGAGAATCATCTCGCACGCACAGGCGGTAAACGATCACCTGTCCGCACACTCTGGCGATTGCTGGCTTGCGTGCCTGCCATTCTATCATGTCGGAGGCATGGCGATTCTTCCGCGCGCAGTGCTCTCCGGAGCGTCCGTAAGAGTAACGGGAAATACGAACGCCGCCGAGCTGTCACGCATCATCGATGAAGAACCCATCACGCTCACTTCGCTCGTGCCCACCGTCCTGCGCAGACTCATCGCCGTTCGCAACGGCCGTCCGTTTCCCGGCCGTTTGCGCGCAATACTGGTTGGTGGTGGACCCGTGCCGCTGAACCTGACGGAACAAGTTCCACAGGCGCTGCGGACCTATGGCATGACCGAAGCTGGCTCCATGGTCACCTGTGTGAGTCTTGCGGCCGATGCGGCCGAACGTGCGAGCAGTGGCCGTGCAATACGCGGCGCGGCTGTGCGTGTCGTGAACGATGAGTTTCAAGACTTGCCCTGCGGCGAGACGGGTCGTATTCTCGTGCAAAGCGCAGGAATGGTCACGGGCTATGTGGATGATCTAAATCAAACAGCCCTCGTGTTTCGCGAGGGCTGGATTGCATCGGAGGATATCGGGTCGTTGGATCGGTCAGGCTGCCTGCATGTGCTGGGCAGAAGAGATCGCATCATCATCTCTGGCGGCGAGAATGTCGCGCTCGACGAAGTTGAATCTGCGCTGCGCGAATTGCCGGACGTCCGCGAAGCTGCCTGTATTGGACTTGAGGACGAAGAGTGGGGTCAGATTGTCGCCGCCGCAGTTGAGGCCGAACGGAGTAGTCTAAGCGCCGAGTGGCTGAACATGCTGCGCGAACGATTGCCGGGGTTTAAGTTGCCGCGCAGGATTCTGACCACTCGTTCTTTACCTCATCTGCCGAATGGAAAGCTCGACTATCGCGCCGTGAGAGAGTTGTTTCTCAATCTATAATGTCATCCGAAACGTCATTCGAGTCTGGCTGATAGTGCAGCAATAGTGCTTCGCGAAATTCTTTGGGGATGGGAATGGACTTGTATGTCTTGACATCGACCACCACGTGCACCGTCGCTGCGCGCGCGCAGACCGTCCCCTCAGGAGTCCGCAGCTGATACTCTACGCGATAAGAACTGTTGTTGAGTTCCGCAACCCCCACTTCGATCTTCAGCACGTCCCCCACGCGCGACGGCTGCATGAAGTCTCCATCCAGATGCACCAGCGGCACACCGAACGGCCGGTGCTTCAGCAGATACCCGATGCTGTAACCTATCTTCGCCATCATCGCCTCATAGGCTAAATGACAGATGCGAAACAGATTGGCCGAGAAAATGATTCCCGCCGCGTCGCTGTCGTGCAGGGAAACTGTGTAGGAATAGCGAAATGGTTTTGCAGGCATTGCTTGACTCAGTTGGAAAATGTTGTCTAAGATAACCAGTTGCCGCCGAAAATGCAACGGGCCGCAAGAAATCTTGCGGCCCGCGCTGTTTCTTGAGTCCCGATCTCAGCGAGTCAGAACGAGCTTGCTCACGAACACCTTCTCGCCCGCATTCAAACGGAGGAAATAGAGTCCCGTCGGCAGCGCCGTGCCGTTTGCGGCCTGCGCCGTCCACTTCACACTATGATAACCCGCCGTGCGCGTCTCATTGAGAATCGTCACAACTTCCTGACCCAGCAGGTTATGCACCGTCAGATTCACGGGGCTTGCCGTCGGCAAGTCGAACGCGATTTCTGTTTGACCGTTAAAGGGATTCGGATAGTTGCCGCGCAGCGCGAACTGCTCGGGCAGAGACAATTCCTCGCCCGCGGTCATCGCCAGATCCAATACAACCGAAATGACAATCCGCCCGCTGATACCGTTGTGCGAAATCTCAAGCTCTCCGGTATGGCGACCCGCGGCCAAGCCCGTCGTATTGAAGGTCAGCGTCACGAGGTCCGTCCAGCCTGCGGCGAGGCTGCCTTCCATCGGCGAAACCGAGAGCCAGCCGTCTGCATTGACCGAAATCGTATAATCCCACGTGCAAGTTCCTGACGACATCAGGACGAAGTCCGAAGTGTATATACCTTCACTTGCGGCTTCCTGCATGATTAACGTTGAGGAGGGAGTGCCCGCCGGCGCACCCAGCATCACGTCATATTGAAGTTCTGCGTTGTTGTTCACCAGAATCTCAGTCACGCTCTGCTCGCAATATCCCGGCGCGGTGTAGTCCAACGTCCACTGTCCGACCGGCAGCCACATGCTGTAGTATCCGTTCGCGTTGGTAACCGCCGTCGTCCCCAATGTCTCAAAAGTCACGACTGCGTTGGGAATCGGAGTGCTGTTCATGTCGGTGACGTAACCGAACACACGCCCTTCCGGAATCTCCGTACCCGTCACCCGCAGCGTCCAATCTACGAGCGTCCCCTGATCCTGATTGGCAGCGTCAAAAAGTATTAATGTCCACGTGCCGCGACAAGGATGCGAATTGAACGCCGCCAGAGCCTGCTCCGGCAGATAACGATTGCTGAACGGCGCGATGCCGTTGGCAACCGAAACTCCCGCCAAATCGTCAAGCTGACAGTTCATCATGTTGTCGCCGCTGCCGCCGTTGCGGTCGGAAAGCAGGATCCGCGAACCCCACGGACTCTGCAGCCACATCACGATGTCACCGATATATGTGTGCGTCAGGTTGTTAATCTGCACCGCCATGCCGCTGATCGCGAAATTGTCGTCCATCATGATCTGCGCATATACCGTGTCGCGATCCGGAATCGCCATCGGAGCGTGATTCCAGTTGAAATCGTGAACCGCGACCGCAGAGAGACCGAAGTCCCGCGTCGTCATCTGGTTCGTCGTAACCGTGATATTGCTGTGCGTGACACTTGAATATCCAAAACTGCGTGCCGTAACCGAGTGCGTTCCAATCGGCGCAGTCGGAAAGTAGAAGAAGCCCGAGCCGTCCGTAGACGTCACCTGATTCGTCCCTTCGATCAGCACCGTCGCCTGATAAACCGGCTGACCGTTCGACGTCACGTGCCCGCCGATCGATCCAAACCCGCCCTGATAGAACCACACCGCGCGACCGTTCGTCGGAGAACTGTTATTGCACACGTACTGCAGTGCCGTCCCGCCGATATTCTGCTGAATGCCGATAGTCTGCGAATTGGGATATGTGCTGTAATTGCACTCCTGATACTGAAGCTTGATGCTTCCGTTCGGAAAGAGCAAAATCTCAAACGTGAAATTGTCTTCCGGGGGCGCGGGAAATCCGTAATGGCCGATGTTGTCAAACTGAATGACTACATACTCCCCGAAATCGCGCCACACCACCGTATTGTTGTTCACCTGATTGCTGCCGTGATGCAGATGCAGGTCGTCCCAAAAAGCGCAAATCGCCGGACCGCCCAGAGCCGCCGTCGGCAAACACTGATTCGCCGAGGCAAAGCGATTGTCCTCGAAGGTCAGGAATCCGTTCGTGCTGACGTAGACCCCGTAATACAGAATCCCGTAAAACGGAAACGGAAATGCCAACGGAACATACTCGCTCGCATCGTCTGCGGAGCTGAAGTTCACCCACGTCGCAAGCGGATCGCCCCGCAATTCCAGCCAATTGTAGCTCGCCGTATCGCCGCTCTGATTGTCCACATAATAATAACCGTATCCGTCCGGCCCTCCCACCGCGTCAATACTCTCATGGCCGCGTCGCTCGAATTCCTTGAGAAATGGTTCAAGTTCCGCCTTCTGGTCTGCGGTCAGCAGCACACCTTGTTCGGCTTGTTGCCACAATTCCTTGACTGTCGTCGATGTTGCGGCAAAGGCCGTCGACACCATCAGGAATGCCGTCCATACGGCTATGCGGGTAATAACTGTTGCGCTCTTCAAAATATCCTCCTGGTCTAAGCAGGCTATGGGCTTAATCGCCCTCTGTATGGTCGTCTTTCAACCCCGCAATCGCTTGCGGAGTGTCCGCGCCGAGGCTTTTCATTAAGGTATCGGCAAACTCTTGCCGAAGCTTAAACCAAAGCAGACCCTCGCAGTGACCAGAAGGAATGCAACTATCTCTCCAAATTACCCTTCCCCGCGCTCCTCCAAGATTTCCTTATATAATTCAATGTAATCCTTCGCACAGCGCTCAAGGGTCAGTTGCGTCCGCGCTTTCGTAGCTGCCGCTTTTCCAAGCCTTGAGGCAAATACCGGATCATTCAAGAGCCGTTCGATCTGTGCCGCAAGATCGCCCACGTTGCCGTTTTCAAACACCAGCGACTCCTCTTCGTGACGGGCAAGTTCATTGCCCCCCCCGGCAGAAGTCACCACGCACGGCATCCCTAAATGCATGGCCTCAATCAGTACCGTCGAGGCAGGTTCTTGCCGCGATGGTACAACACAGATATCCCCGTTCAACAGAAACACCGCGCCCGAACTCTGCTCTCCGAGAATATGGATGCGTTCCGTATAGCGGGAAGTTGCTTTCATCTGGAGTATCTTTTCCCGATACTGTGTCTCGTTCCCGATGTTCCCGCCCGCAATCACCAGATGCACGTCCGGATGTCTTCCGCCAAACTGCTCGAACGCCGCAACCAGCAGGTCGAATCCCTTGCGCGGATCGAAGTATCCCAAACTGCAAATCACGCGATGCCCGGCGGGAATCCCCCACTCGCCGCGCAGCGGCGGCACGTGTTCCACAACTTGTGGAATGACCCCGTTGTAAATCGTCTTCACGCGCGAACTGCGCATCCCGAATTTCAGGCAGTCGCGCCGTATCGCCTCCGAGACCGTCACAATCTGATCACATCGCCTCGTCGACCAGACATCTCCGAAACCGTGACGCAGCATCATGTAATACTTCATCCATGGCTTCCCCTGCATACCGTAGTCGTAGCCGAACTGTCTCCACGACTGATGAAACAGCGCGACCCACTTTGGCCCCTTCAGTCGCGACAGAATCCGTCCTGTCAGCAGATGCGACAGCGAGACGTGAGTGTGAATGATATCGGGACGCCACTCGCGCAGAATCTGTTCGAAGCCTTTTTCGAGGTCGCTCCACCGCGCCAGCTTCGAGGTGAATGTCGTCTCCGGATCGTAACTGAGCAGCGGAGCGCCCATCGCCGTCACCCGCTCCTTTGAGTTGCCGCCTTCCAAATGACAGACCGCCGCGTCGACTCCCGCTTTGCGCTGTTGCACACACAGTCGAGTGGCCAGCGCATACGAGCCGCCCCAGTTCGGACCGTTCATCACGTGCAGCACCTTCACGACGCGAGTCCTTCTCCGTAGGTGCGCCACTCCGCATAGGCCGCGCGCAGTCGAATCCTATTGCGCGCGCTCAACACGCTGAGCGGCGCCAGCAGCAGCATCCGCACCACCAGCGCTGCGCGAAGTTTGCTCCGAACCTCCGCCAGCCCGCGCGTCCCGTCATATTTGAGATAATACTTCATCGCGCTCTGTGCGTGAATGCGCCGCGTGCGCGGCAGGTTGCGGCTCATCGTTGTGGACAGGTGATGCTGAACTTCCGCATCCTGCACGATGTGATTCTCAAATCCCGCTTCCCTGACCCGCCGGCACCAATCCACCTCCTCGAAGTAGACAAAGAACCGCTCGTCGAGCAAGCCTACTTTCGCATAGGCCGCCTGCGAAATCATCAGACAGCTCCCTTCCACCTGATCCACTTTGTCCAACTCTCCGATCTCGGATTCACCGTAGAGATATCCGTTAAACCGCTGCGAACGCGGAAACAGCTTCGGCAGCGCAAGACATTCCAGCATCAGGTCGCGCACTGTCGGAAAGCGCCGCGCCGCGCGATAGGGCACACCCTTGCTGTTCAGCATTCGCGCGCCGACAATCCCCCAACTCGGATGCGAACTCAACTGCTCATACATTCTCCCCAGCGCGAACGGCCGCACTTCCGTGTCCGGATTCAACAACAAGTAAGTCGTCGCCGTGCTGTGCTTGATACCCACATTGCAGGCCGCGCCGAATCCGCGATTCTCTCCCGTTGCAATCACTTTTACCCACGGAAACCGTTGCGCGATTGCTTCCAGTGAACCGTCCGTCGAACCGTTATCTGCTACAACCACTTCGAACGGAATTCCCTGATCCCGCTCAGAAAGCGCTGCCAGACACGGCAGAATATCTTTGCCGTTGTTCGTGTTCACAATAATGACTGACACCAATGGCGTTGGAGAAGTTGCGGCTGACATGTTTGATTTATCTTGACTTGGAGCTTGGTTGACGAAGAAGGTAAGGTAGGTAATTCCCCTTCACCTTGCAAGCCGCAAAATTATCGGCGCCGGCTTGCCTTTGCAACACGACAAAACCCTTCTAACTACATGACAAATATGCGCATAGATGAACTGTCCTCGTCTCCCGCAGGCCGTCCCGCAGGATTTCCACTTGTAGACTCTGATAGTTTTCCGTTGTCGCGATAGTACACTCTGACCAATGCCTTGGACTTCTCATCGCCAACACGCCTGTGTTTTAGGCAACGTCCAATTCGCGCGAAGTTCTCTTCACTCACGACTGTTCGCGCACATTTCATCTCCCGCACTCCGGCATTGCCTGAAAATATGCGTCGTATGTCACTTGCGATTCTGCATAGAATCCCTTACTTTGGCCCTCACTTAAACTTCACTGAGGGCTTCTCTCTAATGATTCGTGTGATTTTGGTGCTAAGCTGTGTGCTTTGGGTGATGGGTTGCGTCCCGCAAAAGCCTGAAAAGAAGCAAACCCAAAAGGCTCCTATGGATTCGCCGATGGGAGAGCGTCCTGAGAATCCCCACGGCAAGATGAACACCGGTCCCGGTCTCGACCTCACTTCCTTCATGTCCGAACTGCCGGAAGGCTGGACCAAGACCACTCCCGCGTCCAGCATGCGTCTCGGGCAGGCCGCCCTCTCGCGTGCGCAGGGCGACACGATGGATGCTGAACTTGCTATCTTCCATTTCCCCGGTACCGGAGGAAGCGCGGCGGCCAATCTGGAACGCTGGGAAGGTCAGATGGAGGGTCCCAACGGTGAACCGGGTGCTTCCGTAGCCAGGAAAGATACCATAAAACTGGAAAACGGGATCAGAGTGATTACTGTGGATATCACCGGCACGCAGCTCCCCTCGGGAATGGGAATGGGCCCGACCTCCGCCATGCCGAATTCGCGCATGATTGCCTCCGTCCTCGAAACTCCCGCAGGCAACTACTTCGTCAAAGTCACCGGACCTAAGAATACCGTTGCTGCGCACGAGCCAAAGTTGCGCGCCTTTCTCAAGCGGGCCAAGCTCGGCGGCGACGCCTAAACGCCTCTGCCTGTCGTTACCCCAAACGTGAAAACGCCGGACTCTTCGTCCGGCGTTTTCAACTCGGGTGCGCGGTCGTTCTTCTCCGCTTACGCAGGGTATCTTCCCAATACCAGATTTTCCATCTGCTGATTTAAAAACTCCGTCTCAATCAGGCGCGCTTTCACCAAGTCGCCGATCGAGATCATCCCCAGCAGCCGTCCTCGCTGCACCACCGGCAAATGGCGAATATGTTTCATCGTCATCCGCGCCAGTGAATCTTCCAAGTCATCGTCCGGCGTGCCCGTGATCACTTCACGCGTCATGAATGCGCCGACCTTCAGGTCCCGTAACTCCCCCGCCGTTTTAGACACCAGCCGTAGAATGTCGCGTTCCGAAAATATCCCGCACAGCTCGCCTTCTGTATCCAAGACAGCCAGTGCGCCGACGTTATGCGTCACCAATGTTTCTACTGCCGAAAGCACAGGATCGCCCGCTTGCGCGCTGTAGATTTGTGTGCCCTTTTCGGCCAGGATTTCCGAAAGTTTCATACTTGCCTCCCGTGGTGGACCTCTGCACAATATAATTTGCGAATGCACCGATTGTCAAGAGTTTTCACTGGGGTTTTTAATTTCCCCCCGCCGCCTCACGAAGCAGTTGATAAACAACTCATTAACCCTGCTATTGTGAACTCTTTCTCAAGTATGATTAACTTTCCCGCGTCTATATCATGCCATACGGCAACTTCAATCCCTTCTATTGTCTGCCTGCCTCCTGCCTGCTACAAGTTAACTCTCTGCCTTGCCGCCGGGAGGCTCTTCCTCAAGCCTGCAGCTTGAGTCTCTACTGCCGCTTATCAGCCAGCAATTGCTTGGGCCGTCCCAAGTTCGGCTTCCGGCTCTTAATTCAATATTGCCCAAATGTTTACAACATTTTTACGAAAATCACTTGACTTTTTGCAAATATTGTATTATATTAGCATCTGATTTCGCAACGACCTCCCCGCTTCAACCCTCCCAAAAATAAACGCGGCGACCACTTGGGCCGCCGCGCACATGACCTGATTTCCTCGACGCTTACGGACGATAGCCCACGACTGTATAGTAGCGCTGACTTTCATTGCTGGCGCCGCCGACTATCGTATACGTATTCTGATTCGTCTGTCCCACCAGCGTCTGCAGCGGGTCGTCCACGTCCAATGATGTGTAAACTCGGTATGACGGATTATCGTCCGCCGCCCAGCGCAGGACCACGTCTTCACCTTCCACCATGATCGTCAATGCCAGCGGCGTCGTCACGTTCGACAATTCTCCCACCGCCTGCACCAGCACGTCATCCACATACCAGCCTTCGCGCTGCACGCTGTTGTCCGAACCGAAACGGAAACGCAGTTGCACGTTAGACCCTTCATACGCCGACAAATCCATCGTCTTCTGCGTCCACGTCGTCACCGTTCCCGACCAGCACGGCTGACCGAGCATCGGCCCTTGCGCCGGTGTCCCGCCGCCCACCGTGTAACGGAACGTATGCGTGTAGCCTTCTGCAGTCGCCACGCGCAAAAACGGCCCGCCGTTTTCGGAAATTTCAAAGATGCCGCCGTCGTATGCGGAGTCTGCATACACGCCCGACACTTCGCCTTCCATCTGCATCCAGAATGAAAGCTGTGCGTTCGCAGGAAGATTCGTCAGCACCGGTGATGTCAACCGCGCATCATTCAATGCGCGATAGGTGCCCGTCGTCGTCGAACCGCACTTGTAGCTTTGTGTCGCAGAACGCGCGCGCTCTGTCGAAACATGCCAGTCATCCACCCACGTCCCGCCCGCGCTCTCGTGCGTCCAGCCCGGTGCGCCCGTCTCAAAGTCCTCATTCAACACCGTGATGATCGGCAGCGGAATCAGACTCATGTCCGCCGTCACCGTATCTTCCGCGCCTACGTAAAGTCCGCTGACCGTATCCGACACATACGCGAACGCGCTGAATGCCAGATTGTAGGTCGCGCTGTCCGGAACATTCATGAAATACACACCGCTCGCATTCGTCGTCGCGGTCTGTGTGCCGCCGATGATGCTGACCGTCGCACCTTGAATCGGATTGTTCGTCGTCGCATTCCTTACCACGCCCGTCAATGCGCCGCCCGACTGCGGATCATATCCGTCCAACGTCATCGCGCCGCTGTTGCTCGGATCGAGATGCGGACGCAGACCGTTCAGCATCGACAGCGAAAACTTCCCGTAATAATCGTCTATGTTGTTTGTGCAGCTCGCCGTCCCGCCGTGCAATTGCCCCGTGATCCGGTGATTCTGATCAAACAGCGGCGAACCCGATGAACCCGGCTCCGTCGTCCCGTCTTCCCACGTCAGAATTCTCCAATGCGAATTCGCTGGTGTGCCCGACCACGTGTCCGACACCGGAGCCTGATAGTCAAACGTAATCTTCTTGATGTCGCCGCGCGGATGATGGATACCCACCGAATTCGTCGCCGCCACGTCGTTCGCGTTCCAACCGCTGAAGAACGGATTGTAGCTCAGCGGCACCGCACTGTTCAACCGCACCAGAAACACGTCCGACGGTGTGCTGTTGCTCAATAACTGGCAACCCGCCACCGTCTGATTCGTCGGGCCGTTCACATTCGGACATCCCGGACTCTCATAGTTGAACATGAACACCGTTGTCGTCGAAGGCCCGCAGTGATTCGCCGTCAAGACAAACGGCGTCGCGTCGTTGTTCGTGTTGTTGATCAATGAACCCGAACAGAACCGCGAACCGCCCGACGTCACAAGCATCACCACGCCGCGCTTCTCGTTCTGCCACGGCGCGCCTTCCGGACAGTTCACGTTGTTGTTGCACGTCCCGCTGTCGCCGAACGCATCCAACGGATTATTCACCCGCCCGAACAGATTGCGATAGGCGTGCACCACGCGCATCACCGATATCACACTCTGACCCTGTGCCTCATACGGCTCCAGATATTCCAGCGTAATCGCGTCGCCCGGCACCGGCTGCGTCGAAAATTCTCCCGTCGGAAATTCGTTCGCTTCCGTGAATCCGCCGATCACGTAGTCATAATCATCATTGTAGATGAACAACTGCCCGCCCGCCGGCAAATCAAACCGGTCGAACACCAAATTGATCGAATAGGCTCCGCGCGATTGAATCCGCAGCCGCCAGACCCGACCCTCTTTCGTCTCTTCCCACGTGCCGCTGTTCGTTAAATCATAGTTCACTTCGTGCGGATAGCCGAAGCGCAGCGGAACATCCTTGCTCTCCTGTTCGTCTTCCGCCAGCATCAAAGTATGATCCACCGGCGGCAAACTCACCGTCTGCGCCTGCAGATTCAGCGCGACACTCAAACTCGCAGGCGTTCCGCCTTGCGACACCTGCGCGAACGCCGACACCGAAAGCACCAGCAATCCTGCTAAACAAATTAGTAATGGGGACCGTCTCATCGTATCTTCTCCAAGTTGGCGATAAATATCGTTGAATCGCTTCGACCGGCATACCTGCCGTCCAAGCGAAGGTTGTTACTTTCTCCAGTTCACCAGGGCAATCCCTGCGATAATCAATCCGCCGCCCAGCACGATGTCCCAGTGCAGCGGCTCGCCGAGAAACACGACACCCAGGAGCACCGCTGTCGGCGGAAAGACAAACGTCACCAGCGATGTGCGCGTCGCCCCCCAGTGATTAATCAAATAGAACCAAGCCAGCGTCGATAGACCCATCCCCAATATTCCCATCCACGCACAGGCAATCCACGTCAACGGCTGCTGCGGCACGTGAAACGGCCCTTCGACTATCGAGGCCGCCGCCACTCCGAACACCAGCCCGCCCAGAATCAGCGGCAAACTGGTCTGAAATGGATGCACGCCCCGCAAATACTTCCGCTGTGCCACCGTGCTCAACGCGTAGAGCAGCGTCGCCGTTATCATCGCCCCTTGTCCCAGCACATCGCGCTCTTTCCCGATTTCGGGATTCATCAATAAATATATTCCCCCGATGCCCGACAACAGCCCGATAAACTTCGGAACCGTAAACGACTCGTCATGCAAAGCGAAATGCGCAATCACCATCGTCCACAGCGGCATTGTCGCGTTCAGCACCCCCGCAAGCCCCGAATCAATCCGCGTCTCCGCAAATCCGATTAAACTGATCGGCACCGCCAGACTCGTCACTCCCAGCACAACCGGAAGCCAGAACTCCTTGCCCGACCACTTCAGCTCAAACTTGTTCCATCTGAGCACCGCAAACGTAATCACAGCTCCAAAGATCAATCGCCAGCTCACCATCGTAATCGGACCAATCTCGCGCAGCGCGTATTTGATCCACAAAAACGATGTTCCCCAAGCCAAGCAGCCCAAGTACAGAAACACGAGCCACTGCCGCACGTTTTCTCCCCTTATTGCCCTTCTCTTGCCCGTCTTCAGTTACGCGTTGCCTTACCCTCAGACCTATAAGATAACATCCTGAACGCCCCTTCGCAACTCATTTCCATGCCTATCGAAACATTGACTTTACACAGCGGACTTCAAGGCTCTTCCGGGCACCATGTGCGCAAATTCTTTTACGCTCTTTGCACGATGTGCAAGTTTTCACATGACCTGCCGGCAAAAAATAAGCCTCGTGCGGCGGCACGAGGCTTGAACAGCAAACTATCTCATGCCTTTACGCAGCAGGCATCTCATTCTCTACCAAACCGACCATATTCCCCGCAGGGTCCGTGAACAAAGCCATCGTGACCATCCCCGGAATCACCGTGCGGGGCAGTATCGTTTTCCCCCCCAGTTTCGCAACATCCGCCAGCACCGGATCAATCTTGTCCACCCCGATGTAAATCGTCACCCGCGGTGACCCACCCGGCTCGATGCCGCTGATGCCGCCGCCGATGCTCCCTTCCTCCGCCGCGACTAATCCATATTGCATCGGATTGCTCGCGTCAATCTTCCAGTCGAACAGCTTGCCGTAAAACGTTTGCAGCGCGCCGCCGTCCGGACCGGTGATTTCGAAATGTACGACAGGTTGTCCCATCTTCTCCCCTTTCCCGAGGTGTGGTTTGGTTGTTCCAAGCTATCGGCATGCTGCCGAGGTTTATCACTGCTTCTGCGTGCCCCACTTTGCCAGCCAAATCAGAAAGTTTGTGCCGACGTCCAGCGCGTCCGGATGAATCGTAAACTCGCTCGTGTGCAGTCCCGCTTCGCCCAATCCGTCTTTGGCAATTCCCAAACTGAAATAGAGACTCGGAAACTCCTGCGTGTAATACGAAAAGTCCTCCGCCGTCATGCGTTTAATACTTTGCCCGTCGGGCCGCAGAGCCGGAAAATCGCGCGCAGCCGCCAGCACCGCTTCGGTCAACTGCGGATCATTGAGCGTAGGCGGAGCACCGCGCCGGAGCTTCAGCGTCGCCTCACAGCCCGTAGCCTGCGCCGTGTGCGTGATGAAGTTTGCCATTTGGCTCTCTATCGTCCCGCCGTTCTGCAGTGAATCGCCTATATCCACATACGCGCGCACCGTCCCGCCGAACGAACACTCCTCCGGCAGCGCGTTGTAAACTTTCGCCGTGTCGCATTCTATCCAACCCACGCTGATGATGCACGGCTCTTCAAGCACATTCAGCTTGCGCGCGGGCAAACTTGTCAGACCGCTCACGATGTTCGCCAAACATGTCGGCACGTCGTCGCCCTGATGCGGATACGCCGCGTGCGAACCGCGTCCCTTCACCACCACACTGTAGTAATTGCTGCCCGCCAGCACCGGCCCGGGCGCAATCCGAATGGTTCCTACGGGCAGTCCGGGAAACACATGCTGACCGAACACGCGCTCGACTCCGAGTTTGTGCAGCGTGCTGTCTTCGATGATGTCGTCCGCGCCGCCCTTGACTTCTTCCGCCGGCTGAAACAGAAAAACAATCGTGCCGTTGACCCGCCGGTCACGCTTCAACTCCACCGCCGCGCCAAGCAGCATCGCGGAGTGCGCGTCGTGACCGCACGCGTGCATCAGTCCCGGAATGCCTGACACACACTCGAGGCCACTCTGCTCTTCGATTTCCAGCGCGTCCAAATCCGCACGCAGACAAATCGTCCGGCCCGGCCGTCCCGTGCGCAAAACCGTGATGACTTCCGTCTTTAACGACCGCGAATCGATAAACTCCGTGTAGCCCGCCCGCTCGAGTTCCGCCCGAATCAGCTTCGATGTCTCAAACTCCTTGTGACCCAGTTCGGGATGCGCGTGCAGATGCTCGTAGGTTGAGCGCACGAGAGCGCGCGTGTCGGCCTGCGCGCTGCAGACGACGAGGAAGAGCAGTAAGAGGGTCGTGAGTCGAGTCATGTCTGTCCGGTGATTGCGATAGCGTCCGTAACTTTATTTCTTCACGATTAATTTGCCGTCGGAAAATTCGGCGCGATATTCTTCTTCGCCGTTTCTGTCATAGCGAACAAACGTGCCGTGCTTCATGTTGTCTTTGAAGTGGCCGATTTGCCACAACTGTCCGGATTCTCGGTTGAAGATCCACTTGCCCTGCATCACTCCGTTGACGGACTTCCCCTTCGCCTTGATTTCCCCCGTCTTGAAGTAATAGGTTAGCGTATTCCCTTTTTGCTCGGAAATCAACTGACCGTTCTTATAGCTATTGCCCGGCGCTTGCGCGGTTTTCGCGGAGGTCTTCTTGGCTTTCGGCGGTTCGTCTGCCGCAAGTTTGACGAGTTTGCCTTTGTGCTTGACGATGTTCTTGTAGTCCCACTGAATTGCGCGCGATTTCTTCAGCCAGCGCCGCAGATGCTTGGTCACAACCTGTTCCGCAGCCGTGTAGCGAACCTCCGCCGCCTTGAACTTGCCTTCAGGCTGCAGGCCCGCTTCCTCGAACGACTGACCGCTCCAAAACAGCAGTCGCACGCAGTCTTTCAACTTGTGATAGCCGACAATCGGATTGCCGTCCAGAAACCACACCGGAGAACCGTGCCATATCCTGCCTTCCGCGTCCGGCAGCCCGCGCTCAATCTCAGTCCGCAACGTCTCACAGATCGCACGGTCGCCCGCCGATAACGCACGATGATATGCTGTAATCTCTTTGTTCATGATTCTCCCCTAAAGATCAGAGGTCGAAAAAAAGCCCCACGCTTCTCAACGCAGGGCCTCATGTTTGTCGGGTGCCCGAGCTCGGATTCGAACCGAGATGCCTTGCGGCGCTACCCCCTCAAGATAGTGTGTCTACCAATTTCACCACTCGGGCGGCTGTGAAGCCAATGCGGTCGCTAATTCCCCCCGTTGGCGGGCTGCTGCTGCCCGTTCGTCGAAGCGGGCGTCTCCACCGGAGTCGTTGTCTGCGTCGTCGTCTGCGCGGGCTGCACCGGACTCACCTGCGCTCCGCCCGGAATCGACGGCACCGGACTCGGGTCACCGCTCGCCTGCACGGCCTGCTGAGTCACCGAGGCTTGCGGGGCAGACGCGCCGGACATCAACGCCATCACCAGACAGTTGAGCATGAACACCGTCGCCAATATCGTGGTCGCGCGCTGCAGGAAATTCGCCGCCTGACGACCCCCGAACACGGTCGATGAACCCATTCCACCGGCGATACCCGCCAGCCCGCCGCCTTTGGCGTTCTGCAGAAGTATCACCACCACCAGCAGAATCGAAACTATGATCTGCAGCGCGATTAAGAATCCGTAAAGCATATCTGCCTTCTCGTTGGTTACTAACTCAAGTCCGGGCTGCGGCCCGCGCCAAGCCCGTGATTACGTATATGTTCTGATCGCCGCTTCCGCGCGAATTCCGGTCCGATTTCCACCGCAGGGCTTGAAACTTCCGCCCGAAAGCCCTACCTTTGTGCGTTAATTCGCAATGTGCGGACCCCGCACCTTCACACTTCCACAAGCCAGGAGTTCGTCGTGAAAGTCCTGATTACCGGCGTCGCCGGCATGATTGGTGCCAGACTCGCCGATTGGATTGCCGACCACAAACCCGAAATCGAAATCGTCGGCATCGATGACTTGTCGGGCGGATATCTCGAAAACATCAACCCCAAAGTCCAATTCTATAAGCAGAATCTGGCCGATGACATCAGCGCGATTTTTGAGAAAGAAAAACCCGACATCGTCTACCATCTGGCCGCCTACGCCGCCGAAGGTCTAAGCCCCTTCGTGCGCGTCTTCAACTATCAGAACAATCTGATTGCCACCACCCGCGTCATCACCCAGTGCATCAAGCATCGCGTCAAGCGGCTCGTCTATACGTCGTCCATGTCCGTCTACGGACGCGGCAAGGTGCCCTTCGACGAACGCGACCAGCAGGCGCCGATTGACCCCTACGGTGTCGCCAAATACGCCGCCGAAATGGACGTGCAGATTGCCCATGAACAGCACGGACTTGACTTCTGCATCATCCGCCCGCACAACGTCTACGGCGCCAAGCAAAACATCTGGGACAAATACCGCAACGTGCTCGGCATCTGGATGTTTCGCCTGATGTGCGATGAACCCGTTTCGATTTTCGGAGACGGCGAACAGAAGCGCGCGTTCTCCTACATCGATGATATCACAGAGCCGCTGTGGAATGCTGCGGTCCGCCCCGAAGCCTCAGGCCAGATTATCAATCTCGGCGGCATACATGAATGCACTATCAACGAAGCTGCGGACACGCTCATCAAAGTCGTCGGCCACGGCAAAAAGGTGCATCTCGAAGCGCGACATGAAGTCAAACACGCCTGGTCCACCTATCAGAAATCCATTGACCTGCTCGGATTTGAGCACCGAACCAATCTCGAAGAAGGTCTGACCAAGATGTGGGAGTGGGCGCTCACGCAGCCCAAGCGTCATCAGTTTGAGTGGACGCAATACGAACTCGAAGTCGGTGTCTATTCGTATTGGAAGCGATAACGCTTCCCGAATTACGAACCTCTATACCCGCGCTTGAATCCGCCCGTCGCCATCATCCATAAAATGCGCAGCGTGTCCAGCGAAAAAAAGAACGGAATCGTCAGCCAGTGATACCAGCGCGCGTAGCGTTTGTGAAATATCCACGCGCTGCGCAGCTTGTTCCGAATTTTGTATTTGCTGAGCTGGCCGCCGCGGCTCGCTGAAATCTTGTGCCACATCTTCGCCGCGGGTTCATACACCACGCGGTAGCCCGCGCGCCTGGTCTTCATGCACCAGTCCGTGTCTTCCCAGTAGATCAGAAACGCCGGATCCAGCGGCCCGATCTGCTCCACCACTTCGCGCCGAATCATCAGCGCGCAGCCCGTGATATAGTCCACGTCCCGCGACAGATCATACTGGCCCGCGTCTTTCTCGCGGATGCCGATATGCTCGGAAGTTCCCTTGTAGAGGTGCACCAGTCCCCCCGCAAACCAGATTTGGTCGGGCGGATGCTCGTAATACACCTTCGGGCCAATCACTCCGATACGGGAATCCCGCTCAATAGACTCCACCAGCGTCGTGACCATCTTCGGATCAACAATCACGTCGTCGTTTAAGAGCATCAGGTAATCCGCCCGCTCCCGCAGCGCAAACTCAATCCCCGGATTGTTGCCTCGCGCAAAATGCAGATTCTCGCCGTTTTCAATGAGCGTCACGCGTTCGCCGTATAATTCCCGCACCGCCGCCGGCGTGCCGTCCGTCCCCCCGTTATCCATCACCACAATCTTCAGATTCGGATAGTCCAGCTTGAACACCGACTCAAGGCATTCGAGCAGAACCTTCTTCGCGTTCCACGTCAGAATCAGCAGATAGACCGAAGGTTTCATCTATCAGGACGCTCGCACACACTCCGCGTGCAGCGCCAGTAAACTCTCCACCTGCAAACTCGCTCCGCCGACTAACGCGCCGTCAATATCAGGCTGCGACATCAGCTCGAAGCAGTTATCCGGCTTGACGCTCCCCCCGTACAGAATCTTCATTCGCTTGGCCGCTTCCACGCTTCGCAGTGCTAGCAGACTGCGCACAAACTTGTGCGCGTCCTGCGCCTGTGCGGGTGTGGCCACCACTCCCGTACCGATCGCCCAGACCGGTTCGTAGGCCACGACTACTTTGCTCAAGTCCGCATCGTTGAGTTGCGACAAGCCCGTTTCAACCTGCCGTTTGAGCACAATTTCGAGCTGGCCGGAATTACGCTCATCGAGCGTTTCGCCGATACAAAAAATCGGAGTCAGTCCGGCTTCGAGCGCGGCCTGCACTTTCCGGCCGACAAGTTCGTCGCTTTCGCCAAAGATCGCACGCCGCTCGCTGTGGCCCAACACTACGAAGCGGCAGCCCAAATCCACCAGCATATCCGGCGAAACCTCGCCGGTAAATGCACCGGAACGCTGAAAGTAGCAATTTTGCGCTCCAAATGCAAGCGTTTCCGGGCTCTTACCACTCGCTTTACAAGCACTTGCAACGGCCCCTATGGCCGTGCTGGGAGGTAATACAACCGACTGAACTGCCGAGTCTGCCAATTTGGCGGCATACTCCTTCACAAACTCTCCGGCTTCGCCCGAAAGCTTGTTCATTTTCCAATTTGCGGCCAACAGAATCGTGCGGCTCATTATTTTTTATGCGTTTGTCAAGGCTGCTACACCCGGCAGAACCTTGCCCTCAAGGAACTCGAGGCTCGCGCCACCGCCGGTAGACACGTGAGAAACCTTGTCCGCCAGCTCGAATTTCTCCATCGCCGCCGCAGAATCCCCACCGCCCACAACCGTGATTGCTCCGGCCTGAGTAGCCTTGACCAGTGCTTCGGCTACAGCTTTCGTTCCACTTGCAAATTCATCAATTTCAAACACTCCCATCGGGCCATTCCAGACCACCGTGCGGGCCTTCAGGATAATCTCAGTGTAGAGCTTCTCTGTTTCCGGTCCGATGTCGGCAGCCAGCTTCTCCTCGGGAATCCGGTCGGACTTAGCCACAGAGGTCGCCTCGCCAGACTTCAATTCAGAGGCAATCCGCGAATCGGGAGGCAGCACCAGCTTGGTTGAGGAGCCTGCGGCCTTCTTCATCAGCTCGACGGCCAGATCCATCTTGTCGGACTCCAGAATCGACTCGCCGATTTCGCCACCCTGCGCCTTATAGAAGGTGTAGGCCATTCCGCCGCCGACCAGAATCGTATCCACCTTGCCGATGAGGTTTTCAATGACATCAATCTTGCCCGAAATTTTCGAGCCGCCGAGGACCGCCACAAATGGATGCTTTGGCTCAGCCAGCGCCTTGCCAAGATAGTCGAGCTCTTTCTGCATCAGATAGCCCGCGACACACGGCTTGATAAACTGTGTCACACCTTCCGTAGAAGCGTGCGCGCGATGCGCCGAGCCGAACGCGTCGTTGACATAGAGGTCACCGAGCTTCGCAAGCTTCTTGGCAAATTCGGGATCGTTCTTCTCTTCTTCGTTATAGAAGCGCAGATTCTCCAGCAGCACCACTTGTCCCGGCACCAGTGACTCGACAACCTTTTCCACTTCGTCGCCGATGCAGTCAGTGGCCATCGTCACGGGTCGACTCAGCAGCTCCGCCAATCTTACCGCCGCCGGAGCCAGCGACATATCGGGATTCTTCTTGCCTTTCGGACGTCCGAGGTGGCTCATCAGAATCGCCTTGCCGCCGGACGCGATAATCTTCTTAATCGTGGGCAGCGACTCGCGGATGCGCGTGTCGTCGGTCACTTTGCCCTCGTCAAGCGGCACATTGAAATCCACGCGCACCAACACGCGCTTGCCGCTTAAGTCAACCTGATCAATCGTGAGTTTGTTCATCGATAGATGAAATGTGGAAGTGATATTTTGAGATGGTAAGGAGTTCGTCTTCGCAACGGCACTCGCTGCGAGCGCACCGCATCGGTCATTTTGTGGCAGAATCTATTCGAAGCACCGGCTTTGGTCCACTATTTAGTTATCTGAATCGCACCAAGATCCTTCACTTCGCCGAGCCTTCGTTCAGGATGACAAGAGCGTGTCGTGCTCCCGCCTACTCTTCGCCGAAAATCTCGTCGAGCTGATTCTCTATCAAAGTCATCCGCTTGGTGAGGTCCTTCAGCGACGCTTCGATGCGCGCGAGAGCTTCCATCACTTCGGCACCGCCGCCGGCTGCGCGCGGAGCACGGTCGCCAAACTCGCGGCGCGGCGGACGGTCGCTCCACTCTTTCTTCGGACCGCCGAACGAACGACCGCGTGGCGGAGCGTCTCCCGTGCGGCGCGGACCACGCGGCGGGCCGTCAAACTCGCGGCGAGGCGCGCGCGGACTGTCGCCGTATTCCTTGCGCGGACCGCGCGGAGGCGGACGGTCGTCGCTGTCGTAACGCTTGCGCGGAGGCGGACGGTCATCTCCTGCGGCACGCGAACGCGGCGCGCGCGCAGGACGGTCGTCACCTTCACATTTCGGTTTCGCTCCGCGCGGACCGGCACTCGCCGCACGCGGCGGTTTCGGTTTCACATGCTTATGTTCACGGTCTTTCAATCTGTAACGCTTGGGGGCTGTGGCCACTTCGGGCACTCCTTAAAAAAATTTGAGCACATACGCCCCCACTTGCGAAGACTTCATCTCTCTTCGCAGCGCCGATAAACGTTGCGCAAAACACTCGACTCTCTGCTATTCCCGTCCGTGCAAATCCATTGACACGCACCGACTGACACTCTTTCCCGACCTAAATTCCCTTGACGCGCGCGCCCTTGATGCTCACCATAATCACGGGAGCAGGACACGCGTGACTGTCCTCTTCCCCTTCATGCTGCTCTTCAACATAGCCCGGTGCATTCGGGTCGTACATCAAGGTCCCCTGCAACTCGATCTCCTTGCCCAAGGCGTCCGGCGGGAAGGTCACCACGTCGCCGATACTCTTACACAAAATCGTAGACTTGTCCTTCTGCTCAATCTCCACCCAGCAGCCCGCGTGACGGCACATATCCACCACCGTACCCGTGACAAGCACGTCGTGATCCACATAATTCGCGGGATTCGCGTTCAGTTCGGCAATTTTCGCCGGCCTCTTGAGGCTCGGTTCTTCGCCAAACGTGCGCATCTGCTTGCCCGAGGAACAGGAGATCGCGACTATGGCCGCGATCACTAAAACGAGTATTGTTTTTGTCTTCATACCTTTTCGATTTGAGTTTCGTTATGTATTACAGTCCGAACGGTTCGGGATTAATGTTCTGCTTCATCGCAAATTTGCGCAAGTCGCTCTTGATGAGCTTGAAGCACTGCGCGGCGATATACGCGTCATCCAGCCATCCAAGTATCAGAATGAAGTCGGGTATCAGATCCAGCGGCATCAGCGTGTAGCCTAAAGTCAACGCGAACGCCGCGACCGTGCCCCACGGAATTCCCGCCTCTCTGCGGAGTACCGCCGACATCATCCGCAGCCACAATTTGAAGCGCCGAGAGAGCTGAGACCAGCCGAGTTTCGACTTCGGAAGAACTGCAAGAAAGGCGAAAAATGCGCCGGAACGGCGTCTCGGCATTACGCAGAAGGCTTGTCGTCGTCCAGCGGCTTCGCTTCCGGACTCAAACCGTAATCAGCCAGATTCAGATTGCGGTGCGCTGCGTAACGCTTGAGGTCTATCCTGACCAGCGAAATGCAGAGCGCGATCACGAGCGCATCGTCCACAAATCCCAGTGCCGGAATAAAGTCGGGCACGACGTCTATCGGCGAGATTAAATAAAGCAATGTCGCCGTCAGCGCCGCCACCGTCGCCCACGGAACGTCGAACTCCTTCTTTGTGCTGTCGCGCAGCATCTCCCACAGCAGCTTCGCCTGCTTGCCGAGTTTGACCACGTAACCCTTGCCGGAATTCAGCAGCTTCTCAATCCCGCTTTCCGCCTTGTCTACGGCCTTCGAGACGTCTTCCTTCGTGACCGTATTCTTCTTCTCTTCAAACCACTTGCCGGTCTTGTCGGCGACTTTTTCAAGTGCCGAATGCGTTTCCGACGTGACGTTGCCCCAGAGTTTCGTAACCGAGCTCTTCGCTTCCTCGAGGCTTTCCTTAATCTCGCCCTGTCCTTTTTCGGTGTCACTCATCATAGCCATCCTTTGTTAAGTCTCTGTTCCTGAGAGAACGCAACAACATAACGCGCTTGGGTCTGCGCGCCTGCGAGTTTCCGCCTATGCTCCCATTTTCGCGAGCAGGTCCACACAGCGCATCGAGTAGCCCCACTCGTTGTCGTACCAGCCGAAAATCTTCACCATCTTCTCGCCCATCACCATCGTCGACTTAGCGTCGAAGATGCACGAGTGCGGATTGCCGATGATGTCCGCCGAAACGATTTCGTCTTCCGTGTATTCGAGCACGCCCTTCATGGGTCCGTTCGCCGCGGCCTTGAACGCGGCGTTCACGGCGTCAATCGTAACAGGCTTGCTGGTCACGGCGACCAAATCCGTAATGGAGCCCGTCGGCGTCGGCACGCGCAGCGCCGTGCCGTCGATCTTACCTTTCAATTCCTTGATAATTTTCCCCACCGTGCGGGCGGCACCCGTTGTGGTGGGAATGATGCTCACCGCAGCCGAACGCGCGCGGCGCAAATCGCTGTGCGGCGCATCGAGAATGTTCTGGTCGTTTGTATAGCTGTGAATCGTCGTCATGAACGCGTGCTCGATGCCGAAATTGTCCAACAGCACCTTGGCCATCGGCGCGACGCAGTTGGTCGTGCAGCTCGCATTCGACACCAGCTTGTGCTCCGGCTTCAGGTCTTTGTCGTTGATGCCCAGCACAATCGTCGCGTCAATCTCGTCCTTCGAGGGCACCGTCAAGAGCACCTTCTTCGCGCCCGCGTCGATATGCTGCTGAATCCCCGCGCGGTCGCGGAACGACTTCGCGCCGGTCGATTCCACCACGATATCCGTCTTATTGTCCGCCCAGTTCAGTTTCTTCGGGTCCTTCTCGGCCGTCACTTCAATATGATTCTTGCCGATTTGCAGCCCCGTCGCCGTGACCGTCACACTCTCGTTGAACTTGCCCTGCGTGGAATCATACTTCAGCAGGTGCGCGAGCGTCTTCGAATCGGTCAAGTCGTTGATGGCGACCACTTCAAAGCGGGGGTCGTTGTAAATTCCGCGAAACACCAAACGGCCGATGCGGCCGAATCCGTTAATTGCAATGCGAATAGCCATGAGTAGATAATAAAATTGAAAAATGGAAAGTTGAAAGTTACCCGCGTCGCATAACAACTATGCTTTCAGTATGCATAGTAGTGTCAGTTTCCCCGGAGATGTTGTTTGGGCTATTCCGAGCAGGCATACGTTTATTTGGAATATCCCTGAAATGAGTCGCGATGTGTGAAAAGCCGACTTCTTTGAAGAATTCTTGCACCGCAATGTCGGTGGGCAAAGTTACACCGCGCACTCGTCGATTCGCTACTACATAGCATGCATAACCTCCAATCCTGACAGTCTTGGCAACATTTCTAATTGAAGCGCGCAGGTCAATATAGAAAGATGTCGCTTCACGCGCTCTTTCGCTTGAATGTAGGTTGACTGCAGACAACGACTCGTCTAATTCCTTGACATTGAACTCAACTAATCTTGCGGCCTTTCGTCCGCCCATGAGGTTCCTATCTACTTGGGGAGCGTCAACGAAGCCGAGCCAGTCAGCAGAGAGGCGTGAATATTGTCCGTAAGCAACCGTCGTGTGAGAATCTCCGTAAGGTGGTGACGTGATAACGATATCAACTGTGCCTTCGGTAATGAGTTCCATTGGAATGCCTTCAACAGTGTTGAAATCGCAGATGCGCGCACTTGTCCAAGAAGAGTTACCCATGAAACCGAGCATCTCGATGTAGCCTGCGCGATTGCGCCCAAGCTTAAAGAGCATGGCTTCGTACGGGTCGGGTTTGAAACGCTCAAGGAGCTCCTTTGAGCGACGGACTAACTTGAATTCGCCAGATTTCGTATTAGAACTCTCGCGTATTACTTCACTGAACGCAACAAGGAAGAACTTCTCGATCGTGGTATCTTCAATATGAGAGATAAACCCGTAGATGTTTCTTAGCTTCCGCGCTACTTCCGGTTTGAACCAGAATGCCACCCGATTTAAATCCATCCAAGGCGGCATATCTTGAGATCTATCTTCAGCGCTCATGAGGAACTCCATAAACAGGCGCACTTGTCGATCAAGTTCTCGCTCATTTATGCGTGCCGTCTTAGTTTCGGCTATTAGTCTTGCCAACGGATTGATGTCCGTGCCGATGGACGGGACTCCATGCAGGATGGACTCTACCAGTGTAGTGCCCGTTCCACAATATGGATCGAACATCAGTCTGGCATTCGGAGAATACTCCGTCAGCAACCGATGCGCCACTTGTGGTATCATTCGGGCCGGGTAGTCATGGTAGCAATGCGTGAAATAGCGTGTGTCCGTTCCACGGAACGTCCAGTCAGCTTCGTTTGATACTAACTCACCGGAAAAGAGCGTCACAGGTCCTCCGATCGTGAAAATAGCTGAGGCAGAGACTTTTCATAGGCCCTGAACCCAGTTCCGTGATTTCTCGCTGAGGATCCCTTGTCATGAAGGCGCAGGTCTAGAAGGATCGTGCCGGCTCGAAACTGCTGAACTAAAGCAGTTGTTGTTGGTTCGCGAAGTAACCGCGCCCTGTTATACCAAAAGTACTCGGCACCATTCCTTTCTTCAACTTCTGCTGATACAAGAACAAGAGCAGGATACTTCCGTTTGAATTGTGCCACAAGTTCCACGACAGGCCACGATGCAATCAAAGTCCCATCTGTATGCCTCAACTCAATATGAGAGTCCCCAAATGTTAAGAACAGTCCCGCTGAGTTCGGCTGTGCGCCCATTGTAAAATAGATTCCGAGCCTTCCATTTTCATCCTGTGTGCCGTATTTCCTAACTGCGTCAAGCGGCGGAATCTTCCAAACCTTGCGATTGAATGTGAAAAGTGTAATCAGGCTACCGCTATTCGCTCTATGAGATTTCAGTTCGGCAAAGGGAAGATCCGGGCCAGCGATGTTATTCTCTGTCATACCTAATTCTTGTTCAAGGGTATGGCCAACTCCTGTTGGGCCCTTTCGGTGTGACTTTATGAAACCCTTTGTGCGAAGTGCATGGAACTTCGTTCTGAACTCGTTCAGTGTCATACCTTATCCGAAAAAGATCTCCGCTATCTCATACGTCCGATCGTCGACAAATCTCGTCTTGCCTTTCATTTCGGAAAGCGGCACCATCGTCAAATGACCGTCGCGCAGTGCAACAAAGTGGCCGAACTGCCCTTGCGCGATGGCCTCAATCGCGCAAACTCCCATGCGTGTCGCCAGCAGCCGGTCTTCCGCGACCGGAGTGCCGCTGCGCTGCACGTGCCCAAGCACCGTCACGCGTGAAGAGATACCCGTACGCTGTTCGATTTCGCGCGCAACCACGTAGCCGATTCCGCCGTAGCGCGGGCGGCCAAAGCTGTCCAATTCTCCTGACGTGACGATTTCTTCGCCTTCAGCCGTCGCTCCCTCCGCTACCACCACGATTGAAAAACGTTTCACTTCGTGGCGCGTAACCAACTGCCGGCAGACTTTGTCCCAGTTGAACGGGCGCTCGGGAATCAGCACCAAATCCGCACCGCCCGCAATTCCCGCCGTCACGGCTATCCAGCCCGAGTTCCGGCCCATCGTTTCAATCACCATGATCCGGTGGTGGGACTCCGCCGTCGCGTGCAGACTGTCAATCGCGTTCGTCACGGTTTGCACAGCCGTATAAAAACCAAATGTCGCGTCGGTGCCCGCAATATCGTTGTCAATCGTCTTGGGAATGCCGATGATTTTGGCGCCGTGCTTCGAAAGCTCGTAGGCTGCCGAGAGGCTGCCGTCACCTCCGATGATCACAATGCAGTCCAACCGGTGCAGCGCACTATTCTCCAGGCAGTGGGCCACCGTGTCCACATCGTGAACCGGATTGAAGCGGGATGTGCCGAGGATGGTGCCGCCGCGATTCAGGATTCCCGAAACCGACTTGGGGGGCAGCGGGATGATGTCCCCGTCGTGTAATCCTTTCCACCCGTTTCGGATGCCGACGGTTTCATAACCGAAGCGATTATTGGCGGTGCGGACGACCGCACGGATGGCCGCATTCAGACCGGGGCAGTCCCCGCCGCTGGTTAGTAAGCCTAATTTCATATATTATAGGGGTTCAGGATGCTGCTGAATATAGAATTTACGGCTTTGCGAGCCGAGAGTCAACCAACCTCCGTTCCCGTTCCGGTTGGATTATTCTCTCCCGCTTCCGTTCAAATAGAAAAACGCCGACCCAGTGGCCGGCGGTAGTGTCTTTCTGCTTTTCTTTGGCTAACTTCTGGGCAGCAGGTCGGGTTTTCTCCCGATGGGGAAGCGCAGCACAAACGTGCTGCCGTCGCCCGGCGTCGAAAATACTTCCAGCGCCGCACCGTAGCGCGACAGAATCCCGCGAGACGATGACAAGCCCAGACCCGTCCCAACCGGAGTCCCTTCCGGTGCGTCCTGCTTCTTGGGTTTTGTCGTGAAGAACGGCTCAAAGATGCGCGCCTTGACCTCCTCGGTCATGCCCATCCCCGTGTCCGCTACCTCCAACACCAGTTGCCGCTCACGCACATAGGCCTTGACCGTCAACACCTTCTTGGGTGTGTCGTGCATCGCGTCTATCGCGTTGCGCAGCAGGTTGCCAATCACCTGCGAGAGGTCAATGTAGACTCCGAAAATGGTCGGCAGCTCGTCGGCTATCAGCAGCTTGGTTTCGATATTGTGCTTAAAGAACAGGTTGCCTTCAAGGAAACGCAGTTCCGTTTCGATGATGTCCCGCACGTCGAGTTCGCGCGGTTCGGTTTCCCGCTCGTTGCGCGACTTGTGCATCAGATTGGCAATCAGATCGCGCATGATCAGAGCCTGTTTGCGCACCTGCTCGATTTCGCGCGTGGCCAGATCTTTAAGCTTGAGCAAATCACAGATGCCCAGAATGCCCGTCAACGGGCCGTTCAGGTTGTGCGCGATCCCCGCGACGAGCATGCCGAATTCGGCGAGTTTGGATTCCCGCGTCAGCTCCAGCTCGAGCATGTGGTTCTGCTTTTCTATCAGTGATTGCTCTGTGATGTCCTTGCACATCAGCATCACCTGACTCGTGCGGCCCGTCTCGAATAAGAAGCTGCGTGTGACCAGAAACTTGCGTCCGTCGCCCGCTTCCAGCTTGAGAGTCTTGCCGCCGTAAGCCGAAGTCAGTCCCTGCAAATCCGTGCGGTCTTCCTTCGAAAACTCCTTCAGCCAACGATGACAGACGACCGCCAATTCGTATGGCTCGAACAGTGTTTCCATCGTCGGATTCGCGTAGCGGACATCTCCGCTGACGTCCATCAGCACCAGCCCGTCGCGCATCGCCCGAATAAAAGTATTCAATCGGTCGCGTTCGATGCGCAGATAGCGCTCGGATATCGCCCGCTCTCCGACATCGCGGCCCACCAAAAGAGCAAACTCGCCCTTCCCCGATTCGGAGCGGCGAGTCGTAAACTCAATCAGGCGCGGATTGGCCGATGTGTCGGCCGAAGTCAATTCTACAACATGCACTCCGCCCACACCCGCATCTTCATACAGCGTGCGCACAATCTTGCGTTCGCTTTCCGGGAAGAACAGCAGCAACGGCTTGTCCAGCAACTCGTCGCGCGAACGGCCCATCCATTCGCAGAACCGCTTCGATGCTTCAATGATTTCGCCGCGCTTGCAGTGCACCACCACCAAGCCGTCCGGGCCTTCCAGCAGCAGATCCAGCAGTTCCGGAGGCTGTTCTTCGGTCGGGGCGGGTGGTTGAGAGGATTTGGTGCGGTGAATAAAATTCTGCAGCAGTCCGGCTAAACCCCGCGCGCGTGTCGCACTGTTCGTTGACACCAAGTCCGGAGCAGGTGAACCCCCGTTCGGTTGACCGTCAGGAGTCTCAGTTTGCTGCTGCGCTGTAGTCTTGGGATCAGGGCTCATACTTGCTCAGTTTGGGCACACTTTGCCTGTTAGGTTGTGCGATTTGCCCCACCCTTCGAAAGCGTAAAGTGTTAGCCAATAGAATCAATGGTTTAGCTTAAGGTCATGCGGAACCCTGCATTGCAAATGTCATATAGGGCAATCTAAGTGCCAGTTGCGGTCTATCTACATCTGCCATTCTGTCGGAGGCTCTGTCCCTACTGCGACTTCTTCAAGAAAGTGCCAAGGACAGGCGATTTAGCTCGGATCACAAGCCTGCTGCTCACTGAGTTATCGGCAACTCTCGTGCGCGAAAAGAGTTTCGCTGTCGGACCCTTAACCTCTGTTTATTTTGGCGGCGGAACACCTTCCCTGCACCCACCGGAGCAGATTGAGAGTCTGCTGAACGCTGTTTCGTTGCTGGGCGATGTTCATTCCTGCGAAGTCACCCTGGAAGCCAACCCGGGCACTTTGACACCGCAGGGACTGACTCATCTGCGCTACGCCGGAGTGAGCCGGCTTTCGCTCGGTGCGCAGTCCTTTTCGCACCGTAAACTGCACCTGCTCTACCGCGACCACACCGCAGACGAAACGCGCGACACGGTGAAGCACGCGCGGCAGGTTGGATTCTCGAATCTTTCGATGGATCTGATTTTCGGCTTGCCCGGTGAAACGCGGGAAGAATGGCTGTCGGACATCGACCTGCTTTTAGCCTGCGAGCCGGATCACGTTTCGCTCTACAATCTTGAGTATCACGAACAAACCCCTTATGGCAAGTGGCTCGCGGAAGGCAAACTCGATCCGCTCGAACAGGATTTCGAAGCGGAACTCTATCTGATGACACACGAAAAGCTCGAGCAGGCCGGATTTGAGCATTATGAGGTTTCAAACTTCGCGCGGCCCGGCTTCCGCTCAGTGCACAATCAAGTCTATTGGGAAGGCAAGCCCTATCTCGGACTTGGACCTTCGGCGCATTCGTTCGACGGAGTGGCCAGACGGTTCGCCAACGTCGCGGATTTGCACGAATACGAACGCAGAGTAGCCGCCGGAGAGTCGTGCATCGAGCGCGAATGGCAGAACAGCGAGCGCGAGCAGTGGGAAGAGTGGATTTCGGTTCGGCTGAGACGCAAAGAGGGAATTCTCCGCGATGACTGCGAAGATGCGTGGGGGCTGAAAAAGACACGCGAACTCTGGGAAGCGGCAGTGAGATTGCCGCAACACCTGCGCGAGGCGGGTGAGAGCGACTTTCGCTTGACGCCCGAAGGTTGGTTCGTCGAAAACGAGGTGCTGCTGAAGTTATACGAAGACGCCTAAATCTGCTGAATGTGCGGATTCAACCTCTGGCTTGAATTGGTGTCCAAGAGAATGTATATTTGCAGATTCTTTCCGTTTCAATGATATTTCTCTAAATTCAACAAATTTCTGGAGTTGTAGATGAAGACCCTGTGGATTCTGGTGCTCGCGCTCGCCAGCGTGACCCTGATGAGCTGTTCGAGCGGGAAAAAGGTCTCCCGCATTGACGTCGAAGAGACGGTAGACCTGTCGGGTAACTGGAATGATACCGACAGCCGGCTGGTGGCCGACGAAATGATTAGCGATGCGATGTCGCGGCCGTGGCTCTCCAACTTCCTGCGCGACCAGGGCAAGAACCCGGCAGTGATTGTCGGCAACATGCGCAATCTGTCGGACGAGCACATCGCGACCGGCACGTTTGTAGGCGACATCGAGCGTGCGTTTGTGAATTCGGGCAGTGTCCGCGTTGTGGCAAGTCGTGACGAACGTGATGGCGTGCGTGAAGAGCGCGAAGATCAGCAGGCTAACGCCTCGCTCGAAACCATGAAGGAATTCGGGATGGAACTCGGCGCCGACTACATGCTGATCGGCACGATTAACAAAATTCTCGATCAGGAAGGCAAGGAGAAAATCGCCTTCTATCAGGTGGACCTGACCTTGACCGACATGCAGACGAATGAGAAGGTGTGGATCGGCCAGAAGAAAATTAAGAAGTACATCGCGAGAAAGAACTACAAGCCCTAATCTCTCGTATGAACTTCCCGGCATGCGGGGCAGGTAAGGTTTCCTGCCCCCGCGGTTACACATTACTGACCGTCGTTCTGCTCGCCCTGCTGCTCTTTGGGTGCGCGGGAAAGCGGACGCTGTTGATGGAGCAGGTGCGGACGGAGTTGCGCGCCACTTCCACGGAGAAGGCGCTCGAAGCCTATCGGAAAGGCGTCAAACCCAATACCGAACGTGTGGACGAGCTGCTGAATCTTGGTCTGCTCGCATTGGAAGCAGGCAAATACGACGATGCGCTGAAAGCTCTCAAAGAGGCCGACCGACTCGCCGAAGAGCGCCTGACCAAGAGCCTGTCCCGTGAAGCCGCCGCGCTGACCACCTCCGACCGCGTGCGCGCCTATCAGGGCACCGTCTACGACAAGGCGATGCTCCACTACTATCAGGCATTGGCCTACCTGATGAAGGGTGATCCGAACTCCGCGACTGTCGAGGGACGGCGCATCGCAAGCTATCTCGAAGTCAACGCGCGCGAGTCCAAACACAGCTACACCAACGACCCGTTCCTGCAGTGGTTTGCGGGAGTGATGTACGAGTCCTACCGTCAATATAACGACGCGTGGATTGCCTACAAACGCGCGCAGACACTCTATCCGTTTTATGGCATGGACGAGCCGGGCTATCTGTGCCGCGCGACCTATGCTTCTCTGAAGAAAGTGGGAGCAAGCGAGCAGGAAGCGGAGCTGCTGGAACGCTGCCCCGACGTGGACAAGGACTATGATCCGAACTGGGGACGCGTGGTCGTCTTGTGCGAAGCGGGCATTGCGCCGCAGATTCTCGAGACGAACATCATGTTCCCGGTCATGAAGTACGACCAGCGCAGATTCGGCAGCGACGAAGAGCGCGAACGCTACGCTCAAGAAGTGTATCTGCGCGGCCATGACTACCGCTACGAAGAAGCGCAGCTCGATTACTTTCTGCGTGTCGCGCTGCCTTACTATCCGAGCGACTATCGCGGTACGGAAGTGCAGCGCGTCTCCGTGCGCGGCGATAAGCTCGACCGACTGGCGGAGTTTGCCGCACCGGTGGGACGGATTCTGATGCAGGACCTCTCCGACCGCATGCCCGCGATCACCGTTCGCGCAATTACACGCGCCATCGTCAAGTATGCCGCGTCCAAGGCAGCCGAAGATGCCGGCAATAAAGACAGCAAGACATTGGGAACCATTCTCGGTATGGGAGTGAATCTGCTCGGCGCGGCCACCGAAGCCGCGGACACCCGCTCGTGGGAGACGCTGCCGGATAGAATTTTCGTCGCCGACTTTCAATTGCCGCCGGGCGAACACAGCTTGCAGGTGATGTATGAAGGCTCGAGCGGAGAGACGGTGATGCGCTACGATTTGCCCACTGTCGAGATTCGTGCAGGCGAGTTGATGGTTCTTCGTGCGAGGTGCTGGAAGTAGGCGGGCCGTCAGATAAGACGCGTTCTCTGATTCGAACGCTGGCCGCCTTGTTCATCGTGGAGCTGATCTTTGTCGCTCTGAACATATGGCCGACGGACTCAGTGACCATCAACCGTGCGGTGAATCTGAACGGTGAAAACACGATTCCCGTTTGGTTTTCCAGTTCACAGCTGCTGGCTCTGGCCGTTATGGCCTACCTTGCCTTTCGGCGCGATCACTCGAAGTTCTGGCTGCTGCTCGCCGCCGGATTTCTGTTTCTCTCCGTGGACGAAACCGCCATGCTGCACGAATCCTTCGGCGCGGCAATCTACAAAGATCTGATTTCGGAAAACTACGGCTATTCGGACTGGGTCTATGTGTTTTCACTGCCGATTGCGGCGGCGGTAGTTGCCTTGGCGATGCTCATCGCGCGTTTTAGGGCGGTGTCCGGCTGGAGTTTCTGGAGCGGGATTGCGGGGTTGCTTCTTTGGATGGGAACGATTGGGTTCGAGTTGGCCGACTCGAGCCGGCCGGGTGCGCTGATCCCGTTCGAAAACTTCTTATGCCATCCGCTGCACATCGCCGAGGAGCTGTGTGAAATGGCCGGAGCCTCGCTGCTGCTCTTTGCGCTCGCGAATTATGTCATCCTGAAAGGTCCAAGCGGCAAACCCGCCGCGTTCACAGTTAACAGTCATTCATGAAATTCTCCACACTTTGCATTCACGCGGGAGTGCATCCCGACCCGACGACCGGTGCCATCATGACACCGATTTTTCAAACATCGACCTATGCGCAGCCGGAGCTTGGGAAGCATCTCGGCTTTGAGTATTCACGCACAGACAATCCGACCCGCGTCGCTCTGCAGGAGTCCATCGCCGCGCTCGAAGGCGGGCAGTATGGATTGTGCTTTTCCAGCGGAATGGGCGCAATCGATTGCTTGATCGCGACGCTTTCCAGCGGAGATCATGTGATTGCCGGAGACGACGTCTACGGCGGCACCTTCCGCATCTTCAAATATGTGCGCGAGAAGCAGGGGATTGCCTCTGACTTCATCGATCTGACTAACCTCGACCTGCTCGAGCGGAGCATCACGCCAAAAACGAAGTGGATTTGGCTGGAGACGCCGACCAATCCACTCCTGAAGCTCGTGGATATCCAGGCCGTTGTGAAGATAGCACGCGCAAAGGGCGTCAAAGTCGCCGTCGACAACACCTTTGCCACTCCGTACTTTCAGAAACCGCTCGCGCTTGGCGCGGATCTCGTCATGCATAGCGTGACGAAGTATCTGAACGGCCACAGCGACGTGGTCATGGGCTCGGTTGTGCTAAACGATCAGGAACTCTATCAACAGTTGAAGTACATCCAGAACGCGTGCGGTGCTGTGCCGGGTCCGATGGATTGTTTCCTGACGTTGCGCGGTATCAAGACCCTCGCGGTGCGGATGGAGCGGCATCAGGCTAATGCCGCGATGCTCGCCAAAGATCTCGAAACTTCCCCGCACATCAGTTGGGTCCGCTATCCCGGACTGAAATCACATCCGCAGCAGGATCTGGCGATGCGGCAAATGACCGGTTTCGCAGGTATGATCAGCTTCGAACTCAAGGGCGGACTCGAAGCGGCTCGCAAGTTTGTCTCCGGTCTCAAACTCTTCACTTTGGCCGAGTCGCTCGGGGGCGTCGAATCGCTCTGTGATCATCCTGCTATCATGACCCATGCGACCATTCCGCGCGACCTGAGGGAAAAATTGGGCGTCACCGACGGCCTGATTCGGCTCTCCGTTGGACTCGAAGATGTGGATGATTTAAGGCAGGACTTAGCCAATGGATTTCAGAAGCTTAAGTAGTCGTTTGCCTGCGAAAGAAAATTCCCGATGGCGCAAACCCTCGGGAATTTTTTTGTAAAACGGTCTATGCTTTGCAATTCATTTCGCCTCGCAGGTCATTGAAATTCGGAAAATTGTCTTTACTTGTTCAAACCTATTCTGCTTTCTAAGTCAGGCATTGCTCTGCTGGCAAAGCTTCCTGTGTCAGCAACGTTTAACCTCGCAAGTTGAGTTGCACATCATTCGTTCGGCGCTTTAAGATTGGAATAGTCGGTCTGCATCATCGTTCACAGGACGGGGAAAGCTATTGATGGACGCCACAATCGGTTTGGTCGGGTTTCCAACGCTGCTGGACCACATGGTCTCGCGAATTCTCGCGGACTATGAGGTGCAGATCGAGCGATTGGATGTGGAGCGCGCCGCGCCCGTGATGAAGAGTCTCAATCTTGCCTTCTTCTTCTGGCCGGACAAGGGCGACCAAGGCTGCCAGAGACTGAAACAGCTTGTTCCACAAAAAGACGAGAAGCACTGTCCGGTCATCGTTGTGGCCAACCCGATCGGCGAGCTCGCCGCGCAGCAAGCTGTCGGAACGTGCGCAAAAGCCGTCCTGCTCACTCCTCTGCGTCCAAGTGAAGTCATCGATGCTCTCTCCAAATTCGCGGGCTTGAGCAGTCAAAAGGTGCACAAAGCAGTCAGTGTGGATTATGTCAATTCACTGCTGGGTCACACGCTGCGCACGCTCACAGAACTGACCGGTTTGGAGTGCGAACGGTCGAATATGCAGCTCTCAACGGAGGCCATGACCACCGGACACGTGTCGGGAACCGTTGCGTTCAGCGGCGGCGCAGAAGGCTTCATCACCGTCTCGTTTCCGCGAAACCTTGCCGCGAAAATCGCCTGCGCCACGATGTCCGCGCGCGGTGAATACGTGACGGACATAGAAATCAGCGCAAGCATCGGCGAATTGATCGAGTCGATTGCTCATGCGGCCAAAGCCAACGTCAGCGATTTGCGCGAGCAGCTGCGGATTTCCCCGCCGCAAGTCTTCGCCGGAGGGCCGCACATTGTCGCGCAGCTGCGAGGGGAACCGGTCTTTGTGTTTGAGTTTCGCGCGGCCAGCGAGATCTTCTCACTGCTCATCTGCCTCCGTCGCAAAGCCGCCTGAGCTTCAACGCCGCAGCCCGTGCGCGTTGTCATCCCGCCACCACCTTGTTCTTGAAACTGCAGATTGCTTCGCTGCGCGGTTTTGTATCCACCACTTCCCGTTTCCGACTGTAAATTCCTGCTCCGCTGGTCTGTTATTTGCTCACACTCTTGAAGATTCCGATTGAGTGCGCGCAACTTTCAATTCTTACTTTAGACTTTATTCGCCAGAGGATGACATGACCATACTGTCCGTTGATGACTCCACCACCATCCGCAGAATCGTCCGGCGAAGCTGTGAAGAGCTTGGTCACTTCGTGCTTGAAGCTCCCGACGGCATTACGGCACTGGCTGTGCTGGCCGAGCAATCTCAAGACATATCACTGGTTGTCCTCGACTGGAATATGCCGGGAATGAGCGGGCTTGACGTCCTGAAGGTGATCAAGAGTGATCCCGCGACAAGGCATATCGTCGTCATGATGCTGACTTCCGAAGCTGATATGAGCTACGTTTCCGAGGCCCTCTCCGCCGGCGCCCAAAACTATCTCACCAAGCCGTTCAGTCAGCAGGCACTCACCCTGAAAATTCTGGAAAGCACCTATATGGTCAACGCCTGAACGGCGCGGCCCCGCAGCCTGTCTGACGGGAAACTTGCGATGGCCGGGTGCTTGCCCGGCCATTTTCGCTCCGGCTTGCGGGTTCGCGCAGGGTTTGTTACATTCTAAGATGCAAGTATCCTGCGATTCGGCGAATCATGGCTCATAGAACGTCGGCAGGCGGAGGAACGACCGTCTATCTGCTGGGCAGCCTTGCAGAGGGCGTGTTCAGCATGGCCTTCACGATGGTGCTTGTGAGGCTGATTACACCCGCTGACTTCGGGGCGTGGCGGCAATTCATGGTGCTGGCCAGCATCGTCTGGAATATCGCCGTCTTTGGGTTGCCGCGAAGTCTGATTTACTTCTACAGCACTGCGGATGAGCGGACTCAGGGCGCTATCGCACGACGCACGCTGTGGCTGACGCTGAGTTTCGGCTGCGTCGCGTCCATTCTGTTCTACTTCGGCCTCGACCTCGCCGCCAAACAGTTTGACAGTCCGGGCCTTGCCGATGAAGCCTTGCTCTTTTCCTCCTTTCTGCTGCTCAGCTTCCCGACTCTCATCATCAATCCGCTCCTGCTCTCCGCGAATCGCCGGACTCTGATGGCTGTCACAAAAGTTACGCTGGCGTTGCTCAGAATCGCCGCGCTGATCGGACTCGTGTGGTTCAATGCGGATTTACAGACGCTGCTGATCAGCATGAACGTGTTCGCTCTCGTGCAGTTCGTCGCGCTCGTTGCCCTCTATCTGAAAGTTGCAGGTCCCGCGCACGTGCCCCTCTGGGAAAATGTGCGCGAACAGATGCGCTTCTCCGCGGACGTTACCGCCACCTCGATTGCCGGACAAATTGCCGTCGAAGCCGATAAGCTGATTGTCTCCTCCTACTTCCCTCCGGCGCGATTCGCCTCCTATTCCGTCGGCGCACGCGAACTGCCGCTGATTCCGATGATTCCCTACAGCATCTCGGACTCCATCTCGCCCGAAATCAGCCGCCTCTCCGTGCAGCAGAAATTCTCCGAACTGCGCGAGCTGTGGCACCGCTGGATGAAGCGCACCGCCCTGCTCATGTATCCCGTGTTTGCGCTCGTGCTCTTTCAACATCGCGAAATCATTACCATACTTTATACCTCCGAGTATCTCGAAGGCGCGCTCCCGCTCCTGATTATCGGCTGCATTATTCCGATGCGCGTCACGTCCTACTATCAGATGCTCCTGAACCTCAACGGGTCGCGCGAAGTCATGGCGGCCTCGATTGCCATGCTCATTTCGATTGTCGCCTTGAGCTTCGTGTTCCTCTACGCTTTCGGCATGTGGGGCCCCGCGCTCGCAGTCGCCATTTCGGAATATCTCATCAACAGTTGGGTCGTCGCACGTATCGCCCGCAGAACCGAAACCCCGCTGTCACTGGTGATGCCGTGGGCGTATCTGCTCAAACTGCTCGTCGTTGCCGTCGGCAGCGGTGCGCTTGCGCTGCCCGTGCTCTCGCTGTTGGACGGCGCACCGTTGCTGCTTAGTTTTGCGGCTTATGCCTTGACATTGCTCGTGCTCTATGCGGCCGTCACGCTGACCCTGCGCCTGGTTTCACAGGAAGACCTCGTGCTCCTGCGCAGTAAGCTCCGCCGTTAATCGGACGGCCCGCTCTCATTCGCTCATTCCTCGACTTGAGGTGCTTATTGGAAACTCCATCCTTCGACCGTCTTCAGTCCACGCGCCGCAATCGCATGCTGCGTAACAACTGCGCCGTCATCGCCGGCATCAGTGCCGTGATTGCCACGGTGCTCTGGTTTGACCCGATTGTTTCTAAAGGACAGTTGCTGGCCATGCCGCTGCTGATTGTCAGCTTCATCTGCTTCCTCTTCGCAGGACTGACGGTCTTCTTTCACATGAGGTATATCACCCGTGACTAAATTGCGTGTCGGTATCGTCGGCGCAGGCTATTTGGGAACCATCCACGCCCGCCTGCTCTCCCAGAATCAGGACGTCGTCTGGACAAACATCTTTGATGTGGACTCCGAGAAATCGCAATCCATCGCCGAACAGTTCGGCGGATTGGCCGCTCCTTCTTTGGATCAGGTCTTCGTCCAAAGCGACGCCGTGCTCGTCGTCTCGGCGACCTCGTCTCATCACGCTGTCGCCAAAGCTGCGCTCGCGGCGGGTAAGCATGTCTTTCTCGAAAAACCCGTCACCACGACCGTTGCCGAAGGTGAAGAACTCGTCGCACTCGCGCGCGCGAAAAACCTCAAGCTGCAAGTCGGACACGTCGAGCGTTTCAATCGCGCTTTCCGCGCACTCGGCAGCGAGTATCCGCACCCGAAGTTCATCGAGGCTCACCGTCTCGCGCAGTTTAAGCCGCGCGGAACCGATGTGGCCGTCGTGCTCGATTTGATGATTCACGATTTGGATTTGATTCTGAAACTGATGGGTGAATTCCCCTCGCAGATTGACGCGTCCGGTGTGGCGGTGATCAGTGAAGCGGCGGACATCGCCAATGCGCGTCTGACCTTTCCCTCCGGCGGCGTCGCCAACGTCACCGCGTCGCGCATCAGCGCGAATCCCATGCGCAAGCTCAGAATGTTTTCCGAAGATAGTTACATCTCGCTCGACTTCGCCAAGGGCGAGGTGCAGCAGTTCCGCCTCGCGCATGCCGATGAAGCGCACGTCGCGGGCACGCTCATGCTTGGCGAAATTGAGAAAGGTGCCATCAAGCGCAAGATTCTGATGGGTGCGCCCAGCGCGTCGGAAGGTAACGCGATTGACATGGAACAGCGCGCCTTCTTCGATGCGATTCACCACAACACCGAGCCGCCCGTCACGGGCGAGGACGGCTTGAATGCGCTCAAGGTCGCCGTGCAGATTCTCGAAAAAATCGGCACCACCGAAATCGCTACCGGAAGAGAATGAGCACGTCTGTCTCGCTATACGTCAAGGCCCTTGCCAAAGCCCTTGACTCCGGCATCACCACCGAGCACACCCACCGCTCCACGCTCGAAGCGCTTATTAAAGCGCTCGATCCCAAGTTGCAAGTGCTGAATGATCCGCAGCGCATTCATGTCGGTTCCCCGGACCTTGTGATTCGCAAACCGATTGCCAAAGGCGAGTATCTGCCGCTTGGATATGTCGAAACAAAAGACGTGGGCGTGAAGCTCGATGAGATTGAAAAGTCGGAACAGCTTCTGCGCTACAAGCGCCTATCCAATCTCATTCTAACCGATTATCTCGAGTTCCGTTGGTTCGTGGACGGCAAACACAGACTGACCGTGATGCTGGCAAAGCGCGTGAATGGCAAGCTCAAGCCTCTGCCGGATGGCGAAGAGCGGCTACTGAACCTGTTGAAGTCATTCCTCGACCATCCCGTCGAAGATATCAGCAGTCCCAAAGAGCTTGCTGCGAAAATGGCGGGTTTATGCAAGAATATTGATGGTGTGATTTCCAACGCATTTGCACAACGAGAGGCATCTGAGTTGATGCAGGACCTCAAGTCCGCTTTCGAGCGGACACTCCTGCCCGACATAACGGATGCCCAATTCGCCGATATGTTCGCCCAAACTCTCGGCTATGGCCTCTTCGCCGCCCGTATTCAGCACGCTCGGTCCCTTTCCGTTCACGACGAGGTTATCCGTCCGTCATTCCCCTCCGTTCACGGGGGGGTAAGGGGGGGTCTGCCCTTCACCCGCACCGGAGCCGCACGCGAGATTCCCAAGAGCAATCCCTTCCTCCGCAACCTCTTTGAGACGATGCACTCAACCGCGCTCGAGGACGAACCGTTTATCGGCTTTGTGGATGACCTGACCGCCGTGCTTGCACATACCGACATCGAGGCAGTTCTCAAACACTTCGGCAAGCGCACTAAGCAGGAAGACCCGATCCTGCATTTCTATGAGACGTTTCTGGCTGAATACGATCCTGAACTTCGAAACGTACTTGGTGTCTATTACACGCCAGAACCGGTGGTATCGTATATCGTGCGCTCGGTGGATATTCTCTTGAAAGAGAAGTTCGGCTTGGCCGACGGATTGGCCGATACCTCTACGATTGAGGTAGAGGTGAAGGAGGGAGATAAGTTTGTCAAGAAGACGCTGCCTAAGGTGCTGATTCTTGATCCGGCCTGCGGCACGGGGACGTTTCTCTACGCTGTGGTGGATTTGATTCGCAACCGCTTCATGGAGCAGGGGCGGGCGGGCGAGTGGCAGAGTTTCGTCCGTGAACAGTTGATTCCGCGCATCTATGGCTTTGAATTGCAGATGGCCCCCTATGCCGTTGCGCATCTAAAGCTCGCCATGCAGCTTGCGGGGCACGACCTGGAGAGTGAGGCGTTGCGCGAGAAGTGGGGAGTTGAATTGGATGATAAGCAGCGATTGAACGTTTTTCTGACAAACAGCCTTGATTATACAGAACACAGAATGCAAACTGAGCTCAGAGGATTCATTGAACGTACAATCGCACACGAAGCAGATGCTGCATACGATGTCAAGGGGTCACTGCCAATATTGGTCCTGATTGGTAACCCACCATATCGTGGAGAGTCTGCAAATCCCAACGAGTATGTCGAAGTAGTCGCACCGGGAAGTGGATATGTGTTAAACGGAAAGTCAAGGATTGCGGGGCGTAAAGGCGCGAGATTGAAGCGACAGACTTTTATCGGCGCATTGATGCAAGACTACTTCAAACTGGATGGAATTCCACTGAAGGAGTCTAATCCAAAGTGGATCAACAATGACTATGTCAAGTTCTTGAGATTTGCACAGTGGCGAATAGAGAGAACTGGTCATGGTATGGTTGGTTTCATTACCAGTCATTCCTATCTTGATGGCCCAACATTCCGGGGAGTGCGGTGGAATCTTCATAGCCTTTTCGACAGTATATACATCATTGATTTGCATGGAGATGTGAACAGGAAAGAGAAGGCACCGGATGGGGGTCCGGACAAAGGTGTATTTGATATTGAGGAAGGCACATCAATCGGGCTGTTTCTGAAGTGCGAACAGAATTCGGTTAAAAAGAGTGTTCATAGAACTGATCTATTTGGTCAGAGAGAGTCAAAATTCGAATGGCTTAAATCAAATGACATTTCCTCAACGAAGTGGCTGGAATGCAATCCGAGTAAGCCATATGTTAGATTTGATTCAACTTATGAAAGCGGGGGTGATGAATTCTTACGATATCCTTCGATTAATCGAGTGTTCATCTCGGGCTCTACGGGTGTCCTTACAGCTCGAGATGAGCTAACGATTCACTGGACAGAACGCGAATCTTTTGACACCACAATCAAATTTGCCAACTTGTCCGAGAACGAAGCAAGAGTAGAATTCAGGTTGAAGAAGGATGCCGAAGATTGGAGGATATCGTGGGCGCAAAGGGATGTTCTCGATTCGGGCCAGCAAATGGAGTTTGTTCAATCAATTGCATACCGCCCCTTTGACCGAAGATATCTATATTATACAGGAAGGTCACGAGGTTTTGTTTGCAGACCAAGGTTTGAGGTAATGAGGAATTTGCTTGATGGACAGAATCTCAGCTTTATATGTAAGAGACAATCTCTTGATCCAACCAAGAAAAACTACTTTGGTTGTTCAAGATTGATGGTGGCAGATGGTTTCTTTGCGGCCGATAACAAAGGTCGAGACACTACATTCCCGCTTTATTTAGTCCCGGATGAAGTTGAGATTAATTTGCTGCAGCCGCGCAAGCCGAATCTCGATCCGAAGTTTGTGCAGGAGTTCGGGGAAAAGTTGGGCCTGACGTTTGTGGAAGAGGGTTCCTTCTGGTCCCCCTCCGTTCACGGGGGGGATGGGGGGGGTCTGGATGCACGGGATAGGGCGGGTCTGAAGAGCCGTTCAAAGGCAGCTCTCAACTGGAAGAACATTCCTAAATCTCACTGGCAATTCGCTAATGAAATGCGCAAAGATCCCTCGGCCGCAGAAAAGAAGTTATGGCAAGCGTTGAAGACGGATAAGCTCGGCGTAACTTTTCGCAGGCAACATCCTATTGGTCCGTTCATTGCCGATTTCTATTGCTCTGAGTTGCGGCTTGTCATCGAAGTGGATGGCGCGACACACGCCTCGCATGAAGCGCAGGAATACGATGCCGCGCGCGATGAGCACATGCGCGCTCTGGGATTGACTGTTCTACGATTCAGCAATAGCGCTGTGCTGAAAGGATTAGATACTGTGTTGGAAAGCATCAGCGCGTGCATTCGGACGCCGAATAACGCCATTGCGCAGAGTCAGACCCCCCCAATCCCCCCCGTAAACGGAGGGGAATCGGTGTTCGGGCCGGAAGATGTGTTCTACTACATCTATGCAATCTTTCATTCGCCAACCTACCGCGAACGGTACAAGGAGTTTTTGAAAATAGATTTTCCACGTGTGCCTCTGACATCGGATGTGGAGCTGTTTGCGAAGCTGGTGCCATTAGGTCACGAATTGGTGCAGTATCATCTCTTGGAGCATCCGAGCTTGGGTGAGACGCCGTACCGCTTTCCGGAGAAGGGCGACAACCTGTGCGAAAAGATTCGCTATGACGAGATGCACGGTCGAGTGTACATCAACTAGACGCAGTACTTTGAGAAGATCGCGCAGGAGGTGTGGGAGTTTCACATCGGCGGCTATCAGGTGTGCGATAAATGGCTGAAAGACCGAGCCAAAGCAAAACGGACGCTAAGTTTCGACGATATCCGGCATTACTGCAAGACTGTGATGGCCCTCCGCGAAACCAACCGCCTGATGAAAGAGGTTGACGCAGCAATTCCGGAATGGCCCATCCGGTAATCCAAAATCCTGTGGAACTTTTTCCGTGTTCATACGTTCAAATATTATACCCACCCACTGGTATGCCTCCCCTCCTCTCGGTTAACTCCATCCTTTCCAACGTTTTCCGGACGAAGTCGTGGTAGTCTATCCCACTATCTTCATTTCCGCAGGTGAGGCCTCCGGTGACCTGCACGGCTCTCATGTCGTGCAAAGCCTGAAAAAACAGCTCCCCGGATCGAACTTCTTCGGGCTGGGAGGCGACCGGATGAGGGATCAAGGAGTCGAACTCCTCTTTCACGCGCGAAAACTTGCCTTCATGGGCTTCGCCGAGGTCATCCGCCACCTTCCTTATATAATGCACGTGCGCAAAACCGTCCTGCGCGAAATCCTCACCCGCCAACCCGAACTGATCGTGTTAATAGATTACCCGGGTCTACATTTCAGTCTGCTCAGATATCTCGAATCAAAGCGAACTGTTTACAAACCGCGAATCTTATATTATATTGCACCTCAGGTTTGGGCGTGGAAAGCCTCCCGAGGGCCGGAATTAGCCAGACTGGCCGACCGAATTGCCGTCATTTTCCCGTTTGAAGAACAGCTTTTTCAAAAACTTGGCGGAAATGCACGGTTCGTTGGACATCCGCTGCTCGATGAAGCGCGGGGTTTGCCTCCCAGAGGTGAATTTCTAAGAAGTCTGGGAATTGAGCCGGATTCACGCGTTCTCGGCCTCCTCCCGGGTTCCCGCAAACAGGAATTGCGCCGTCACCTGCCGCTGGTGGTCGAGACGGTAAAACTCCTGCGAAAAGTCCTTCCAGACTTGCAGCCCGTTCTGGCCGAGTCGCCGACCATCGCCCCATCGTTCTATGATTCCTACTTGACCGGCAGCGGTATCGCAAGAGCTCGCGGCGTCTCACACGCGCTCTTGGCTCACGCCAATGCGTCGCTCGTGAAATCAGGTTCTTCGACCATCGAAGCCGCTTTCTTCGGGAATCCGTTTGTCGTGTTCTACAAAACTTCGGCTCTGAGTTTCGCCATCGGCAAACGTGTCGTGAAAGTGCCGCATATCGCGATGGCTAATCTGCTTGCAGGCGAAGAAGTTGTGCCGGAGTTTGTGCAGAATGACGCCAACCCCGATCAACTCGCCGGCGCACTGCTGCCGTTATTGACCATTCCCGATGCGATTCGCGCGGCGCGCGAAAAACTCGCTAAGGTGCGCGCGCAGTTGGGAGAACCCGGCGCGGGAGAACGCGTCGCGGAGATGGTCATGGAAATGCTTAGAGAGTAAACATTCGGCACAGAACTTCGGGTGCAGACAGTGCGCCCTGCCTTGAGTAAGAGTCTCGCAGAGAGTATCCAAGAAGGGGAACCATGATGAGCTTACTGAGACTGCTGACTTTGATGGGAATCATGTGGTGCGTTTCGGCGGTTTACGCCTTCGAGCGCATCGAGGCGGACGCGCCGAGCAATCTGAACACTCCGAAGCATCTGACGATTCAGCTTTCGACGCCGTCGGTGGATGCGGGCGCAGGCTGCAATCCGTGCGGACGCATGAAGACTTCCGCGACGTTCGGAGTGCGGCACGGTATCAATGCGTCTGTAGCTACGACCCGTTTCGCGGTTGAGGAACTCTCACAAGTGCCGAGACACACGCGCGAAAGTATCTCTGCTACGGCCAACTCCATTCGCAATTTTGGCAACGAATCCGTTCGCACGACCGACTCGGCCTTAGCCGTTCTGAATTCTCTTACCGCCGGAATCTTACGAATCGTTTCCTCTTTACTCTCGGCACTCGCTTCGGCCATCTGGCCCTTCTGATACTCGGGGCCACGTGGCGGATGCGCGTGACGGGCTTTGACAGAGTTCTGTCCTACATGCGCATGCGCAAGCCGCTGGTGATGGTGACGTGGCACGGTCGGCTGCTGGGGTCTACATATCATTGCCGGCGACGAAACGTTGTGGCGATGATTTCACAGCATCGCGACGGAGAATTGGTGTCGCAGGTGGTTGAGCACATCGGATATGAAACCGTGCGCGGCAGTTCGACTCGAGGCGGGTCGGCCGCCGCGCTGGCAATGATCAGTAAGGTTCGCGCAGGTCAGCCGGCGGCTATGATCGGAGACGGCCCGCGCGGACCGATCTACAAACTAAAACCCGGAGCAGCTTACATCGCTCTGGCCAGCGGTGCGGATGTCATCCCCGCCATGTTCGCGGCAGATCGCGCGTGGGTGTTTCGCTCGTGGGACCGGTTTACAGTACCCAAACCGTTCTCACGGGTTTTTTTGTATTACGGAGAGACTATTCCGAATCCCGGCGCCGACGCGGACCTGCGCGAGTTCACGCGCACGATTGAAGCGGCACTTGAAGAGTTGCGGCTGAAGGCTGAGGCCGACGTAGAAGCACTCAAGCAGTCATAGCAACAACATTTCTCTGCCGCAGACGCAGACTAATACATGTCACGAACCGACCTCCACATACATACGAAATTCTCGGACCGGGCGACGAACTTCTTTCTTAGGAAGTTGTCCGCTCCGGAATCCATGACCGAACCGCGGGCTGCTTACGAGTTGGCCAAACGGCGCGGGATGGATTTCGTCGCCTTCACTGACACGGATACGCTCGAAGGATTTGCGCAGGTTGCGCAGTTCCCTGATGTCATACCGGCGTGCGAGACGACCGTCATGTTTCCGGAGGACGGCTGTCCGGTGCGCCTGCTGATATACGGATTGACCGAATCTGAACTTGCCAAAATTCTCTCGTTTCGCGGACAACTCTACGCGGTGCGGGATTACCTGCTTGCGGAGGACCTGTATCACGTCGTCGCGCAGCCGCTCGAACCGCATGACCGAAAACTGAATGCGGATCACGTCGAGCGACTGCTGTTGCTCTTTGATCACTTTGAATCGCGAAGCACGGGCAGACAGCAGCGGACAAACGAATTTACCGCCGCACTGCTCGACGCATTGACGCCGGAGTATCTCGATCAGCTGCAACGCAAGTGGAAGATTCAGCCGGCCTCGGAACGTCCGTGGCAAAAGGGACAAGTCGGCGGTTCCAACGACTACTGCGCGCAGTATATCGGCCTCACGTGGACGGAAACTCCACAAGCAAACTCCGCCAAAGAGTTGCTGAATCACCTGCGTTTGCGTGCCGGTTCACCGTGCGGCATGCACGGTTCGACCATCGCATCGGCGCACTCGATGTATCGGGTCGGCGCCGAGCTTTACGCGCACAACGTGTTCAAGCGGCAGGGCGCGGTGCACGGCATGCTTGACCTGATTGTAAATCATCTGCTCACGCCTGAACCGCAGAAGCCGCGGCGCGTGGCGCGCTCGCTGTGGGGCAGTTTCAAGAATCTTTTCAAAGTCAAGAAGCCGCTCTCGCCGATCGAGCGGAAGATTATTACGGAAATCTATCACGCCTACCGAGAACTTCCCAAAGAGGAGCGGCTTTCCGGTATCGGGCGCGACGATCTTGGAACTTTTGACGCGCGGCTGTTCGGGATGGCGGATCGCATCCTGAGCCAGCTAAGTTACAGTTTGCTGAAGGAAGCGGTGGACGATTTCGAAAAAGGTGAAATCGGAAACGGCGTGCAGTATGCCGCAGCGCTGCTGCCTATCCAAAGCGTCATGGCTCCGTATCTGTATTCTTTCGACAAACTCAATCGCGATCGCGTTCTGGTCCGGCAGATAGAGGAACGAACGCAGGGAGTGCTCGAGCTTCCCAAGAAGTCGCCGCGCAAAAAGGTCGCCTGGTTTTCGGATACGGTGTCCGATGTGAACGGCGTCTCCATGACGCTGGCCCGCATGTCGGAAGTGGCGGAGAGTCTCGATGAAGACCTGGAGATCATCTGCTCTGTCGCCGCATCTCGCGCTCCGCAGGGCAGCAAATTCCACAACTTCGCTCCGGTGGGTGAGATCTCCATCCCTGATTACGAGTTGCAGAAGCTGTCGGTTCCGCCGATTTTGCGGATCATTCGCTACCTTGAATCGCAGCCCTTTGATGAGTACATCATTTCAACGCCGGGTCCGATCGGGCTGATCGCGATCTACTGCGCGAAGCTGTTCAAGGTGCGGGTGCGCTCAATTTATCACAGCGACTTTCCGCAGCATGTGCGTCAGATCACCGGCGACGAGGGTCTGGAAGATACCACGTGGAAATATATGCGCTGGTTCTACGGTCTTTCCGACGCGGTGTATTCCCCCAGCGATCATTATCGCAAGCAGCTCATCGAGCACGGCTTTAATCCGCGCAGACTGTTCATCTACAACCGCGGGACAGACCTCGACTTCTACAATCCGCGGCATCGCGACGAGGAGTTCTACAAACCTCAGGGTATTCAGGGGCGAGTTATTTTCGTCTATACGGGACGCGTATCACGGGAGAAGAATCTCGACGTGGTCATTGACGCCTTTACGCAGGACGAATTGCTGAAGGAAAAGGCCGCGCTGGCCATTGTGGGAGACGGACCTTACCGCGAAGAGCTGATCCGCCGTAACCTGCCGCCGATGATCGTCTTTCCGGGATTTGTCAAAGGCAAGCAGCTTGCGAAAGCCTACGCGTCGGGCGACGTGTTCGTGTTTCCGTCCACGACGGACACATACGGAAACTCCGTGCTGGAAGCGCAGGCTTCCGGATTGCCCGCGCTCGTCTCCAACGAAGGGGGACCGAAAGAAATTATACTTCCCGGCGAAAGCGGATTTGTGCTCTCGGGCTATGATGCGAAGGCGTGGCGCGACGCGATGCGTTCATTGGTCGAGTCTGACGAGTTACGCCATCGCATGGCGGCCGCAGCGCGCGCGCGTGCTGCGACCAGAGACTGGACGACCGCCTTTAAGGAATTCTGGGATGAAGATCCGTATCCGCGAGCGGATGAAGAAGTTCGCGCAGTAGTCATCGCATAACCGACCGCACCTCACAGGAGAGTTTGATTTGCCCGTCATTGAGCATGCACGCAAAGCCCGACCGCAGGGCTATACCTCCGACAATCATCGAAAGTGGGAGTTCAACAACTCCTTTTACCAAAAGCACCTCGAGCTTTATCTCGACCATATGCACAAGCTGCTCGAGTTCACGGGTGCGAAAAACGTTCTCGACGCGGGCTGCGGTGAAGGCATCGTCTACCGCGCCATGCAGGAACGTGGTTACAACGGCAAGTGGACCGGCTTTGATTACAGTGAAGAGGCCGTAGAATTCGCACGCATCGCGTCACCTGAAGCCGAGTGGCATACGGCGAGCGCGTATGAGATTCCGTTCAAGGACGAGCAGTTCGATGTCGTCTTCTGCTCGCAAGTGCTCGAGCATTTGCCGAATCCGGACCTCGTGCTGACCGAGTTGGACAGAGTTGCCGAGCACTGGCTGCTGGTATCCGTTCCCTACGAACCGCTGTTCAGAACACTGACATGGTTTTCGGTAACATTAGGTTTGGGTGGCGATCCGGGCCACGTGAATCATTGGCGACCCGCCGATTTTCGGAGATTTCTGCGACGCGCGGGTAAGCTGCACGCGTGGGAGCGCACGACCGTTTACCAGATCGGTTTGGTGGACGTCCGCCCCAAGCATCACAATAAGCCGGTGTAATTTCACTTTTCCGAGAGCGCGCTCGCGAGCAATTCGACGCACACGCGAGAAGAAGTGCGATTGCAGATTGCATGCGGCAGATGCTATAGGTTGATTAGACGCACGGAGTTGTTGAGTTAGCCCGACGAGAGTTCGCACAAACCACGATTATTGATCCACGTTTATTGCGCGGGTCTGTAGACTAAGTACAGAGGTATGAAGAAGATCGCCGTTCCGTTTACGCGGAGCGGCGATTTAATTTTGGTCAGGTCCAAGCTTTGCCATAAGGGGAATCGAGTTACGATGATGTAAAAGAGAATTGACGATGAATACGAACGGCGGGAACGTCTCCGATGAGCGGGTGCCAATGGACATCTTGCTGATCGAGGATCGGGATGAAGCCATCGAAATGGTTGAAGGTGCGATACAGGAGACGCGACTCCGCAATCGCATGGTGGTGGCCAGAACGCACTTGGAAGCGCTTCATTATCTGCGGCACACCGTCTCTTTCGGTCCCTTCGACCTCGAGCATGGGCTGACCAAACCGGGATTGATTTTGCTGGATATCAACATGAACGGACAGCAAGGGTTCGAGGTGCTGCATGAGATTCGCACTGACCCGAAGTTGATGACGATTCCGGTGGTCGTTCTGACCGACAATCTGCAAGAGTCTGATCTGGCATACACAATTTCGCACGGTGTCACCGGTTACTTTCTGAAACCGATGGACCCGACACAACTAAGAAAAGTTGTGCGCGACGTTGAGGATCACTGGAACTTGTTGTGGGCCGCTCCCTGCGCGAATTGATGATTACCTGATTGGATGCGAAGAGGCTCAGCAATACGATGAACAGGAACGCCCGCCGATGATTCGGCGGGCGTTGATGTTTTTGGGGTATTTCTTTCTGAACAGTCTTGGAATGCGCTGCGATTTTCTTAGGCCGGACGTGGTGCGGGAGTTGCCGGTCGAACAGCGTTGATCGCGGCAAGGCGGTTGTGCGCGTCGAGGGCGGCGGTTTTGTAGCACTCCGCAAGTGTGGGGTAATTGAATACCGCGTGGATCAGGTAGTCGATGGTTCCGTTATGCGCGATAACGGCTTGACCAATGTGAATCAGTTCCGTCGCTCCGGTGCCGATGGCGTGCACACCGAGGAGTCGGCGTGTGCGCTGATCAACAATGAGCTTGACCACTCCAGTGTCGTCACCGAGAATCTGACCGCGGGCAATCTCACGATAGCGTGCCACGCCGATTTCGTAGGGGATGGACTCCTGAGTCAGCAGGGCTTCCGTCGCGCCGACGGTCGAGATTTCGGGAATTGTGTAGATGCCGTAAGGATAGATATCGGGAACCTGGCGGTCGTCGCGCATTCCGAAGGCTTCGAGTGCAGCGAGTCTGCCCTGTTCCATCGAAGTCGAAGCAAGCGCGGGAAATCCGACCACATCACCAACCGCGAAGATGTGATCCACGTTCGTGCGGTATCTGGAGTTGGCGTTGATTCGGCCGCGTTGGTCAACTTCCAACCCTGCGCTGGCGGCGTCAATCGTGTCGGCGTTGGCCTGTCTGCCTGCCGAATAGAGAGCAACATCGGTCACGACGATTTTACCGGACGCGAGCGTCATCACGGCGCGCGGAGTATCCCCGCTGCGGTCAATGGCGACCTGTTCCACCTTCTCACCGAGTCGAAAGACGACGTTCAGTTGCCGGAGTTGATAGATCAGCGCATCTACAATTTCCGTGTCCACGAAGCTCAGGAGTTCTATTGCCTGATCAATCACGGTCACTTGCACACCCAGTGCGGCGAAGATGCTGGCGTATTCCAAGCCAATCACGCCGCCACCAATGCACGTCATGGTGCGCGGCAGCCGCTTCAGTTCAATGATCGAATCGGCGTTCATGATCACTTCGCCGTCGTGTTCGACGCCCGCGGGCATGTAGGGCCTCGTGCCAACGGCCACGACGATGAAGTCGCCTTGCAGTTCCTGTATGTCTCCGTGGTATTCGACCGTAATCGTGTGCGGGTCCTTGAAGCGACCGCTGCCCACAACGATATCGACGTTGTTCCGCGTCAGTTGATTGCGGATAACTTCCCATTCGCGCATCATGACCATTTGGGTGCGATGCCGCAAGTCATCCGCTGTGACATTCTCCTTGTTGCGGTATGCCGCACCGTAGAACGCGCGCTGTTGGATACCGGACAGGTGAATCGCCGCCTCGCGCATCGTTTTGGATGGTATGGTCCCAGTCGCCACGCAGACTCCGCCAAGTTCGCGCATGCGTTCGACAATCGCCACTTTCTTGCCAAGCTTCGCGGCGGAGATCGCGGCACGCTGACCGCCCGGTCCGCTACCGAGAACAATCATATCATATCGAGGCGTTGACATAGGGAGTTGCTTTGGTTAGGAATTAGAAATGACCCGGGAAGTTACGGAACCGGCCGCAGTAGTGCAACTTCCACTCCATGACATGTTGCAGCATGCCATCATCGTTGCGACTTTCAATGTGGTGACAGTTTTTCAATTTCAGTCGTTTCAATGACTTGACAACTGGAGGACGAGTGGCCTTTTGCTTGCACGGCAGTAGCACGGAAAATACAGGTAACCTTTATGAATCAGCGCGGCGTCACCACCCTTGAGCTTCTGCTCGTTATAGTGATCATCAGCATCCTGACCATGATCACGATGACAGAGTTCTTCAAGGTACATAATCGTGCATACATCGGCGCCGCATTATCGGACCTGCAGGTGCTCCGTCAGGCGATTTCGATGCACGATGCTGAGTGGGGTTACTTTCCACCCAATGACGCGAACACGCTGCCCGCGCTCGTCGCGCAGCTTCGAGATCCAGACGGGCAGCCCTATCTGACGCCACCCTCCGGCAGGAACTGGAGTTCATTTGAATATGAGGCGCCAGATCCCGGGGACATCTATGCGGACTACGATTTAACGGTCGTCTGTAATGACCACTTCCGAACTCAGGTTACGGTGCACTGGGATTCGAAGGTAGACTATGTTCGATTAGGTCCAAATTAGTGGACGCGAGATGCGGTTTTTTTGGACGGCCGACACGAGAGTGTCGGCCGTTTGCATTTTGCAAATTAGATTCTTGTGAGAGGCATTGGAATTTTGCTGACACATAGAAAATCAAGATGAATCTGTCGAATGAACGGAGGTTTGCTATCTCTGTTTACGGGTCCGTATTTCTTCAAGATCCGCCTACAAACAACTTAAGAGTGAACGGAGTGTTTACTTTGCTGTATGGGATGACAGCTTTGCGCACGAGTAGTTAAGTACTTGCACTGTGGCGCTTTTCAAACATATATTTGAAGCGTCATTGCTAACGGATTTTTGTCAACTACCTTGGAGATAGTATGAAGACTTTAAAGACTCTTTTTGCTGTGTGCGCGGCGGTTATTTTGCTCGCTGGTTTCGGCGCCTCGAAGGCGCATGCCTGGTGCAACCCGGGTGACGTTTACTGCGGAACTGTGATTGACACGACGGTCCGATTTGGACATGATGACGTGGAACGCTATCGCTCCGGAAGCTCAGGTCCGTATTGTACGCCGGGTGGAAGCAGCGATTATTGGCGCGGCAAGGCGCATGTCTACCGTATCCGCGGCAACTACGATCCGCTGTGGATAACGCTGGATTGGAATGACGACCCCACGACGACCAGAGATGATTTGATCCTGGTCCTGCTGGAAGACTGCGACGCGAACAAGTGTATGGGCGCAGACCCGCATCATCTCGAATTCTCGACGCAGAACGGAAATCGTCTGCCGAATGATGACAGCAACGGTTTCTGGATCATTGTTGACAGCCGTCGCGACACGACGATCGCATATACCCTGAGAATCTTCTGCGGTGACTACCCGTTTGATGTTGAGCTAATATCGTTCTCGGCAACGCGTAGTGCCGAAGGCGTTGACTTGCGCTGGAGCACTGCCTCTGAGACGGAGAACGACCGGTTTGAAATTACCCGCCGCGAACTTGGTACGGATGATAATGTGCTGGTTGGAGTGGTCGCCGGACATGGCACCACCTCATCACAGCAGAACTATCAATTCATTGATCGCTCGGCGGGCGAGGTAGGCTACGAGTATCAGTTGGCCGCTTTCGACGTGAATGGAAACATGCAGGTATTCGGCCACGCCATCGTTGAATCGGGAACGCATATGATTCCCGTGGCAGACGAATTCAAGTTGATCGATAACTACCCCAATCCATTCAACCCTACTACGAACATCCGTTTCTCGTTGGCGTCCTCATCGGAAATCGAGTTGAGTGTGTATGACGTCCAGGGGAGGCTTGTGGCCGAACTCTTCAGCGGCTCGATGAATGCAGGTGCTCATGAACTTGCCTTTGACGCCAGCGGTCTTACGTCAGGCGTCTACTTTGCACAGTTGAGCGGCAGTTTTGGCAGGGACGTAATGAAGATGGTTCTCATGAAGTAGTTCGTGAGTTCCTGGACTTTCAAAAGGCCGGTGCTGTCGCATCGGCCTTTTTATTTCATTCACAGCTCGATCAGTTGATTGCGCCGGATGAAGTAGAGCAGTTTGCGTGCGGGGGGCTTTCCGATCATGCGCTCGATCAGCACGGCATATCCGTTAACCTGCGGCTTGTAATGTTCTTCGACCAGTCTTGGCAGCGTTTCCTCCACAACCTGATCCGTTTTGTAGTCCAAGATAGTCCACGCCCCGTGCACGTCCTCGAAGATTAGATCAATGAAACGCGATTGAACTGTCTTGACAGCGCTTTCAGTAATCGGCAATTCTGTGAAGATGCGGCGAGCTTGCGGAATCATCTGCGTAAAGAGCTCGGACTTCGCGACGGAGTTGACGAGTTCCGTAACTTCCTCAACTTCGGACTCATCAAGGTTATGCTGTATGCGAACGACGGCAATTGCGATCTCTACCGCCCGCCCCTTCGCCATCTGCTCCAACACCGCATGGACTGATGTTCCAACGCGCTGTGCGCGTATGCGGTTCCAATCCACCGGCTGCGGTTCCGGCTCTTCGCCGGACAATCGAGGCTCAGCAACCAGGCTTTGCAGCCGTTCGGCATGCAGCGATTGCCAGTTGTCCCATTCGCGCAGTGCGGGTGAGTCTTCGGCAACTTGTGCGGGGATCGCCAAGCGCGGGCGATAGGGTGCGTGCTCGCGCTGCTCGCCGCGATCAAGAGTCGTTTCCACCGCCAGTGTATCTTGAGCAGAGAATCGCTCCGTTTGGTCGTCATAATAGCGTTTGTACAAAGAGAGAGCCGTCTGCTTCTCTGCCTTTCCAACCTTTTCACTCTTCTTATCTTTCCCATACAGAAACCCGAGCGGCGCAATCAGACGGTCTTTGGCGCGTGTCATGCAAACATACTGGAGCCGAAGCTCTTCGTTCTTTTGCGCCGCTTGCACAGCCTTCAGGATGCCCGCATGGTTCCTTGTTCTCCAATCGCCCTGGAGCGTGACTGCAAGGTCGTGCGGCGCTTCGGTAAGCGACTTCCGTAGCAGCCACTCGCCGCGATCCCGGACATCGTCGTTCAACCGATAAATGTAAACCACAGGAAACTCCAAACCCTTGGCTTTGTGCAACGTCAGGATCTGGACGGCATCGCGGTTATGATCGACCGCCTCAAGCTCCGTGCTTTGAACCAGCTTCTCCATATCGAACAGGCGATCCACGATGGATTGAAAAGTCAGCAATCCGCCCGACTCAAGTTTGCGGATCAGATCCACGAGTGTTGCAATGTTTTGTACACGCTGGACACCATCCGACTTCATGCCGAAGTGGATGGCAACCGGCCGCTCGGACAGCATGAGTTCAAGCAGCTCCGAGACGGGCAGCCGCTTGCTTTGTCGATGCCATTCAGCGAGTGCGCGCAGTGCTGTTCCCACTAAAGTATCCTTGGGCTGCTCCTCCGTGTAGATTAAGTTTCCGCCGGAAAATTTATGAGCGAAAATCTCGTCGTCGGAGAGCGCATACCAGGTAGAACGGAGCACGCCAATGGTCGCTACAGTGTGCTGCGGGTTGGCGATCGCTGCAAGCGCCGTGAGTACCGCTTCAATTTCAACGCGGCCGGCAAACGCACTGTTCATGAAACTGATGAACGGAATGTCGCAGGCGCTTAGTGCGTCCAAAAGTGTCTCCAGCTTTGTGCCGGTGCGGAGCAAGATCGCGGCGTCACCATACTTCTTCAGCTCTTGGCGATCTCTCAGCGCGCGAATGTGTGCGGCAATCGCCTCGGCTTCCGCCTTGGCCGCGCTGTCGGCATTCTGATCTATGGGTTCGTAATCGGAGTGCGGCAAGAGAAGTTCAACGGCCGGTTGACCATTCTCGTGCTGGCGTGTGGCGACCAGCGGTTCATATCTCGGCGCATCGTCCGCATCCCCAAGCATGAGGGGGAAAAACATCCCGTTCACTTCAAGAATTATCGTCTGGAGACTACGGAAGTTGCGAGTGATACTGAGCTTTTCCCCGGACTTTTCGATTGACGCTGCGACCAGATTATAGACACGGACATCCGCGCCGCGAAACGCGTAGATCGCCTGTTTGGGATCACCAACTACGAAAAGCTTACCGGGCTTCAGCCGCAACGACTGCCAGTCTTGAGCGAAATCGTTGTCTTCCTCCGCCAGATAGTAGAGTATCTCGACTTGGATCGGATCGGTGTCCTGAAATTCGTCAATATGCAGGTAAGAGAATCGAGACTTGAAATAGTGGCGTGCAACCTTTGACCGACGCAGCATATCGCGGCAGAGCAGAAGAAGATCGTCGAAGCCGATGCGCGCCGCAGACCGCAGGGATTCCCGATACTCGCGGACGGCGGGTGCGAACCACCTAATCAGCTCCGCGCAGATACGACTCGAGAAGAGACTCATCAACTCGGTAACAGCAGCGGAGAGTGCTTCGACAATCACTCGCGACGCATTGAGAGCTTCCGCACTTGCCCACTTCGCTTTATTTCCTTTGCGGCCAGATAATGGATGGGATGACAACCAGCGAATGCCTTCGCGCGTGTAAAGGTTGTCCGGCATTGCGTCTATCCAGAGGTCAAGTCTTTGAATCGTCTTCCCAAGCGTATCTTCCGGGTCCTTGCAGTAAGGCGCGTAGGACAGTGCCTGTTGAGCAAGTGATCGAACTTGTTGAGTCGCCTGCTCGATCACTGCGTCGCTTTCTTCGCCTACGTCTATTCGATCGAGTT
>JAANMV010000066.1_pt1 | contig 107874 bp, 78 predicted proteins | sample 7279661 | NCBI WGS metagenome assembly JAANMV01 (sample SAMN14094540, study PRJNA606508) | bioreactor metagenome | isolation source: A lab-scale SPAN reactor treating ammonium-rich wastewater day 121 | place: Ireland: Galway | collected 2017-05-16
CAGGACCAGGGTGGTGCAGGTCAGGAAGGTGCGCAGCGGGCGCCGCCGCATGTTGCTGATGCCCAGGTTGAAGGCCGCCGCCGCCACGCCCATGCGGCCGATGTCGGCGCTGTGCATCCCGCCCATCTGCCGCTGCAGATCCTTGAGCTGCTCCTCGAACTTCCCGGTGATGATGCCGATGACCAAGAGACTGAGCGCCAACATCACGAACGCCAGGAGGATGATCACCGGGTTCATGGTGATCTTGAAGGCCGGGTGGACCAGGCTGAAGATCAAGAACACGCCGATGAAGATCCCGACGAAGTGCCCGACCTGGGCGTGGATGGTCGGCTTGGCGAACAGCAGCCGCTCGGCGAAGAAGGCGAACGGGATCATCAGCGCCAGGTAGAAGACCACCCCCTTGACCACGTCGTCGGCGGTTTTCTGTACGTCGGGATAGGCCCGGGCCTCGTACCCGTGGGCCGCCCGGGCGAGGGACTCGAAGTCCTGGTAGCGCCGCTCGGTCAACGCCTTCTTGGCGTTGTCGGGCCGCTCACTGGCGACGATCCCGAGGATTTCACCGGCCTGCTTGTGCAGCTCGTTGAGCTTTTCGTTGATGATCCGGAACCGCGCCAGCCGCTGGATGCGAAACTCGTCCAGGTTCCACATGTCGGTGGCGACGATGTACGGGGTGTAGTAGATGGCGCGGGTGACGCGCGGCTCGGGCGTGCCGATCTTGTCGGCCGGAAGGTACGTCCCCTGGGGCAACACCTCGTAGCCGAACCCCTCGGCCGCATCGCGATCGTCGGCCACCGCGGGGAAATGCGTTGGATCGTTGGGCACCGCCGCCTTGGTCGGATAACTGTTGATCAGGATGAACCGCTTCGAAGCCAGGCCGGCGCCCATGACCACCTTGAACCGGGAGCCCGGCCGGGCGAAGACCACCGCCGTGGTCTCGACGTGCGACTGCCACGGCTCCGGCTTGACCAGGCAGTAGCCGAACATCTGCGGCTGGCTGTCGGTCCGGCCATCGTAGACGTTGAGGTTCTTGAGGACCTCCATGGTCTGGGGGTCGACCAACTCGTACATCGCCGTCGAGACGCACTCGAACACGACCACGGTCAGTTCGCGCCGGCCGATGTCGACCGGCACCTCGATGGGATAGGCCACCGCGCCGTTGGTGCCGCGGTCCGGCGCGTAGCGGATCTGGCCGTTCTGCGGGTCCAGCGCGTAGGCCTCGACGAGCGCCTTGCCGCCGCCCGACGACCAGCCCGACGACGACGGTGGGACGCCGACGAACTCGAACTTGGCCTCGGTCCCCTCGGACATCTCGATGAAGTTGCCGCGCACGCCCATGTACGACTTCGACGGCGTCCGCAGCACCGCGATGGCGTCGTCGACCGGCTTGTCGGGGATAAAGCTCTCGCGCGGGTCGAACCGGGCCACGCGCCCAGCCACCGTGGCGAACCCGCCCTGACCATGAATCCGTTTCAGGTTCGAGCTCTCCGGCAGCGGCACCGCCTCTTCGTTGAGGATCACGTCGTACAGGCAGCTTAGGAACCGGGCCTGCTTGAACACGTTGTCGAAGTCGATGCTCTCGACCAGATCGAACGGCGTGTCGATCAACGGGCGCGAGTCGTCGACCGTGCTGAAGGCGATGCCCAGCCCGCCGGCGCAGGTGTAGTACTCGCTGCCGAAGGCCGCCTTGCCCGGAATGAAGTTCGACCAGGTCTTGCCCTGGACCGGGTTGATCCCGTCGGCGAAGCTCTTCTCCGGGTTCTCGCCCAGACACTCGGCGATGACCTCGGCCCGCTCCCGGCAGACCCGGCCCAGATCGGCGAACGACTGCCGCACCTGCTCCCGCTGGTTGATGAAGTTGCCCTTGTAGAACATCCCCACGCCATTGGTCTTCGAGCCGATGTCGAGACAGGTGTAGAGGGAGATGGTGTCGGACCCGTCGCTGAGCGCCTGGAAGTTCTCGTGGAGGTAGGCGCGGGTGCCGCTCAGCCCCTCGTAATGGCCGGCGGTGAGCAACAGCCGGACGGTCCGCGCCGGAGGGTTGGCGACGAAGATGCGAGCCAGCTCGAGCAGCGTCGCCACGCCCAGTGCGGCCTCGGCGCCGGGCGCCAGCGAGGGGACGATGGAGATCGAGTCGTAGAACGCCTCCATCAGCACCGTCTGCCCGGCCAATTGGCTGCTGACCCCGGGGATGGTGGCAACGATGTTGCGCGCCGGCCGGCGCATCCAGGGCATCCGGCAACGCAGCCGCACGCGCAGCTCGGGCTCGGTCTCCAGGCGGGTGAGGAGGTAGTCGGCGTCCCGCCGCGCGATGTAGAACCGCGGCATATCGACCGGGATGGAGCTGAACTTGGCCTCGACCTCGCCGCGAACGGTCTCCTCGGGCTCGATGAAGATCACCGCCTGGGCGCCCAGGCGCGGGGCGTTGAACCACTCGCTGCCGCTGTTGAACTCGATCAGGGCGACGCCGTGCTCGATCGGTTTGCCATCGTACTCGGACAGGGTGCTGCGCCCGCCGTAGACGAGCTGGCCGCTCAAGCCGGCCGGCGGGAGCTGGCTGGTGCGCACCAGGTTGGGCCACAACGGGCGGAGCTCGAGCGGCGCGCCGACGGGCGCACCGCGCGCGTCGAGGAGCTCCAAGCCGGCGCCGCCGTCGACCGGGACCGCCGTGGTGAAGTCCTGGAAGCGTACGTCCTGAACACCGATCTGCTCGAGCTTCTCGCGCAGGTAGATGGCGGCCTGGTCGGCGCCGGGATAGCCCGTGACCCGGGAGCCGAGCTTGGTCAGGTCCTCGACCACGGTGCGCAGCCGGTGCTCGTCCAGGCTGGCGGCGAGCTTGGCGAAGCGGCTGCGATCGCCGGCCGTGACCTTGATCTCCTGAGCCCGGAGCGGCGCCACCACCAGCGCGGTCAGAAGGATGGCCAGGCCGGTCGTCGTGCGAGCCGAGAAACGCGTCACCGTCATGCGGAGACCCTTTCCGTGTCGGACATCCGTTCAGGCACCACAACCGGCGTGGAACGGCGTGGTGCTAGCTGACCGGAGGGGCGTCCTGCCGACCGCCGGACTATAGCACGTCGGCCTACCCTCGTCAACACGCCCGGAGACGCTGTCTGACCGGGTCCGACACCGGTTCGGCAGCGGCAGTTCGCCCCCTCTGCCAACACTCCTTCGTGGTCGCCTGAACCGGTTACGCCCCGCGATTCTCTCCGCCTATCGGCTTGACGCGGCGGGACCTGGCGGCTACCCTCCCGCAAGTCGTGGCGCGGCCAGCCGCGCCAGGGGTGGATGGAGGTTGAGCATGAAGGTTCGAGGCCGGCCGGCCGGCACCAGCCAGGCGGTCGACGCGGTGGTCGAGGGGGACCGGATCATCGGTCTCGAGGCGGTCTCCGGCCGAGCCGATCTCGGTCACGAGACGGCCGTTCTGGCGCCCGCGCTGATCGACTTGCAGGTCAACGGCTACGGCGGCTACGACTTCAACAGCCGGTTCTGGAAGGCGGAGCCGGCCTCGACCGAATCGTGCGCCCGGATCACTGAAATGCTGGCCGCCTCCGGGACCGGGCTGCTCTGCCCGACCCTGGTCACCAACAGCACCGACAACCTGGTCGAGGCGCTGCGCTGTCTGGTCAAGGCCCGCGCCGAAGACCCGGCGCTGGCCACCTCCCTGGTCGGCGTGCACCTCGAGGGGCCGTTCATCTCGCCGGTCGAGGGGCCGCGGGGGGCGCATCCGCCGGAGCACATCAAGGATCCCGACTGGGACCTGTTCCGCCGCTTGCAGGACGAGGCCGAGGGGAGCATCAAGATCCTCACCCTGGCCCCCGAGCGACCGGGCGCCGTCGCGCTGATCGAGAAGGCCGTCGAGAGTGGCGTGGTGGTCAGCCTCGGCCACAGCGACATGGGTCTCGAGGACGTGCGCAACGCCGTCGCCGCCGGCGGCAGCCTGTGCACACATCTGGGCAACGGCTCGCACGCCACGTTGCCGCGCCATCCCAACTACATCTGGGAGCAGCTCGCCACCGACGAGCTGACCGCCTGCATCATCACCGATCTGCAGCACCTGCCGGCGAGCGTGATCAAGTGCTTCGCGCGGGTCAAGGGTCCGGCCAACCTGTGCGTCGTCTCCGACGTGGTCGCGCTGGGCGGCCTGGCGCCGGGGATCTACGACAACGGCCGGCACGAGGTCCTGCCGTCAGGGCGGGTCAACCTGGCCGGCACGCCCTACCTGGCCGGCGCCGGGCATCTGCTCGACACCTGCCTGGCCAACCTCCGCCGCTACAGCGGCTACAGCGAGGCCGAGGTGCTGGGCACGGTCACGACCAACCCGGCCCGGGTGCTGGGCTTGACCGATACCGGGCGTCTGGAGCCCGGCAGCCGCGCGGACCTGACCGCCTTCCGGTGGCCGGCCGACGGCGGGCCGATCGAGGTGCTGGCCACCGTGGTTGCCGGCGAGGTGCGGTACCGAGCCTGAGGTAGAGGCCCGCCCCACCAGCGATTGGGTGTCCCGCTGTCGCGCCGGCGGCGGGCCGCCGCCGGCGCCGAGACCGAACATCTGGCCACGTCCACGCCTGGCGCCGTCGGGTAGCCTACCGCTTCGGGACGAACTTCTCGGTCGAGGAGAAGATCCGCGCCACCACCTGCTGCCGGTTGGCGACCTTGCGTACGGCGCCCTCGGGCAGGATGAGGCCGAAGTCGGATAGCAGGAGATCGAACTCGGCGACGACTCGGAGCAGGTCGCCGGGGAGTCGGGTGGCGGTTTGCTCGTCGGCCGGGAGCCAGGTGACCTCGATCCGCGCCGGCACGTCGGCGGTGACGCCCCGCAGGCTAAGCGTGCCGACCACGTCCAGGTTCACCGGCCGGCCCGGCTCCAGGGCGGTGGGCCGGGTCGGGGTCTTGATCTGCTTCAGCTCGAACGACACCGTGGGATACCTGGCCACGTCGAGCCAGCCCTCGCCGCGCAGGTGCTGGTCGCGGAGGGCGATCCCGGTGGTCAGCGTCTCGGCTTGGAGCTCGAACCGAGCCTGCGGCTCGTTGAGCAGGTTGGCCGGATCGACCCGAACCGTGCCGGTGACTTCCTGGGTTCGGGTGACCATGAACTCCAGCGGCGCCTCCGAGGTGATGGTCACCACATCGCGGTGGATGGGGTCGTCGGTGATGAAGGCCAGGTGCTGCGCGGCCAGTGCGGCCGCCACGGCGGCGCTGCCGAGCCACAGGACGCAGAGACGTCTCAAGGCGATCCTCCCGGTGCCGATTGACACAGGGTGCCCGGCTCCCTAGACTGACCGGTCAAAGCCACCCGGGAGCCACCCATGCCGCAGGCCCGCGCCGGTATTGTAAGCTGCCTGACCGTCCTTGTCCTCTCCGCCGCGCGACTGCCGGCGGCCACCCCGCCGGGGATCGTCTACGAGGCCGAGGCGGTCTGCGAGCCCAAGTCAGCCTGGCTCCAGGACCGCGGGACCGCCGATCACTGGAACCTGTGGACGAAGGAAGAGGACATCGCCAACAAGCGCTCGGGCGGGGCCGTGCTGGCTTCCCCGACGGTGGCCGCGGACCGGGAGAATCCGTCAGACGGCGCGCCGCCACTGCACGCGGTGATCACCGATCTGAAGCCCGGCTGGTACCACGTCTACGTCAGCGCGCCGGGCGGGCGGCCGCTGGCCTACTCGCTGAACGGCCAGGACTGGCGGAAGTACGTCGGCGGTGAGCTGGACCTGGGCCGGCGCGAGCTGAAGGACGGCCGGTTCGAGTTGTGGGTCGACGACCGCTACGCGCACCCGCCCGGGATGCCGGGGCCGGGGTACTTCGACTACCTCCGGTTCGTCCCGATCCCCGGCGCGGCGATGAACGTGCTCCGTTTCGGCCGGACCTTCGAGCTGGACCGCGCGGTGCGACGCAAGGAAGTCACCTGGGTCCCGGCCACCTCGCTGGCGGCCAAGGACTTCACCGACCTGGCCGACGGCGTGGCCGCGGCCACGGCCAAGGGCGCCACCCTGACCTACAGCTTTGCGAAGGCCCAGAAGACCTATGCCGCGGTCCGCTTCGCCGACGGGACGAACGGCGCGGTGCAGGTCAGGCTGTCGCTCAACGCGCGCGAGGAAGGGGCCATCTCCGACCCGGCGCCGTACCGGCTGGAAGCCACGTTTGCTCTCAAACAGCCGCTGACGGTCAAGGCCGGGGACAAACTGACGGTGGAGGTGGTCGAGCCCGGCCGGGCGGTCCACGTGCGCGGGCTGTACCTGTGCGACCGGCCCATCGCCCCGCCGCCGCCGGCGATCCGGCACCTGGAGGTCTGGTCGCCGCGGCCCGGTGAGGCCCACCTGTGCTGGGTCACCGACACCGCGCTGGGCAACGGGCAGGTGACCTTTCAGGCCGCCGGACAGCCCGAGCGGAGCCTGCCGCTGTCGGCCCAGGCGGCGCGCAACCACGAGGCGGTGCTGACCGGACTGGACCCCGACCGCCAGGTTCGCGCGACGGTCACCATGCCGGCCGGCGAGGCGACCATCGCCTCGGACCCGGTGACCTTCATGCCGCGGCCGCCCACGCCCCCGGCGGCGGCGCCGCTGAGCATTCCGTTGACCGTCCCGGCGCCGACCCGCACGGCCCGGCGCCAACGCCCGGCGGTGGTCGGCGTGCCGTTCGGCCGCGGCAAGCTGGCCGACGTGGCGCGGCTGCGGTTGGCCGACGCCCAGGGCCGCGCCGTGCCCTGTCAGGCCGACCTGTTCTCCCGCTGGCCGGACGGCAGCGTCAAGTGGGCGACCATCTCGTTCCTGGCCGACACCGCGCCCAACGCACCGGGTCGGTACCGGCTGGAGTCGGGCGCCGAACGGCCTGACCAGGCTCCGGCGGTGACCGTCACGGCCGACGACGAAGCCTGGTTGGTGCGCTCCTCGGCCATCGAGTTCAGCCTGGGCAAGAAACTGCCGGCGCTGTTCTCACAGGTCGGTTACGACCGCAACGGCGACGGGACCATCGCGGCCGACGAGCACCTGGCCGCCAAGCCGCTGGGCGCCAACCTCAAGCTGGAGACCGGCGACGGGACGTTCCGCACCTGCGGGCCGCCGGCTTCGTTCGCGGTCGAGTCGAACGGTCCGGTACGGGCGGTCCTGCACTGGCGCGGGCCGTTGGTCGATCAGGCTGGCCAACCGGCCTGGTGGTACGACCTGCGGGCGACGATCTGGAAGGGACTGCCCGAGCTGGCGCTCCAGGTGACGGTGATCAACGACCAGCCGCAGCCGACCTTCGCGCCGATGCGGACGGTGGCGCTACGCGTGCCGCTGGACGCTCTCGGCGGAATCCGCGGCGGGTTCGACGGCGGAGCGCTCGAGCCGGTGCCCGACGCCGACGGGCTGTGGCTGCACCAGGACCGCGACGACCGGTTCACCCGCCGCGCCGCCGGCGGCGTGAGCAGCGGGGCACGCGCGACGGGCGTGGCCCTGGCCGGTGACGCCCGGGACCAGGTCGCGGTGGCCCTCGCCGACTTCTGGCAGACCTGTCCCAGCGGCTTCGCCATCAAGCCCGACGGCGTCCACGTCCGCCTCCTTCCGCCGCTGGCCGCCGACACCTACGCCGACGCCGACAGTCAGAAGTGGTTCCTCAAGCTCTACCCCTGGTTCCGCGACGGGGCTTACCTGTTCAAACGCGGGCAGGCGATGCAAAGCCGAGTGTTCGCGCGGTACGCTCCGGCCGGCCAAGCGCTCGATCCGATGGCTCTGGCCGACGATTGGAACGAGCCGTTGGTGCCGCAGCCGCCGGCGGACTACCTGTGCGCGACGGAGGTTCTCGGCGGGCCGCTGTTCGCCGCCGGTCAGGGACTCTGGGAGCGCTACGACGGGTACTTCGCCCGGGGCTTCGAGGAGCTGACCCGCAACCGCGAGCAGGAGCGGAGCTGGGGCTGGATGCACTTCGGCGACTGGTTCGGCGAGCGGATCTGCAACTACGGCAACAACGAGTACGACCTGTCCTACGCGGCGCCGCTGCAATGGCTGCGGACCGGCGACCGCCGGTACCTCGACCGCGGGCTGGAGATGGCCCGGCACCATAGCACGGTGGACACGGTCCACGGCGCGTTCAGCGACTCCTGGAGCGGGCTGGTCTACGAGCACAGCCTCAACCACGTCGGCGCCGACCTGTCGCGGGACGATCCGCGGCTCAAGGAAGGCGACTGGGCGCGCTACATGGCCGAGTTCGCCACCGGCATGTTCGACGGGGCGATCGACCGGCAGGGGCATGTCTTCCAGCCCGGCAACTGGCTGACCGCGGCGCTCACCGGGGACGGCTGGCTGCGCGACGTGGCCGAGCGGGTCTGCCGCAACCAGGCCGAGAAGCTCACCCCGGCGTACGACTTCACCATCGAGCGGTCGGGCGGCTGGCCGTTGATCGACATGGCCGCGGCCTACGCCTTCAGCGGCGATCCGTTTTGTCTGAACGCCGCCCGGATCATGGCCGAGAGAGCCTACGAGCGGCAGCATCCGCTGAACGGCGGCTGGCCGCACTTCCACGCCGGGAGCGAGACCGACGGGCAGCAGGTCTACGGCGGCAAGGCCTTCGCCGTGGGGATCCTCTCCCATGGGCTGCTGCGCTACCTGGAGCAGGATCCCCAGGCGGCCGAGTGGGTTGCGCCGATGGTCGTCGCCGGGGCCGACTGGCTGATGACCGAGAGCTGGATCCCGAACCGCGGCTTCCGCTACATCTCGAACGCCGCCAACTACGCCAACAGCGGCGGCAAGGGCCTGACCTCGATGCTCAACACCGAGATCATCGCTTACGCCTACGAGCGGACGCGGGACGACCAGTACCGGCGGTTCTTCAGCGAGATGATGATGGGCCAGCTCGACCGCTCCCCGGGCGGGATGGGCAAGGGCTTCACTCAAGGCGTTCGGCAGACCGTGTTCGGCCTGGAGCGGATGCACCGGATGGGGGTGGACGATCTGGCCCCGAAGGTCGAGGTCATGGCGCGGCGGTCGGTGGTCCTGGACGGGGGCCGGACAAGCTTGACCGTGGCGGTGCGCAACCCGGCCACGCGAGCTGCCGCGGCGCGGGTCAAGGTGCTCTCCGGCGCGGCACCGGCCGAGGTCACCTGGTCGGCCGTTCCCGCCGATGTGAGCGTCGGGCCGGCGCTGGCGCTCAGCGGCACGCCGGGCCCGGCCGAGGTCGAGGTCTCCCTGGCCGGCGCGGAACCGGTGCGGCTGGCGATCCGGCTGCTGGCCGCGCCGCCGCTCGGCGCGCCGGCGCGGGGTCGGGGCGTGGCCTACGTCGGGCCGGAGGAGAGCGCCACCCGCCGCGGGCTGCGCGCGGCTGGGCTCGATCTGCCGGCGGTGACCGACCCGGCCAAGGCTGATCTCTCGCGCTACGCCGGCCTGATCGTGGCCGCCGATTCGTGGCACAGCGCGACCGTCGATCTCCCCGGCGCCGCCGCACGACTGGCTGAGTTCGCCCGCCGCGGCGGGCGGCTGGCGGTGTTCCAGCTCAACGACGATAGCTGGCAGCCGGACTGGCTCCCGGCCGATCTGTTCGTGGCCGACAAGGACACCCAGGTCGGCGGCGAAGCGCCGGCCGACCACCCGCTGTTCGGTGTCCCGAAGCCGCTCGGACCGCTGGCCGGGGCCAAGGAGTACGACCGCCTGCTGCCGGTCACCGCGCCGTGGCGGGTGCTGCTCAAGGACCGGGACGGCGGGCCGGCGGTGATCGAGGCGGTCCACGGCCACGGGCGGGTGCTGGTGATCGAGCCCAGCTTCGACCGCTACGCCGCCGGCGGGGCCGACGCGCCGGACGCCGCGGTGTCCGAGTCCACGGCCCGGGCGCTCCTGGCCAACCTGGTGGCTTACCTCTCGGCCTGACCCGCCAGCTCGAGCTTGGCCAGCCGCCCGTGCGGCTCGTCGCCGGTCTGGGCGATGGTCCACTCCAGCGCGTCGGCGGCGCCGGTCCGGTCGCCCATTTGCCGCCGGGCCCGGGCGAGGATGATCCCGGCCTCCGGACACGACGGCAGCGCGTCGCTTCCGGGCGCCGCCGCGTAGACCGCGGCGCGGGCCGCGTCGCCCTGGTCCAAGAGCGCCTCGGCGATGAGCAGGTTGGCGTAGCTGCGCCACTCCTTGGCCAGTGGGTCCTCGGCCAGGTCCGACCACGGCAAGTCGCGCAGCCGCTCGACCAGGCCGTCCGCCTGCCCCCGCGCCAGGCCGATCACGGCCTCGGCCAGGACGCCCAGGATGGCCGCGTCCGAATCGCCGACCGGCGGGTGACCGAGTTGGTCCAGCAGCGCCTCGGCGTCGATGGTCCGGCCGGCCCTGGCCAAGGCCAGGGACTCGACCACGGCCAGGTGGCGGGAGAGTCGCGAGCCGGGCAGGCTCCGCGGCGGGTGGAGGCCGGCCCGTGCGGCTTCGGCCAGGGCCACCGCCTCGTCCAGGCGGCCCAGGCGGAAGCACACCTCGGCCAGGATGGCGGCCCGCTCCGGGTCCTGATCGTCGCGTCTCTCGGCGTCGAGGCGGAGGCCGGCCGCGGCCTGCCGCAGCCGATGTCCGAGTGACGCGTTCTCGGCCACGAGGGCGGCCAGCGCGGCATCGGCGGCGTCGCGCCGGGCGACGGACGCCGGCGCCGCGACCATCCGCCAGGCCAGCAGCGGCAGCCAGCCCGGCGAGGAGAGGACGGCCCAGGCCGCGTCCGCCGGCTCGCCGGCGGGACGTGCGGCCAGCTCGCCGACCAGCAACCGGCGCAGCCGCAAACCATCGGACTGGGCGACCAGCGCCAGCCGCTGCCGGCGGTAGGGACCGCCGATCGACCGCAGCGCGGCCAGGAAGAAGGTCAGCAGCAGCGCGCCGCCGAGGTAGGGCGAGCCGGCCGCGGCGGCCCACAGGCTCAGGCCCATGGCGCCGCGGAGCCGGTCGCCCGGCTCGCCGGCGGGCTGGCGTCTGATCCTCGCGCGCCGGGCATCGGCCAGCCCGCAGCCGAACAGGTAGACCGGCAGCGGAGCGGCCACCAGCACGGCCCAGAGGGGACTGCCGCTGGCCGGCGGCGCGAGCTGCGCGACGGCAGCCAGCAGACCGGGGAGCGCCAGCCCGCGCCGCCAGGGCGCGGTGAGCTCGGCGCAGGCCAGGCGGAGCAGCACCAGATCGACCACGCCCACCAGCACCGCTCGCGCGGGAACCAAGAGGCGCGGCAGCGCAACGGCCCCGATCACCGCCAGTGCCGCGCAAGCCAACGGCAGCCGCCAAGGAGCCTTCTCGCGCATGGTCTCCCCGCCCGCCAGCCGGGGGACTGCGTTGTCACACAGCCGGATGCATGATACCATCTGCCTGGGCAATCGGGCCAACGACCCTGTCCGCGTGGGCCACCACGATGTGTGAGCGCAGCTTCTTCACCGATGTCATCTCCCGCCAGGACTGGCTACCTATCCAGGACCAGCTCGCGGTGGCGCTGCGCATGGAAATCCACGCCCTGGCGCCGGACGGCGGCGACCTCTGCCCGCCCAGCGGGCTGACGCCCTACCGGGAGCTGCTGCAGACCTCGGAATCCTTCCGCGCCACCATCCTGCCGGAGCGGGTGGAGCTGATCAGCCGGGCGTTCGAGACCTGCGAGCCGGTCATCGCCCGCACCCTGACCGGTCGGCTGCGATTCTCGGTGCCGATCTGCCTGGGTGGCGCCTGCCTGGCCACCGTCACCGGCGGTGGCGTGTTCCAGGAGCCGTTCGACGAGCACCAGGTCCGCAACACCGCGCGCCGGTTCGGGGTGGACGAGGAGACCCTGGTAGCTTACGGCCGCGCCCTGCCGGCGGTGCGCTGGGAGGTCTGCGAAGCGGCCGGGCACCTGATCCGCTCGCTGCTCGACCAGATCACCCAGGCGGTGGGGCTGCGCGAGCAGGCCGAGGTTCGCGCCCGGCGAGTCAAGGCGCTGGCCACCGTCGGTCGTACGGTCACCGCCTCGCTCGACCTCCTGACCGTGCTCGACGCGGTGGTCGAGGCCATCTTCCAGGTCATGCCGGTCAAGGCGGCGGTGGTGGCGCTGCTCGACGAACAGAGCCAGTCGCTGCGGGTGCGCGCCGGGCGGGGCGTCAGCGAGGAGTTCATGCAGGTCCGCTTCCAGGTCGGACGCGGCCTGCTGGGACACGTGGCCAGCACCGGCGAGCTGCTCAACGTGCCGGACATGCTGGAGGACCCACGCAACGCGTATGCCGAGCTTGATCGGCAGGAGGGTCTCCGCTCGCTGTTGGCGGCTCCGATTCTGGACGGGTCGCGGGTGCTGGGCCTGGTCGGGCTGTACGACAGCGTCCCGCACAGCTTCACCGGTGGCGACGAGGAGTTGCTGGCCACCCTGGCCGACGACGCCGCCACGGCGGTGCGCAACGCGCGGCTCTTCGAACGGCTGACCCAGGCCTATCGCGAGCTGGGCGTCCAGTCGCGGCGACTGCAGGAGGCGCAGGAGCAGATCCTCAAGTCGGATCGACTGGCGCTGCTCGGCCGCCTGGCCGGCGACACGGCGCACGAGATGAAGAACACCCTGGGTGGGATCATCGGCGCCGCGGCGACGGTACGCGACCATTTCGCGCAGATGACCGAGGACCAGATCCGCGAGCTGCTGGCGGCGATCGCCGAGGAAGGCTGGCGGCTGCGCGACACGCTAGAGGCGGTCCGCTCGTATGGCAAGCCGACCCACTTCGGCGCCGGGGCGCACAGCGTGGCCGAGACCGCCACGGACGCGGTGCGGCTGCTGCGCTTCGATCACCAGCTCCGGGCCACGCCGTTCGAGGTCCAGGTGCCCGACGGCCTGGCCTACCTCGGTGACCGCGACCGGCTCAAGCAGGTGCTGATCAACCTCCTGCGCAACGCGGCCGAGGCCTTCGAGGGCGTCACCGACCGCGAGCCGCTGGTGGTCGTCGAGGCCGAAGCCGAGGACGACCGGGCGGTGATCCGGGTCCGCGACAACGGGGTGGGCATCCCGGCCGACAAGGTGGCCAAGATCTGGGAGCCGTTTTACACCACCAAGGGCGAGGCCGGGACCGGGCTGGGGCTTGACACCGTGCGGCAGATCGTCCGGGACCAGGGGGGCGAAATCGAAGTCGAGAGCGAGCCGGGCGTGGGCACCACCTTCACCGTCGCCCTGCCGCTGGCCGCCGAGGGAATCGAGCACGTGGCATGATCAACGCCAAGGTCATCGGGGCCACCGGGTACGGTGGCTTGGGAGTCATCGAGGGTCTGCTGCGGCACCCCGCGGCACGGATCATCTCGCTGGTGGCGCGGCAGGACGACACCCGTCGGATCGACGAGTTCTTCCCGCACCTGCGCGGCGCTTGTGACCTGCGGGTGCAGGTCTCCGGACAGGAGACCGACGACGGCCAGCCGGACGTGGTCTTCTTCTGCACACCCAACGGCGTGGGCATGAAGGAGGCGCGCGGCTATCTGGACCGCGGCGTGAAGGTGATCGACTTCAGCGGCGACTTCCGGTTCCGGGACCCGGCGGTCTACGAGCGCTACTACGGCCAGCCGCACGCCGCGCCGGAGCTTCTGGCCGAAGCGGTCTACGGCGTGCCGGAGCTGTACCGCGAGCAGTTGGCGGGCGCTCGGCTGGTGGCCAATCCCGGCTGTTTCGTGGTCGCGGCGGTGCTGGCGCTGGCGCCGGCGGTGGCGGCCGGGCTGGTCGAGACCGAGGGTCTGATCGTCGACGGCAAGAGCGGCGTCAGCGGCGCCGGGAAGTCGGCCAAGCCCACCTTCCATTTCCCGCACCGCAACGAGAATGTCGAGGCCTATCGGATCGTCGAGCACCAGCACACGCCGGAAATCGAGCACTACGTGGGCGAGGCCGGGGGGCAACCGGTCCAGGTCACCTTCGTCGCCCACGTGCTGCCTACCACCCGGGGCATCATCGACACCTGCTACGCCCGTCTGGCGGGCGACACCGACGACGCCACGGCCCGGCGGTTGTACCTCGACCGCTACGCCGGCGAGCGGTTCGTGCGGGTCAGCGAGGACGGCACCTGCCACGGCACCGGCGCGGTGTTGGGCAGCAACTGTGTCGATCTGTCCGTCAACGTCAACTCACGCACGCGTCAACTGGTGGTCACCGCCTGCGTCGATAATCTGGTCAAGGGGCAGGCGGGCTCTGCGCTGCAGAACATGAACTGCCTGTTTGGACTGGACGAGGGCCTGGGCCTGTCGCAGGTCGGCGTCTATCCGTAGCTGGACACCAACCGATGAACCTGTCGCAACGCCGGCTGATGCTGTTCTGCGCGTCGACCTTCCTGGGGGCGTCGCTGTTGTACCTGTCGCCCGGAGGCATCGACGCGGAGCACTGGAGCTGGTACCGGTCGAGTTGGGCGACGGTGGCCCTGGTGGTCCTGTTCGGCGGCCATCTGCTACTGCTCTTCGGGCTGGGCGCCCGGTTCGCCCGGGTGGCCGACCACGTGGCGGTGGCCGCGCCGATCGTCTGGACCGCGCCGGCGGTGGTCCTCAAACCGGTCCTGACCGCCGGGCGGGCGCCGCTGCCGCTGGACCACCTGCTCCTGGCCGGCCCGCTGCTGCTGCTGCTCTCGGCCCTGGCTTCGGCCGGGATGCTGCCCGCCGAGCGGCGGGCGATGGCGCGGTTGGGCCTGGTGGTGCCGCTGGTGGCGATGGTCTTCCTCGCCGCCGTTCGGTGGGGCGAGCTGGCCGACCAGGAGGAGGTGGTCGCCAGCGGTCGGGTGGAGGAACTGGTCCGCGCGCTGGCCGACCGGGTCGGCGAAGACGTCGCCGCGCACGGCCGGCCGTCGGCCGACGGCTCCGCCTGGCTGGCTCGGCTGGCCGCGCCCGGTTGGTCCGAGCGCGACGGGCTGTGGTTCTGGGCGCCACGCGACGGCCTGGAGCCGACCTGTCTCCGGCTGCGCTACCGCCCGCCGACGGCCGAGGACGGGCCGTGGGCGACCATCCTCGAGACGGTCCCGGTCCGGTTGGTCAGCCGCCGGGCGCGGCGGTTCTCCGGGACCATCACCGGTGACGGCGGGGTTACCTTCACCTGGCCCGACGGCCCGCCGGAGGCCGTGGAGCGGCGGCGGGCGGCCGTTCCGTAGGCGGTCAGCCCGGCTCCCGGCCGGCGCGGACGCGGTCGATCCAGCCCAGCAGCGCCGGCTCGGCGCCGCGCTCGCGCACCAGCCGCTCCGCGTCCTCCAGAATGCCCGCCGCCCGGCCGCCCGTCTCGCCCAGGCACAGCGCCCGGTAGAGGGTGTTGCGGAGCCATCCCCGCCCGACCGCCCAGTCCTCGCCTTCGGGCTCCAGCTCTCGGTGCGGCCGGGCGTCGAAGACACGCGGCGTGCCGGGGTCCGCGCCCCGCGCGAACGACTCGGCCGCGCCGGACTCGTCGCCCGCCGCGCGAAGGGCCAAGCCGCGGCGGTACCACGGCTCGCAGGCCCGGTTGGTCGCCGGCGCGCCGACGCCCAGGTTCGGCGGATACTCGGTGGCGGCGGCGAAGTGACTGGCCGCGGTGGTCGGCTCGCCTGCCGCCAGGGCCGCCTCGGCCAAGGCGGTGTGCGCCTGCCGCCAGGTCTGCTGCGGGCCGGCGCCGCCCTCGAACAACTGGAACCGCGTCCCGGACAGGACCTCGATCGCCTCGGCCGGCCGCCCGGCGTCGACCAGCGCCGCCGCCAGCCGCTGCGGGAGCCTGGTGTCGCCCGGATATCGCGGCAGGGCGGACCGCAACGGCTCGAGCCGCTCGTCGTGCCGGCCCAGCTCGGCCAGCAGCAGGTCCTGCTCGAACAACGTCCGTGCGCCACCGCCGGCCGCCACGGCGTGGCGAAAAAAGGCCGCCGCCGCCTGGCGATCGCCGCGGACCTGCCAGGCCATCAGCCCGAGGTTGCGGTTGGCCTCGGCCGAGACCTCGGCCGCCACCGCCCACTGGCTGCCGGCTTCCTCCCACTCGCCCGCCGCGGCCAGCGCGCAGCCGAGCTGGTAATGGGCGTCCAGGTCGCCTTCGAGGCAGCAGGTCGCGTGCCGCAGCACCTCGATGGCGAATGCGCCGGCGGCGAACCCGGTCCAGTCCAGGCCCTCCGGCGTCACCTCGTCGCGCATCAGCGCCGCGGCGCAGGCCAGCATCGCCGGCGGCGTGCCGGGCGTCGGCGCGGACTCGGCCGCCAGCACCGCCAGCGCCGACTCGGCGTCGCCCAGGCGCCACAGGATCCCGGCCGCCGCCAGTTGGGCGGTGGTCGTCAGCGGCCCGGAGTCCGGGTCGGCCAGGTAGAGCTCGGCCGCCAGCAAGGGATCGGTCCGGAGCGGGGCGGCCTCGCCGAAGTCGAGCGCCGCGCCGGCCTGCCCCAACCGCCGCAGCGCGTGGGCCAGCCGGCCGTAGGCGCGCACGTCGACCAGCTCGGAGAGCAAGTGCTCGGCCAGCCCGGCGGCCCGCCGGCAGTCGCCCTCGCGCAAGGCGAGGTCGACCAGCCCGAGCAGCCCTTGCACCCGCCCCGCCGGATGCCCGAGCAGCTCCTCGCGGTACCACAGCTCGTCGTCGCGCCGGCCGGTCAGGCGGGCGGCCAGGGCGCAGGTCAGCAGGGCGTCGGGACAACGCCGGTCGAGCGCCAGCGCCCGCGCCGACCAGCGTGCCGCGGCCTCGGCGTCGGCCCGCTCCAGAGCCAGCCGCGCCACCGCCGCCGCTGCCCGACTGTCGCTTTCCGCGCCCTCGACATAGAGCGCCTCGGCCTGTCTCACCCGCCCGTGCCACTCCAGGTGGCGCGCCTTCTGCCAGGCCGTGGCCGCGACCGGCTGGGGCAGCTCCGGTTGGCGGCGGGGGGTCACTCGGAAGCGAACGTTTTCGGCCAGGACATGGCCGTGGCGGTCGAGCACCTCCAGCGTGTCGTCCGGCCCGGGCGCCGGCAGTTCGAGCGCCACCGGCTCCGGGCCCAGGTCGAGCCGTCGCTCGCGCCCGGCGTAGCGCAGCACCGCGCCGCGTTCCGGCCGCGCGGCCAGCAGCCGCAACTCGAGCGCGCCGCCGGTCACCGTCCAGGCCGCCGCCACCTGGTCGGTGGCCCAACTCAACCCGCCGAGTCCGCGCAGCGGCAGCCACACGTCGCGCTGTAGCAGCTCCTGACCGGGCGCCAGCGAGCGGTATTCGAGCTGCGACCGGAGCGGCCCGCTCTGGACCTCGCAGTACGGTCCGCCGGTGTCGGTCAGGGCCTCGTGCCAGAGCTCCCCGTCGGGCGCGAAGCCCCAGGTCCAGACCTTCCGGCCCGGCACCAGGTGCGGATCGGCGACGTGGGCGATGCCGGTGTCGAGGGTCGGGTGGTGCAGCCCGAAGAAGCCCTCGTCGGGAGTGACCGCGAACAGGGAGGAGGCGTGGCGCAGGTTCTCCAGGACCGACACGTCTCGGCCGTCGTTGACCGGGTACTCCATCCAGGCCAGCTCGGCCGGATGGTCGCCGCGCTCCAAGAAGATGCGCCGCGACGACGGGGGCAGGACGTAGCGAGTGCCCGGATGGACCGGAAAGGCGGCGTTCATCCAGAAGTAGTAGCGGTGCGGGAGGTCGGTCGGGTTGACCAGGCGCGTCTGCATCTCGACCGCGGCGCTGCCGGGCACGAGTCGGGTGAGCGATTCCCAGGCCATGCCCGACACGGCCTCGACGTTCCAGGCGGCGAAGCAGGCCGCGCCGTCCTCGTCGAGCCAGGCCCGGCAGGGCACCTCGTCGACCGTGGTGACCGTGTGCGAGCCGGGGAAGTTGACTTCGATCCCGGTCGCGTGCCAAGCGCCACGCAGGCCGACCAGCCCGGGCTTGAGCTCCGGATTGGCGAACAACACCTCGCGCTCGGCGAGCTTGTCCCAGAGCGAGTAAAGCCGCCCGTTCAACTCCGGGGTGAAGGTCAGCCGGAGGTACTCGTTCTCGGCCACCACCGTCCGCAAGGTCCGCGGTGTAGGGCGGGACTCGAACCACTCGACGGTCGGGTAGGGGTAGATCGGCATCCCGCGCGAGCACAGCTCGGGCAGCAGCGCCGGCTCCGGGTCGGGCGGGCCGGGGCGGTACCAGGGGAGAGTCAGAGCGGACTCCGTCAAACCGACGGCGGACATGGCGACAGCCTTTCGGTGGCTCGAACTGTCGCCGGCTATTCCTCCGGCGCGGCGCGTCCCTTCCCTCGACAGGCGAATCGGCGACGAAATCGACAGGCCGCGCAGGGCAGCGGCGGCGCGGCGCGAAGTTCCGGTCCGCCCACCAAGAGGAGAGTGGTCGTGCCGAAGACACGTGTTGCGCTGATCGGCTGCGGGGGCATCTCGCGGTCGCACACCGCCGGGTATCTGGCCCTGGCGGATCGGGTTGAGGTCAAGTACTGCTGCGATCCCTTCGAGGCCAACGCCAACGAGCGCGCCGAGCAGCTCGGCGCGACGCCGGTGGCGCAGTACGAGGGGATCCTGTCCGAGGTGGACGCGGTGGACATCTGCACCCCGCACCACCTCCACCATCCCCAGGCCAAGGCGGCGTTGGAGGCCGGCTGCCACGTCCTGGTCGAAAAGCCGATGGCCAATCTGCGCCACGAGTGCGAGGAGCTGGCCGACTTGGCCGAGGCGAAGGGCCGGCGCCTGATGGTGGCCTACGTGCTGCGCTACATGCCGGCCCTGGAGCGGCTCAAGGAAGTGGTCGCCGCAGGCACTTACGGCGACCTGATCCAGATCGCCAGCTCGGTCGAGGCGCTGGTCAGCGGCGACCGGCTGCCCTGGGCGGCGAAGAAGGACCAGCTCGGCGGCGGCGTCATGTTCAGCCACGGCTGCCACACCATCGACGTGATGATCGACGTGGCCGGGCCGGTCAACCGCGTGGCGATGCTGGGCAACAACGTCAACGCCGAGTGGATGGAGGGCGAAGGCACGGCGCAGATGATCCTGGAGTTCGCCTCCGGCGCGCTCGGCCATCATACCTCGAGCTGGGCCATGGTCCACAAGCACGCCATCCCGAGCGTGCGCGCCTGGCTGCGCGACGGGTTCTTGGAGCTGGCCGGTCAGAACCTGGTGGCCTACGTCGGCAGCGAGAGCAAGGTGCTCTACGAACACCAGGCCGACACTCCGCCGGCGATGAGCCGGCAGATCGAGCATTACGTGGACTGCTGCCAGAACGACCGCCAGCCGCGGACCGACGCCCGGTCGGCGATCGAGTCGTTGAAGGTCATCTGGGCCGCCTACAAGAGCCGCGAAACGGGCCGGATGCTGAGCCCCGACGAGGCCTGAAGCAGTCGGTGCGGAGGCTTACCGTTCGTCCGGGCCGGTCAGGTCGGACGCCGGCTCCCCGAGGGGCCGGCGTCCGGCGTACCCGGCGTCCAGCCGGTGCCAGTACTCGACCCGCGGCTCGGACATCTCCCAGCACAGGTAGACCTCCTCGCCGCCGGGCAGGAGGTGCGGGAAATCGATCAGCCCGCGCTCGAGATCCTTGATCTGCACGCCGGTGCGGAGGATCTCCTCGAGGGTCAGCCGCCAGCGCAGCCAGAGGGCGAAGTGGGCGCTCAGCGCCGGCCCGCCGACGTCCGGAGTCAGGTCGGCCAGCCGGTCGGCGTTGAGGTCGCGCGACTCGGCCATCTCGGCGTCCAGCCGGTGGAGCCGGACCAGGCGCCGGCGCAGGCCGGGCAGGAGGGCATTCGCCTCGTCCAGGGAATAGTGCCGCTCAAAGATGGCCATCACGACTCCGACCCGCCTGCGGCCCATTCTAGCGTCGGTCAGGGCCGCGGGCAAGCGGTGCCGTGGGTTGCGCCCGGCTACCGGCGCGGCTATAATGCCCACGCCGCGACCGGGTCATTGAGCCGCCGGAAGCGGCGGAAAAAGGGTGGGGCATGCGCAGCCAACGAAGTCGATGCCAACTGCTGGCCGTGATCCTGCTGACCACGGCGCTGGCCGCCGGGCAGGAGCCGGTCCCGCTGGACTTCTCGCGCTCGTTCTGGCTGTGGGCCGAGACGGCGAGACCGGAGGCGGGGGAGGTGGGGTTCCGGCGGACCTTCAACCTGGAAGGCGCGTTCCCCTTCGCCCGGCTGGTGATCACCGCGGACGCGCGGTATGAGTTGAGCGTCAACGGCGCGGTGATCGGCTCGGACGCCGATTGGTCGGTGCCCGAGACCTACGACGTGGCGCGGTTCCTGCGCTCCGGGCGCAACGTGGTCGCGGTCAAGGTCGCCGCCGGCAACGACCATCCCGGCCTGCTCGCCGCGTTCCGCGCCGTCGATGCCCAGGGCCGGCTGCTGGATCTGCCCAGCAACCGCACCTGGCGCCAGATGGCCGCGCCGCCCGCCGGCTGGACCGGCGTCGAGTACGACGATTCCCTGTGGCCGGCGGCGGCCGAAAAGGGCCTCTACGGCTCCCGCCCGTGGGGCCGCCTGACCAGAATGTCCGCGGCCGAGACCCGACGCGCGCTGGAAGAGATCCACATCCAGGTGGTCGAGGAGGCCGGCCTGCACCCGGCCCGGAGCCGGTTCAGCCAGGAGTACCTCGAGCCGGCCTTTGCCCAGCGGTACCGGCAATACGTCACCGTCGATCGCGGCACCGGGCGGTTCCGGGTCGGCCGCGACGAGGCCGCCTGGCTGTTCGTGCCGTATGCCCAGCCGGGTGGCGCGCTGAGCCCGGAGCGGTTCGACTTCGACCGCTTCGAGCAGGACCTCAAGCTGTACGCGGCCAACCATCTTCAAGTCGGGCTGTACGGCTTCGGCTGGACGGACCTGCTCGACGCCCAGGGCGCTTGGAAGAAGGTCTCGGGTCAGCCCCGAGGGGCCGATCTGCCGACCTTCACCTATGCCTACCAGGTGCTCGACCACGCCCTCGACCGCGTCCAGGCCAACGGCCTCCGCGCGCTGGCCTTGCTCGACTATCGGCAGCCCTTGCCGACCGCTCTCCTGCCCGAGACCTACGCCGACAAGGTGTTCCTGGCCCCGTCGTTGTGGCGCGGGCTGGTGCTCGGCCAGGCGAAGATCGGCGCCTACTACTCCGAGCGGCCGGCGCTGGTCGGCTACGCCCTGGCCACCGACGCGCTGCCGCCGGTGCCGCGGGTCGACGAGCCGCTGGTGCTGGACGTCTACCGCGAGTACCTCCGCCGCGAGCACGGCGACATCGAGGGCTTGCGCCGGGCCTGGGGCGTCAGTTCGGCCTATGCCGACCTGGAGGCGATCGGCCTGCCCAGCGACCGCCCCAACGATCCCGGCGCGGTCGATTTCGGCGGCATGACCCAGTGGCTGACCATCGAGCGGCTCAACGCCTGGGTCGACGCCATGAAGGCCACCGATGCCCACCACCTGTTCGCCGTCGGCGCGGCCTCGGGCGCGCGGCCGATGCCTGACGCCGCCTGGTTGCGGTTCGACCTCCTCGGCACCTTCGCCCTGGCGGCCCCGGACCAGGCGCCCGAGCCCCAGACCATGCCGGGCTACGGCACCGCCCTGGCGCCCGTGTCGGGCTACCGGGCGCTGAGCGGCTCGACCATCTCGGCCGTGCTGGGCGGCGGGGTCGAGGCCGGCCAGCGCGGTGGGCATGCCGCGCGGCTGCTGCGTCATGAGTGGGTCCAGGCGGTGGGCTACGGCGCCGCCGGTCTCGTCAGCGCGGTGCGCTGGGACCAGTTGACCGGGCTCGGCCTGACCGCTTCCTCGGCCGACACGGTCGGCGTGCAGTCGCTGGGCGAGCTGGTCGAGGTGACCGGTGAGCGGTTCGCCGAGGCCGAGGCCAAGGTGCTGCTGGTGCGCAACCCGGCCGCGGCCTTCGGCAACGACGGCGCGTTCGAGGAGCGCTCGGCGGCGCGGGTGGCCGAGGCGCTCGATGGCCTGCACGTCGGCTACGTCGAGCTGCCGCCGGACATGATCGGCGACGGGGTGCGGCACGAGGCCGAGCTCAGCGCCTACCAGGTGGTCGTGGTCCCCGCCCTGACGCAACTGCCCAACCCGGCGTTCTTCGACCGGCTGCGCGCCTGGCTGGAAGACACCTCCGCGGCCGGCCGCACGCTGGTGGTCGGGCGGTGGGTCAACCAGAACGAGTATTTCCAGGCGGTGGCCTTGCCGGGTGGCCTGTCGGCGCTGCTCGGCGGCGCGGCCATGGTGACGGCGCCGGTGGCGCTGCCGGGACAGCAGCTCCGGCTCGAGCCGGCGGGCGCGAGCAAGGTGCGGCTGGCGCGGCCGGAAGGCCTGGCGGTGAGCGTCCTGGCTCCGGTCGGCGACGGCGCCACCAAGGTCGTCGGCTGGCTGGCCGAGCCGGGCGTGACCGGGTCGGGCGGCCTGCCGGTGGTGGCGCGGCGCGAGCTGCGCGGCAACAGCGTCTGGCTGGCGGGCTACGACCTGGGCTACGGCTCCCTGCCGTTCAACGACGAGCTGACCGGCCTGACCCGGGCGATCCTCGGCGCGGCGCTCAAGGGCGCCGGGGTCGAGCCGGGCTATCAAGCCGCGCCGAACGTCTCCGTGTTCACCACCGCCGACAACCGGCGCGCGGTCTTGACCGAGCGGCTGGGCCGGTCGGCCGAAGGTGGCTGGTGGCAGCCGGTGGCGACGCCACAGGTGGCCTGGTCGTCGGCCCGCACCCGGCAGGACGGCAAGGGCTGCGTGGAAGTGGTGACCGCCATTGCGCCGTTCCAGGTCAAGTTGCTCGAAGCGGTTGGGACCATCACCGGTGTGGGTCCCGAGGACGCGGCCACGGTGCGGGTCGGCGAGAGCGACATCAAGCCGTTGACCGTGTCCGGCGACGGGCCCTCGACCCTGGCCTTGCGGCTGTGGGCCGAGCCTGGTCAGGAGTTCGCCCTCCAGCGCATTGGTGGCCAGGCCATCGAGGCCCGCGCCGACTCCGACGGCGAGGTGATCGTGCCGTTGGGCCAGGGCGGGCTGGTGCAGGTGGCGGCGGCGCCGGTGGCGGCGACGACCACGGTCAACCGGCCCGAGGACTACCTCATGGTCGGCCGGTACTACGAGCAGCGGCGGGAGTTCGGCCGGGCGCTGGACGAGTACCGGCGGCTGGAGCAGGTCTACGCCGGCACCGACATCGCCCAGTCGGCGCAACAGCGCAAGGACGCCATCCTGGCCGAGAGCGGCGCGGTGGTGCTGGCCAACTACTCGACCCAGCCACTGCGGGTGCGGTACCTCGGGCCGAGCATGGCCGACGGCATCGTCCGGCCGGGGCAGACCGAGACGTTCGTGCTCTACGCCGGGACGTACCAGGAGGTGAAGGCGGTCCCCGACGCCATGCTGGCGGCGCTGCAGGCCCCGGCGGCGGAGTCGGTCGAGGTGGCCAAGGGCCAGGCCATCCTGCGCGAGTTTGGCGTGCCGCTGGCCGGCAAGCAGGGTGAGTGGGACCCGGACCTCAACGTCCGCGCCGCCGTCAGCGCGGCCGAGAAGGACTCGCTGCTGGCCTCGGCCAAGGCGCTCCTGCCGGCCGCCGAGACCGGCGCGGCCGGCGGCGCCGCGCCGCCGCAGGAATCCGGCCAGGCCACCCACGGCGAGCCTACCGCGACCGGGCCCGCTTTGATCATCAACCTCGACGTCGAGCGGAAGGACAAGAAGAAAAAGGGCGATCCGGACGATCCGATCAGCGTCCGCAACGCGACCACCCACGACTGCATCATCCGGGTCGATCATCGCATGCCCGATCGACCCCCGCAGGTCGACGACATCCCGCTCAAAGCCCGCGGGCGGCTGATCTTCAAGATGACCCAGGAGGGCAGTTTCTTCGTCGACGTCATCTTCCCGCACAACAATCAGAAGGAACGCATCGGCGAGTTCGGCCGGCAGGGCAAGGACATCGACGTCGTGATCGAAGAGCTGACCGCCGAGCAGCTCGCCGAGCGCAAGCAGAAGGAGCTCAAGTCGAAGTACAGTGTGAAGTGAGCTCCCCTGAGAACCCCATGGGCGCCGACGGGCCAAGAATCGCGGTGCTCGAGCCGGTGGTGGCCAACCAGATCGCCGCCGGCGAAGTCGTGGAGCGACCGGCCAGCGTGGTCAAGGAGCTGGTCGAGAACTCCCTGGACGCGGGCGCCACGCGGGTCGAGATCGCCGTCGAGGACGGCGGCAAGCGGCTCATCCGCGTCCGCGACAACGGGCATGGGATGGTCCCCGAGGACGCCATCCTCTGCCTCCAGCGCCACGCCACCTCGAAAATCCGCACCAGCGACGACCTGCACCGGATCGTCACCCTGGGCTTCCGCGGCGAGGCCATTCCGAGCATCGCTTCGGTGGCGCAGTTCCGGCTGCTGACCCGCCCGCCCGGCGCCGCCAGCGGCGTCGAGGTGGTGGTCGAAGGCGGGGTGGTGACCGAGTATAACACCGTCGGCTGCCCGGTCGGCACCGAGATCGCGGTCCGCAACCTGTTCTACAACGTGCCGGCGCGGCTCAAGTTCCTGAAGACCTCGGCGACCGAGATGGACCACCTTACGGCGCACGTGACGGCCTACGCGCTGCTCCACCACGAGGTCTCGTTCCGGCTCGAGCACAACGGCCGACCGGTCGTCTCGGCGCCCGCCTCGCCCGATCTGGTCGGCGCCGTGGCCAGCGTGCTGGGCGCCGACATCGCCCGGGAGATGGTCCCGGTCGACCTGGACGCCGGGACTATCCGCGTCCGTGGGCTGGTCGGCCGGCCGGTGGTGGCGCGGGCCAGCCGCTCGCACCAACTGACTTTCGTCAACGGCCGCCCGGTCCGCAACCGAACGCTGACCCACGCGCTCTACGACGGGTACCACACCCTCTTGATGAGCGGCCGGCACCCGGTCGCGGTGATCATCATCGAGTGCGACCCGATGGCGGTCGACGTCAACGTCCACCCGGCCAAGAACGAGGTCCGTTTCAGCCGGGAGTGGGAGGTCCACAACCTGGTCCGCCGGGCGGTGCGCGAAGCGCTGACCGAGGCCGACCTGATGGTCGCCGAGGACAGCGGACCGGCACCCGCCCCGGCCAGCAACGGGGTGCTGCCGCTGGGGGAGGGCGAAACCGAAACCATCCCGCTGACCTGGACCGGCGGCGAGGCCGAGCCGTCCGCCGACGGCGCGACCGGATTGCCGGCGCGGCTGCGACCTCTGGGGCAGGTGGCCAACAGCTACATCGTCTGCGACAGCGACGAGGGGCTGCTGGTGATCGACCAGCACGCGCTGCACGAGCGGATTCTCTACGAGCGGCTGGCCGCCGCCGAGGCCGACCGGCGGGTCGAGCGCCAACTGCTGGCGGTGCCATTGACTCTGGATTTGTCGCCCCGCGAGGCCGAGGCGGTGCGCGGCCATCTCGACGACCTGACCGCCATCGGCTTCGAGCTCGAGCCGTTCGGCGGCGACAGCTTCCTCATCCGCGCGGTGCCGACGGTGCTGGCCTACCGCGACCACCTCCGCGTCCTGCGCGACGTGATCGACGATTTGGTGGCCACCGCCGGCACGCGCAGCTACGACCAGCACCGCGACCTGGTGCTGCGCACGCTGGCCTGCAAGGCGGCCGTCAAGGCCGGCGACGCGCTGGCGCCGGAGGAGCTCCGGGAGCTGCTCAAGCTGATGCGCGAGTGCCGCGTCCCGTACCACTGCAACCACGGCCGCCCGACCATGTTCACCATCACCAAGGAGGCGTTGGAGAAGCGGTTCGGGCGGACGTGAGGGGGTGGCGCGTCCCTACGGGTCGTCCACCAACCCGACCAGTCGCCGCAGGGCGCGGACTTCGTCGTCGCGAAGGGGGCGGGCCTTGCCGGGCTTGAGCTTGCCCAGGTGCAGGCTGCCGTAGCGGGTCCTGGTCAGCGTGACCACCTCGGCGCCGACGGCCTCGATCAGCCGACGGACCTCGCGGTTGCGGCCTTCGGCCAGGGTCAGTTCGATGGTGTCGGGATCGAGGGTGGTCACCGACCGGGGCTTGGCCGGGCCGTCTTCCAGCTCGACCCCGCGGCGGAGCAGACGGAGCAGAGCCTTGGTCGGCCGCCGGCGGAGCCGGACCTGGTAGACGCGCTCGATCTCGTAGCTGGGGTGGGTGAGACGGTGCGTCAACTCACCGTCGTTGGTCAGCAGCAGCAGGCCGGAGGTGTCGTAGTCCAGGCGGCCGACCGGGTGCAGGGCGCGGTCGTCGTCGTAGAGCAGGTCGTAGATGGTCGCGCGGGTCTGGGGATCCTGGCGGGTGGTCACCACCCCGGTCGGCTTGTGCAGCACCACGTACCGCCACCGCTTCGGCACCCGGATCGGCTGCCCGTCCACGGCCACCACGTCGTGCGCGGCGGCCTTGGTGCCGAGTTCGCGCACGACGGCGCCGTTGACCGTCACCCGGCCTTCCAGAATCAGTTGCTCAGCGGCCCGGCGGGAGCAGACGCCCGCGGCGGAGATGAGCTTCTGCAAACGTTCCATAGGCACACACCGCCCCAATCAAAACCATCACCGTAGGCCACCACCGCGGCGCCGCTCGGCGCGGCTGGGCCGGCACCTCGCGGTCGGTGACCAGCGCCACGCGCCGCAGCTCGCCGGTGGGGAGCTGAATCCACTCGCTGCCGACCGGCACACCCGCCGGCAACGGCGCGGCGATCTGCGGGACCAGATCGAGCCAGGCGGTGGGTGGCGCGGCCTCCCGGCAGGTCAGCAGCCGGACCGATTCCGCCGCCACTGCCGGCACCGCGGCGGCCAGCCCGCCGCGCACCGGCACCTCGGCCACCGGCGCGCCTTGCGCCACCACGGTCACCGGCTCGAACGTGTCCAGGCCGTAGCGCAGCAGCGCTTCGCTCTCCACCCACCGGTCGCCGCCGCTGGCCGACTTCAAGGTGACCGCGATGACCTCCCGCCGGCCGCGCCGCGCCGCAGCCACCAGACAGGCGCCGGCCTGGCGGGTGTAGCCGGTCTTGACTCCGATACACTCGTCGTACTTGCGCAGCAGCTTGTTGCGGTTGTGGATGATCCGCTGGAGGTCATGCTTCTTGGCCGGATCGGGGTCCATGTTTGCCCAGCTCACCGGCTCGCCGTCCATCAGGCAGAGCTGCCGGAAGAAGGGATGCTTCCAGGCTTCGAAAGTGATCAGCAGCAGGTCGTACCCGGTCGTGTAGTGTTGATCGCCCATCTCCTCGCCGTGCGGGCCTTCGTGCAGGCCGTGCGGGTTGACGAAATGGGTATCGACGCAGCCCAGCGACCGGGCGCGCTCGTTCATCTGAGCGACGAAGTTGTCGACCGTCCCGCCCACCGCCTCGGCGGCGGCATAGGCCGCGTCGTTGGCGCTGCGGACCATGATCCCGACCATCAGATCGTGGATGGTCATCGGCTCGCCGGGCTGCAGCCAGAGGCCGCTCTCCAGCACCGAGGCGGCGTCCTTGGACACGACCACCACGGTGTTCAGGTCGAGCTGATTGCGCTGGACTGCTTCGAGCACCAGCAGGGCGGTCATGAGCTTGGTGGTCGAGGCCGGGAACAGGCGCCGGGTGAGGTTGACGCCGTAGAGGATCTGCCCGGTCTCGACATCGGCCACGCCGGCGGCGACACAGGTGAAGGGGTTGCCGTCGGCCCGGACGGGCGGTCGGGCCACCGCCGGCTCGGACCGGCTGGGCGGCGCCAGCGCCCCCGGCTGGATGTCCAGCAGCGGCTCGCGGGCCGGCACGGCAAAGCCGTTGGTCTCGTCCGCGTACGGCATGTCGTCGGTCGGCTCGTCGAGCAGCATTGGCGGTGCCACCGCCAGGAAGCCGACCAGGACGGGTACCCACCAGGTCACGACTCAAGCTCCTCCAAGCGCGGCAGGTCGTCGATCCGGTCGAGACCGAACTCCTCGAGGAAGCGGCGCGAGGTGCCGTACTGCAGCGGGCGGCCAGGCTTGTCGTGCCGTCTCCCGCGCAGCTCGACCAGGCCCAGGTCGACCAGCACGCGCAGCGTGCCGCTGCAATCCACGCCACGGATGGCCTCGATCTCGGCCCGGGTCACCGGCTGGCGGTAGGCGACCACGGCCAGGGTTTCCAGCCTGGCCGGGCTGAGCCGCGCTGGCGCGGGCCGGAGCAGCTCGCGCACCGCCTCGGCGTGCTCCGGCCGGGTGACCAGACGCAGCCCGCCGGCCAGCCTCAGCACCTGCACACCCCGCTGGCGCAGGTCGCCCTCCAGCCGGGCCAGGGCGGCCTCGACCAGCTCCAACTCGACGCCGACGGCGGCCGCCAGCTCGCCCGGCTCGACCGTCCGCCCGGCGGCGAACAGCAACGCTTCGATGGCCGGCGCGAGGGCCACCGCCGGATCGGTCTCAGTCCCTGGCGTTGACTCCATGCTCCACTCGTGACAGGACAATCTCACCGAAAGCCTGCTCCTGGCACGCCTGCAGCCTCCCGGACGCGACCAACTCCAGCAGCGCCATGAAGGTCACCACCACCTCCGCCCGGCTCGGCCGCTCGCCGAACAGCTCAGCGAAGCGGCGGGGGCCGTCGGCCAGCCGAGCCAGCAGCAGCTCGGCCTGCTCGCGGACCGTGTACCCGGTCTCGCGCAGGCGGGGTGGCGCGGGCGGGCGGGCCTCGGCCAAGAGCCGCTCGTAGGCGCCGAAGAGCGCCGTCAGGCTGGCCTCCTCGACCGCCGCCGGGCCCGCCTCCAAGGCGTCACCCGGGACCTCGAACAGCCTCTGCCGCAGCTCGGCCAACGAGCCCAGCGTCTCCGCCGCCTCGCGGTAGCGCTGGTACTCCAAAAGCAGCGCCACCAACTCCTGGCGCGGGTCCTCCTCCTCCTCGACGCCCTCGGCGGCCGGCGGTCGAGGCAGCAGCATCCGCGACTTGATCTGCATCAAGGTGGCCGCCATGACCAGGAACTCGCCGGCCACCTCGACCTGCCGCTCGCGCAGGGACTCCACCGCGGCCAGATACTGGTCGGTGATCCGCGCGATGGGGATGTCGAAGATGTCGACCTCCTCGCGGCGGATCAGGCTGAGCAGCAGGTCGAGCGGACCCGAAAAGGACTCGAGGTCGACCTCGAAGCCGAAGTAGTCCTGGCGGGCGGCGCTGGTCACCCGCGCACCGTCACCGGGTCGGCGAAGCCGGTGGCCTCGCGGCAGGCGGCCAGCGTCTCGGCCGCCACCTGGCGGGCGCGCGCCGCCCCGTCGTTCAGCACGTCCTCGAGGTAGTCCGGCTCGCCGCGCAGCTCCTCGTACCGCTCGCGGATCGGCGCCAAGCCCTCCAGGATCCGCGGGACCAGGAGCTTCTTGGCCTCGCCGTAACCGACGTCGCCGGCCAGGTAGCGCGCCCGCAGCTCGTCGGTCGCGGGCCCGCCGAACAGCTTGTGCAGCGCGAACACGGTGCAGGTCTCAGGGTCCAGCGGCTGACCCAACGGGGTCGAGTCGGTGACGATCCGCATGGCCTTCTTGCGGATCGCCGAGTCCGTCTCGAACAAACCGATGGTGTTGCCGTAAGACTTCGACATCTTCTGCCCGTCGATCCCCGGCACCCGCTCGACGCCTTCGACCACCCGGGCCACCGGCAGCTTGAGCACCTCGCGGCCGACCATCAGGTTGAACTTCTGGGCCATGTCCCGGGTCATCTCGACGTGCTGCAACTGATCCTCGCCGACGGGGACGATGTCGGACCGGTAGAGCAGGATGTCGGCGGCCATCAGGACCGGGTAGGTGAACAACCCCATGTTCACCTCGGCGCCGTCGCTCTTGGCGGCCTTGAAGGCGTGGGCGCGCTCGAGCAACGGCATCGGCACCGCGCAGCACAGCAGCCAAGTCAGCTCGCAGACCTCCGGCACGTCGCTCTGCCGCCACAGCACCGTCCGCGCCGGGTCCAGCCCGCAGGCCAGGTATTCCAGGGCGATCTCCCGCGCCTGCGCCCGCAACTGGGCCGCGTCATGGACCGTGGTCAGGGCGTGGAAGTCGGCGATGAAGATGTAGTTCTCCTCGGTCTCCTGCAGCTCGACGAACTGCCGGACCGCACCGAACCAGTTGCCAATATGCATCATCTCCGCCGACGGCTTGACGCCCGACAGCACGCGCTTGGCCAACTCTCTGCCTCCTACGACAAGCCCACCGCCGCGAACAGCGCCAGGACCGACTGAAAAGCGATCGTCAGCGGGATGACGATCACGGTGCCGATGAACCGGAACCCGAGCAACAGGATGATGAAGCCGTACCGCTCCAGCGAGGCGACCAGGCCGGCCAGCCGGTAGGGCAAGATGCTGACCAGGATCCGGCCGCCGTCCAGGGGCGGGATCGGGATCAGGTTGAACAGCATCAGGATCAAGTTGATCTGGAAGAAGTACCCGACCAGACAGGCAACGATGTCCAACATGCCCAGGCCGGTGGCCTGGAAGATGGGCCGCACGCCGGCCAGCAGGGCTTCGCTCACGTGGGCGCCGAGCAGGCCCAGGACGAGCATCAGCAGCACCGCCACGGCGGCCTGCAGCAGGTTGCTCAAGGGGCCGGCGGCGGCCACCCAGAACATCGCCTGCAGCGGATTGCGGCAGTTGCCGAGCCGAACGGGGACCGGTTTGGCCCAGCCGAAACCGTAGCCGGCCAGGGCCGAAAGAAGGAACATCAGCAGCCCGATCGGGTCGATGTGCACCCGCGGGTCGAGGCTCAGCCGACCCTCGTCCGCGGCGGTGTAGTCGCCGAAACGGCGGGCCATCCAGGCGTGCGCGACCTCGTGGACGGTCAGGCTGAAGAGGAACAAGGGGAGGACGAGCATCAGCTCCAGCAGCCGCTCCCCGCTCACCTCAGGACCCATCGTCCGCCTCCTGCCCGAGCCACGATTGTACCACGGCGCGCTCGTCCGCCTTGGTCCCGGTCCGGCCGTCCAGCCGGGCCTCGCGCAGCCGCCGAAGCAGCTCGCCCAGCGCCGGCCCGCGCGGCACGCCCAGCGCTTCCAGCTCGGTCCCGCTCAGTCGCGGCTTGACCTGCCGCCAGTCGCGCAGGTAGGCGCCGACCTCCTCGGTCCGAGCCGGCCAGCGCCCGGCCAGGGCCACCAGCACTGGCTCCGGCAGACCGTCCAGCCGCACGGCGATGGACGATGGCGGACCGCTCCGCCAGGGTCCCCGTGCCAGCTCCTCGGCGCAGGCCAGCAGCGCGGCGGAGACGGACCGGTTCGGGCGAAGTCGGCGGTCGACCCGCCGCGCCACGTCGGTCGTGTCGCGACCCGGGAGGAGCGCCAGAAGGCACAGCAGCCAGCGCGGCGGCGGCGCGACCAGGCCTTCAGCCACCCACCGGTCGGCCAGTTCGAGCGTCTGTCGTAGCCGGTCACGCTTGAAGGCCAGACCAGGCTCGATGGCCGACAGCAGCCCCAGCCGCTCGGTGGCGGCGAGCTGGCGGAGGACGTCCGGCTCGGACCACGACCGCTCCAGCTCGTGCCGTAGCCGGTCCGGCGTCAGCTTGTCCACCAGCCGGCTACGCAGCGCCCGGTCGAGGAGCGAGCGCGTCACGCGCTCCATCCGGAAGCCCAGCCGCGCGGCGTACCGCACGGCACGGAAGAGGCGGGTCGGATCGTCGCGGAAGCTGTTGGGGTGAATCACGCGAATCTGCTTGAACCGCAGGTCGAGGACGCCGCCGGCGACGTCCGTCACGGCGCCCCACTCCTCGGGCGACAAAGACAGCGCCAGGCCATTGATGGTGAAGTCCCGGCGCAGCAGATCGTGGGCAAGCTCGGTCGGTCGCGCCACGGGCAGGGCGCCCGGCGCGCGGTAGGTCTCGGTCCGGGCGGTGGCCAGGTCCCAGGTCTCGCCGTCCGGCCAGCGCACGGTGGCGGTGAGGAACGCCGTGGACTTGAGGATCTCCGCCGGCAACCGGGCAGCGAGGGCCACGGCGTCGGCCTCGACCACCACGTCGAGGTCGGTGACCGGCCGGCCGAGGAGCAGGTCGCGCACCGGACCACCCACCAGCCAGGCCCGGCCGCCGGCGGCGCCGGCGATGGTGCGGAGCCGCTCCAGGGTGATGGGCGGGAGGTCGTTCAGCGCGGCGACGGGGTGGTGCAGCTCCACACTACGGGCCGCCCAGCGTCTCGTCGACCAGGTTGGCGAGTTGGCGCGGGCTGAACGGTTTGGTGATGTACCGGTCGGCGCCGACCTTCTCACCCATCTCGACGTCGCGCTCCTGGCCGCGAGCGGTGAGGATGAACACGGGAATGGCCTTGAGCTGGTCGTCGTGCTTGATGATCTCGCACGCCTCGAAGCCACTCATGCCCGGCATCATGACATCCAGGAAGATCAGCTCGGGCAACTCGGTGCGCGCCGTCTCGACGGCTTCGTCGCCACGCGCGGCGGTGACCACCTCGTAGCCGCTGCGGGTGAGGGCGTCCTTCACCAGCCGCACGATGTGCGGCTCGTCGTCCGCGACGAGGATCTTCCTGGCCATCTGCCGCCGTCTCCGCGCCGCATTGTAACATCGCGCGGATCGGGAGGTCAACAGCGCCGATGGGGATGAAGGAAGCTGCGCGACCACCGACGACCAACTGCGAACGACCGCGACACTTTCCCGGAACCTGTCGGCGGCGGCCGTCTCGTTGACTCCGGACCTGCGGGTCCAGATCGAGGAGAACGGGACGATGAAGTCGATGGGTGTGGTGCTGATAGCCGTGCTGCTGGCGGCCGTGGCCGGATGGTCGACCATGCGGCCGGAGGCGAAGCCGGACCACGACTGCGCCATGACCGCGCAGGGCGACGACAACTGCTGCGCCGGGAAGGGCGACCAGGCCGCGCACCAGGACTGTGACCAGCACACCGCCCAGCAGTGACGCGTCCGGGGTCAGACCTTGACTCTTGACATCCAGGCTGCCTCAGCGCGATGTCAAGAGTCAAGATCTGACCCCGATGGCGGGCGACAGGGGTCAGATCTTGACTCTTGACATCCGGGCTGGCTGAAGGCGATGTCAAGAGTCAAGGTCTGACCCCGATGGCGGTCAGTTGGCGGACGAACGGTTCGGGGATGATGCCCTCGGGCGTGATGGGCACGTCCCAGGTGATGGCCCCGCCGTTGGCGATCACGAAGCGCGTGTAGGCGGCGGCCAGTTCGTCGGCGAAGCGCGGCTCGCCGAGGCGCCAGGATTCGCCAAGGAAGCTGAGCACGTGGTATTGCGCGCCGTCCACCGTCTCGTGCCGGGTGGTGAAACCGCCCTGGTGCCAGCGGCCGACCGGCAGCGCGCCGGCGATCTCTCCGGCGGTGTAGTCCTCACCGCCCTGACTGACGATGGGCACCTTCACCCCCGGGTTGAACGCCACCAGCGCCTCGGGGTTGCCGGCCTTCAGGGCCGCCCGCAGGCTGTCCCAGTTCGGCTCGTCGGCGAATGCGTACATGGTCTCGGCGAAGTAGCAGCCGTCGATCCACCAGCCCGACACCCGCCTGCCCCACCGAATGGACCACTCGGCCAGGATGCGGTTCCACCGTCGCTGGAATTCGGCCAGGCGGTGTCCGGGCTGGCGGTGGTTGTTGACCCAGCCCAACGCTGCCGCGGCCGGCGGCCACTCCGGCGCCCCGCCGGTGGTGTAGACCAGCAGCCGCAACCCGCGCGCCGACAGCGCGTCGCCGAGTTCGGCGATCAGGTCACGCCGCGCGCAGCGGCTGGGCCGCAGCCCGGTCAACTCGTCGTAGACCGGGTTGGGCGAGCAGTAATGCCCGGAGTTCTGGCCGACGGTGAACAACAGGTACCGCGCCCCGGTCCCGGCGACCTGCTCGACCAAGGCGGGCACGTCGAACGCCTCGACCTGCGCCTGCCACGTCTCCGCCTCGATCACGAACGCGTCGCCGCCGCCGCCCGGAATCCCGGCCAGGTAATGGCACATCACGCCCCAGCCGGCTTCCCGCAGCCACCGTGCCGCCTCGCTCATCACGCCGCTCCCTACTCCAACCGCGCCGCGCCCCAGGCGGCGTGGTCGCTGCCGATCCCATTGCCGCCGTCGCCGCAGTATAGCCGCAGCCGCTCGGCGCCGGCCAACTCGACCCGGACTTCGGCCAAGCCCGACTGCCTGGTCATCACAGGGCTGTCGAACACCCGCTGCCACTGCCCGTCGCGGAACAACTCAACGGCGAAGGTAACGCTGCCGGCGGTGGCGCTGTCTTCCAGTCCGATCAGGGCCACGAAGCGCCGTTTGTCGGCCTGCGGACGGAGATCGTAGACGACCTCGGCGTAGGGCTTCTCGGGCCCGCTCTCGGGGTGGATGAGGACCCCCTTCTCGAACCGCGTGCCGTCGATGGACAGCTCGTCGCCGAGGTAGTCCACATCGAGCTTGAGCCCGCCGTGAGAGAACACCTGGAGCGGCTTCAGGTCGCTCAGCCAGACGCAATTCGCCGGCGTCTGCACCGGGCTCTGGTGGCTCAGCACCGTTTCGGCGAGATGCGGGTAGAGCGCCCGGTCCGGCACGCCGATGACGATCCGGCGCTGCCGCGGCAGGCCGTCGGTCGGCGGGAGCTGCAGGTCGCGAGGAAGTCGGCACTCGATCACCGCCCGGCGGCCGTCGGGCGACCTCTCGGTGACCGTCACCACCAGTGGCCGCCCGTCGGCGATGGCGCGGAGCGACTCCAGGTCCAACGCGCTGGACTCGTCGGCCAGCTCCAGGCGAACGACTTCGGGCAACGCCGAGCCGACCTTGAGCACCGGCCGCGGCTCCGCCTCCTGACCGTCCAGCCGGCACGAGACCAGTCGCGGCGCGGCGCCGTCGAGGAGGTCCATGCCGGCCGGCGGGTTGATCACCACCAACCGCCAGTCGCCGGCTTCGGCCGGTAGCTTGACGGTACACCGCCCGCCGGCCAGGCTGACTTCGTCGGTCAACGGCCGCACGCCGCCGCCGACCAGGCGGCAGAGCACCTTGGGGCGGGCCGGGCCGCCGGCCGGCAGTCCTACCGTCGCCTCGACCGCCACCCGGCCGGGCACCGCCAGTATCACGGTGTTCCCGCGGACCGCCGCCGCCAGCCAGGTGCGCGCCGCCGCGCGCAGCTCCACGTCGCCCGCCGTCAGGGCGGTGCCGTCGTGCAGCAGCGCCCCGGTGGTCTTGCCGCCTTGCCGCGACCAGGCCACCACGGCCGCGTCGGTGACCCACCCGTCGCCGCGCATCTCGCCGCCGGCGGTTCGTTGGTAGACGGCCTGGGCGGTCTCGCCCTCGGTGATGACCACGCCTTCGCCGCCGGTGGCCGTGACAGCCTCGATCCGCGGCTCGGGCGCGCCGGCCGGCCGCGCCGAGAGAACGGTGGTCAGGCGGTGGCTGGTGGCCGGCTGGGGGGTGGTCAGCGCGACGTGGAACCCGCGCCCGCTGTCGGTCGGCCAGGTGGACTGCTCGACGGTCGCTCCCGCCGGGCGAACCATCCTGGCCGTCAAGTCCGCACGCGGGCCGCTGGTCCGGACCGTCGCGCCCTCAACCTTCGGCGCCACCGGCAGCATCAGGTTGAAGCTCAGCGGCACCGACTCGGTCGCCGCCGCCTCGTCCAGCAGCACGAATGTCGCCGGGCGGAAGTAGACCACCCGCCGCACCGCCCGGGTCAGATACGAGTAGGCGGGCGAGGCGTCCGACTCGACGAAATCGAGGGCCGGCGTGGTCAGCACCCGGCCAACCACCACCGACGGTGACGAGGGGAAGTCCTGGTCGCGCGTCCCGACAGTGAGCGTGTTGTGCAGCCAGGCTTTCTTCAGCTCCTGGTGCGTGGGATCGGCGTAACTGATCTGGCCGGGGTCGACCACCAACCGCTCGCCGTACGCCTCCAGGATGAACGAGTTGCGGTCGTTGTGGTAGTGGCCCTGGCGGATGCTGCTGGTCTGCAAGGCGAACAGCGTGCCGCCGTAGGCAGAGCCGGTGCGGAGGAAGGTCGCGCCGCGGTCGGCGAAGCGAAAGGCGGGATCCAGCACCGGCGCGGCCGGCTCCGGCAGCGGCTCGCACCACAGGAACGAGAGGAAGTCGGCCGGTGGATTGCCGGCGCCGAAGACCTGGTCCCAGAGCTGGCGAGCGCCGGCGTCGCCGAGGAACCTGGCGTACAGCAGCAGGACGCTGCTCGGCGGCCCGCCACCGTAGTGCGCGTCGTTGAAGTTGATGGCGCCGAACCGCTCCAAGGCCACGGACCGCAGATGCTGCGGGTAGAGCGCGCCGCGTTTGACCCCCTCGGTCAGCCAGTCTGCCAGCGGCGCGCCGGCGGCTCGGGCCAACGGCTCCAACGCGGTCACCGCGGTGGACATGGTGAAGGTCCAGTAGCCGAAGCCTTCGGGCGCCCAGCCGTCATCGCCGAAGTAGCGGGCCATGACCGTCCTCATCGCCGCCCCGGCGCGGTCGATCAGGATCTTCGCGTCGGGCTCGCCGCCGGCCAGGGCCAGGGCTGCCAGGGCGTACCCGGAGCCGAACACCGCGCCCTGGTTCATGTCCGCCGGGAAGCTGTACTGGACGTTGTCGTCGAGCCAGTAGAGCGCCTTCTCGCGCAGCGACCGGCGAACCAGCTCGCGCTCGGAGTCCGACAGGACGTTGTAGATCCAGTCGTAGGCCGGGGCCACGAAGCGGGCCGACTCGGCCTCCTGAAACGGGTTGCCGTAGCCGCCCCAGCCAAGCGGGTAGCGGGCCAGATCGCCATCCGTCCAGTGCTCGACGCGGCAGTAGGCGATCAGCCCGCGCCGCGCCGCCTGCGCGTAGCGCGGATCGCCGGTCAGTAGATAGGTGAAGGCGCACGGCAGGATCCCGCCGGCGTCGAAGTTCTGGACCGGGTCCACGGCGCTCAGCCACCCCCCGCCGGCGTAGGTCGCGGGCGGTTCAGGATACGTTCTGTCCAGGTACCGGTCGGCCTGCTGCCGGATGCGCTCGGCGATCAGCTTGCCCACCCCGCGACCGGCGCGCTCGCGCAGCGCCGGCAGGTCGTCCCGGCCGAAGTACAGCGCGGCCGGCAGGCCGGCCGACTCCAGCGGCTCGGGCTCGGGCCTGGCCTGCGGCGGCGGCTCCACCGCGCGGGTCGCGGCCGACCGCCGGTGGAGCGCCACGTACTGGAAGAAGGTGGTCATCAGCTTGCCCGACGGCCCGCCGAGGTCGTTCTCCGGCTCGGACAGATCGATGGTGATCCTCTCCAGCCGTTTCCCGTTGATGGGGGCACGCAGGTTCTCAAACCGGCCCGTGCCCTTGGAGCGGGGCAAGACCACCACCGGCCGGCCGTCGACTTGAGCGGTCACCGCCACGAACCCGTCCCGGTCGGTGCACAGGCGGACCTCGAGTTCGTCCCAGCCGGTCAAGTCGACGCGCAGCTCGCGCTCGAACCGCGCCACGTCCCGCGTTGCGGGCCGCTCGCGGTGGTTCAGTTCCAGCCACGACCAGTAGGTCCGCGTTCCGCCCTCGGTCCCGCCCTCCACCGTCACCTGCCACAGCGCCGCGTTCTGGAACGGCGAGCGCCAGTCCAGATCGACCACCGCGCGCTGCTGGCCCAGCGCGATCCGCGCGTCGTCCTCCGACAGCGAGAGCTCGTCGAAGACCAGCACCGTGCCGGGCAGGTTCAGCCGCCGGGCCGTCAGCCGGAGGCCCTTGATCTGGTCCAGCCCGGCCGGCTGACCGACCGGCCGCAGCGCCCACAGCGGCAGCTCGAGGCGGTTCCAGCCGCGCCAATCGACGGCGAAGGTAGCCTGGTACCGGTTCGTCTCGTCCGGCGCGAGCAGTGCCAGCTCGATCCGCGCGCCGGTCATCTTGGCCGAGTGGACCCACAGCCCCAATGACCGGAAGCGTCGCACGTCGGCCGGGACCTTGGCCGTGCCGACCGACTGCCCGACCTGGTCAATCTCCCACCTCAGCGCCTGCCGGCCCTGCTTGACGAGCACGGTTTCGGCGACACCGCCCCAGGCCGACAGGTCACCCTCGAACTCGTCGATCACCACCGGCGCGGCGGCCAGGGCCGAGGTCAGCCACAGGGACATCAGGCAGGGCACGCGCATGGTCCGCTCCATCCGGCCGCGAGCCGGCGCGGCAAGCATACGGCCCAGGCGGCGGCGGATCAAGGGCGGCGGTCAGCCGCGCGGGATCAGCAGCAGCCCCGCTGTCACCAGGGCCAGGGCCACGACCACCCCGCTGGCGCGCAGGAGTCGCCGGGTCCGGTCGGTCAGTCGCGGCCAGGGCACCGGCCAGGTCAAGGTCAGCCTTGACCACAGCCGGTCGTCGCCGCGCCAGGCGGTGTGGCCCAGCCACAGACCGGCCAGGCAGAACAGCGCTGCTTGCGGCCAGCCGGGGCTCATGGTACTCAGCCCGGCCAATCATGCCCGGCCTCGGCGGCGGCGCGGGCCATGGCGTCGCGCATCGCGGGGGGCAGGCGGACCACCCGGCCGGTGGTCGCGTCGAGCGCGGCGAAAGTGGTCTCGCCGGTGACATAGACCTCGTCGCCGCCGTTGCAGCGGACCTCGTAGCGGAGGGTCACCCGAGCCGGGCCGACCTTGACCGGAAGGACCTCGATCGCCAACCGGTCGCCGTACCCGGCGGAACGGTGGTAATTCAGCGCGCAGGACGAGATCGCGAAGACGAGGCCCGCTTCCTCGTGGAGACGTGCCAGGTCGACGCCCTGGGCGTAGAGCAGCTCGGTTCGGGCCTGCTCGAAGTAGCGCAGGTAGTTGGCGTGGTAGACGACGCCGGCCATGTCGGTGTCGGCGTAAAGGACCCGGATGGTGGTCACCATGCCGGTCGCGTCACAGGCTCCAGCACTCTTGGAAGGACGACAGCGCCGCTCGGCAGACTTCGGCCGGGTCGCCTTCGTGGCGGGGGATGTCGATCACCATCGGCCCGTCGTACTCGACGCTGTCGAGGATGTCCTTGACCTCGTCGAAGTCGATGCTGCCTTCACCGGGCAGGAGGTGCTGGTGCGTGCCGTTGGTCACATCGGCCACGTGGACGTGGACCAGGCGCGGGCCAAGCTGGTAGATGGCCCAGGAGAGGTCGTCGGCGGTGACCGCGGCGTGGGCGATGTCCAGATTGCCGGCGAGGTTGGGATGGTCGCAGGCGCGGATGACCTTGACCAGGTCTTCGGCCGAACGGATGACCAAGCCCGGCTGCGGCTCGACGGCCAGCTTGCAGCCGTGTTTCGCACAACGCTCGGCCAGCTCCGAATAGAGCTGCACGGCCTCGTCCCATTGCGCCGGATAGCGCGCGGGCTCTTCCCGCCGGGAGGCCACCACGAATACCTCGGCGCCCATCTCTCCCAGCAGATCGATGGCCGCGTAGGTGCGCTGCCGCCTCACTTCAAGCTGATCCTGCACCCCGTGGTAGCTGACCGCCGCCAGCGACAGCCCGAGCCGGTCCAGCATCTCGCGCAGCTCGCGGACGCGTTCGGCGGTAAGCTGGAGCGGATCGAGATCGGGGTTTTCCAGGCACAACTCGACCGCCGTATAGCCGGCGCTGGCGATGGCCTCCAAGGCCGATTCGATGGGGCGATCCGAGAACGCGACGGTGCGGTATCCGATCTTCACTGAGCCATCCCTGAGCGGCGCGCGGTGACGGGTCCGGATGGCTGCTAGTATAGCTTGGGTCGGCTAACTGTCAACGCCGTCGCGGTCCCGCCGGTTGACACTGGACCGGCCTCTGCTACGATGCCGCCACCAAGCCGACGACGGGGAGTACCATGGCCGCTGGACCGCTGCTGCTCTGTATCCTGGACGGGTGGGGACGCAACGACCGGACCTACGGCAACGCCGTCAAGACCGCCCGGACGCCGACCTTCGACTCGTTGACGGCGCGCTACCCGGTGACCTTCCTGCGCTGCCAGGGCGAAGCCGTCGGATTGCGCGACGGGTTGATGGGCAACAGCGAGGTGGGCCACGAGAATCTTGGCGCCGGCCGGACTGTGCTGCAGGAGATCCTGTTCATCGACCGAGCCATCGGCGACGGCAGCTTCTTCACCAATCGCGCCTTCGTCGACTGCCTGGAGCGCGTCAAGGCCCGCGGCTCGCGGCTGCACCTCACCGGGTTGACTTCCGACGGCGGCGTCCACAGCGCGGAGTCGCACTACCTGGCGCTGATCGATCTGGCCAAACGGGCCGGCCTGGCCCGTGACCAGCTCCTGTTCCATGCCATCACCGACGGGCGCGACACCGACCCGCACTCCGGCCGCGGGTACCTCGAGCGGGTCGAGCGGCACTTGGCCAAGACGGGCGTGGGGCGGATCGCCACGGTCGTCGGCCGGTACTACGCCATGGACCGCGACCACCGCTGGCCGCGGACGCAGATCGCCTACGACGCCCTGGTCCATGGCGAGAACCGCCAGCGCGACGGCGAGCTGGCCGGGATCCCGTTCCGCACCTACGCCAGCGCGGTCGAAGGGATCGACGCGGCCTATGCCACCGGGCAGGCGATGGACACCGACGAGTTCCTCAAGCCGATCCTGGTCGCCGGCGACGACGGCCGGCCGCTGCCGCGCGTGGCCGACGGCGACGCCCTGATCGTGTTCAACTTCCGCGGCGACCGCCCGCGACAGATTCTCCGCGCCCTCCACGACGACGACTTCGCCGGCTTCGACCGCGGCGGCAAGCTGGACGTCCAGGTGGCCTCGATGGTGCTCTACGACAGCACGCTCCCGGTGCCCTACGCGTTCAAGCGCAAGCCGCCCGAGAACATCCTTGGCGCGGTCCTGGCCGCCGCCGGGCTGAAGCAGCTCCGCGCCGCCGAGACCGAAAAATACCCGCACGTGAGCTTCTTCTTCAACAACCAGCTCGAAGAGCCGTTCCCCGGCGAGGACCGGCTGATGGTCAAGTCGCCGCCGGTGGCGACTTACGACCTGCAGCCCGAGATGAGCGCCTACCGCCTGGCCGGCGCGGTGGTCGACGAGATGCGCGGGTACGACGTGATCGTGCTCAACTTCGCGAATCCCGACATGGTCGGCCACACCGGCGTGTTCGAGGCGGCGGTGACGGCCTGCGAGACGGTCGACCGGTGCCTCGGCCTGGTGCTGGACAAGCTCTCCGAACTGGGCGGCCGGGCCATCGTCACCGCCGATCATGGCAACGCGGAGGAGATGATCAACTACGAGAAGATCACCCGCCCGGACGGCAGCTTCGACTACAGCCTCCGCGAGCCGCACACCACCCACACGCCGCACAACCTGACGCCCTGCCTGCTGGTCGACGAGGCCAACCGGAACGCGGCCCTGCGCAACGGCGGCTGTCTGGGCGACGTGGCGCCGACCATGCTCAAACTGCTGGGTCTGCCGCAGCCGGCGGAGATGGACGGCCAGAGCCTGTGGTAAGCCGCGAGACCGTCAGCCGCGTGGCGGTCTGCTCCAAGCGCGCGCGACCAGGCGGAGGTCTTCGGGCGAGACCCCTTCGCCGGTGGTCGGGATGCCCTGCACCGCCGAGAGGACCGGCACGCCCAGCTCGGGGCCCAGTTCGACCAGCTCCAGCCAGGCCTCCCGCGACGGCGCGTGGCGGTCGGTCACCAGATGGGGCACGGCGGGCAGCGCCAGCTCGGCCAGCTCGGCCCGGTGCCGGACCATCGTGGCGACGCTCCGCCGATCGGTCCACAGCCCGCCCAGGGTCACCGCGTCGACCAGCCCGGCGAAGTACGGGTTGACCGTTGGCGCGATGATCACCGCCTCCGGCTTGGCCTGACGCGTCGCCCGGCGGAGGTCGGCCAGCCGGCGCGCCAGCGTGCCGACGCAGCCGTCGCGCGGGGTGACCTCCGTCACCCGCAGCCCGTCGGCGTCAAAGCCGTCGGGGCTGACCAACTCCGCGGCCGCGGCCACGTCCCAGTCGACCGGCGGGAAGAGCGGCAGGGTCAAGATCACGCGCCGGCCCTCGGCGTGCTGGCGGGCGATGAAGCCCTTCAGGTCCGGCCAGCGCAGCGGGTCCGGCGTGGTCGGGTCGGCGCCGCACCAGCCCGGCCCGAGCCACAGGCTGCCGGGCCGCAGGCCGGCCTCGTCGAGCATCGCCAGCGCGTCCAGGTAGTTGGCCAGCGAGCACTCCGGCTCCGGGTCGCCACCGCAGGCCAGCCACTCCTGCTGCCCACCGCCGTCGAAGACGGGCTGGCGGAGCCAGTCCGGAGCCGGCCCCACGGGCTCCGGCAGCCGGGCGCGGGTGGCCTCGAACAGGCCGTGCAGCGCGCCGGACACGTCCCGGCCGCCGAACACGAACAGCAGCTCGGGCGACCGCCACTCCCGCTCAACGGTGACCCGGCCGTCGTAGCACAGCTCGAACCCGAACCCCGTGCCGGCGCGCAGGTGGTAGGAGGAGAACTCCAGCTCGTCGGGCCGGGGCAGCAGCCCGACCGCGGTCCACGGCTCGCCCTCGCCCAGCTCGAACGCGTGCGCCCACGGCGCCGGCAGGAAGGAATCGCAGCCGCCGTGCCGCAGCGGGTCGTCCACCAGGTCGATCAGGTCGTCTTCCCAGGCGGTTCGCCAGTCGCGCTCCGCGGCGGTCGGCCGGGCGGTGAAGTAGGTCTTGAAGAAGGCGCGGGAGCCCCGGGCCAGGTCGGCGTAAGGCCGCTCGTACCCGCCGCGGAACCGGCCGCCGGTGAGGCCCAGGGCGCGCACGTCCTCGGCCAGGCAGCCCTCCAGCATCCGGCACCAGGTGATCTTCCCGCGGCCGGCCACCTCGACCCGGTAGGCCATCTCACCATCGGCGCAGGACAGGATGTAGCGCTTCTGCTCCCACTGCGACGAGCGTCCCGCGAAGATGATCTCGGTGGCCTCGTCGCGCCGCGCGATGAGGGGTGGTTCGGGCGGCTCGAGCGCGTCCCGCCCGCGCACGGTGTCCACCGCCGCGCCGACGAACAACTCGGCGATCCGCTCGCCGGTGCCGGTGGCCAGGACCACGCTCCACGGCCGGTCGCGGTCGAACGACAGGCTGTACGCCGGAGCGGTCAGCTCCAGGCTCGCCGACGACTTGTGCAGACGCAACCGATTGGACACGCCGGGAGGTTGGCTCAACGTCGGCCGACCCCTTCCGTCAGTCCGGCGCGGTCGCCCTCGGCACCTCGTACATCCGCAGGTCGTCGAAGGCCAGGCGGTCGGATTTGTCCTGGTTGTCGGCGAAGAGCATGATCACCGCCGTGGCCGCATTCTCGGGCGCGACCGCGCCGACCGCGGTGGTGGTCCAGGTGTTGCTCACCTCACCGGTCAGGTCGGAGCTCCGCTTGCGCTCGTCGATCCAGCCGCCCTTGGCGTCCTTCCAGGACATCACCACGCTGGCCTTGGTGCCCGCCCCGACCTGCCCGCGGTAGTCGGCGAGCAGGAGGTAGAGCTTGCCCGGCGTGACCGGCACCGTCTGGATGAAGCAGGCGCCGGTGACCGCCTCCAGCCGGACATACGTCTCCTTGGCGGTGGAGACCCACTGCATCTTGCCCTCGCCCGGGTTGCGCCGCCACAACGACCAGCCCGGCGGAGCGCCCTCGGCCTCCCAGTCCACGCCGGTGGTGTCGCCCGGCTTGGCGTCGGTCTTGTCAAACCCGCCGTTGACCATCAGGTTCTTCGGCGGCACGGCCTGGAAGTCCCACATGGCCTTGGCCACGGCGGCCATCTCCGCGTTCGGATCTGGCTTCGCCAGCTCGGCCAGCAGCTTCCGGGCCAGGTCCTCGCGTTTGGCCGAGCGGCACCAGGTGAACAGCCGCCAGAGCGTGCCCGGCGAGGCGCCCTGGGCGGAGAAGGCGCCCCGGGCGTCGAACGAGATGACCGGCTTGAGCAGCGGCTCCTGCTCGACCACCTGGGCAAGGTAGGTCCGCCGCTCCTGCTCGGCGCGGAGGCCGTTGAGCAGCCGGTCGGCCACGGCCTGGGCCTGGGCGGCCGAGGTCAGCGGGCCGGGCCGGGCCCCGGCGTGGTAGACCGCCGAGTAGAGCTCGGTCATGTGGAACGCCTTGGAGGTCAGCTCGATCCGCCGCCGGTACGGCTCGGCGGTGGCCAGTCGGGCTGCCTCGTCCAAGAGCTTCCGGGCTCGCGCGCAGACCTCCGGCGGGAACAGCACCAACTGCTTCTGGTCGAAGAAGTAGCGGAACCAGACCGCCTTGCCCTCCTGCTCGACCCACTGCCTCTCGCACAGCTCCCAATACCGCTTCATCGGCTCGCGGGCCGGGCCGAAGTAGTTGGTGTAGTAGTCGGCCAGCAGGTCGTCCACCTTCTGGTTCGGATCCCACAGCAACTGGCTGATCAGCCAGGCCTTCGGTCCGTCCAGGGCCCAGTTGCAGTAGATCTCGGCGTACCAGCCCTTGATCTGTTGCTGGCGCAGGTAGCGCAGGTACTGCTCGGAGAGGTGGAAGTAGACCCGCGGGATGACGTACCCGGAGCCGTACTCGTAGTTGTAGACGGCCACCGACGGGCACATCGCCCGCCAGGCGGCGACCCAGTCGCGATCGGCCTGGGCGAACTCCGGGTCCCGCCACTGCGCTCGGTCGTTGGTCAGATAGGGCACGATCATTGGGTGGACCTTGAAGGTCGGCGGGTTCTCGCAGGCGTTGTAGGCCAGGCAGCCGATGTAGCGGTCGGGGTAGTTCACCGCCACCTTCTCGGCCACCCGGTTGGCGAAGGTGAAGAACCGGTTGGAGTAGTCCGGCCCGCCGTGGACGGCCATCTTGCCCGGCACGTCCAGCGCCTGGCAGCCCTCGCATTGGCAGTAGCCCTGCCAGCCGCAGTCGTTGACGCCGATCGAGGCGCTGAGCAGATTGGGGTCCTTGCCGAACTGCGCGATGATCCGCTCCGCCACGTAGTCGGCCACGGCCGGATTGCTGAAACAGGGATTGTACGAGTGGTCGTCGCCCCGCGGTTGGTAGCGTTGGCCGTTGCGCCGCAGCGCGGACCACTCCGGATGCTGCTCGAACAGATCCGGCTGCATCCACACGTTGAGATAATGGTGGAACGAAAACCGCGAGCGCATCAGGTTGCGGCGGTTCCACTCCCCTTTGTCGGCCCGGTCGGCGGCGCTCCACAGGCGCGACAGCCAGGCCGGCTGCTCGGTCCGGTCAACCGCCGCGACGCCCAGGTCCGCCCGTTTCGGGACGTGCTCGCCATCGACCGTGGGCAGGTACCAGCGCACTCCCGCGTAGAGGTACAGGAACCGGCTGACCGCGAACTGGGTGCCCCACGGGTTGCGGCCGAGGAGAAGCAGCCGGTCCGGCGGCAGGCAGCGGATGATCAGCGTATCGGCGTCCACCTCGGTCTTGGCCGGATCCCCCACCACCGCCAGCGCGGTCTTGGTCCGGCCGACGTGGATCTGCGCGCCGGCCGGGGCGGCATCCTCGGCCACGGTGGTGAAAGTGCCGCCGGTGACCTGGCCCAGATAGGTCGCCAGCTCCGCGGCGGCGGCGGTCTCCTCGGCCGCGGGCTTGGCCGGCAAGACGATCACGGCCTTGGCCTGACCGCCGGTGGCGATCACGAAGTCCGCCGCCTGGCCGGCCGTCGCCAGGACTAGTACCAACAGCATCCCTACCAGTCTCATCCTGATCATCCTTGTCATTCCTGATTCGTCGTTCCCGCGAGCAGTGTACGCGCCGCCCGCAGCGCATCCTCGTCGCCCTGCAGCAAGACCACGCCGCGGCCCGGCGGCAGCTCGAGGGCCCAGGCGCCGTCCGCGTCCGGTGTCAGCCGTCGTCCGGTGAGCACGTCCCACAGCGCGCCGGGGCGCTGCACGCGGAGTCGGATGGCCAGCGGCCCGACCTCCCGCAGCCCGGCCAGCCCGCGTTCGTCGAAGTAGAGCTCGGTCTCGTCGCCGGGCCGCGGCGGCGAGTCCTGGTCCCACTCGGCGATGCGCGTGTTGACCACCACCAGAAACCGCTCGCGGTCGAAGCCCTGCACGAACGACCGGACGAAGGCCCACGGCGTGTCCGTCTCCGCGTCCGTGACCGCTTCCTTGTGCCAGGTCAAACACAGCGGCAGGAGCGGCTGGAGCTCCTTCACACAATCGGCCAGCTCGCGCCAGATCGGCTGCTCCCGGCCGGTCTCGTCGACCAGCCCGCGGATGCTGGTCTGCCCGTGGACCCACGAGTTGTAGGGGTACCACAACAGGCCGCTCGCCCCTTCGGCCACGGCCAGCCAGGCCTGGAGGTACATCCCGTGCCGGGGCGGCAGGTACCGCGGCCAGCCCGACCAGACGCCCGGCTCGACTTCCCGGAAGCCGCTCCGCCGGCTGAGGCCCTTGAGCCCCTGCTTGGCGAGCTCGTCGCGGGTCAGCCGGACGTGTTCGCCGTAGCTCTGCCCGACGTAGATCAGCGGCCGGCCCTTGCGCGCCGCCTCGGCGTAGTGCTCGGCCAGCTCCCGGCGCAGCAGCGAGACCATTTCCCTGGGAGTCGAGATGACGTAGCCCTGGTCGGTGATGCAGCGGAACCGGTAGCGGTCGAAGCCGAACCACTCCGGGAGCTGAGCGTTGTCCGCGCGGGCCGGGCCGAGGTGGTTGTGCAGGGTGTACAGCGGGTGCGTCGGGTCAAGCTGACGGCACAGCGCGCGGTACTCCTGGACGAGCGGGATGTGCTCCAGGGCGGACTCCTCGCAGCCCATCCAGCCCAGCACGCCGGCCAGGTCACGGTACTGGGGCAGGATCGCCTTGGCGGTGGGCACGGTGACCTGGTCGTAGTGCTCCCGGCCCCGCGTGGTGCGCAGGTAGAGGTTGGCGGTGAGCTGACCGAAGACCGACACACCGTGCGCCCGGGCCTGATCCACGGCCAACTTGAAGGTGTCCGGCGTGGCGGTCAGGTTGGCGTAGTAGATGGTGTTCCCGCCGTGCTCCGCGACGTCCTGCGCGACGCGGTCGAAGAAGGCGTCGAGGCTGGGCAGGCCCCATTCCTGGGCGCGCTTCAGACACACTTCGGGCGTGCCGTAGACGTACGGCCCGATGGGGAACAGCGGTGGCGTGAAGCCCCGGCGCAGGTAGGTGCCGCCCAGGCCGCACTCGCTCTCGAACCGGGCCGCGGGCATGGGCTGGTCGGGGATGGCGTAGTACCGCCGCTCGTCCGGCTTCGCGGCGACCAGGCGGCCGCCCTGCTCGCCGACCGCGTACCCTTCGGCGGTCAGCCGCGCCTTGGCCTCGGCGACCAGCGCCGCCGGCTCGACCAGCGGCTCCTGCACGCAGCGAATGACCAGCGACCGGACCCGGATCGTGCCCTTCTGCTCGCAGCGATAGCAGCGGACCACGAACGAGCCGATGTCTTCGCTCCCCTCGCCGGCCAGCCGGAACTCGGCGGTGACGGTGGCGAACTCGGCGGTGGTTCGCCGGCCCCACAGCCCGCTGGACATCGGCTCCAGCTTGGCGCCGGCGCGCGTCCTCGGTTCGATCCGCACGCCGAACGTCTCGCCGTCCGACCCGGCCACCGAGGCCTCGAGCTCGAAGCGGCTGTACGGGTTGACGGTCACCTCGGCCGGCAGCGTGGCCGTGCCGATGGTCATCGAGTAGACCTGCGAGAGATCGATCACGGCCGCCCCGTCCCGCTGCACCGCTCCCGGCAAGGCACTAGGATCGAGCGTGAAGACGACGGCCCGGGTCACGTCCGGATCGGCGGCCAAGGCGGCGGCGAGGCCGAACAGCGGCAGGGCTATCCAGCAGCCCGAAACTGACTTCGGCATCCTGCGCATCGGTGATCCCCAGAGTTGTCGGGAGCCATTGGCGCGCTGCTCGCGGATTCCTGTGTTTGCACGCCAGGGCTTCGACAGGCTCAGCCGGCGACGGGTCAGGCCCCGGGGCCGACCAGGACGTCGTCGAAGAAGATCTCTCGCGGCGGGTAGTTGCTGTGGCTGCTCAATTGCAGGTAGAGGTAGGCGGACGGCGCGTCCCAGGCGGCCCAGCGGCCTTGCCAGAGTTGTTGGCCCTGCTCCGCGAAAGTCAGCTTGCCCTCGCTCCAGGTCAACGTCACCTCCTGCCGACCGATGGCTCGGCCGGTGCGTTGCGTGGCCGGCCAGCCCTCGTCATACAGCGAGCGCTCCGGGCCGCCTTGGCGGCGTTCGGACAGCCAGGCCCGACCGTTCTTGCCGGGCGGCACGCCGACGTACTCGACCTTCAGCCAGTCCGACTCATCCTCCGGATTCCCGTCGGTGGCGGTGGGGCAGAGCACCAGGCCGGCCGTAAGATAGCAACCGTTCTTCTGACCGTTCCAGTCCAGCACCACCGACACCTGCGTCGGCGGCTTCAGCAAGACCGGGTGAATGCTGCGCACGCCTTCGTACTTGACCGTGTCATCCCGGGTGCCGATGGTCGCGGCGCGCAGCCGCAAGCGTCCGTCCACGGCCTCGACCACGCTCTCCTGGAAGTCGTTCTGCCGCGTGATGGACCAGGTCAGCGGGTCCAACCGGGGGCCGTCGAAGCTGTCGCTGAGCCGCGCCACGGGCGCGTCCGGCTCCGTCTCGGCCTGGCCGCGGGAACAGCCCCAGGCCCAGACTGCCAGCAGCGCCCCCACCGCCAACGTCGCGCGCTTGGCTCGATACACGTCGTGGTCTCCCTCAAGCAGACAGCGGCCAAGCCCCGGAGCGAGTGCCCCGGGGCTTGGCTTCAGTCTACGGCATCAGACCGACATCGGTCGGGGGCTAGTGGCGCCCTTGTCCGCCGTCGTCCTGGCCATGGTCATCGTCGTCCTGGCCATGGTCGTCGTCGCCCTTGCCATGGTCCTCGTCGCAGGAGCGGCAGGACTGACCGGCCAGGGAGTTGTAGGCCAACGGCGAGCCGGAGGCCACCGCGGCCGCGGCTTGCGCCTCGACCTTGGCCCGGTTCTTGCGGCTCTCGGACTTCGACACCGTCACGGCGACCACGCTGTGCGACACGTTGCCGCTGGCGTCGGTCGCGGTCACCTCGATCAGGTACACGCGACCGTCACCATGACCGTCGCGCTCGGCCCGCAGTCGCAGGCCGGTGACCTGCCCGAGTTGGTTGCGGACCAGCTCCGCGTCGGACTGCGTCAGGTGGTGCTTGCACTCACCCAGCGCCTCGTCCTGAGTGACCGTGAGGGCCACTTGCGGAGCGGCGTCGCAGACGTCCGTGACGCCCAACTGCAGCCCTACGTCGACCATCTTGTGGTTCGGTTCCCACAGAGTGGTCCGCTGCGTGGTCAGGCCGATCTCCGGCGCGGTCGTGTCCTCGACCGTCACCGTCTGGGTGGCCGTCCCGGCGTTGCCCGAGGCATCCGTCGCCGTCCAGGTCACCGTGGTGTCGCCCAGCGGAAAGACCGCCGGAGCGTCGTTGGTGACCACCGGCGCGGCGTCACAGATGTCGGACACGGTCGCTGTGCCCAACGGCGTCGGGGTGCCGTCGTGGTTGGTCTGCTCGACCGAGACCGCCTCCGGGGCCGTCACGGTCGGTGCGGTCGTATCGACGACCGTCACCGTCTGCGCGACCGTGGCCTGGTTGCCCGCGGCGTCGGTCGCGGTCCAGGTCACCGTGGTGTCGCCCATCGGGAAGACCGCCGGAGCGTCGCTGGTGACCACCGGGTTCGCGTCACAGATGTCGGACGCGAGCGGCGGGTGCAGCCCGACCGGCGTGCCGTCGGCGGCGGTCTGTTCGACCGACACCGGCTCCGGCCTGGTCAGTTCCGGCGGGGTCGTGTCGACGACCGTCACCGTCTGCGTGTCTGTCGCGACGTTCCCGGCGGCGTCGGTCGCCGTCCAGGTCACCGTGGTCGTCCCCAGGGGGAAGACCTCCGGAGCGTCGTTGGTGACCACGGGCGTGGCGTCGCAGATGTCGGACACCGTCGGCGCGCCCAGATTGGCTGGGGTGCCGTCTAGGTTCGTCTGCTCCACGGTCACGTCGTGCGGCGCCGTCAAGACCGGCGGCGTGGTGTCGATCACGCTTACCTGCTGAGTGCCGGTGCTCCTGTTCCCCGAGGCGTCGGTGGCGGTCCAGGTGACCGTGGTGGTGCCGAGGGGGAAGAGGCTGTGCGAGTCCGTGGTCACGACCGGGTTGGCGTCGCAGATGTCGGTGGCCGTGGCGCCGTGGAGGGGAACCTCCGTGCCGTTGTGGTCCGACTGCTCGACAACCACGTCATCCGGTACGGTCAGCGTCGGCGCGGTGGTGTCCTCAACCGTCACCGACTGCCTGGCCGTGGCGGGGTTGCCCGAGGCATCGGTGGCGGTCCAGGTCACCGTGGTCGTCCCCAGCGGGAAGACCGCCGGAGCGTCGTTGGTGATCGTCGGATTGGCGTCGCAGATGTCGGTCGCCGTGGCCTGGCCGATGTGGACCGGCGTGCCGTCGGCCGCCGACTGTTCAACGGTCACGGCGGCGGGCGCGGTGACGGTCGGCGCGGTGGTATCGACCACCGTCACCTTCTGCACTGCGCTGGCCGCATTGGACGCGCTATCGGTCGCGGTCCAAGTGACCTCCGTGGTGCCCAGCGGGAAGACCGCCGGAGCATCGTTGGTGATGGTCGGATTGGGGTCCAGGTTGTCGGTCGCCGTGGCCTCACCGAGGGTGACGGGGGTGCCGTCCGCAACGGTCTGTTCGGCCGTCACGTCGTCGGGCACCGTCAGCGTGGGTGGAGTCGAGTCGCTCACCACGTGGATGGTCACGGAGTCGGTCGAGGTGAAGTTCCCGTTGGTCACCGCAAGCCCGAGGATGGTCTGCCCCAGGGGTAGCTGGAGCGTGAGGACCGGAGTAGAGAAGCGGCTACGACGATAGAGCCACCGATAAGTCACGGCATTCAGCGAAGCGGTGGCGTCAACCGTCACCTGAGCGCCGGTCGGCCCGGTCGCTTGCACCGTCTGATCGGGGCCGGCATCGGCCACCGGCAGGTTGGGGTATTCGGTCACGGTGATGGTCACCGTGTCGGTCGCGGTCAGGGAGAAGTGACGGGTCGTCAGGGTGACCTCGTTGACGCCCACGGGCACGGTGGCGGAAACCGTGGGTTGGCTGGTGGGACCGGCGATGACGGCGCCGCTCGGCAGCGTCCAGACATACGCCAGGGCGTCCTGCGAGCCGCTCCCGTCCAGCGTCACGGTGGCGCCAGCCGGGGCGGTCTGCTCGACGGTCTGATCCGGGCCGGCGTCGGCTGTGGGCTGGATGAAGACGGGGGTCACGGTGAGGTTCACCGTGTCGGTGGCGGTCAAATAGCCGTTGCGCACCGTCAGCGTCACGGCCGTGGTGCCCAAGGGCACGGAGGCCGAGACGGTCGGCTGGCTCGTCGGACCGGCGATGACGGCGCCGTTGGGCAAGGACCAGAGGTACGAGTTGGCGTGCTGCGAAGCGCTCCCGTCCAGCGTCACGGTGGCGCCGTAATCGGTGGTCTGCTGGACCGACTGGTCCGGTCCGGCATTGGCCGTCGGCTGGATGTCGGTGACGCTGACGTACGCCATGCCGCGAACGTCTGACAGGCCGCCGGAGACAATCGTCGTCGTCGCGCCGGTCGCGAGGTCGACGGTGACGAGGTTGTAGCCGGCGGACACATAGAGCGTCCCGTCCGGGGCGAACGCGATCGTCTGGCCGCTGGGACCATTCGCGTCGGTCCAGGCTCCCGTGGCGGGGTTGAGGGTGACGATCCCCTTGCCCAGGTCGGCCGCGTAGAGCGTGCCGCCGGGTGAGAACTCTAGCCCCTGGATCAGCGACAGGCCGGTGCTCCCGACGGTGGTCACGGCCCCAGTACTGGTATTGATGGTGACCAACACGCCGGGGGTACCGTACCGCAAGCCGTACAGCACGCCGCTCGGGGAGAAGGCCAGGCCGCGGATGTCGGCCGGCAGGTTCGCGATCACGGTGCTGTGTCCGTCATTGGGGTCGACCTGAATCAGGCTCGAATGGAGACCGGCCGCCCAGAGCGTCCCGGCGCTGTCCTTGGCCATGCTGTTCATCAACGCGGTACCCGAGCCGATGGTTAGCACGCCCCCGGTGACTGGATCGATCTGGTACACCGTGCCGTTGAAGCTGATGGCGACGATGGTTTCCCGGGCCTGGGCCAATCCGGCGCCGAGCAAGAGGCAGAGCGAGGTCAGCAGCACTGAACTCAGGCGTGGTCCGGCCCGGCTACGGGTGGGCGCGGCGGCGAAGCCGGCCTTCAGTTGGCCCCCGTTCAGGGGCAGATCGCGGTCCGCATGGCACGCGCACCGCCTCGGTGAGAGCACAGCGCGAGTGGATGCGTTAGTGTCTGTCATGCAGTGTTCCTTTTCGCATCTGGGGGTGCGTGTTCACGCTTCATTGAGCCGTGCCACCCGGAGAGTACCCCAGTGTTATTCCAGACTTGGCGATATGCAAGGCGGTTGTTAGCTGAGTCTCTGTTGCGGAGCCCGATTGACCAGAGCGGGAAGGCCGGAGTCGCACTGCTGAGACGGCCTAAAGGTAATGTTATACTGCGCAATGAGCGGGCCAAGGGCCGGCGGCACCGCTGGCGGACGGCTCGCTACTGCCTCACCGCGGCCGGGTCGTCCAATCGAAGGCGATGGTCGGATCGTCGTGCGCGATCCGCTCTTCGTCGGGATTGGCGGGGTCGTAGACGGCGCTGGTGTGGTAGACGATCCAGGCCGGCTCGGCGCTCAGGACGCGGTAGCCGTGGACCACGCCGCGGGGGATGATGACCATCGCCGGGTGGTGCTCACCGATGCAGTACTGCTCGGTCAGACCGCGGGTGGGGGAGTCGTCGCGCTGATCGCAAAGGACCGCCTGGATCATGCCCTTGACGCAGAACCAGGCGTCGTCCTGGTGATGGTGCCAGTGGAAGGCCTTGATCACGTCGGGGTAGCTGACCGTCAGCGTGGTCTGGGCGCAGCTCTCGAAGTCCGTGCCGTAGTAGGGGTCGTCGGCCCGCAGCAGCTCGCCCAGCAGGCCGCGGTCGTCGGCGAAGATCCGCAACTCCTTGACCCACACCCCGGCGATCTGGCCGCGACGGCAGCGCTCCGCTCCACTCATTGGTCCCCCTCCATCAGGGCGGCCACCAGCTCGGCGGTCTCCGCGACCGACTCGGCCAGCGCCGCGAGCAGTTCGTCGACCTGCGCGGAGGTCACGATCAGCGGCGGCTCCAAGCGCATCACCGTGGGATTGTTCAAGGTGTAGGCAACCAGGATCCGGCGGGAGGCGAGCTTGGCGATGACCAGCCCGGCCACGTCCTCGTCACCGAACTCCAGCCCGACCAGCAACCCGCGGCCGCGGACCTCGCGGATCAGCGCGGGATGCGCCGCCCGGATAGCCTCCAGCCCGGCGAGCAGTTGTGCCCCGCGCTCGGCGGCGCGCTCGGGCAGCCTTTCGTCGACGATGGCCCTGACCGCGGCCGAGCCGGCGGCGCAGGCCAGCGGGTTGCCGCCCCAGGTGCTGGAGTGCAGCAGCGGGTTGGGCTGCATCGGCGCCCACATGTCCGGCGTGGCGATGAACGCGCCGAGCGGCATCACGCCGCCGCCCAGGGCCTTGGCCAGAGTCATCACATCCGGCGCGACGCCTTCGGCCTGACAGGCGAACAGAGTCCCGGTCCGGCCGAAGCCGGTCTGGACCTCGTCCAAGATCAGCTTCGCGCCATGCTCGTCGCAGACCCGGCGCGCCGCGCGAAGGTAGCCCTCGGGCGGGATGACGACGCCGGCCTCGCCCTGAATCGGCTCCAGCAAGACCGCCGCCGTCTCGCCGTCAACCGCCGCGGCCAGCGCGTCCGCATCGCCGAACGGGACGTGGACGAAGCCGGGCAGGAGCGGCTCGAAAGGGACCTTGTACTTCTCTCGGCCGGAGGCCGACAGCGCGCCGAGGGTCTTGCCGTGGAAGGCGTCGTCGGCGGCGACGATCTTCGGCCGCGGCGCGCCTTGGCTGTGGAAGTAGAGCCGGACCAGCTTCAACGCGCCCTCGACCGCCTCGGCGCCGCTGTTGCAGAAGAAGCTGTAGCGCAGCTCGCCGGGTGTCAGGTCGGCCAGCAGCCGGGCCAACTCAGCCTGTTGCTGGCTGAGCATCAAACGGCAGGACATCGGCTGCGCGTCGAGCTGGCGGTGGACCGCCTCGACCACGGCCGGGTGGCGGTGACCCAGGGCGTAGACGCCGAACCCGCCGAGGAAGTCGAGGTAGGCGGCGCCCTCGTGGTCGTAGACGTAACAGCCTTCGGCGCGCTCCTCGATAACCCCGAAGCCCATGAAGTCGATCAGCCGCGCCAGACCGGGGTTGAGGTACTCCTGGTAAGCTTCGACGACGCCCTCAAGCCGACCCATGGCCACTCCTCACGCGTACCAGCGCTGCAGGCCGGCGAAGCTCTGCCGCGCGATCTCGGCGCCGGGCTGCTCGAAGCGGAAGACCTCGACCGAGACCCAGCCCTGGTAATCGATCTCCCGCAGCGCGGCGGCGATGGGGCCGTGGTCGGTGTCGCCCATGCCGGGGCCCAGCAGGTTGGCGTCGTTGGCGTGGAAGTGGCGAACCTGGTCGGCGCTGGCGCGGATGGCCGAGGGGATGTCCCCGGCCTCGCCGGAACACATCGCCTTGACGTCCAAGATGAGCTGGAAGTTGGGGTGGTCCACGTCGGCGACCATCTTGCGGCCCTCGGCGGCGTTGGTGATGAACTGGTTCTCGGGCGGGCCGAGCGGCTCGATGCAGAAGGTCACGCCGCGCTCGCCGGCGGCCTTGGCGACCACCTTGAAGACTTCCACCAGCCGGTCCCAGGAGGCCTGGTAGTCGTCGATCACGGTGCGCTGCTTGGGCGACCCGCAGACCAGGATCTCGCCGCCGAGGTCGGCGCAGCAGTGGACCAGATCGACGAAGTAGTCGCGCGTCCGGGTGCGCAGCGCGTCGTCGGGCGTGGTCATGTGCAGGCCCTCTGGCTTGACCAGCAGCCAGTGCAGCCCGACGATGGCCAGCCCGTGATCGGCAGCGGTGTGGACCAGCTTCCGCCGGTCATCGGCGTCGAGGTCGTTGACCGAGTCGACCAGCACGAAGGGCGCGACCTCGACCCCCTCGTAGCCGATTTCGGCGGCCACCCGGCAGACCTCGTCGAACGGTGTCTCGCCGAACATCTCGTTGCAGATGCTGAAGCGCATGACGTCACTCTCCCGCCCGGCCCGCGCCGAGCACTTCGGCCACCTGGTAGGTCCGGCGACCCGTCCCCTCATGGTAGACCCTGGTCAGCAACTCCGCCAGCAGTCCGGTGGCGATCAGTTGCGCACCGATACCCGTCAGGATCAGGCCCGCCAGCAGCCAAGGCGCCGGCGCGCCGCCGGTCGCCGCCGTCGCCAGGCCGACCACCACCGCCACCGCCGCCGTTGCCCAGCTCAGCAGCGCCCAGCGCCCGAAGGCGTGGATGGGGCGGGCCAGGGAGGTGAGCAGGAAGCGCAGCAGGATCAGGTCCAGGATGACCTTGGTGGTCCGCCCGATGCCGTACTTGCTCTGACCGTGCTGCCGCGCGTGGTGGCGCACCGGCAGCTCGGTCACCCGCGCGCCGTAGGCGCTGGCCAGGGCCGGGATGAAACGGTGGAGCTGGCCGTAGAGCCGAACCGGCTCCAGCGCCTCGCGGCGGTAGGCTTTCAGGGTGCAGCCGGTATCGTGGAGGTCGACGCCGCTGACCCGCTGCAGGAGGCGATTGGCGAGCCGTGACGGCAGCCGGCGGATGGTCCCTTCCTGGCGCTCCGACCGCCAGCCGCTGACGATGTCCCAGCCTTCATCCAGTTTGTCCAGGAGCATCGCGATATCGGCGGGATCGTTCTGCAGATCGGCGTCGAGCGGGACCAGGACCGCGCCGCGCGCGTGATCGAAGCCGGCCTGCATGGCCGCGGTCTGGCCGAAGTTGCGGCGGAACAGGACGCCGACCACGCGCTCGTCCTCGCCGGCCAGGCGGCGGATGACCTCCCGCGAGCCGTCGGTCGAGCCGTCGTCGACCAGGACCATTTCCCCGGTCCGACCGAGCCCGTCGAGCGCCTCGGCCAGCCGGCGGTGCAGCGCCGGCAGGCTGTCGACTTCGTTGTAGATCGGCACGACGATGGAGACGTCGAGCTCGGGAGCGGTCATCGGCGCGGTCCACCAGCCTGGAGGCCGCAGTTTATCATAGGAGGGTGGGCGAGGCAACGCGGGCAATTGGGCCGGACCCGCCGCTTGAGGAGGTGGCCGTGACGCTGCGCGAGCTGACCGACCAGATGCACCGGTTCGTCGAATCGCAGGGCTTCTACGCCGCCGATTCGCCGCACCCGCAGACGCCGCGGCACCTGGCCGTCTCCCTGGCGGTCGAGGCCGCCGAGGTGCTGGAGCTGTTCCAGTGGCAGGAGACTTGCGACCGCGACGCGCTGGCCGGCGAGCTGGCCGACGTGGCGTTGTATCTGATGCAGTTGGCCGACCTGTCCGGGATCGATCTGGAGCAGGCGGTGGTGGCCAAGCTGGCTCTCAACCGCACCCGGCAATGGCCGGGCGGCCGATGCGACGACAGTGGGAGGGCGTGAGGTGTCCGAGCTGAGCGGTCCACGGATCCTGTGCGCCGGGCGGAAGGTGGCCGAATTGGCCTGGTTGCGTGCGGCCGCCGCCGAGCTGGACGCCGAGCTCGAGGCCGCCGGCGACGGCGAGGCGCTGCTCGACCACGTCGCGCAACAGCCGCCGGACGTGGTCGTGGTGGACTTCGAGACCGGGCTGCTGGACGGGCTGGAGGTCTGTCGCCGGCTGGCCCAAGAGCGGCTGACCGCCCACCTGCCGGTCTACCTGGTGGCCCGGGAAACCGGCCAGGAGCGGCTGGACGAGGCGCTGGAGGCCGGGGCCATGGGCGTCTTCCAACCGCCGGTGTCGCGGTCCGAGGCGCGGCTTCAACTGCGCAACGCGGCGCGGCTGAAGTGGTCCACCGACGCGGCTCGGCAGACGGCCGACGAGCAGGCGCGGCTGGAGACCGCCCGCCACCGGCTGGTCCGCGTGGCCCTGCGCGAGGTCGAGCGCCTGCTGGGCGCGTCGGCCCGGGGCCTGGCGGCGCTGGCCGGCGAGTCGGCCGGCGACGAGGCCGAGCGGCGGCGCTACCTGCGCGTGGTCGCCGGCGAGGTCGACACCGCCGAATCCCTGGCGCGCACGCTGCGGGCGATCCGCGCCATCGAGCTGGGTGACCGGCGGTTCGAGCCGGATCCGGTCCGGCTGGCCGACCTGTTGTCCGGGCTGGTCGCGGAGGCGGCCGAGAACCGGCCGGAGCGGTCGCTCGCCCTGTCGGTAGCCGGCGATCTGACCGTCATCGCCGATGCGGCGCTGGTGCGCGAGGCGGTGGCCGGGCTGATGGGGCAGTTGGAGGCGCGCCTGGCGCCCGACGCGGCGGTCCACCTGCGCCTGCTGCCCGACGGCGACTGGGCCCGGATCGAGGTCTCGGCGGAGGCCGGCGCCCCGCTGCGCGGACCGGCCGGCGATTCGGTCCTGGCGGCGTTGCAGTTGACCCTGGCCCGGATGGCGGCCGAAGCCCATGGCGGGAGCGTGGCCGTGCTGGCCGGCGAGGCCGAGGGCCTGGCGCTCGGACTGCCGCCCGAACCTCCGGCGGGCGTGACCTGGCCGCCGTGCAGCGTCAGTAGGCGCGCACCAGGGGCGGGAGAGTCAGGGACAGGAGCAGGAGCTGAAGCGGCAGACATAGCAGCGGCACCACGCGAATTGCCCGCCCCGCCACGGCCGCCGCGGCTGATGCCGCCAGCACGGGGTTGAAGAAGATCCACAGCCGCTCGGATTCGCCCCTGACCGTGCCGCTGACGTCCAGCAGCAGCATCACCGCCAACATGGTCCAGGCCAGCGCCGCCAGCCGTGCTCCCTGCCAGTCGCCACGCACGAAGCCCTCGCCGGCGGCGAAGGCCAGCGGGATGCCGGCCAGCAGGCAGTAGTCGATGGGGTTCCAGACCACCCACGGCAGGTAGGCCCGGTGGCCGATCCCGCCGGCGCCGTGGCGGTGAGCGTCGAGGCACTGGCTCAGCACGGTCAGGATCGGCAGCCCCAGCGCCGTGACCAGGCCCAGCACCAGCCCCAGCCCGGCCAGCCCGGCCACCGCCGCCCGGCCGGCCGTCCGGCCGTCGCACACGCCGCGCCGCCAGGCCACCACCAGGTACCCGAAGGCCAGCGCCGCGCCGGCGGCCGAGCCGAGGGAGATCATCAGCCCCACGCCGGTGGCCGCGCCGGCCAGCACCGCCGGCAGCCAGGCCCGGCGACCATCCCGCGCCGCCGTCACCATGCACGCCACGGCCACCGCGGCCAGAGTCATCAGACCGCCGTCGATGGCGAGCTGGTAGTAACTCGTGCTGGGCGCCAGCGCGACCAGCGTGGCAGCCAGAACGCCCATCCGCCGGTCGCCGTCGGCGGCGCCCATGACGTAGGTCGGGACCACCACCAGCGAGGTGGCCAGGAGGAGGAAGCCGACGCACCAGACCGTCGCCGGGATGTCCCCCGGCGTCAGCCACCGCGGCACGTAGGGCGGCGACATGGCCGCCAGATAGAGCGATTCGACGTCACCTCCCGACCCGGCCATCGTGGCCCGGGCCGAAAGCGCGACCAGCGCGGGCGAGGCGCGCCAGACGCGCAGGAGCAGCCAGTAGGCCAGCACCGCGCCGGGCGGGTGGGTGCCCAGCTTCATCACGTCCCGGCGTTGCAGCTCGTCGTACTCGCGCAGGAAGGCGCCCGCGTCGTCGACCTCCAGCGCTTCGGTGAAGAAGCCGTTGGACAGCGGGCTCCAGGTGGCGGAGATGGCGTTGGTCAGCCACCAGTCCAGACCGCGGCCCCAGTTGGCCGTGACCTGCAGCGACCCTGACATGGCCCAGACCAGCACCACCGCCACGGCCGCGCGCGAGCGGGACAGGCCGGTCTCCGTCCCGCGGAGACGCAGCAGGAGCCAGAGCAGCAGTCCGGTCACCGCCAGCACGGCCACGGTCGGCGCCAGGACCGCCGGCGGGTAGGGGTGCAGGCCGGGCTGGGGCATCAGCCGCCAGCCGCCGCCGCCGGCCAGGTTGACGCGGTAGCGGATGAGCAGCAGCGAGAGCACCAGCACGCCGATCAGGACGGCGTAGAAACGCCATCCCGGCAACGGCTCACGACTCGGATCAGTAGATGCCTTCAAGCTGGTCGAAGTAGAGGGCGCCCGCGTTCTGGACCTCCGGTCGGTGTTGGACCAGGTAGATGCAGTCCAGCGTCAGCGGACCCTCGATACCCTCCGGGATGAGCGCCGTGCAGCGCCGCCACTGGTGGTCCCAGTTGACGTGCTGGGTGAGGTCGACCGTATGGATCTTGTTCTGCTTGTCGCGGAGCTGGGCGCGCAGCCAGTTGCCGTTCCCGTCGCCGAAGACGTAGACGGAGATGGCCTTGGGGAAGCCGACCACCATCCGGGCCAACGCATAGGCGGCGCGGACCGCCGTGGTGGTGGTGAAATCGTAGCGCAGCTCGCCGCAGTGCGTGCCCTGGAGCCGGATGTTCTTGTCGACCACCGCGAACGACCCAATCACCTCCGGCGGATAGACCTTGCCGGACCAGTGCTTGGCCTGCTCGAAGCCATCGATCAGTCTCCGCTCGCCTTCCGGCAAGGTCGGCTCGGGCCGCGCCCACTCGCCGCCGGGCGGCGTGACGGTCCGTGCCGGGGGCTCCTCGCCGGCCGGCGCGCCGTCGGGCTTGACTGCCGGCTTGGCCGGCTGCTCGGTCAGATCCGGTCGCAGCACCCCGCCTGTGCCGGGGTCGCTGGGCTTGATGGTCGGCAGCTCGGAGGCCGCGCTCAGCTTCACCTTGACCGCCACCGACGCGGTCAGCGCGCCGACCCGCACGGTGATCCGGCCGATCCCGGCCTTGGCGGCGGTGAACCGGCCCTGGGCATCGACCGCGCCCAGCGCTTCGGGAACCACCTCGTAGCGGAGCTGGTCGGCCGGCACGGCCGCGGGCTGGCCGGCCGCGTCCAGTCCGGCCACGGTCAACGGCGTGACCTCGCCGGCCGCGGTGGCGATCTCCTCGGGCGCCAGCCGGAGCCGGGCGAGAACGCCGGACTTGGCCGGCAGCACCGGCAGCCCGGTCTCGGCCACCGGAGCGGCCCCGGTCCCGGCCAACGTCGGCGGCGGCAGCGGCTTGTCGCTCAGCTTGGCGGTGGTGAACAGCACCAGCGCGTTGGCCAGCGGGCGCTGCTCTCCGTCGCTGGGCTGGTTGATCACCCGGTCGCGCACGAACAGCGTGGTCGCGCCGCCGCCGTCCAGCTCCATCGCCTGGAGGCACCCCAGCTCCTTCATGAGTTGGCCGAGGCCGTCCTGGTCGATGCCCAGGCTGTGGTCCGGGTTGCGGCCGTCGACCGCCACCAGGAGCAGGGACTGGTCGTTGAACCCGACCGCCGAGCGTGGCTGCTTGCCGGTCACCCGGGCGATGGTCAGCCGTTCCTGCTCGGCCTCGACCGAGACCTGCCCGTCGCGCACCAGTCGCGGCCCGGCGCCCAGCGCGTCGCGCACCTCGCCCGCGTCGGGGACCAGCTCGAAGCTGAAGATCAACTCCTCGCCGAGCTTGTGGTTGGCGAGCCAGGCCGCCGAGGGGCCGGAAGCGGCCAGGACCACGCCGTCGGGCGGAATCTCGACGTTCACCCGGCCATCGACGATGGCCTCGACCCGGCCCCGGTAGTCCTGACCGGCGCGCAGCCCGCCCGGGCCGGTAAAGACCCCGGACAGGACCAACTGCTGGCCAGGCTCGACAATCTTCGTGGCCGGGTTGAAGCGCGGGGTGTAGAGCACGATCTCGCCGGGCAGTCGCGGCCGGTTCAGGCCGCCGATGCGCTGGACCTGCCGGTCGGCGCCGGCGACCTTTCCGCGGATGCCGATCAACTCGATCCGCGGCTTCCCGTCGGCCCCGATCAGCAGCGCCGAACGCTGCGTCGGCCAGGGATCGCAGAGCAGCTCGCCGCCGGCGATCAGCAGGCCGATGGCCGAGCCGCGGTAGGGGCTCTCGCCGAGCACGGCGTACCCGCCGTTGATGGCGCCCGCCACCTGTTGGTCCTCGGGCTGTGCGCCGACGATGTCGGACAGGGTCTGAACCTCCAACACCCGCCGCCCGCCCAACGCCACCGCCGGCCGCAGCGACGGCTCGGTCAGCGAGGCGCGCAGGACATGCACCACCACCGGACCCGGCCGCTGCATCCGGGTGTAGGTCAGACCCGGGGCGATAGCCGTCTCGGTCTGCTCCGACAACGCCGATGAAGTGGCCGCGGCGAGGCACGTCAGCCCGGCTGCGAGCAGCGCTACAAATCGCTTCACAAGCCGCTCCTTGGCCCGCGAGGTGAGGGGCAACCGCCTCGGATTATGACCGTTGCCGGGATCTGTGTCAACTTCGGGCTCGGCACCATTGGCGGCTGGCGAACGGTTGTTCACCGGGGCGGGTGGTGCTAGACTGACGGCGGGAGAGCGGGCGTGGTGCTGTTGGGCATCGATCCCGGACTGGCCGAGACAGGATACGGGGTCGTGCGCCGCGACGGGCCGCGCTACGTGAGTCTCGACTACGGCTGTATCCGCACCGCCGCCGCGACGGAGATGGGTGAGCGGCTGCGGCACATCCACGAGGCGGTTCGGGAACTGACCCGCCAGTGGCGGCCGGAGGTGCTGGTCATGGAGCGGCTGTACCAGCTCCGCGACGGCAGTACCGGTCTGTCGGTCGGGCAGGCCATGGGCGTGGTCCGGCTGGCCGCCTCGCTCGACGCCGTGCCGGTGGCCGAGTACGCGCCGACGCACGTCAAGATGACCCTGGTCGGGTACGGCGACGCGGACAAGCAGCAGATCCAGTTCATGGTCCAGCGGCTGCTCAATCTGCCCGAGCCGCCCCGGCCGGACCACGCCGCCGACGCGTTGGCGCTGTGCGTGTGTCATCTACACAGCGGCCTGAGCCGCGCCGGCCGCGGCGGCGAGCAGCCGGCGGCGGGTCCCGCCCGGGTCGAGGCCGCGCTACGACGGGACGCAGAGCGGCGCAGCACGCACTTGCGGGCCGAGTCGACGGAGAAGGAAGGACCGAGGTGATTGCCCATCTCAGCGGCCGACTGACCTCCATGCGCGAGGATCGGGTGGTGATCGAGTGCGCCGGGGTGGGCTACCAGGTGATGGTGGCGCCGGCCGCCCTGGCGTCGCTCCCGGAAGTCGGCCAGGCGGTCCAGATGCCGACCTATCTGAGCGTTCGCGAAGACGCCATGGTCCTCTACGGCTTCGCCGCCGACGACGAGAAGGCGCTGTTCGAGGAGCTCTTGACCGTCAACGGGGTCGGCCCCAAAGTAGCCCAGAACCTGGTCGCCTCGATCCCGCCGGCGCAGCTCGTGGAAGCCATCGCCCACGGCGACGAGGCGCGGCTGACCGGCATCAGCGGGGTGGGCAAGAAGCTGGCACAGCGGGTGATCGTCGAGCTGTCCGACAAGGTCGGTCAGCGCGGCTGGCAGGTGTCGCTCCCGGCCACCGGAGGGGTGGCCGCTTCGGAGGTGATCGAGGCCCTGACCGGGTTGGGCTTCACCGCCACCGAGGCCCGGCGGGCGGCCAGGCTGGCGGTCCAGGCGACCGGCGACGGCGCGGCCATCGAGGACGTGATCAAGGCCGCGCTGCGGCAGGTGAGTGAGCGATGAGCGCAGCCGGTGAACGGCCGAACGACGATCTCGATCCGCAGCGGCAGACCGACGACCTGGCCAACGAGCCCTCCGTCCGCCCCCGCCGGCTCGCCGACTTCGTCGGCCAGGAGCAGGTCAAGACCCAACTCCGCACGGCCATGGAGGCGGCTCGCCGGCGCGGTGAGATGGTCGATCACGTGCTGCTCCACGGCCCGCCCGGCCTGGGCAAGACCACCCTGGCGCAGATCATCGCCGGGGAGATGGGCTGTTTCCTGCGGCACTCGTCGGGTCCGGCGATTGAACGGGCCGGCGACCTGGCCGCCATCCTCAGCAACATCGAGCCGCACGCGGTGCTGTTCATCGACGAGATCCACCGCCTCAGCCGGGTGGTCGAGGAAGTGCTCTACCCGGCCATGGAGGACTTCCAGATCGACGTGATGATCGGCAAGGGGCCGGGCGCCCGGGCCATCCGGATCGATGTCCCGCGGTTCACGCTGATCGGCGCGACCACGCGGATTGGGCTGCTGACCTCCCCGCTGCGCGACCGATTCGGCCTGGTCCAACACATCGATCTCTACGGGGCCGACGATCTGCGGGTGATCGTCGAGAACTCGGCGCGGGTGCTGGGCGTCCCAATAACCGAGTCGGGCGCATGGGAGATCGCGCGCCGCAGCCGCGGCACGCCGCGCGTGGCCAACCGGCTGCTGCGGCGCGTGCGAGACTACGCCGAGGTGCATGGCAGCGGCCGGATCGACCAGTCGGTGGCGGCCGAGACGCTGGCCGGCATGGGCGTCGACGAGTTGGGCCTGGACGGCCTGGACCGGCGCTATCTGGAGAGTTTGATCGACAAGTTCGAGGGCGGGCCGGTGGGCGTGGACACGCTGTCGGCCACCCTCAACGAGGAGCGCGAGACGCTGGAAGACGTGGTCGAGCCGTTCCTGCTGATGGTCGGCTTCATCCAGCGGACCAGCCGCGGGCGGCTGGCCACGCCATCGGCCTTCCGGCACCTCGGCCGCGAGGCGGCTTTACGCCCGCATGACGATCAAGGCCGACTGTTCGAGCAGGCCTAGCGTTTGCCGGTCGAGAAGGCCGGGTAAGGGGACCGTCAAAGCGGTCCGCGACGGGCACAGGGCGAGGGCGATGAGAAGTGAAGACGAGCGCGAGCTGAAGCGCATCCTGGACGAGGCCTTCCAGGCCTTCGAGGCGGGCGAGGACGATCTCGCCCGGCGGCTCTGCCGCGAGGCGCTCAGCCTTGATCCCGACAGCGGCACCGCCCACTCGCTGATGGGCCTGCTGTACGAGCGCGAGGGCCGCACCGCCGAGGCCACCGGCGAGTTCGCCAAGGTGCTCACGCTCAACCCGCAGTCCGAGGCCGAGCGGCGCACGCTGCGGCGGCTGCGCGGCGACGCGCGGCTGCCGGTCTACGCCGAGGAGGAGGACCGGCGCAACACCACCATCATCGCCGTGGCGGCGGTGGCGGCGCTGTTGGTGTTCGCCGCGATCTTCTTCATCGGCAGCGTGGTCATGCGCTCGGTCGGCCGTCACGCCGACGAGGTCCAGGTGGCCTCGGCCGACATCGAAGGCGATCTGGCCCTGGCCCGCGAGGCGTTCGACGCGGGACGGTACCAGACCGCCATGGAGGCCGCCGCGCGGGTGCTTCGGGCCGATCCGGCGCACGCCGTGGCGCGGGAGATCTACGAGCGCTCGAGGGCCTTCCTTGAGGGCACCCGGCAACCGGCCGCGCCGGCCCCGACCGGGCCGCCCCCGCCGCAGCCGGTCCAGTCCCAGCCGGTCTTCCCTGGTCCCAACGCGCCCGCCACGGCGGTCGTGCCGCGGGCACCCGCCGGCGCGTCGGCGCCGGCGACCACCGTGGCCCCGGCGCCAGTGGCGCCGGCGCCGGTCGGTCAGGCCACCGGCGGCTTCCCTCGCGTGACGGCGCCGTCGGCCACGCCGACGCTGGCCGCGCGCCAGCCGGCCCGGCCGGCCATCGGCTATGACCCCACCGCCACCGAGCGACGGCGGATGCGCTACCAGCGGCCGCGGCCGGTCACCGGCCGCTACCCGTCCAGTTACGACGAACTCCGCGCGCCCGACACGGTCCGGCCGGAATCGGTCGGGCCGCGCTCGGTCGGCTCGACCGAAGCCGCCGAGGAGCTGCCGAAGGACGAGCCGTACATCAAGATCGAGGTCAAGCGCCGCGACGGCGAGGCGCCGGCCACGGCCAAGCCGGAGGTCAAGCCCGACCTGGATGGCGAGGCCGGCGACGCGAAGGCCGCCAAGAACGCCACCGACCCGACCAGTCCGGTGGTCCAGCAGTGGCAGCGCGAGCAGCAGAAGCGCCTGGAGGCGCGGCAGCGGCAGAAGGCCGCCGAGAGTCGGCGGCTGGAGCGCGAGCAGGGCCAGTAGCTTCGCGAGCAGCGTCCACCATGCGCACCGCCGAGTTGGATTTTGAGCTGCCCGAAGCGCTGATCGCCCAGACCCCCATCGAGCCCCGGGACGCCTCGCGGCTGATGGTCCTGGACCGCGGCGAAGGCGGCCTGCGCCATCAGTCCATGCGCGACCTGCCGGAGTTGTTGCGGTCCGGCGACCTGCTGGTGGTCAACGACAGCCGAGTCCTGCCGGCCCGGCTCCACGGCCGGAAGATATCCGGCGGCGGGGCGGTCGAGGTGCTCTTGCTGAGGGAGCGCGAGCCGGGGGTGTGGGAGGCGTTGATGCGGCCCAGCCGCCGGCTGCGGCCCGGCACCGCGGTGGCCTTCGGCGAGCTGACCGCGGTCTGCGCCGAGCTGCTGGGCGACGGGCTGTGGGCCTTGGCCTTCGCCCCGTCGCCGGACCTGATGGCCGAGTTCGAGCGGCTCGGCGAGGCGCCGCTGCCGCCCTACATCCACCGCCGGCTGGACGATCCGGAGCGGTACCAGACCATCTACGCGCGGCACCGCGGCTCGGCCGCGGCGCCCACCGCCGGGCTGCACTTCACCCCGGCCCTGCTCGACCGACTCGAGGCCCGCGGCGTGCGGCGCGCCGGGGTCACGCTGCACGTCGGGCTGGACACCTTCCGGCCGGTCGGCGGCGAGGTGGTCGAGGACCATCCTATGCACTCCGAAGCCTGGTCGGTAAGCCCCGAGACGGCGGCTCTGGTGTGCGCCACGAAGGCGGCGGGCGGGCGGGTGGTGGCCATCGGCACGACCTCGGTCCGGGCCCTCGAAACGGCCGCGGCCGGCGGCACCATCGCGCCGGGCGGCGGCTGGACCAGGTTGTTCATCACCCCCGGCTATCGGTTCCGAGTGGTCGACGCGTTGCTGACCAACTTCCACCTGCCGCGCACCACACTGCTCGCCCTGGTCGCCGCCTTCGCCGGGCTGGAACCCCTCCGCGCCGCGTACCAGGAAGCGTTCCGGGAGCAGTACCGGCTGCTCAGTTTCGGCGACGCCATGCTGATCATGGGCAGTGGGCAGTAGGCAGTTGGCAGTAGGGCCGCCGCAGTCCACTGCGTCCACTGCGTCCACTGCGTCCACTGCGTCCACTGCGTCCATTTCGTCCACCGCGCCCACGCCGGACAGGCTTGACGCGGTGGCTGGCGCGGGGGAGACTCCGGCGCGGGAGTGGTCCATGCGGGTGGCGGCGGTCAGCGTTCAGCGGCCTATCTTCCGGGGCGACAAGCAAGCGGTTTGGACGCGCTCGGTGCGTGGGCTGGGCGCCGTGGTGGCCGAGTTGGGCGGCGTGCTGGAGACCGCCCGGGACCCGGTCACCGGCGCCCACGATGCGCTCGCCAAGGGAGCGGAGCTGGCCGCCACCGCGCCGGATCTGGTACTCGTGCAAGCCACCACCTTCGCCACCGCGGACTGCTTCCTGCCGCTGCTGCGCACCGGGCGGCCAACCATCCTCTGGGCCGTGCCCGAGCCGACCACCGGCGGGCCGCTGCCGCTCAACTCCCTGTGCGGCGCGAACTTCGTGCTCAGCGTCGCCGGCGACGAAACGCCGGTCTGGCTGTACGGCGACCTTGGTGACGAAGCCGTCCGTGGCCGGCTACGGGTGCTGCTCCGCGCCGCGCGGGCGGTGGCCAGGCTGCGCCGGGCGCGGGTGCTCCTGATCGGCGGTCCGGCGCCCACGTTCGCCCGGTTCGCGGTGACTCCCGCCGCCGTCGCCGCGCGCTTCGGCTCGACCGTGTCGCCGGTCCCGCTGGAGGAGCTCCTGACCCGCGTCAGGGCCGTGCCGGACCATCGTGCCCGGGTGGCCGGTCAGGAACTGCAAGCGGCCGAAGATTCAGCGGCGGTGACCGCCGCCCAGGCGACCGCGGCGGGGCGGGTCGAGCTGGCCTTGGCCGAGTTGGCCGCCGGGTACGACGCCGTGGCCATCCGGTGCTGGCCGGAGCTCGCCGAGCAGACCGGGGCGATGCCGTGCGCCTCGGTGGCCAGGCTGTGCGACCGCGGCTGCCCCGCCGCCTGCGAGGGCGACGTCCTCGGCGCGCTGTCGATGATCGCGCTCCAGGCGATGGCCGAGCGCGACCCGGTGCTGCTCGACCTGTCGCACGTGACCGACGACGGTGCTGTCTTCTGGCACTGCGGCAACGCGCCGAAGTCCCTGGCGGCCGGGCCGACCAGGCTGGCCACGCACTTCAACCGCCCGGACACCGGCTGCGTGCGGGAGATGTGCCTGGCGCCGGGTCCGACCACCATGCTACGCTTCACCGATTCGGATCGGGCGGTGTTCTTTGAGGGTGAGTGGCGCGCCGCCACGATGCAGTTTGACGGCGTCAGCGGGGTGCTCGCGGACGTGCGCTGGGCAGGCCGGCAACTGGACACCGGCGCCCTGGTGGCGGCCGTGCTCGACCGCCGCCTGCCGCACCACTATGCCTTCGTACCGGGACACTGGGCGGACGAGTGCCGGGCGCTGGCGAACTGGCTGGATCTCGGGGAGATCGGCCTCGAGTGAGGTGTCGGATGGCGAAACTGGTGCTGGCCACCCGCAACGCGGGCAAGATGCGCGAACTGCGCGGGATTCTGGCCCCGTCCGGGATCGAGGTGGTCGGCCTGGACGCGTTCGACGGCGTGCGTGAGGTGGCCGAGGATGGGGACACGTTCGAGGCCAACGCTCTGCTGAAGGCCCGGGCCGCGGCCGAGGACACCGGTCTGCCCGCCCTGGCCGACGATAGCGGACTCGAGGTCGCGGCACTCGACGGCCGGCCGGGCCTCCTCTCCGCCAGGTTCGGCGGGCCGGGACTGTCCGACGCCGACCGCTGCCTCGAGCTACTCGGAGCGTTGCGCGAGTCCAGGGTCGAGCGCAGTCCGGCCCGATTCGTCTGCGTCGCGGCGCTAATCGACGCGGCCGGCGGCGAGCACCTCCGCCGGGCCGAGTGGGCCGGCGAGGTCCACGGACCGCCGACCGGCGCGCTGGGTTTCGGCTACGACCCCATCTTTTGGCTGCCCGACCGACCGGTAACCGCGGCGATGCTCCCGCCGGACGAGAAGAATCGGCTCAGCCACCGGGGCCGGGCCTTCGCGGCGATGCGTCGACTCCTGGTCGACCAGCCGGGGCTGCTCAGCCGCTGAGGCCCACCTTTCCCGCTGCCGCAACCATCGGGCAAGACGACCCAAGGCCGCTTGCCGAGCCGGGTCGAGGCGCTCGCCGGCGGCTCGGAGCGCGTTTCTCCGCCGCTCTCCACGCTCGCCGGGGTTGACACGCCCGGACCAGCGTCCGTCCGAAATGGCAGACCGCGACAGTGCGGTGGTGAGGTTGAGAGATGAAGAACACAAGCAGTGTCCTGGCCTTGCTGACGATGATGCTGGCCGCGGCGGCCTGGGCGGACGAGCCGAACGGTCGCGCGGTGCCGGGCGCCGAGGCCAACCGGCAGCACGATCCGTACTACGGGCAGGACTATGGCTACCCCGGCCGCGCCGAACTGGTGGCCACCATCGAGCATTCGTACCCCGAGCAGGTCTACGCGACCATCGGGGCCGTCGGCGATCCGTTCGCACCGATGCAGCGCCGGTTCGACGCCGACGGGTACGAGATCATCCGGCAACGGCAGGAGGGCGGCGACGAGCGGCGTGATGACCAGGGCCGCCACCGCGGCGACGAGCGGCGCCAGCCCCGCGACGATCGCTGGGAGCGGCGGGCGAACCGAGGGAGCCTGTCCATCGACGTCGGCCGGTACGGCAACTGGATGGACGGCCGGCGGGAGTGGTACCTGCGGCTGGATGACCGCAGCGGGCGCGGGGGGCGGCTGCTCGGCTTTTCCATCCGCACCGACCGCGGCCAGTTCCAGGTCCGCAACGTACCGGCCTGGTTCGGCCCGAACCGGCCGATTGAGGCGCGCGTGCTGCCCCAACTCAGCAACGGCTACGGCGGGACGTACGACCCTTACCCGTCTCCGTCGCCAAGCCCCTATCCTGCGCCCTACCCGCCCGATTACGGCTACAGCGGGACGGTGATCCGGACGCTGCCGAGGCAGTCCTACAGCGGCGACCGGATGACCATCCAGTACCGTGTGCAAGTCCCCCGCGACCGGCCCTACAGCCGGGTCGAGGTTACCGAGATCTTCCCGCCGGAAGCGTACCGGCTGGTCACTGCCGTGCCGCAGCCGCGGTACGCCGATCTGGGCCGCAGGCAGGTGATCTGGGACCTCGGTTCGGTTCGCGACGGGCAGGCTCTGTGGCTCGAAGTGGTCGTGCCCGGCCTCCGCGGCTGGCAGGCCTTCCAGGGCCGGTTCAGCTTCGACGGCGGCCCGGCCCAACCCATCCGCGGTGACGAGCGGTTCTGGGTCGGCGACAACTACCCGGGCTCCTATCAGTCCGGCGGCGGCTACTACCAGGACCCCCTGGGCAATCTGCTGGGTCAGATCCTCGGCGGGACCGGGCCGATCCGGGGCACCGGCGAGTAGGTCACGGTCGGCATGCGACAGGGCCGCGGCCGGACCCCGGCCGCGGCCTTACAGAACCCACTCCATCTCCCACTGCTTGACCCAACACTCCACGCCGGGGTGCGCGTCGAGGAACGGTCGGACCGGGTCGTCGTCGGACAGATTCCCCCACGAGAACGACGGCAGCCAGCCGATCAACTTGAGCCCGCTCTCGCCCGACTCGCCGGGCGCCAGGCCGACATCGATCACGCCGTTGCCGCCGTGCAGCATGAACGCCACCACCGCGCCGCCGCGCGCCAGCTCCTTGGCGCTCATCTGCTCTTGACGCAGCCGGAGCTGGTCGGGGCTGCTGCCCCAGGTGCGCTGGACCTGCGGCCAGGTGGCGTACCGGTCGAGGCACTCGGCGGCGGTGGACTCGCGGATCTCCTCGCCGTCGGTCGTCGGCGCGTCGACCTTGCCCCGCAGCAAGGCCAGGTCGCGCAGTTGCTTGAACCCGGCCCGGAGGTAGGCCTGCACCGCGCTGTGGTTGTGCTGCACCACCTCCAGCCGCCAGACCCGCGCGCCGTGCTCGCGCAACGCCTGGGCGGTGCCGCGGAGCAGGGCCTGGCCGACGCCCAGTCCGCGGAACTCGGGCCGCACGCCGAACCCGCCGCACCAGGCCGCCTCGCCGCGCACCGCGCCCCAGCAGAAGCCGGCGTCCTCCCCGTCGACGACCGCGATCAGACAGGTGTCGAGGAGCAGATCGCTGCGCTTGATGCTCGACTCGAACGACGAGTCGGGCGGCTTCACGTGACCGGGCAGGATGTAGTACCGCCACATCGCCTGCCACTGAATCTCATTCATCCGCGCGGGAAGATCGCGATCGGTGCAGCGGACCAATTCCATGCCAGCCCTCCGGGTGGTACTCTACGACGATGGACGGCGGCGTCCTTCGGCCTCGGTGCGGCCGTGGCCGCGGGCGCGCCGCGAAGGGAGTTGCGAGCATGGCGACACTGGCCATCGACGGGGGCGAGAAGACGCGCACGACCCCCTGGCCGCCGCGGCGGCTGTTCGGCGCGGAAGAGAAGGCGGCGGCCGACGCGCTGTTCGATCAGTGCCTGGCGAGCGGCGGTGTATTCGGCTACAACGGCGCGCCGGAGGAGGAGTATCGCCGGCAGTTCGCCGAGCTCCACGGCGTCGGGCTGGCGCACACCGTCAACTCCGGCACCTCGGCGGTCATGGCGGCGGTCGCCGGGCTGGGACTGGAGCCGTTCTGCGAGGTGATCGTTCCACCCATCACCGATCCGGGTGGAGTCATGCCGGTGGCGCTGCTCAACCTCGTCCCGGTCGTGGCCGACGCCGCGCCGGGCACGTACAACCTCGGGTCCGAGCAGGTTCGCGCCGCCATCACCGAGCGCACCCGGGCCGTGCTGGTGGCCCACATCGCCGGCGAGCCGGTGGACATGGACGGCATCCTGGCCGTGGCCAGGGCGCACGGGCTGAAGGTGATCGAGGACTGCGCCCAGTCGCACGGGGCGACCTACCAGGGCAAGCTGTGCGGGACCATGGGCGACATCGCCGCGTTCAGCACGATGAGCGGCAAGCACCATGCGACCGGCGCCCAGGGCGGCGTGGTCCTCGCCCGTGACGAGGAGATCTTCTGGCGCGCCCGCCGGTTCGCCGATCGCGGCAAGCCGTTCAACACCGCCGAGCCGACCAACGTCACCGCCGGGCTGAACCTCAACCTGAACGATCTCTCGGCGGCCATCGGACTGGTCCAGCTCGGCAAGCTGCAGAAGATGGTGGCCCGCCGGCAGGCCGTCGGCGAGGCGGTCAAGGAAGGGCTCAAAGCCGTCCCGGGCGTGTCGTTGGGGTGGCAGGCGCCGGACAGCAAGTCGGCCTACTGGTTCCTCCGCATCCACGTCGATCCGGACGCGTTCAAGGTCGATATGGGCACCTTCGTCAAGGCCGTCGGGGCCGAGGGTGTACCGGCTGGCTGGCCGTACGCGCCGGTCACCTCGACCCAGAAGTGGTTCCGCGAGCAGTCGGTCTTCGGCCGGCCCGGCCTGCCCTGGTCGGCGGCCGAGTACACCGGCGACCGCAACCCGGTGTACGACCTGCCCGGCGCGCACCTGGCGCGGAATACGCACTTCAACAGCGGCATTCACGAAAGCTGTGGTGAAGCCGAGGCGGCCGACATCGTCATGGCCCTGGCCAAGGTGGCGGAGGCCTACGCCAAGTAGCGCCTACCAGGCTCTGACGGTCAATGCCCCGCGATCGCGCGGCAGCGACACGGTGGTTTCGGTGACCACCTGTCGCTGGCCGTCGATCTCGAGGTGCGTCGGTGTGCCGCCGTCGAGCAGGCGGAGCCGAAGGCGCACGGTCACCTCGGGCTGGATGTCCGAAACATCGACGTGCGCGATCACGCCCGGCCCGTCGGCGGCGATCTTGTAGCTGACCTTGCCCCACCGGGTGGGCACGTCCTCGACGCCGTAGCCGTCCGGCAGCCAGCGCCGGAACCCCGCGCGATTCAGCCACAACGAGTCCGCGGCTTCGTGGACCAGCAGGTTGCGCAGCAGCCGCGGCGCGACCAGTTGCGCCGGGACGCAGTACCCGGCCTGCGGGTACCGGTGGCCGGTCTCGTCGGGGCGGATGCTGACCTGTTCGTAAGCGGTCATGTGCCCCAGCGCGTGGCAGATGGCCAGGTGGCCGACCAGCAGCCGCTGCGCGGCGGCGACGCGGTCGTGGTCGAGGTGGGCCAGGCCCATGTCCATCGCCGGCCAGTCGTCCACCCCGTCCTGGAACCGGGTGGTCCCGCACAGCTCGCCGCCGTAGCGCTCACGCAACTCGAACAGCCGCTCCGCCTGGCCGCGGCCAAGCACCCGCGACGAGAGCATCTCGGGGTACATCCGGTAGTTGTCGTAGCTGCTGAAGCGGTCGGCGGTGAGGTGCGTGGGCGGGGTGTGGAACCCGGCCGCCGCCGGGAGGTAGGGGAACCCGTCGGCCATGGTCACCCGCTCGGCCGCCAGCAGCCGGTGGACATCCTCCATCCAGGACTTGGCCGCGGCCTCGTAGGGAGTCTCGTCACCCAGGAGCTGGCCCAACATGGCCAGGCCCCGGATGCACCACAGGTTGTTGCTGTAGTAGACGGTCTGGTGGGCCGCGGAGTCCTCGTGAAAGTCGGCCTCGGGCAGGCCGGGGAGCAGGCCCATCGCGTCGCCTCGGAGGCGGAGCAGGCGGTGGGCCAGCAGGACCAGCGGCGGGCGGACCGCCTCGTACCAGTCGCGGTCGCGCGAGGCTCGGGCCAGGCGCACCGCCAGGTCCAGCAGCTTGCCGTGCTCCGACAGCGCCGGGCCGTAGTAGTCGAGCTCGCCGTCGGCGGTGACGAAGGCCGCCAGCCAATGGCCGACCAGGTCCTTGGCCGTGTCCAGCAACCCGAGGTCGATCAGGGCGTGGCCGAGGCTGACGATGGTCGGCGGGAAGGCGTCGTGGCGCTCATGCTCATACCCGCCCCAGCCGTACTTGGGATGGTGGCCGACGAACCCGTTGAGGGCGCGCAGGAGGGACACCCGGGCGGCCAGCCGGAAGACCACCGGGACCCACAGCACCGCCGACTCGTCCATCTCGTCGGCCTGTTGCTCCAAGACCTCCTGCAGCGCGGCGCGGAACTCCCATTCGTCGACCGGCCGCGAGACGGCCGCGGCGTGGACCCAGGCCTGGGTGGTCTGGTTGACGTCCTGCCACCACAGCTCGGTGCGGCCGTCGGCCTCTCTGGCGAAGATCGTGCGCCGCACCGGCCGCGCCTTGCGGTCGGCGCCGACCATCTCGAGACAGGCCGGGAACTGGTCGCCGAGGCAGGCCATCTCGCCCGGCTCGATGCGCAGTGGCGCGGTGATGATCCCAGGCACGGTCCCATCGGGCAGCACCACCGGCTTGACCGACACCGGTCGGCCGCCGACGAAGGTTCGGCCGACCAGCGGCGGAAGCAGATTCCAGGCGTGCTCGAGCGACGGCTCGCCGTCGTCGGCCAGGCAGGCGGCGGCGAACGGATCGTCTCGAGCGGCGAGCACGGCCTCGGCGTCGAACTCAAGCATGGCGCAGTTCCGGGTCCCGCCGGTTACGCCGCCAGTGGTGGGAACCCTTTCCGAGGTGCCCCCTCAGGAGTCGGAGTCGGGCCCGTCCGGCTCGTCGCCGAAGGTGATGTCCAGGCCGTTCTGCAGCCGCGCGTCGATGTCCGTGGCCAGCCGGCGGTGCTCCTCTTCGGACAGAATCCCGCGTTGGAGCGCGTCGTCGAGGGCGGCGCGCTGGGCGTGGAGGACCCGCCAAGCGGCGCGTTCCTCCTGCGTCCGGCGGAGGTCGGGATGGGCCGTGAGCAGCTTCGTCAGCTCCGCCCTGGCGCGCTCCTGCTGCGCCGCGATCCGGTCGCCCAATTCTTGACGGGTCAACTCGTTCAGCTCGTGCTGCCGGTGCATCTCTTCCAGTTCGCGGCGCCCCGCCTCCAGGGCTATGACTTGACCCAGCACGTGCTCGTAAACCCGCTCGACCTCACCCCCGCGCGCCAGGCCCAGACGTCTCAGCAACGGGCCGATGGTCAAGCCCTGGGCGGCCAGGCTGACCAGCACCACGCCGTAGACCAGGACCACCACTTCCCGGACCTGACCCGGATCGAGTCCGTGCCCACCGCCCAGCAAGCCCAGCGCCATGGCGATGGGAATGCTCCCGCGCACGCCGCCCCACCAGGCCACCGCCAGCCAGCTCCGCGGCACCGCCGGCTCGCGCAGCCGGGCCAGCGCGGCGCACACCGCCACCGCCACCGCGCGGCCGACCAGCCCGATGGCGAACACCGCCACGATCCCGCCGACGTGACCGGCCATCAACGGCGCGTCGAGCTTGATCCCGACCACCAGGAAGAGCACGCTGTTGGCCAGGAACGCCAGCACCTCCCAGAACGAGGTCAGCGTCAGCCTCGTGGTCGGCGACATGCCCAGCGTCTTGCCGTAGTTGCCGATCACCAGCCCCGCCACCACCACCGACAGCACGCCGGAGGCGTGCACCCGGTCGGCCACCACGTACGAGCCGTAAGCCACCACCAGCGACAGGATGACCTCGATCAGCCGGTCGTCGATGCGCTCCAGCAGCCGGTAGGCGAGGTAGCCGAGGAGCAAGCCGATGAGCGCCCCGCCGCCCACCTCGAAGAGGAACATCGCCAAGCCGCCGACCACGCCGGTGGACCGCCCGCCGAGCAGCGACAAGAGGATGAGGTAGATCACCACGCCGACGCCGTCGTTGAGGACGCTCTCGCCCTCGACCAGCACGGCCAGTTCCTTCTTGACCCCCAGCTCCTTGAACAAGGCCAGGACGCTGACCGGGTCGGTCGGCGCGACGATGGTGCCGATCAGCAGCCCGACTAGCAGCGCGCGCTGCTGGTCGAGCCCCAGCGGCCCGCGGAGCATGGCGGCGACCGGAATACCCACCGCCGCCACGGTGATCAGCGTGCCCAGCACGGCCAAGGCGACCACGAACAGCCCACGCCGGCGGAACGTTTCCAGATCGATGTTGACACACCCCTCGAACAGCAGAGGCGGCAGCAAGACCAGGAAGATCAGATCGGGCACCAGCGCATCGGCGGGGATGTGGAGCAGTTGCTCTGCGCGGCTGGACAACCCGATCACCAACCCGGTGAAGACCAGCGCGATGGTGTACGGCACCCGCACCGCGCGCACCGCCAGCGCCACGGCCAAGGCCAGCACCACCAGCAGCAGCGGCCCGTTGATGTCGAGGCCGGCTTCGCCGGCACCAACCAGCATCGGCGCGAAGGTCACACCCATCTCCACGTCCGCCATTGGCCGCTGACCGCGGCCACTCCTGCCCGCCGAGCCGCGTCGACGCTTCCGCGAACAACACGACCAATAGGTCCTATAAGGCCCAGATGTCCTATTGCGTTGGTCGTCCCCCGCGCCACGGAAGGTGGCCGTGATCCCCCGGCGAACCCGCCGTCACCGATGGTCACCCGCGCCTTGGCCGTGCTGCTGCTGTCCCTCGCCGGCTCCCCCGCGGCGCCGTGGCGGACGGGCGACGGGCTGGCCGTGCAGTTGTCGGACTCGACCGGCCGCGTCGAGGCGGTTGACGTGGACGGAGCGGCCTTGCCACTGGCCGGCGGCGGCGGGCTGTCGTTCCGCGAATACACCCGTGATCCGGCCGCGCCGGCGCGGGTGGTGCTGCGGCTCGGCGCCGAGGGTGCGGAGCAGACCTGGTCCCAGGCTTCGTTCGCCGACTGGTCGGCCGCCGGCGACTATGTCCGCCGCCGCACCGGCGGGGCGGCCGAGGGCGAGGCCTACCTGGAGCTGGGCGACGGCCACAACGCGGGCGTCGGCATGGCCGCCGCCGGGAGCATGCCGCTGTCGCCGGGCGGGGACTGCGCCATCTCCTGGATGGGTCGCGCGCACCGGCCCGGACTGACCTACATCCTCTGCCTGCGGCTGTTCGACCGCCACGGCAAGGACATCACCGCCGGCACCCAGGCACCGGCCGGCTGGGCCTACAGCCCGCACTCGAACGCGCACTACCGGTTGGAGGTGAGCCAGGCCGCCGCGGACACCTGGGAGCGGTTCGCCTGCACCTATCTGATCCATGAGCACGTGGCCTCCGGGCGGGTGTCGTTGCGGGTGTACCGCGACGGTGGACTGCGGGCCGACATCGACGACCTCCAGGTGGCCGTCAAGGCCGGGCACTGGACCGACGAAGTCAACGTCGACGGGCCGGTCGAGCGCACGCCGGGTGATGTGCACCAGCGCGCCGAGGTGGCCGCGGCAAGGCTGGTGTTCGAGACGCGCTATCTGGCCGAGGACGGGCAGTTGCGGGCCGAGGTGGAGGTGACCGACAGGCGCCCCTCGTCGCGGGGCCGCTGCCTCCAGGTGCGCTACCGCCTGCCGCTGGCGCTGGCCGGCTGGACCTGGTCGGCCGACCCTTGTCGGGACGAGGTGATCGACGACGCCGGCGCCCGCGACAACTCGTTCGACCTGGCCGGGCATCGGGTCAGCCGCTACCCGCTGGTCTCGGTCAGCCGCGCCGCGGTCGGGCTGGCAATGGCCGTGCCGCTGGACCAGCCAGCGCTGCAGAACTTCCGCGCCGAGGCGGACGGGTTGTCGACCGTGGTCGATCTCGCCCTCTCGCCGCTGGCTCCCAGGGCGCCCGGGCGGTTCAGCTTCAGCCTCTATCGGCACGACCCCGCCTGGCGGTTCCGCGCGGCGCTGGCGCGTTACTACGCGCTGTTTCCCGCGCTGTTCGCGCCGGTCACGCCACGGGGCGGGGCGTGGACGTTGCGGATGCCCAAGCCCGAGCTGACCGCGCCGGAGGACTTCGGCCTGGCCTTCTACGAGTGCGCGACGCTCGCGCCGGAGGTCCGGGAGTACTGCCGCGCGCACGGGGTGCTGACCTTCCCCTACGCCGAGCCGTGGGGCCGGCGGCAGAATCTCGGCGAGGCCAAGTCGAGTGCGGATCTGCCGCCGTACGAGCAACGGCTGGCGGAGCTGAAGGGACTGGCCGAGCGCGACAGCGAGGGCAAGACCTGGGCCGGCGCGCCGCGCCAGGAGACCGCCAGGGCCGTGCTCAACTCCGCCATCCACGGCGCGGACGGCGTGGCGGCCTACCTGGTCGACTACTACGTCGCTTGGTCCCAGTGGTGGCAACTGAATACCGACCCGGACCTGCCCGAGCCGAGCATCGCCTCGCTCTGCCGGAAGTACGAGATCGAGCCGGCGGTGGCGTGGGCGGACGGGATCTATCTCGACAGCATCAGCCCCTGGTTCTTCCGGTTCGAGGACCACCGGCCCGAGCATCTGGCCGCCGCCGACCTGCCCCTGGCCTTCTCCCTGCGGAGCGGCGCGCCGGTGGTGCTCAGCGGCTTCGCCCAGCTCGAGTTCGTCACCCGCCTGCGCGACGACCTCCACCGGCGCGGCAAGCTGCTGATGATGAACCTGTTCCCGCCGGGAACGCGGCTGTTCGGCCACCTCGGCGATGTCGTCGGCTCCGAGGTGCTGGGCCTCCAGGAGGATGAGGAAGCCATCCAGCAGCGCGTCTACGCCTACCATCGGCCGGTCTCGAACCTGATGCAGTGGCGCTCGGCGGTGCGGGTGAGAGTGCCGGCGATGACGTCCGAGGAGGTCGAGGCGCACCTGGCCAACCAGCTCCTGTACGGCTTCTGGCCTGGCATGAGCACCGCCGGCGGCGGGTCCGAGCCGGGCTACGCCCACATGCACAGGTACTTCGAGGACCCCGACCTGCTGTCCCGCGACCGGCCGCTGTTCCGCCGCTACCTGCCGCTCTTCGACGCCGTCAACCAGGCCGGCTGGGAGCCGGTGACCCACGTCCGCTCCGACCCGCCGGAGGTGCGCGTGGAGCGCTTCGGGCAGGGGCCGAAGGTCCTGCTTACCGTCGCCAACATCACCGCCGAGACGAACACGGCGACCCTCACGCTGGACGGCGGCTGGTGGCGTGAAGCCACGTCCTTGACCGGGCCGATCACCTTCCACGCGGAGCCGACCGGCGAGACTCATCGAGCGGAACCTGTCGGCGCGGACCTGTCCTGCCGACTGAACCTGCCGGCCCACCGAACGCTGGTCCTGCGCGTCGCCGGCGGCTGAGCGGCGGCCGATCTGTCGCGGGGAGGGAGTCCCATGGTGTGAGGCCGGCGTCCGCGCTGCCACACCGCCAGCCGCCCTGTCCGGTCGCGGGACCGCTTGACCGCAACCGGCTTCAGCGGGCATGATAGCAAGCTCGGGAGGACGCGTCGGGCGTGGGGCGAAGGCGGCGGGGAGAAGGAGTGCGATGACCACGGCGGTGCTCATCGAGGTCGAGGCCTTGGAGGACGAGCTCGCCGGGCGGGCGGCGGCGCCGGGGTTGCTGCCGCTGTGCGGACGGCCGACCGTCACCTATCCGGCACGCGCGCTCCGTGCCTGCGGCAACGTCGACCGCCTGGTGCTGGCCGGGCCGCGCGTCTACGACAAGCACTCCGCCGCGCTCGACGAGGTCGACCAGACGGTGCTGGCCGACGGGCCGTTAGGTGATCTGGTCGACGACGTGCTGGAGCGCTGCGGCGACGGTGAGCTGCTGTTTTGGCCGGCCAACGCGCCGTTGCTGACGGTGGACATGGTCGAGCGGTTCCTGGCCGGCGCGCCGCTGGAGGCCGCCGCGACCTGGTCGGTAGTGCGCGAGGAGCGAGTCGTGAGCGCCTTTCCGGGACACGATCGCGGCGCGGCGCACAACTTCGCCGGAGACCGGCTGATGTTTGGCGGGCTGGGCTGTGTGCGGGCGGACGTGCTGGCCCCCAAACGCGCCACGCTGCGCCGGCTGCTCGGCCGCTCGGTGTCCAAGAGCGAGTTGGTCAAGATGCTGGGCGTCGGGTTTGCTATCAAGGTGCAGAACGGGCGGGCGAGCCTCGAGGAGTTGGTCGAGCGGGTCGCGGAGTCCGTCGGCGCGCCGTGCGTGGCCGAGATCCTGCCGGATCCCGAGCTGGCCTTCCGGGTCCGTTCCCGCCACGAGCACCATGTGGCCCGCGATCGAATGGAGGCCGGCTGATGCCGCGCCGCGTGGTCACCGGCACGCTCTACCTGTTCACCTGGGTCCTGCTGGCCGTGGTCGGCGGCTGGCCGTTGACCATCGTCATCGCCGCCATGGGCGTGATCGGCATCCTCGAGCTGAAGTGGGTCGCCAGCCGCCGCCGAGTCAGGCTGGCGCCCGAGGCGGCGTACCCCATCGCCGTGGCGTTCATCGTCGCCGCGCACCACTTCGCCAACGACCTGGAGCAGTTCGGTCTGGCGACCATGGCGCTGCTCGTGCTGCTGGTGCTGGTCACCTTCGGGCTGCACCTGCAATTGGGCCTGCGCGCGCCCACCGCCTGCGTCAGCCTGACCATCTTCGCCAGCATCTACTGCGGCCTGATGCTCTCCGCGCTGGTCTTGGTGCGGGGATACCAGCCCGATCTCCGCGAGCCGACCGCTTTCGGCCTCTGGCCGATGGGGCAGCGCCTGCTGTTCTTCCTCCTATTCGTGACGATGATCTCCGATGTCGCGGCCTATGTGGTCGGCAAGTCCATCGGCAAGCGGCCGCTGAGCGAGACGGTCAGCCCCAACAAGACCGTCGAGGGCTGCCTGGGCGGGCTGGTCGGCGCGGTGCTGGCGGCGCTGATCGCCGGGCACTTGTTCAACGTCGGGGTCAGTCCCAGTTCGACCCTCCTGCCCGAGGCGGCGCGACGGGCGTCTTTGGGGCATCAGGTGATCCTCGGACTGCTGCTCGGCGGGTTCGGCCAAATCGGCGACTTCGGCGCCAGCATCTTCAAACGCGAGGCCGAGGTCAAGGACTACGGCTGGCTGTTCCCGGGCCACGGCGGCGTGCTGGATCGGCTCGACACCTTGATGGTCAACGCGCCGATACTCTATCTGTACGTGCACCTGGCCCTGTGATGGATGTCCGTGGCGTGGCCGTGTCCGTCCGTGTTCGTCCGTGTCCGGCAAAGGGACGGAAGGGACTCAAGGGACGTACCGCGCTGTTGGCGTTGCTGCTGGCCGGGTGCGCCGGCGAGCCTCAGCCGGGCGGCACGCACCGGTTCTTTCCGTTGCGGCCCGGCGCCGAGTGGGTCTATGCGGCGGCCGGCATCAACGGCACCGAGACCCGGCGGGTGGTCCGCACCGCGGGCAAAGGCGAGCGGGTACTGGCGCGGCTCGAGACCGAGGCGCCGTACGACGTCCGGCCGATGTGGGCGGCCAGCGGGCCCGACGGCATCCGCCTGCTCCCGGCGATCAGCCGGCGGGTGCCCGCCGACATCGTGATCGACGACGCGCCGCTGCTCCTGCCGCCCGACTCGGCGGTGACCGCCGGCGGGAGCTGGAGCTATCACGGAGTGGTCCCGTTCGCCCTGGCCGAGTCGCTGGGTGAGCCCGAGACCGACAGCCCGGCGCCGATGATGTCGGCGGAGTGCCGGGCCGGGCGGCTGGAAGAAATCACCGTGCCGGCCGGGCGGTTCCGGGCAATCAAGGTGACGGCGCGGTGCCGGTACGCTCTCCAGCCGCCGATCGAGGCCGACGAGGTGTACTGGTACGCGCCGGAAGTCGGTCTGGTCAAGCACACCGCCGCCGTTGCGGGGCGCCCGTCGGTGTCCTGGGAGTTGGTCCGCGTGGCCGGGCTGGGCAAGTGACCGCGGCGGTCTTCCTGGCCTGCGGGCTGGCCCTGGCGGCGGCCGAGCCGGGATGGTCGCCGGGGCCGGCGGTTGAACCCGGCGGGGTGGGCCTGCCCCAGTTCGAGGAGCGGGTCGCTCCGGACCATCCCTGTTGCGAGCGCCGCTTCCGCGTGGTCGGCGGCGATCTTGCGGGTCCGCGCGGCCGGCTGCGGATCCTGCTCGACGGGTCCCGCCCGGACTGGTCCCCGCCGGCGTGGTGGACGATGTCGCCTCCGGCGCTGTCGTGGCGCGCCGCCGGGCCGATCGAACTCGAGGCCCAGGCGACGGTGGCCGAGCCCGCCGGCCTCGGGCCGGTGGCGCTGCTGCGGCTGAAGCTCGCGGCCCGGACCGACACCCAGGCCGAACTGGCCGTCGGGTTCGTCACCGACGCCGGCTACCCGGCGCGGTTCCCGCCGGTCGCGCCCGGCGGTGAGTACGCCCTGTTGGACGCCGTGGCCGTCGGCCACGGGCAGGTCTTGTACCAGTTTCCGCGCGCGCCGGCGATGGTCCGCGAGGCGCGGCTCGGGGAGCCGTACGACGGTCCGTTCCGACGGTCCGCCGTGGGCCTCGGGCCGACGGACCCGCTGTGCCTGGTGCGCTACCTCCTGCGCCTCCGGCCGCGTCGGGCCGAGGCCCTGGTCTTCCGGTTGCCGGCGGAACCGCTGTCTCCCGACCGGGCGGAGGCGCTGGCGCGGCTCGACTTCGATCAGACCATGCTCCGCGAGCGCGCTCGGTGGGTGGTCTACCACGACGCTCAGCCGGAGATCGAGCTGGGCGAGGCGCGGCTGGACCGGCTTCTGGCCGCGGCGGCGGTCCGGCTGCGGGCCTGGGACGGGTGGCGACCGCCGGACCCGGCCGGCGCCGAGGTGTTGCTCTCAGCCCACCTGACCGACGGGTTGGTGGTCCGCGAGACCGGCGGCGGGCGGCTGCTGCACGTGGCCTTGTCGCTGCGCCGCGGCCGGGTGCTGCTGCGCCGGCGGCGCGGCCGGGAAGCGGTCGAGGCGCTGGTGGCCGTCGCCGAATTGGCCGACGAGTCGGATGCCCTGCCCGACGCCGTCGCGGCCGGCGCCATCCGCTATCCCTTCAACCGGTGGGGCCGGCCGGCCGAGCGCGACAACCTGTCCGAGTTGCTGGCCCTGGCCGGTGAGCTGTTGGCGCTGCCGGAGGACGACGGCCTGACGCTGCTGGCCGGCGTGACACCGGACTGGCTGGTTCCCGGCCGGCGGCTGTTGGCCCGCCGGTTGCCGACGCCTTACGGCCCGGTCGACCTGACCGTCCAGGCCGGTGACGACGCGCTGCGGGTCGACCTGCCGACCGCATTCACCACGCCGGCGCGGCTGGAGGTGGCCGTTCCGGCGGGATTCGACGGCGCTCGGGCGACGGCCGATGGCCGGCCTTGTCCGGTCGCTGGCGGCCGAGCCGTGGTCCCGGCCGGCGCGGCCGTGCTGGTCTTGCCGAGAGGAGAGGGCGGGTAGGCGGGCGAATGCGGGCGTAACCATGAGGGCGGTGCCATGACCTCCGGCGCGAGGCCGGCTGACGGTTGGGGCGAGTTGGCCGGGCGCAATCCGTTCCTCTTGCGCGAGTGGCGCCGCGCGCATCGTCGTGCCATGGGGCCAATGGTGCCGCCGATGGTCCTGTGCGGCGCGGCGGTGCTCTCCTACGTGCTGGTCATCGGCGTCTGCGCCGGCCTGGAGTGGGCCCACCGCGCCAACGCGTTGGGGTTCCCGGTGTCGTCGTCGCTGAGCGGCAATGGGGCTCGGTTGGTGGGCACCTGGATCGTTGGACTGGCCGCCTGGTCCGCGCTGCTGGTCGCCTACTGGCTGGCGGTCGAGCAGACCTACGAGGAGGAGAAGCAGTCCACTTTGGACATGCTCCTGGTCACGCCCCTGAGCCGCGGGGCGGTGGTCCGGTTGCTGCTCGCCTGGCCGGTGCTCAACGTGGCCGCGGTCCTGGGTCCCCTGCTGCCCCTCCTGGCGGTGGTCGCGCCGTTCCTGGGCCTGTCGTTCTGGGGCGCCGTGCGGATGCTGGTGGTGATGTGCGGCGCGGCCCTGTTGGTGGCGCTGCGGGCTCCCTCCGGCGCTGGCGCGCAGGCCGCCGTGACCAGCCGCCGGACCGTGCTCCAGGTGGTCGGCTACGCCACCGCGCTGGTCGCTCTGGTGCCGTTCTTGTCGTACCTGAGCACCGAGCACCTGGGGCTGACCGGGTTCAGCCTGCTCCGCTGGCCCATCGCCGCGGCCGAGGCGCTGGCCGCCAGGCCGGCTTTCTGGAGCGGCACCACCGCCCTGGGCGGCTGGGTGCTGGCGGTGTTCGTGCTGCTCGTCGTGGCCCGCTGGCTGAGCGCCTGGTCCCGGCTGAACGAGGGCAGCGAGGAGTCGTCGCTGCCGGCCATGGTCGCCGCCTGGCCGGCGGGGTTGGTCATGGTCTGGCTGATCGCCGGCCTGTGGTGGGGGCACTCGACCGCGACCGGGCGCGAGGAGCGGCTGTGGTTCGGCCTGCACGCGGCGATGTTGCTGGTCTTCGCCGGCGGGCTAGGGTCGGAGCCCACCCGGCGCCCGCTGGCCTGGCTCCCCCGTCAGGGGCTCGGCGGAGTGCTGCTCGGGCTGCTGGATACCGCCCTCACCGCGGCCGCCGCCAGCGGGCTGTGGTGGCTGGGCCTGCGCGTGGCGGCGGTGCCGGCGGTCGCGCCCGACTGGACCACGCCGCTGGAAGTGCTGGGCGCCGGGCTGCTGCTCAACGGTCTGGCCGTCGTCGGGGCGCGCCCGGCCGAGCGCCGGCGACGTGGTCCCGCGCCGGCGCTCCGGCTGGCGCAGGTGGTCGGCGCGGTGGTGGTCGGCGGCTGGGTGGTCTACGGCTTGAGCCGGCTCGGCCCGCACGCGGGTGCCGCCGGGGGCTGGACCGGCGCCTTCTTCGGCTGGCCGACCGACGTCTGGTGGCTGGTCATGCTGGTCGGGCTGACGCTGTCGCTTAGTCCGCTGCTGTCATCCGGGACGGCGCGCGCCGGGGCTGCGTCGGACGCCTCCGGCCTGTTCTGGCGCTTCCTCGCCGCGCCGTGGCACGACAACCCGCTGGCGACCAAGGCGCAGCGGTCGCTGCGGCGGCAGCGGCTGGGCCGGCTGGGGGCGCTGGCCACGGCGGTGCTGGGCGTGCTGGGGTTTGCCCCCGCCGGAGCCATCGCCTGGCTGGGCGCCGGCACCGCTGCGGCCTCGACCAGCACGCTGGTGGTGGTCATCCTGGCGGCGGCGCTGGTATCCTTCGGACAGGCGGCCGGCCGGGTGCTGTTCGGCCTCGACTTGCCGGTCATGGCCGCCGCCATGGTGGCGCAGATGGTGCTGGTCAGCGGCATCATGGCGGTGGCCCTGCTCTGCGTCGCCGCCGCCGCGCTGGGCACGACCATCACCGACGAGCGGTACTCGGGCAACCTGGGGTTCCTGTTCCTGAGCAGCTTGACCGACCGCGACATCGCCGAGGGTTTGCTGATCGGCCACGGCTACGCGGCCCTGGAACTGCTCTTCTTCCTGTCCCTGTCGCTGCTGGGTTGGGGCCTGGTGGCCTGGCACTGGGCGCCGGTGGTCACGGCTGTGCTGTTGATCCTCTACCTGGCCGGGTTGACTCTTTCGGCCGCCGGGCTGGCATTGCTCGGCACGGCGCGGTACCATGGTCGGGCCAGTGGGACGCTGGTGTCGATCGTCGGCACGGCCTCGTTCCAGGGCACGGCGGTGTTTGGCCTGGTGATGGTTACCGCCATCGTCAAGTCCGAGGCGCCGCGGGTGTTGCCGCCCGGGTGGCCGTTGGCCTGCGCGGCGATGTGGTCGGGGATGACCGCCTTCTACGGGCTGCTCTTGTGGTCCTCGGGCGCCGGCGCGATCCGGCGGATGAGGCGGGCGGCGCGGATCGGGCGGGCGTTCGAGTTGACCGGCCAGAAGGAATAGCGGGCGGGGCGCCGAAGAGCTGCGCGACGGCCGCTCGGCGGCGCTCGGAGGAAGGCGTGAACGGCATGCGACGGGTCATCACTCTCACCTGGGCGACGTCGCTGGTGGCGCTGGTCGGCTGCGGCGCGGGCGACACCAACGCCTTCGACGAGTTCTACGGCGCCGGAACCCAGCCGGGCACGAGCCTGGTCCAGGCGCTTCCCGGCGAGGTCAAGGGCGTGGTCCTCAAGCGCACCGCCGACAACCGGATCCTGATTCTCGGCGCGGCCAGCGAGGCCGGCACCGACGCGGTGGCACCGGTGGTCGGGGCGACCATCGCCATCCCCGAGTTGGGCCTCGCGACGCCGACCGCGGCCGACGGCAGCTACCTGCTCCGGAACCTGCCACCGGGCGACTACACGCTGCGGATCACGCTCCCCGCCAGCGAAGGCGGCTTCACCGCCGACTTCAAGTTCCGTCTTGACCCGGGCGAGACCCTGGCCGGACTGCCGTCGGGGGCGAACCTCTGAGGTCGCCGTAACACCGACGCGCCTCGCTGCACCGGGAACCGGCGGTCAGCCCGTCTGTCTCAGGACGAACTCCCGCGGCGCGATGAGTTCGCCGTCGTGCGGGTACGGTTCGTCGAGGAAGTTGGCCAGCACTTCCGTCCCATCGCCAAAGCGGGAGCGGGCCACGCCGCTGGTCCAGGCCTGGCCCTCTTCGTCGCGGCGGACCGAGGGGGCGACCAGGAAGTCGTGCTCGACCAGCTCCGCGGTGTAAGCCTGCCGCAGCTCGCGTGAGAGGCGGAGCGAGATGGGCTCCAGGGAGAACGGAAGCAGGCCGTAGGACGCCACCAGCAGCAGGTACTCGCTGCCGTGGAAGCCGAACGCGCCCTCGGTGTTGTAGTTCAGCACCGAGTCGTGGTAGGTCAACTGGAACAGCGGCACCGGCACCGGCGGGCGGTCCATGGTCACCGGCAGGTGGCAGTAGAAAAAGGCGCCCAGGTCGACCACGTCGGCGTAGCAGTCGGTCGGCGTGTACTCCGTCGCCACCGAGCCCATCAGGCCGCGGGCGAACCGGTAGATCTCCTTCCGCGCCTCGACCTCGCCCTGCCGGGTCAGCGGGTGAGCCGGCGCGTGGCAGCCGGTGATGGACCCGCCGCCGAAGCAGTCCAGATAGATCCCGCCCCGGCCAACCATCCTGGCGATCCGCGGCAGGTCGCGCTCGGCGTACGCCATGGCCGCCGTGGGGCACAGGCTGAAGGCCCGACCGCCGCGCCAGATCCCACCCCGGATCGGGCCGCCGTCGCGGGTGCGCTTGAGCAACGCCTCGTCGAACTCCGGCGAGTTGCGGTAGATCTCGTAGTAGTTGTCGTGGATCGAGTAGCAGTAGTCCGGACCCAGCGACCGGGCGAGCTCGGCTGCCTGACTGAACTCCGCGATGGTGCCCCGGTCGCGGTGCGGGGGCAGGCGGGTGGGGTAGTGGCTGTCGTACCCGCCCATGTTCCAGCCGGTGTTGAACACCGCCAGCCGGTCGAACCCGCGGGCGTGCGCCGTCTCGAACAGCTCCCGCGCGGTCCAGTTGGCCGGCTGGCCCTCGTACTCGGCCCAGCGCGGGCTGCGGTTGTACAGGCTATAGTACGGCTCGACGCCCTCCGGCCGCCGCGACGAATAGACGTTGTGTTTCCAAACCACCGCGCCGACCAGCTTCCTCACGTCCGGCGAGGACTCGATCTTCTCGGCCAGCGAGACGAACCGCCCCTGCTCCATCACCCGGCGGCGGTAGAGCTTGGCCAGGGCCGTGGCGCTGGTGGTCTCGAGCAGGTGCAGCTCGACCTCGCGCCGGCCCTCGGCGAAGCCCTGCTCGAAGGCGAAGGCCGGCTCGATGGTCGTCTCGCCGGGCTTGGCCTGGTTCAGGTCCAGCCGCAGGTTGCAGTCGAAGGGGGTGTTGATGATGGCCGCCAGCCCGCCGGCCTCGGTCCCGGCGGCGACGCAGGGCATGACCATCGCCCCGCCCAGGCTGACCCGGTCGTGGCACGGGAACTGGAACATGACGCCGCTGCCCAGCGGCGCGATCACGGTGTACGGCAGCCGGCTGTCGAAGCGCATCAGCCCGGCCGGGAAGATGACCTGCCACTCCTCGTCGTCCAGCCCGGTGACGTCCTCGACGGCGAGCAGCAGGCTGTCGCCGCGGAGGGCGATGCTCAGCTCCACCCGGACGTCCGGCCCGCGCTCCGGCCGGGCATAGGGATGCTCCGGCCAGCGGGCCCAGTAGCGCAGGTTGTGCAGCGTCAGCCGGATTGCCCCGTCCCCGCCCTCGGCGTCGACCCCGAAGTGCCCATTCCCGAGCAGGATATGCCCGCCGTAGGTCAACCGGCACAGGCACGGCGACGACCAGGCCAATCCCGACCGCTCATCCCGCAGCGTCGCGGCCAACGTCGCCGGATCGATCTCCAGACATAACCGCTCCCCGCGCAATACCATGCCACTCTCCCCGGGCCGCCGCCCGGCCGCTCGGAGTGTGCCTCGGGCGGCCCGGCTGGTCAAGGGTCGGGCGACCAAGGGCGACCAACGCCGCTTGACGCCGCCCGGCAAACTGCGTACAATGCGCTGCGTCCGGGGTGTGGCTCAGTTTGGTAGAGCGCGCGGTTCGGGACCGCGAGGCCGGCGGTTCAAATCCGCCCACCCCGATCAGCCCTCGATCCCTCGATCGAGGGCTTTCTCTTGGTCAGGCCTGAACCGGCCGCAGGCCGAGGCGGCCGAGGCCGAGGCCCAGCAGGAGGGCGGGGAAGACCAGGTTGCCGCCCCAGGCGAAGGTCGCCAGCCACAAGCCCTGACGGGGCGGGTCGGCCAGGAGCGAGAGACCCGCCAGCGCCGCGACCAGGCCGAACGACGCGGCGAAGGCCACCGACAGGGAAGGCACCAGCCGCTCGCGCACCGCCGAGAGGATCACGTACCCCACCACGCCCAGGTAGAACTGCACCACCGCCGCCAGGCCCAGCGCCAGAGTCACCGGATCGCGCCGCCTGGTCTCCCCGCCGCCGAGCCGGTTGATGCCCAGCACGAACCCCACCACCAGCCCTGTCCCGACCGCGGCCAGGGCGACGTTGACCGGCAGCGGGAACCAGCCGGTCAGCGGCGGGCCGGGGGTGCGGCCGGCCCAGCCCAGCAGCAGGACCAGCCACCCGGCGCCCAGGACCGTGCTGTACGGCGCGTACTCGTGCCGGGCATTGAGCGCCTCGATGGCCCGGCGCCGCTGCTCCTCGGCGCGCTGCCGCCGCTCGGCCGCGGCGCGGGCTGACTGCCCCGCCTCGGCCGCGTCCCGCAGCTTGCGAGCGTAGTTCAGATTGCGCGGCGCGGAGCTGACCGCGCCGGAGTAGAAGACCAGCGCCTGATCCCATTCCTGTCGGCTTAGCGCGACATCGCCCAGCATCGCCTGCGCCGCGGCGTGGTGCGGGTCCAGCCCGAGAATCTTGCGGCACTGCGCGGCGGCCGCGGCCAGGTCGTTCTCCTCCAGCCGGTGCACGGCGTGCCGGAACCAGTCGTCGATCTGCTCCTGGACCTGGGCGCTGCGCGTGGTGACCGGCGGCGGCGCGGTCGCCTGCACGGCGTCGTAGGCGCGGCGGCGGACCGGGTCGGAAAGGGTGCGGTAGGCTTCGACGATGGCGATGAAGCGCTGGTGCGCGGCCTCCTGATCGGCCGCCACGTCCGGGTGATGATTGCGCACCAACTGCCGATAGCGGCGCTTGATCTCGTCGGGGCCGGCGCTCCGCGAGACTCCCAGGACCCCGTAGTAATCGGTACCGTTGCGCATCACCGTCGCCGCTACCTGTCAGACACCCAATGGACGCCGAAAAGTGTCCAGAAGGTGTGAGTTTTCACTCCATGAGTTGATTCAGCATCCCGACATAGCCCAACGCGCCCTTGAGGATCAGCGCGCCGGCGGCCAGGGCGATGACCAGGAACACCAGCCCGGTGCCCAGCACGGCCAGCACCGCGGCGGCGGCGGTGGCTTCGCCTTCCAGGTACTCGGCCGACTTGGCCAGCATCTCCTCGGTGGTGCCCGCCTCCTCGCCGGTGGCGACCATCTCGATCACTTGCGGCGGCAGCATCCCGGTCGCTCGCAGCGCCGTCGACAGCGGCGTGCCGGTCCGCACCGGCCCGGCGGCCGCGGCCAGCCGGTCGACCAGGTGCCGATTGCCCGCCGTCCCGGCCGCCAGCTCGACCGCCTCGCCAGGCGGGAGCCCGGCTCCGATCAGTTCCGAGAGGGCGTTGGCGAAGCGCGACACGGCCAGCTTGCGGAGCACCTTGCCGATCACCGGGAGAGTGATCATCAGCCGGTCGAGCGACCGGCGCAATGGCCGGCTGTTGGTCACCGCGACCCGGGCCGCGACCAGCGCCGCGATCACCGCCGCCGCCGGGAAGACCAGCCTGGTCAGCACCATGGCCGCGGTGATGGGCTCCCGCCGCATCAGGGCCGGGGCGATCACGGCCACGCAGAAGGTCGACAGCAGGAAGACCACGCCCAGGCAGCCGAGGTAGGCCAGCTTGGGCAGGAGCATCAGCCGCAGCCGGAGCTCGCGCTCGAAGTGCTCGGCCAGGCGGTCCATCCGCGCGTCCAGCCGCCCGTCGGCCTCGCCGGCGCGGATCAGCCCGTACTCCAGCGCGCCGAACAGCTCCGGCCGGCCACGCATCAGGGCGCTGAGCGGCGTGCCCGAAGCAACGGATTCGGCCGACTCGGCGGCGAACCGGGCCAGCGAACCGCGGCAGCCGACCGACCAGGTGCGGAGCATCCGCGAGGCCTCGAACCCGGCTCGCTGCGCCTGCGCGCCTTGCCGCCAGAAGGCGGACCGGTCGCGCAGCGAGATCCTGGTCACCAGGCCCCGCCAACCCGGCGCCTCGGCCGGGCGCTCCACCGCCGGCACGCTCACGGGCACCGCCTCCAAGGAGTTCAGGAAGAGGCCCTGCTCCTGCAAGGCGGCGACGGCCGCCTGGCGTGAGGCGGCGGTGGTTTCGCCCTCGACCGTTTCACCGGTCGAGGTCCGCGCCCGGTACCGGAACACAGTCATCGGCGCTCAGCTCCTCCACCGCGGCGGCCGCCAGCCGGCCGTCGGGCAGCCGCAGCTCCGGCCTCAACTCGGCCACCGGCCGCAACACGAACGGCCGCTCGGCCAGGCCCGGGTGCGGCAGGGTGAGACCGTCGCCGGCGGTCGTGACACCGTCCATCCAGAGCAAATCGACGTCCAAGGTCCGCGGACCCCAGCGGACCTCGCGCACCCGACCCCGCTGCCGCTCGATGGACAGCGCCAAAGCCAGCAGCGCGGTCGGGTCCAAGACGGTCTCCAGCGCCACCGCCGCGTTCAGGTAATCGCCCTGCGGCACCGGACCCATGGCCGGCGATTGGTACACCGCCGAGGCGCGCACGGCTCGGATGTCGGGCCGGTCCCGCAGCGCCGCCACCGCGGCGCGGAGGTGCGCCAGGCGATCGCCCAGGTTCGAGCCCAACCCCACCAGACACCGCCGCCATGTCGTCTCGTCCATCTGCGCTGTACCCTGGCCGGGCAACGGCCAATCAGCTCGGCTCGGGCAGCCGGCCGCGGACCACCGCGTCGCACATCCGCACCACCCGTGCCATCGGCGCCACATCGTGGACCCGAACCAGGTCGGCGCCGTGGGCGATGCACAGCGCGACCACCGCGGCCGTGCCCTCGATCCGGTCCTCCACCGGCGTCCCCAGCACGGTGCCGATGAAGCTCTTGCGCGACGGGCCGACCAGGATGGGACAGCCCAGCCGGCGGAGCTCTCCCAGCCGGCGGACCAGCCGCAGGTTGTGCTCCAATCGCTTGCCGAACCCCAGGCCCGGATCGATCAAGCACCGCGCCCGGTCGATTCCCGCCGCCTCGGCCAGCGCCAACCGCTCGGCCAGGCCGTCGGCCACCTCGTCGACCACGTCCTGGTAGACGGGATTGACCTGCATCGTCCGCGGCGTGCCTTGGGTGTGCTGGAGCACCACCGGCACCCCGGCGGCGGCCACCACGCCGGCCAGGTCCGGATCGTGGGTCAGGCCGCTCACGTCGTTGACCAGATCGGCTCCGGCCGACAGCGCGGCGGCGGCCACGGCGGCGTGGCGGGTGTCGATGGACACCGGCAGGTCCAGCTCCGACTTCAGCGCCTGAACCACCGGCACGACGCGCCGGAGCTCCTCTTCCTGGTCCACCGGCTCCGCCCCGGGTCGGGTCGATTCGCCGCCGACATCGAGCAAGTCCGCGCCTTCGGCGGCAAACCGTCTGGCCCGGTCGCAGGCCGCGCGGACGTCGTTGCCCAGCCCATCGCCCGAAAACGAATCGGGGGTCATGTTGAGCACGGCCATGAGGAACGTCCGCTCGCCGAAGACCAGGTCCCGATCACCCACTTTCATCGCGCCGCTCCACTCGCCGGGGTCAAGACGGCACTAGGGACGGATAGGTCCCATAGGCCCCAGGTGTCCTCAGCGCGCCGATGGCGATCCGGGTACCCCGGGCCGGGCCAGACCCGCCAGGGACGCGTCGCTCAGTGGTACCGCACGCTGGACCGCGAGCCGCCGGACAGGCCGGAGAGCATCGGCAGGAGGCTGAGCACCGCGTCGCGCGAGAGGGCGAACCCGTGGCGGAGAAGCGCGGTCGGCGGGTCGGCCTGCAGCTCGCGCAGGAAGGCGCGCGATTCGGAGGCCATGGTCAGCACCACCGGCACCTGCTGGGCATCGATCAGGCTCAGCTCGGCCTGCGCCAGCGACCGCTCCTCCCGGCTCTCGGCGTGATCGACCAGGTGCTGAAGCAGCCCGACGGCGCGGTCCAGCTCGCCGACCTCGCGCAGCAGCGCGGCCAGGCGGAGCTGGTACTCCGCCACCTCGGGCGCCAAGGTGACCAGCCGCTGCACGGCTTCGACCGCCTCGTCCGACCGGTCCAGGTGGTAGCGCGCCATGGCCAGGCACTCGAGCGCCGCCACGTCGTCGCCCTGGGTGGTCAGAAGCGCGTCGGCCGCCTCTTCGGCGGCGGCGTAGCGGCGGTCCCAGAGGAGCAGTTCGAGCCGCATCCGGTCGGTTTGCCAGCGGAGCGCCGGGAACCGCCGGCCGGCCTGTTCGGCCAACTCCAGCGCCCGGTCCACCGCGCCCAGCTCGCGCAGCACCTGAACCGCGTCGAGGTAACAGTCGGGCAACGCCGGCCCCCTCTCGATGGCCGCCAGGAGCGTCTCCAGCGCCTCTTGCCGCCGGCCCAGCCGCCGGTGGGCGCGGGCCAGCCGCAGCCAGGCGCCCTCGCGGGTGGGGTCCAGCCGGACCGCGGTCGAGGCCGCCACCGCCGCCAGCTCGGGCTGGTTCTGTTCGAGGTAGACCGCGCCGAGGAGGTCCTGGGAGGCGGCCAGGTCGGCGCCGTGCTCGATGGCCTGGAGGACCACGTCCTCGGCTTCCGCCAACCGTCCTTGCCGGAGCATGGCGTCGACCGTCTGAGCCAGCCGGGCCTCGTTCATCCGGCGTCCTTCTGATCCACCGCGGCGGCCAGCTCCTCGGCCGCCACGCCGACCTTGGGCGGCGCCTCGCCGAGGATGTCGCGCAGCTCGCCGGCGGTCAGCGTCTCCCGCTCCAGGAGCACGTCGACCAGCCGCTCCATGGCTTCTCGGCGGCTGTCCAGCATGACCCGCGCCTCGTCGTGGGCGGCGTCCACCAGGCGGCGGATCTCGACGTCGATCTGGTGCGCCAGCTCCTCGCTGTAGTCACGGTCCTCGACCACCTCGCGCCCGAGGAAGACAGGCCCATGGCGGTGGCCCAGGGTCCGCGGACCGAGCTGTTCGGACATGCCGTACTCGCACACCACCGCTCTGGCCAGCTCGGTTACCCGCTGGAGATCGCTCTGCGCGCCGGTAGTGATCTCCTCGGGGCCGAAGACCATCTCCTCGGCCACCCGGCCGCCCAGTAGCTGGGTCATCATCGCCCGCAGCTCGGCCAGCGTGTGGTTGTGCCGCTCCTCTTCGGGGAGCGACATGACATAGCCCAGGGCCAGGCCGCGTGGGAGGATGGAAATCTTGTGCACCGGCTGGCAGCGGGGGTGGAAGTGCCCGACCACGGCGTGGCCGGCCTCATGGAAGGCCACCGCCCGGCGCTCGGCTGGGAGCAGCACGCGGCTCTTCCGCTCGCGGCCGCTGATCACCCGCTCGATCGCCTCCTCGAAGTCCGACATGGCGATTCGCTGCCGGTCCAGCCGCGCCGCCAGGATCCCGGCTTCGTTGACCACGCTGTAGAGATCGGCGCCGGTCAGGCCGGGCGTCTGCCGGGCGAGCACGTCGACGTCGACGTCGGGCTCGACCGGCTTGGACTTGATGTACAGCCGCAGGATCTGCTCGCGGCCGCGGACGTCGGGATGGTCGACCACCACCCGGCGGTCGAACCGGCCGGGGCGGAGGAGGGCCGGGTCGAGGATGTCCGGCCGGTTGGTGGCGGCCATGACGATCACCCCGATGTTCGGCTCGAACCCGTCCATCTCGACCAGGAGCTGGTTGACGGTCTGCTCGCGCTCGTCGTGACCGCCGCCCAGCCCGGCGCCGCGGTGGCGGCCAACGGCATCCAGCTCGTCGATGAACACGATGCACGGCCGGTGGGCCTTGGCCTGGGCGAACAAGTCACGCACCCGCGACGCGCCGACGCCGACGAACATCTCGACGAAGTCCGAGCCGCTGATGTGGAAGAACGGCACGTCGGCCTCGCCGGCGACCGCCCGAGCCAACAACGTCTTGCCGCAGCCGGGCGGGCCCATCAACAGCACGCCCTTGGGGATCTCCGCCCCCAACCGCTTGTAGCGCTCGCTGTTGCGGAGGAAGTCGACCACTTCCAAGAGCTCTTCCTTGGCCTCGTCGACCCCCGCCACGTCGTCGAAGGTCTTGCGCGGCATGCCGTCGGTCAGCCGCCTGGCGCGGCTGCGGCTGAAGGCCATGGCCTGGTTGTTGCCAGCGCTCATCTGGCGCATGAACACGACGTAGAGGATGACCAGCAGAATGACCACCGGCACCGCGCCGAGGGTCGGTCGGAGCAGGTCGCGGGTCACCGACGGCGCCGGGTACTCGATGTCCAGCTTGCCCCCCTCGGGCCGGTGGGCCTTGAGGTCGGTGTTGAGCTGCTGCACGTCGTGCGGGCCGAACGAGCGCCGCCACTGGTTCGGGTCGCCGCCGTGCGGCAGATAGAGGACCAGGCCGCCCTCCTGGATCTTGATCTTGTCGACCTTGCCCTGTGCTACCTCAGCCAGGAACTGGGCATAGGTGCGGGTCAGGTCTTCGGTCAACTGGCGACGATCCTGAATCCACTTGCTCGCGACGAGGAGTAGGAGGAGCGCTACCAGCCAGACCGACCACTGTTTGTGATGAGTCACCCGGTCCTCCAAGTCGAGACCCACCGGGAGTATAGCACATGTGGCAAAAGCGATGTAATGCCGCGCGTCGCGAGCGGTCGAACGGGCTTCGAGTGGGGGTTCGGCGGACTGTGACAAGGCTTGCGGCAACGCCCCGGCGGGCCGTCCCGGAGACCCGCGTGACCGGCTCGCTTCAGCTCCGTCCACGGGCCGCCGAGGGCCGGCGAGCGAACCCCGATCCGACGCTTGAAGACCGCTCTGGGAGCGGGGTTCGGCGGCGCTTGCCAGGGCCTGGGGGCTGTGCTATACTCGTGTTCGAGCGAAGGGTCGGTCTGCCCGAGCGTGGGAAATTCCCGCGCTTTTTCTGTCAACGGGAGACTGGTTTGGCCGACTGGGCGCGGGTCGAGGCGGAGGTCGAGGCGCGGCTGGAGGCCGCGGGTTTCGAGCTGGTGCAGTTCGAGGCTCAGACCGGCCGCGGTGCGCGGTTGGTGATCCTGGCCGATCGGCGGGATCAGCCGGGGACCATCGGTCTCGACGACTGCGCCGAGCTGAGCCGTTTGGTGTCGGCTTATCTGGACATCGCCGAGCCCTTCGCCGGGCCGTACCGCCTGATGGTCTCATCGCCGGGCGTCGACCGGCCGTTGCGCAAGCTGGCACACTGCGAGCGAGCCGTGGGCAAGCTGGCGCGGGTGAAACACCGCGGCGGTGGCGGCGCGACGGTGACCGGCCGGCTGATGGCGGTGCAAGACGAATCGCTGGTGCTCGAGGTCGAGGGCGAGCGGCTCGTCGTTGCCTGGCCGGATGTGGTCAAGGCCAATGTGGTTTATGAATGGGATGACTGAGCCGGCCGCCGGCGGCCGCGAGCGAGGGAGAGCTGATGAACGGGCTGCTGGACGCGCTACATCAACTCGCGCGCGAAAAAGACATCCCCTACGAGCGGCTGGTCGACCAGTTCACCAAGGCGCTGGCGGCCGGCTACAAGAAGCACGTCGGCACCCTGCAGCAGGAGGCTACCGTCGAGCTTGACGACAGCGCCGCGATGGGCTTCCGGATCTATGCCGAGAAGGTGGCGGTCGAGCAGGTTGCCGACCCGCAATTGGAGATCAGCCTGGAAGAGGCGCGGGAGATCGATCCCGAGACCGAGCTGAACGACATCATGGAGGTCGACGTCACTCCCGACGACCTCGGCGAGTTGGGCCGGATCGCCGCGCAGACCGTCAAGCAGGTGATGACGCAGGGCATCCGCGAGATCGAGCGCGAGATCGTCTACAACGAGTTCATCGACCGGGTCGGCGAGGTCGTGCCGGGGATCGTCCAGCGCACCGAGCGCAACGGGGTGGTGATGATCAACATCGGCAAGACCGAGGCCATCCTGCCCCGCTCCGAGCAGATGCGCGGCGACGATTACCGGTTCGGCGACCGGCTCGAAGTCTACATCTTGCGCGTCGACGAGACCAGTCGCAGCCCGCAGGTGGTGGTCAGCCGGTCGCACCCGAACCTGCTCCGCCGGTTGTTCGAGCGCGAGGTGCCCGAGATCCACGACGGCGTGGTCGAGATCGTCTCCCTGGCGCGTGAGGCCGGGGTGCGGTCGAAGGTGGCGGTGGCCAGCCGCGATGCCAACGTCGATCCGGTCGGCGCCTGCGTCGGCCATCGCGGCAGCCGGGTGCAGGCGGTGACCAACGAGCTGGGCAGCGAGAAGATCGACATCATCCGGCATCACGAGGACTCGCGCGCGCACATTGCCGAGGCGCTCTCGCCGGCCAAGATCTCGAAGGTGCTGCTGTCGCCCGACGGCACCGCGGCGACGGTGGTGGTGCCGGACGACCAGCAGTCGCTGGCCATCGGCCGCGCCGGTCAGAACGTTCGGCTGGCAGCCCGGTTGACGGGCCTGAAGCTGGACATTCGCAGCGAGACTCAGATCGCGCTGGGTGACGATCCCAACGCGGCGGCTCCGCCGCCGGCGGCGCGGGCCGAGGAAGCCTGACGGTGGCGCCCAAGCACCAGCCACAGCGGTCGTGTGTGGCGTGCCGGCGGGCGAAGCCGAAGCGGGAGTTGTTGCGGGTCGTCCGCGGACCGGATGGCCGGGTGTCGGTCGATCCGCGGGGCAAGGCGCCGGGGCGCGGCGCGTACATCGGCCCGGCGCGGGAGTGTCTCGCGCTCGCCCTCGAGCGGCGAGCCATCGACCGGGCGCTCGGCACGCCGCTGAGCGACGATGACCGCGCGCTCTTGGAGCGCGAGTTGTACAAGCGACGGGCAACCTGCCCGTGGCGCGAGGAGGCCGATATGTCTTCCGACGGGTAAGCCGCCGGGGCACCTCCCCGGGCTGAGTAGAGGTGACAGCGATGGCGCAAGAAACAGTAGCGGACCTGGCCAAAGAATTCCGGATGAACGTCGACGAGGCGATCGAGATGTTGATCGGTCTCGGGGTGGACGTAGACGAGGCGGAGAGTCAGGTCGAGGAAGCCGACGCGGAGATCTTCCGCGAGTTGGTGAACGAGGAGCGGCGGCAGAACAAGGAGCTGCAGCGGAAGCAGAAGCGCACCCGAGCCGGCGACCTGATGCAGGGCGAGGTGCGGCTCGATGAGCGCACCGCCGAGGAAGTGGCCGAAGCCAGGCTGCAGGCCGACACCTCGGCCATCGAGATCCCCGCCGAGCTGACCCTCCGCCAGTTCGCTGAGTTCGTCAAGACCGATCCCGGTGCGCTCATGTTCGAGTTGCAAGCCGCCGGCCGGCCCGCCGCGATCAACATGAAGCTGTCCGACGAGGACGCCATCGCGCTGGCCGCCGAGATGTTCGAGGTCCGCCTCAAGAAGGCCATCGCCCGGGCCGAGCCGACGCCGGGACCCGAGCAGACCAAGCGCCACGCGCACGGGCAGAACACCCAGAAGGTGCCGCCGGTGGTGACCATCATGGGTCACGTCGACCACGGCAAGACGACCCTCCTGGACCGGATCCGGCACACCGAGGTCGCCGCCGGCGAGGCCGGCGGCATCACCCAGCACATCGGCGCCTACCAGATCGACCACCACGGCGAGACCATCACCTTCATCGACACTCCGGGGCACGAGGCCTTCACCGAGATGCGCGCCCGCGGCGCGCAGGTGACCGACATCGTCATTCTGGTCGTGGCCGCCGACGACGGGGTCATGCCGCAGACGGTGGAAGCCATCAACCACGCCCGCGCGGCGCAGGTGCCGCTGATCGTGGCCATCAACAAGATGGACGCCCCGGGCGCCGACCCAGAGCGGGTCAAGCAGCAGTTGCTCGAGTACAACCTCATCCCGGAGGACTACGGCGGCGAGATCATCTGCGTTCCCTGCTCGGCGGTTACCGGCGATGGGCTGTCGGACCTGCTGGACTCCATTCTGCTCCTGGCCGAGATAGAGGAGTTCACCGGCAATCCGCGGCTCAACCCGGTCGGGACGGTGATCGAGGCCAATCTGGACCGCGGCCGCGGCCCGGCGGCGACGTTGCTGATCCGTGACGGGACCCTCAAGAAGGGCGACTCCTTGGTGGTCGGCACGGCCTACGGCCGCATCCGGACGATGATCGATGCCAGCGGTCGGGAAGTCTCTTCGGCCGGCCCGTCGATGCCTGTCCTGGTGCTCGGCCTCAACGAAGTGCCCGACGTGGGCGCCCCCATCGAGGTCGCCAAGAGCGAGAAGCGCGCGCGCAAGCTGGCCGAGGAGAATCGGCTGGACGACCGCGAGGAGGTCGTGGCGGTGGAGGCCGCGGCCACCCTCGAAGACTTCTTCGCCCAGGTCCAGGCCGGCGAGGTGGACGAGCTCAACGTGGTCGTCAAGGCCGACGTTCAGGGCAGCGTCGAGGCCATCGTCCACAAGCTGCGCGGGTTCAAGAACGCCGACGTGGCGGTGGACATCAAACACGCCGCGGTCGGGCCAATCGGCAAGAGCGACGTCGACCTGGCCAAGACCACCAACAGCATCGTGATCGGGTTCAACACTTCGGTCGAGCCGGCGGTGCGTCACCTCGCCGACGACGAGGGCGTCGAGATCCGGCTCTACGCGGTCATCTACAGCCTGCTCGACGACATCCGCGCCGCGCTGGAAGGTATGTTGGAGCCCGAGCACATCGAGGAGGTCCTGGGCAGCGCCCAGGTGCTGGAGGTGTTCAAGATCACCGGCGTCGGCAACATCGCCGGCTGTCGCGTGGCCAACGGGTCGATGCGGCGCGGCGAGAACGTCCGGGTCTACCGCGGCGGCCAGATCATCTTCGACGGCAAGCTGACCACTCTGAAGCGGGTCAAGGAGACCGTCAACGAGGTCAGCGAAGGCCTCGAATGCGGCATCCATCTGGCCGGGTACCGCGATGTGCAGCAGGACGACCGGTTGGAGTGCTATACCGTCCGGGAGCTGACCCGCACCTTGGACATGTGACCGGAGAGGCGCTCCGGCGCGTAACGCCATGGCCATGCACGTCGGGATCGTCGAGTTCGAGTTCCGGCTGCACGGTTGCCGCTCGCTGAAGGAGAAGCGGCAGGTCCTGCGCAGCCTGATCGACGGCTTGCGACACCACTTCAACGCCTCGGTGGCCGAGGTCGATCACCAGGACGAGTGGCAGCGGGCGGCCGTGGCGGCGGCCGTGGTCAACGGCGACCGGCGCTTGGTGGAGCGCCTCCTCGAAGACCTCATCGACTTCGCCGAATCACGCACCGAGGCGGAGCTGGTCAACCTCGAAACCGAGATCCTGTGATCCGGAGCGCGGCATGATCGACCTGCTCGGCATCGCGGTGATCGTCTTCCTGATGCCGCGTCTCGTCCGTCGCCTCCTGGCCGGTCCCCTCGGCGGCCGCCTCAGCGCGCTGTCCTGCGCGTCGGTCCTGCGGCGGGTCGACCAGCGCCGGCGGCTGGTCGCCGGCGGCGACCGCTTGCTGGGCGAGTCGACCAGCTCCGTCGGCGAGGACCTCGCGCGGCACTTCGGGTGTGCGGCATCCGGCCTGGGCGAGCTGCTGGCGATCGGTCTGACCGATGCCGGCGCCGAGACTTGGCTGGTGGCGGCCGAGGCGGAGAACCTGACCCCCACCCAGCGGCTGCGGCTGCGCCACGAAGCAGAGCTGCGCGGCGGCGAGCCGGCGCACGACGAGCCGCCCGGCGACGAGCCGCTGTCGGTCTGCCAGCGCGCGGTGGTCGCGGCCGAGGGCGGCGCGCCGGCCGGGGACGCCTACCGTTGGCTGGAGCGCCACGCCGACCAACTCCCGCTGGTCTCGCGCGTGGTTCTGGAGCGGCGGCTGGCCGCGGCGACCGGCGACCGGGAGCTGGCCGCGGTGGCGCGGGAGCGGGCCTTGCGTCAGCCGGCAACCGACCCCGCGCCGGAGGCGGTCGCGGCGGCCTGGTCGGCGCTCGTGGAGCCGCTCGCGGCCACCTGGCGGCCGGCCGAGACACCCAACGTGCGGGCCTGGAAGGCGGCTCCGGCCGCCCGACGGACGACTCCCGGCGGCGGTCGCGTGCGGCTCGATTGGGGTCCGCCGCCGCCGCCCGGGACGTTCGAGCTTCGGCTGCGCCAGTTGTCCGATCTGCTCGGGCCGCTGGGTGCCGGGCAGCGGGACCTGGCCATTGGCCGGATGGTCGTCTCCGGCCTCGCGCCGACGTTCCTCATGGCCCAGGTCTACTACGCTCGGCCCGAGCCGGGCGATCCAGAGGCGGCGGAGCACTGGCGGCGGCTGCTCGAGGAGATCGACCGGCTCGAGGAGCCGGACCACCGCGCCGCGGCGCTGGCGGCCTACGGCCACCTCCTCAGAGCGGCGCTGCACAAGGTCATCGACGCGCCCATCGACACGCTCGGGCCGGACCAGCACGCCTACCACCGGCGCGTGGCGATGGGCATCGGCGAGCCGGTGCGGCGGGCGGTGGCGATGCTCGACGCTGCCGCGGTTCAGGCGGCGCTGCCGGATGGCGGGCCGCGGGCCTATGACGAGGTGGTGACCGACCTGACCGGCGAGGTGTCGCCAGAGTTCTGGGCCGCGTTTCTCGAACACGGCGGGCCGCTGCTGTGCCTGGTGACCGACGACCATCCCCTCAAACCGGCGCTGCTGGCGGCCTACCTTGAGCGTCGCTGGCTCCGCCGGCCGGCGCAGCCGTGGTCCGGGGAGGAGGGTCTGCCGGGCGGACTGCGGCTGGAGGCGGTCTTGCGCGAGCTGACCGCCGCCCCGCTCCCGCCGGCCGGGTGGCTCTTTCGCGGCGTCCCGGACACCGACCAGGCGTTGCTCGATCAGGCCCTCGGCCTGCTCCTGGCGCACCTCGCCCGGCGCGGCGCGGCCCTGCTCGAGGAGCGCTACCGCCGCACCACTACCGCGCGGTTGCGGTCCTGGGCGGCGCATTGACCCGCCCCACACCGGGTGGACGCTGGGGACGGCGGGGACAGTCCGGACCGCGCCACCGCCCGCCTTCCCGTTCACCTGGTCCACTCCGTCCACCGTCCAGACGGTTGTGCTAGACTCGGATCATCCGGACACCGCCCGATGACCGTGAATCTGACTCCGGAACAGCGCCGGCACGTGGACCAGCTCTACGACTACCTGCGCTCGAAGGCCGCCGCTCCGGAAGCCGTTCTGCGCTGGTTCCGCGACATCCCCCGCCATCACTTCGTCGATCAGCTCTACCTCTACGAGAGCGGCGCCGGGTTCGGCCGACAGCCGGTCACCGTCACCCGCGAGGTCCAGGATCCGGAAGTGCTTCAGGCCATCTACACCGACGTCGCCCTGTCCATCCAGGTCCGCGGCGGGACCTGCACCAGCAGTACCTCGCAGCCGTCGCTGATGGCCCAGATGATGGTCGACGTCGGCCTGCGGGACGGGCTGCGGGTGCTGGAGATCGGTACCGCCAGCGGCTGGAACGCCGCCCTGATGGCCGCGGTGGTGGGCGAATCGGGGCACATCGTCAGCCTCGAGGTGGACCGCGAGCTGGCCGAGCAGGCGCGCTGGCACCTGGCCGAGAGCGGGTTCGCCGCACGGGTCACGGTGCTCGACCGCGACGGGTTCGAGGGCGCCGGCGAGTTGGGGCCGTACGACGCCGTGGTGGTCACCGTGGCCTGCCCCGACCTGCCGCCGGCGTGGTACGGCGAGCTCGCTCCGTGCGGCCGGCTGGTGGTCCCGTTGGTCCTGCCCGATGGCGCCGCGCCGCTGCTGCTGGTCGAACGCGACCAGGACGGCTGGACCGGCCGTTTCCTACGCTGGACCTGGTTCGTCCAGGCGCGTGGCGAGCGCTGGGAGCACTGGCCGCCGCCCCTGACGGCGGACGACGACCCGCGACTGGCCGAGCTCTTGGCCCACGAGCCGCGCCGGCGACCGGTCCCCTGGCCGCGCTATGTCGACGACCGCGCGACGGTCTACCACCTTGGCTTGTTCCTCCTCTTGAGCGAGCAGCCGGGTCTGGTGACCATCGCCGAGACCGCGGCGCGCCGGGCACCGCGCTACGCCTTGGTGGACGACACCTGGACCGGGCTGTGCGTGCTGGCCGACCAGGAGTTGCTGGCTTACGGCGATCAGGGGCCGGCCGATCAGGCCGCCGCGGCCATCGAGCAGTGGCACCGGCTCGGCTCGCCGCTGCTGACGGACTACCGGTTCACCCTCGGCGGCGGTGGTGAGTTGCGGCTGCGGCTGCCCTCGACCACGCTCGGCTGCAGGACCGGCGGGTAGTGGTCAGGACGCGCGGCGGGCGGGGGCGGGAAGCGGCAGGAGCCGGTCGCCGTCGACCAGGCTGAGGCGCAGGACGTCGTCCATGTGGCGCACGAAGTGGACCGTCAGCGCCCGCTTGACCCGCGCCGGGACGTCCTGCAGGTCGCGCCGGTTTTCGGCCGGGAGGATGACCTCGGTCATCCGGTGGCGGAAGGCGGCCAAGAGCTTGTCGCGCACCCCGCCCACCGGCAGAACCCGGCCGCGGAGAGTGATCTCCCCGGTCATGGCCACTTCCCGCCGCACCGGCCGGCCGGCCAGCGCCGAAGCGATGGCCACGCCCATGGTCACGCCGGCCGACGGCCCGTCCTTCGGCGTGGCGCCCTCCGGCACGTGGATGTGGATGTCCGACTTCTTGACGTCGCGGGTCAGCCCGATCTGCTCGGCGCGGCTGCGGACATACGTCAAGGCGGCCTGGGCGGACTCCTTCATCACCTCGCCGAGTCGGCCGGTGAGCTGCAGCTCGCCCGCGCCGTCCACCACGCCGACCTCGATGCTCAACAACGTGCCGCCGGCCGAGGTGTAAGCCAAGCCGGCAGCGACGCCGACCAGGTCCTCTTCTTCTTTCTCTCCGGCGGTCAAATACCGCGCCGGGCCGATCAGGCGCTCAATCCGGGTGGGTGTCACGCGCCGTCCCTCGGTCCGGCCGGAAGCCACCTCGCGGGCGATCTTCCGGCAGATGCCGGCGACCGTCCGGTCCAGGTTGCGCACCCCGGCCTCGCGCGTGTAGTGCCGGACGATCTCGATCACCGCCGCGTCCGTGAGCCGCGCCTGGTCCGGCTGGAGCCCGTGCGCCTCGACCTGCTTGGGGATCAGGAAGTTCCGGGCGATGGCCAGCTTCTCGTCTTCGATGTAGCCGGAGAACTCGATCACTTCCATTCGGTCCAGCAGCGCCGGCGGAATGGTGTCCAGCACGTTGGCGGTGAGCAGGAACATGACCTCGGAGAGATCGAAGCGGACCTCCAGGTAATGGTCCGAGAACTCGTCGTTCTGTTCCGGATCGAGCGCTTCGAGCAGCGCCGCGGCGGGATCGCCGCGGAAGTCGGCGCCGATCTTGTCCACCTCGTCGAGCATGAACACGGGGTTCTTGACCCCGACCTGGCGCAAGGTGGAGATGATCCGGCCGGGCATCGAGCCGATGTAGGTCCGCCGATGGCCGCGGATCTCGGCCTCATCGCGGATCCCACCCAGACTGACTCGCACGAACTTGCGGCCCATCGACCGGGCGATGCTCTTGCCGATGGAAGTCTTGCCCACACCGGGCGGGCCGACGAAGCAGAGGATGGGTCCCTTGGTGGTCCGGGCAAGCTGCCGCACGGCGAGGAACTCGACCACCCGCTCCTTGACGTCCTTCAGCCCGTGGTGGTCCTCGTCGAGGATGCGCTGCGCCTCGAGAATGTCCAGCGAGTCCTCGGTCCGCTGATCCCACGGCAGCTCGACCAGGGCTTCGAGGTAGCTGCGGATGACCACGCTCTCGGGCGAGGACGGCGGAATGTGGTCGAGTCGGGCCAGCTCCTTGCCGGCCTTCTCGGCCGCCTCGGCGCTAAGCCCCCGCTCGGTCACCGCGCGGCGCAGCTCGGTCAGCTCGTCGCCGGCCTCCGAGCCGATGGCGCCCAACTCCTCCTGAATCGCCTTCAGCCGCTCGCGGAGGATGAACTCCTTTTGCGAGTCGCCTACTTCGCGCCGGACCTGCTCCTCGATCTCCCGGTCGATCCGCAAGACGGCGATCTCCCGCTCCATCAACACCCGGAGCAGCATCATCGCTTCCTGGAGATCGAGCGTCTCGAGCAGCCGCTGCTTTTCGTCCACCGGGGCATTGACGTGCATCACCACGTGGTCGAGGAGCCGCTCGGGGTCGTCCATCCCGAGCAGGTGTCCGATGGCCTCGGGAGCGACCGTCTTGCCCAGGTCACAAGCCTGCTCGAAGGCGTCCTTGATGCTCTGCGAGAGGACCTGGAGCGCGAGCACCTCGTCCTGGGTCTCGTTCCGGGTCTCCATCGCCAGCGGCTCGACCACGGACACCAGGTGCTCTTCGGCCTGGAGGTACTCGGTCGCCCGGGCACGGTGCAGACCCTCGACCACCACCCGCAGCGCGTTGTCGGGCACCGGAACGAGCTGCAGCAGCCGGCACACGGTCCCGGTCTGGTACAACGCTTCCGGCGGCGGATCGTCTTCAGCGATGCTCTGGTCGGCCTGGGCGACGACGAAGATCAGCCGATCCGAGCGCATCGCCTCCTCGACCGCGCGGACGGTGGCCGGCCGGCCGATGTACAGAGGCGCCGCTTGATGCGGAAAGATCACCACGTCGTCGTGGACCGGCAGCACAGGCAGGCGCTGCACGCCTTCAACGGCAGGACTCATGACCCCGGCCTATCTTGCGAGCGCGCCTCAGGCGGCGGGCTCTTGGGTGCGATCGACCAGACTGCACGGCTCCCCGTTGGCCGTCAAGAGCAACGGATCCGAGCGCTCGCGGATGGTCGCCTCGGTGATGTGGCACTTCTGGACGAACTTCATCGAGGGAATCTCGAACATCACGTTGAGCATGATCTCCTCGATGATGGTTCGCAGCGCGCGCGCCCCCGTGTTCCGCGCCATGGCCTCGTCGGCGATGGCCTCCAGCGCGCCGGGATCGAAGACCAACTCGACATTGTCCTGGGCCATCATCTTCTGGTGCTGCTTGACCACCGAGTTGCGCGGCTCGGTGAGAATCCGCACCAGCGCCGCGCGGTCCAGCGGCTCGAGCGTGGCGACCACCGGGAGCCGGCCGATGAACTCGGGGATCAGCCCGAACTTGAGCAGATCTTCCGGCATCACGCGGCGGAGCAGTTGCCCGACCGAATCCCGCGAGTGCGCCCGGGGTGTGGCGCGGAAGCCCATCGCCTGGGCGCTGGTACGCGACTCGATGATCCTGTCCAGCCCCTCGAAGGCGCCGCCGCAGATGAACAGAACGTTGGTCGTGTCGAGCTGCACGTACTCCTGCTGAGGATGCTTCCGCCCGCCCTGCGGCGGGACGTTGGCCACCGTGCCCTCAAGAATCTTCAGCAGCGCCTGCTGCACCCCCTCGCCGCTCACGTCGCGAGTGATGGACGGGTTGTCCGTCTTCCGGGCAATCTTGTCGATCTCGTCGATGTAGACGATCCCGCGCTGGGCGCGCTCGATGTCGTTGTCGGCGGCCTGGAGCAGCTTGAGCAGAATGTTCTCGACGTCCTCGCCGACATACCCCGCCTCGGTGATGGTGGTCGCGTCGGCGATGGTGAACGGCACGTCCAGGATGCGGGCCAGGGTCTGCGCCAGGAGGGTCTTGCCGCAGCCGGTCGGGCCGAGCAGCAGGATGTTGCTCTTCTGCAGCTCGACGTCGTCGACGATGTTGCCGAGCTTGATCCGCTTGTAATGGTTGTAGACCGCCACCGACAGCACGCGTTTGGCGTGGTCCTGGCCGATCACGTAGTTGTCGAGGATCTCGTGGATCTCGCGCGGGCGGGGGAGGTAGTCGAGCGGCAATGGCTCGTGATCGGGCCCGCCGCCCTCACCGATGATCTCGTTGCAGAGATCGATGCACTCGTTGCAGATATAGACGTTCGGACCCGCGATCAGCTTGCGGACCTGGCTGCGGCTCTTGTTGCAGAAGGAACAGCGCAGCTCGCGCTCGCCGTCACTGAATCTCGGCATCGGCAACTCCATGATCCGGACGCGAACCGGTCGTCGGCGTCCAGATGATCATCCGCCTTCCCACTGGCATACTAAGCGCACCGCGGCGGATCCGCACCCGCCGTGTCGCCGCGCGCTCACCGAATCCTAGGACGTTCTATACCCACGGACGTTGCGGCCAAGCGTCCCGACTACTTCTTGTTGGTGTCCACCAGCGCGTCCTGGTGCAGGATCTCGTCGACGATGCCGTACTCCAGGGCCTCTTCGGCGGACATGAAGTAGTCGCGCTCGACGTCCTGCTCGATCTTCTCTGTCGGCTGGCCGGTGTGGTGCGCCAGCATCTTGTTGAGATCGCTCTTCAGCCGGAGGATCTCCATGGCCTGGATCTCGATGTCCGTGGCCTGGCCGTAGAAGCTGCCGCTGGGCTGGTGGATCATGATCCGGGCGTGCGGCAGGGTGGTCCGCTTGCCGGCCGCGCCGGCGGCCAGCAGGAAGCTGCCCATGCTGGCGGCCAGCCCGACGCAGATGGTCGCCACGTCGGGCTTGATGTGCTGAATCGTGTCGTAGATCGCCAACCCCGCGTAGATCGAGCCGCCCGGACTGTTGATGTACAGGTCGATGTCCCGGTTCGGGTCTTCCTTGGCCAGGAACAGCAACTGGGCGATGACCAGGTTCGCGATGTAGTCGTCGACCGGCGTCCCGAGAAAGACGATGCGATCCTGCAAGAGGCGCGAGTAAATGTCGTAGGAGCGCTCGCCGCGCGGCGTCTGCTCCACCACCATCGGGATCAGGGGCATGGCTCGTCCTCCGCCCGCTCAGGGGCCGTCACGTCCTCGTCGACCGCCTCGGCCACCAGCTCGCCCTCCGGCTCGTGCTCGTGGTCATGGTCGTGCAACAACTCCGCCGGCGGATCGACCTCGGTCACCGCGGCGTGCTCGATGATCATCTCCGCGGCGCGGCGGACCATCGCGTTGCGCGCCACGGCAGCCATCTGCCCGCTCTCCTCGAGTCGTTTCATCAGCAGGCGCGGCTCGACTCGGTTGTAGGTCGAGAGCATCGACAGCTCGCGCACGAAGTCTTCGCGCGTGAGCTCAATCTGCTCGATCTGCGCCAGCGCCCGGAGGTAGACGTCGCGCTTCAGGTCCTGCTCGACCCGGGCGCGGATCCTCTCGTGCTCCGCTTCGATCTCACCGTCCTCAAGCCCGTCAAGGTCCACGCCGCGGGCCTCGAGATCCTCCTCGAACTCCTCGATCTCTTCCATTACCGCGGCCTCGATCTGCGCCCGCGGGAGATCGATTCGCGCCTGGTCCATGGCCGCCTGAACCGCCGCCTCGCGGGCCATGATCCGGAAGTAAGCCGCGCGCTGGTCGGTCAGCCGCTCGCGGAACGACTCGACCGCCGCCTCGCGACTCTCGAACCGGTCCGCGCCGGTGACCCACTCGTCCAGCGACGGCCGGGTCTCGATCGCCACGATCTTTACGTTGAACTCGGCGGTGGCGCCGGCCAGTTCCTCGTTCTCATAATCCGCGGGGTAGGTGATCTGGAAACTGGCGGGCTGGTCGACCGAGAGGCCGACCAACTGGTCGTCGAGGCTCGGATTCAGGCTGTTGTGGCCGATGCGGACTCGCAGCGGATCGTCGTCGTCGTAATCCTCGACCAGGTACCCGTCGCGGACGATGCGCAAAGTGAAGGTGACCCAGTCGCCGTCGCGCACGTCGGTGTGCTCGGTGGGGAGGTACTCGGCCTCGTTGTCGTAGGCGTGCTCGAGGCTGTGCTCGACCTCGTCGTCGGTGACCTGGACCCGGTACTGCTCGACGGCGACGCCCTTGTACTCGCCGGGATCGACCACCGCGGTGAGGACCTTGACGGTGACCTGGCAGGGCTCGCCGCGGACCAGCTCCCCAAGCTGCACGTCGGCCTCGTCGAGGGCCACCAGCGTCGGCAGCGCCTTCATCGCGTCGGGCACGATGTGCTCCTCGAAGCGCTCGGTGGCGTACTTCAGGATGGTCTCCGGGCCGAGGATGGATTCCACCAGTCGCGGCGGAACGCGGCCGCGACGGAAGCCCGGCACGTTGACATGCCGCTTGAGATCCTTGACGGCCTGTTGGTAGACCTCGTCAACCCGCTCGGCGGGCACGACCACCTTGATGGTGCTCATCCCTCCGCCGTCGCGCTCTTGAGTGACCTCCATGGGGTCAACCTCCGTGCCGCCGTGAACCGGCGGCGGAACTGGGCGCCTACAAGACAAGGGCCTCGTCGCCGCGAAGGCTTGGCGACGAGGCCCCGGTTGAGCGCCATGGGATTCCGGCCCGCAACGTCACGTCCTCACGGACGCGCCGCATCAAGCCGCAAAGCGGGAGACGGGGCTCGAACCCGCGACCTTCTGCATGGCAAGCAGATGCTCTACCAGCTGAGCTACTCCCGCGCTGACGCGTCTCCGGTGAATGGGCGAGGCGGGACTCGAACCCGCACGGGTTGCCCCACATGATCCTAAGTCATGCGCGTATACCAGTTTCGCCACTCACCCGGCTCAGCGCAGGCAGAATGCTAGCACCGGGCGCCCGGTTCTGTCAACCCCGGCGCGCCCGCGCGACGACTTCTGCGGTTCGCCTGCTTGACGGCTAGCGGCCCGATTGCTATACTCGCCGATTGTCCCCCTGGCCTGCCCGCCTGGGTGGCTCAATTGGCAGAGCAGCGGATTTGTAATCCGCAGGTTATGGGTTCGAGTCCCATCCCAGGCTTGGCGCCATGATTCCGGAGGGATGCCCGAGCGGCCAAAGGGAGCAGACTGTAAATCTGTCGGTGAATGCCTACGGAGGTTCGAATCCTCCTCCCTCCATGTTCCGGCTGACCGCCGGGGCGCTGAACGAGCCGGCCGCGGCCGGCGATAATGAGAACGACGAGCGACATAAGCGATAGGCCCACGTAGCTCAGCCGGTAGAGCACTTCCATGGTAAGGAAGGGGTCCACGGTTCGAATCCGTGCGTGGGCTTGAGCAGTAGCAAGGAACGGTGCGTCATGGCAAGAGCGAAGTACGAGCGGAAGAAGCCGCACGTGAACGTGGGCACGATCGGTCACGTCGACCACGGCAAGACCACCTTGACGGCGGCCATCACCAAGCAT
>JAANMV010000067.1_pt1 | contig 107760 bp, 101 predicted proteins | sample 7279661 | NCBI WGS metagenome assembly JAANMV01 (sample SAMN14094540, study PRJNA606508) | bioreactor metagenome | isolation source: A lab-scale SPAN reactor treating ammonium-rich wastewater day 121 | place: Ireland: Galway | collected 2017-05-16
GAATACTCCGACCTCGCGCTGGAGAAACTGCAACAGGTCAACGGCACCATCCGCAGCCGCGTGCTGTTCTGATCCGCCGCGGCGAAGAAAAGCTCGCCGCCGACCGATCCAATGCCAGTCAGCCCCACTGACTGGCATTTTTTTTTGCGCCAGCGGACGCGATGCACCGCTGCAGCCGAGGCGGACTCCCAACCCCTACGCTGATCCCGATCAGTCCGCCCACACCGTCGGCTGACTAGACTTACGTCCAATGTGCCCGAGTCCGGCCGCAGCCGAACATGAACAAAAACGGAATCCCGCCATGAGCACAGCTGACGCCCTCGCCGCCGCCGGCAAGACCGCAGTCTTGCAGAACATCCACGGCACCATGGAGTTCCTGCGCAAGTTCCCGCCGTTCAACCTGATGGAAAAGGCCCACCTCGCCTACCTGGTGGAGAACTGCGAGCTGCGCTTCTACGCCGCCGGCGAGCACATCATCTCGCCCGACGACGGCGTGGTGCAGCACTTCTACATCGTCAAACAGGGCCGCGTGCACGGACAACGCCCGCACAGCGCCAAGCGTGGCAGCGAAACCACCTTCGAAGTGATCGTCGGCGAGTGCTTCCCAATGGCCGCCTTGATGGGCGAACGCGCCACGCGCACCGCACACCTGGCCGCCGAGGACACCTTCTGCCTTCTGCTGAACAAGCCGGCCTTCGTCCAGCTGATTTCCATCTCCAGTCCCTTCCGCGATTTCGCTATCCGCGGCGTCAGTAGCCTGCTCGACCTGGTCAACCAGCAGGCGCAGATGCGCGCCGTCGAGACCCTGGGCGAAAACTACTCGCTGGAAACCAGCATCGGCGAGCTTGCCGTGCACCATCCGGTCGCCTGCCTGCCGGACCTGCCGCTGCGCGAGGCCGTGGCACTGATGCAGCAGAACAACGTCGGCAGCATCGTCATCGTCGACGACCAGCAACGTCCGCTGGGCATCTTCACGCTGCGCGACCTGCGTCGCGTGATCGGTGCCGAGGCCGGCGAGCTGAGCGCGGCGATCTCCTGCTACATGACCCACGAACCGTTCCACCTGCCACCGGAAGCGACTGCCTTCGACGCCGCCATCGCCATGACCGAGCGCCACATCGCCCATGTCTGCGTGGTCGACAACGGCCAGCTGGTGGGCGTGATTTCCGAGCGCGACCTGTTCTCCCTGCAGCGCGTCGATCTGGTGCACTTGGCGCAGACCATCGGTCACGCCGACCGAGTCGAAGCGCTGGTGGCGATCCGCGGCCGCATCAAGCAGCTGGTCGACAACATGCTCGCGCATGGCGCTTCCTCGACGCAGATCACCCACATCATCACGCTGCTCAACGACCACACCGTTCGCCGGGTGATCGAGCTGGCCATCCGCGATATGGGCGACCCGGGCGTGCCATTCACCTGGCTGTGCTTCGGCAGCGAAGGTCGCCGCGAGCAGACCCTGCACACTGACCAGGACAACGGCATCCTCTTCGAAGCGACCGACGCTGCCGAGGCCGCTCTTCGGCGCGGACGGCTGCTGCCGCTGGCCGAACGCATCAACCGTGACCTGGACACCTGCGGTTTCACGCTGTGCCGCGGCAACATCATGGCCGGCAACCCTGAGCTGTGCCTGTCACGCCAGGAGTGGGGGCGGCGCTTCAGCGCATTCGTGCGCGAAGCGACGCCGGAAAACCTGCTCAGCAGCACCATCTTCTTCGACCTGCGTGCGGTCTGGGGTCCGCAGGAAGGCTGCGAACAACTGCGCCAGGATCTGCTTGCCGAAGTGGCGGACAATCGCATCTTCCAGCGCATGATGGCCGATAACGCCCTGCGTCACCGCCCGCCGGTGGGCCGCTTCCGCGATTTCGTGCTGGCGCGCAAAGGCGATGGCAAAGACACACTCGACCTCAAGGTCCAGGGATTGACTCCCTTCGTCGACGGCGCCCGGCTTCTGGCGCTGGCCAACGGAATCGGCGAGTGCAACACGCTCGAGCGCCTGCGCCGCCTAGTCGAGAAAGGCATCATCGACGCCAAGGACGGCGCCGCCTACGAAGAGGCCTACCACTTCATCCAGCAGACCCGCATGCAGCATCACCAGCAACAGGCGCGCGACGAGGCGCCCTATTCCAACCGGCTCGACCCGGATACGCTCAACGCACTCGACCGCCGTATCCTGCGCGAATCGTTCCGCCAGGCTCAGCGTCTGCAGACGAGCCTGGCCGTGCGCTATCAGTTGTAGATCCGAGATGAAAATGACCTGGTTCCATCCGCGCGGGCCGAAGCTCACGCTCGATCAGCAGCAACGCCTGGCCAAACTAAAGCGCCCCGCCGCGCCGGACGGAACCCTGCTGCGCGAACAGCGCATGGTGGTGCTCGACCTCGAAACCACCGGCCTGCACCTCAAGCGCGATCTGGTCATTTCCATCGGCGCCGTGACCATCGAAAACGCGGCGATCGATTTCTCCCAGCAGTTCGAGTGCACGCTCAACCGGCAGATCAAGTTCAGCGAAAGCGTGCTGATTCACGGCATCGCGCCCAGCGAGCTGGCCAGCGGCCTGCCGCCGGCCGATGCGCTGCTCAGCTTCATGGAATTCGCCGGTGATAGCGTGATCCTCGCATTCCACGCGCCCTTCGATGAGCGCATGCTGGGTCGTGCGCTAAAAAAAGAGCTGGGCTACACCCTGCAAAACACCTTTCTCGACGTGGCCGACCTGGCGCCGATGCTGTTCCCGCACGCGATGATTCACCGCGGCGGACTCGATCACTGGCTGCAGTACTTCCATATCGATATTCCGCAGCGCCACCATGCCTCCGCCGATGCGCTGGCCACGGCGCAGATCGCCTTGATCCTGATGAGCCGCGCCCGTCGTCTGGGTATCGAACGCATCGATGAGTTGGCTAAGCGCGTCCGTTACTGGAAGCGCTCGCAGCAGATCGCGCAGCACTCCCTCTAGTTTTACCTGTGCCCGGCAGTCACGCCGGTTCGCTCGACAGCCCGGCGGTTTTGTCCGCCAAGCCTGCGCCACGCCGGTTTGCGCACCTCGCCGCAAGCAGCGCGACCGCCGCTCGTGCGAGGTCAGGGGAAGTCTATGGCCGGTTGCAAATGGCCTGGTAAAGCGGGGCGTCCGTTTCCAGTTCGGTCAGAGTTTCCATCTTGGCCTCGCCGGCATCGTTCAGCCGGAACATCGCCTTCTCGTTGCAGAGCAACTGGTACTTGCCGCTTTTAACCGTGGATAGCAGGTGCTGCTTCTCGAAGCGATACAGAATGAACCGGGCCAGGCGCCCCTGCGCGACGTCCTGAACCTGCACGCTGGTACTGTCGAGCACCGTGTAGGCCAGCGGCATAGGGAACAGCAGCGTCCAGGGCCGCCACAGCATGTGGCCCTCTTCGCTGGATATCACCACGGAACCTTGTGGCAGGCGGGCCTGCGACGTCTCGAACCAGGTGTACTCGTAGTAGATCGTGTAGCCGAACATGCCCAGCCCGGCAAATACCGGGATGATCCATGCGGGCAACCGCTTGCCGGACAGGGAGCGCAGCACTAACGCAATCCCTGCGCCCGCCAGGGCGGCAGCCACTGCTGCGATGAGATGCCAGAACATAGATCACTTCCTCAAAAAAATCGGGCTTCCAGATGGAAGCCCGATTCTCACTTCAACCTCGCGTCAGCCGCGCTGACGTCCGGCAGCATTATCGTTTAGTGGCCAATAGCCGCGCCAGCACCCTTCGGTGTGCGAACGCTTTCGACCAGGTCCTGGATCTCCTTCGGCGGAGCCTCGGTAGCCATCGACACGGCGTAGGCGACGGCGAAGTTCAGGATTGCACCGATGGCACCGAAGGCCTGCGGGGAAATACCGAACATCCACTCAGCCGGTACGTTGGCGAAGCTGTTGGTGCCAGGGACGAAGAACCAGCCCAGGTACAGGAAGATGTATACGGCGGTGCTCACCACACCAACCAGCATCCCCGCAACCGCACCCTTGCTGTTCACGCGCTTGGAGAAGATACCCATCATCAGTGCCGGGAACAGGCTCGCTGCTGCGAGACCGAACGCCAGTGCCACCACCTGTGCCGCAAAGCCCGGTGGGTTCAGACCCAGATAGGTGGCCAGGAGGATAGCTGCCGTCATGGACAGACGGGCCGCCATCATCTCGTTCTTCTCACTGATCTTCGGATTGATGAGCGTCTTGATCAGGTCATGACTGATTGCCGAGGAGATGGCCAGCAACAGACCGGCAGCGGTCGACAGCGCGGCCGCGATGGCACCCGCAGCGATCAGACCAACAACCCAGCCCGGCAGGTTGGCGATTTCCGGGTTGGCCAGCACGATGATGTCGTTGTTGACAGTCAGTTCGTTGCCGTTCCAGCCACGCTCCTGTGCGGTCGGAGTGAACTTGGCGTTGGTGTCGTTGTACATCTGGATACGACCATCGCTGTTCTTGTCTTCCCACTTGATCAGACCAGTGGTTTCCCAAGTCTGGATCCAGCTCGGACGCTCGTCGTAGAGAATCGCTTCAGCCTTCGGACCTTCCGGATAGATGGTATCTACCAGGTTCAGACGTGCCATGGAGGCAACGGCCGGTGCGGTGAGGTACAGCAGGGCGATGAAGATGAGGGTCCAGCCAGCGGACCAACGAGCATCAGCCACCTTCGGCACGGTGAAGAAGCGAATGATTACGTGCGGCAGACCAGCGGTACCGATCATCAGCGACAGGGTGAACAGGAACATGTTCAGCTTGTTGTCGACGTCGGCGGTGTAGGCAGCGAAGCCCAGATCGGTCACGACCTGATCCAGCTTGTCCAGCAGCGGCAAGCCGGAATCGGCGTGAGTACCGAACATGCCGAACATCGGGATCGGGTTGCCAGTCAGCTGCATGGCAATGAACACGGCCGGAATGGTGTAGGCCACGATCAGCACGATGTACTGCGCCACCTGGGTGTAGGTGATGCCCTTCATGCCACCGAATACCGCGTAGGCGAACACGATGGCGGCGGCAATCCAGATACCAGCGGAGTTGCTCACTTCCAGGAAGCGAGAGAACGCCACACCAGCACCCGCCATCTGCCCGATTACGTAGGTAACGGAGATGAGGATGAGACAGACAACGGCTACCAGACGCGCACCACGACTGTAGAAACGGTCACCGATGAAGTCCGGCACAGTGAACTTGCCGAATTTGCGCAGATAGGGTGCCAGCAGCATCGCCAGCAGCACGTAGCCACCGGTCCAGCCCATCAGGTAAACCGAGGTGCCATAACCACCGGCAGCAATCAGGCCTGCCATGGAGATGAAGGAAGCTGCAGACATCCAGTCCGCCGCCGTTGCCATACCGTTGGTTATGGGGTGAACGCCACCGCCAGCAACGTAGAACTCTTTAGTTGACCCAGCGCGAGCCCAGACCGCGATCCCGATATAAAGCAGGAACGAGGCGCCCACGAACAGCATGTTGATCCAATATTGGCTCATAGTGGTTACTCCTCAACCCCGAATTCCTTGTCCAGTTTGTTCAGCCGCCACGCGTAGTGGAAGATGATCGCAATGAACGTGATGATGGAACCCTGTTGAGCGAACCAGAAGCCTAGATCCGAGCCCCCAACGGGGATTCCGGATACCAGCGGGCGCAGGAGGATACCGAAACCATATGAGACAAGAGCCCAGACCACTAAGCTCCAAATGATAAGGCGAACATTCGCCTTCCAGTACGCTGCAGCATTTTCTTTATCGTTGTTGGCCATTGACGCGATCTCCATCTTATTATTATTGCAAGGGAATGGAATCCACATTGCTGAATCTAACAAAGGAGGCTTCGCCAATGAAAGCCCCGACTTTAGTAGGACGAGCGAAACAGCGCAGACGTAGCGAAGCCCCTTCGCACAGGCAAAAGCAGCAGCCAGGCACACCTGACTTCACACCTCCTCCCGAAGCCTGACCCCCGGGTTAAAGCCGATGCACACCCCACCGAAACATCTTGAAACACGAACCCACCGGTCACGAAACTGACTCGCCAGTCGCGAAAATCAAGGCGTCCGGAGCGTGCAAATTTCAACTCAATAATTTGAAGCTAATAATGGCAAAATACTTTGCCTAATAATCAATAGTTTAACTTGACACCCGGCTATAAATTAATAAAGCGGACATATTCCTTTCACAAAACGCAAGCATTCTTCCCTTTTGCTTAAACTCTTTGCAGATAATAAATAGACGCCTGTGATTGGCAGCACACGTCGCGCAGGAAAAGGACTTTGCTTGGGCGGGCCATGCCCAACACCGCCCACTGCCGAAAAAAGCAGCGTGCGGCGGTACGCGCACCAGCCAGAGTCGCGCGGACCCGTCCAGCTCCGGCGCGGCGTCCAGCGGTGCGCAAGCTCCGCGTGCCGGATCAGCAGGTTGGGCGACCTGCCGTGTACCGGTCTGCCGGATTGATCGCGGCGCGCAGGTCGCGAATGACGTCGGTACCGATCAGCAAGGGATAGCTGAAGTGGGTGCGGTCCGTCAGGTTCACCTCGGCCTCGCGCAGCTGATCGCCGATACACAGCTGCATGCCAATGATCGGCCGCTCGGCACGCGGCGGTTCGCGCTCGGGATCGACCGCACTCCCCTCCTCCGCACGCGTCTTGATCCGGCTGATACCCAGCATGCGCTGCTCGTAAAGGGTGTCATCGGCACCATCGACCGCCAGACGGAAACGTACCCAGTCCTCGCCATCACGCTGGAACTGCTCAATGTCGCGGGCCGACAGGGACGCCGTCATGGCGCCCGTATCCATCTTGGCCGGCAGGGTCTTGCCGAGTTCTTCGATCCTGATGTGCTCATAGCGGCCATACAGGGCTGGCTCGTCTGCCAGGGCTGGCAGTGCAAACAATCCGAGAAAGAACAAAGCGCGGGACAAAACGACCTCCTCAATGTGGAAATGAGCAATTTTCGATCAACAGCACCCTGTGGGGTTCCGCTCGCATAGCTTTCAGAACGTTTCGCCAGCCATATGCGTAACCCGGCCGGCGCGGTGCGGCGCCCGTACCAGCTGCCTGATAGACTGCCGTCCGCCTCCCTTGCGAAGACTTCCGCCGTGTCCAGTACCGACTTTTCCTCACTGCCCCTTTCCGCCGCCACCCTGGCCAACCTCGCCGCGCTCGGCTACACCGAGATAACGCCGATTCAGGCGCAGAGCCTGCCGGTCATGCTCAAGGGCCGCGACCTGATCGCCCAGGCCAAGACCGGCAGCGGCAAGACCGCCGCCTTTGGCATCGCCCTGCTGGAGCCGCTCAACCCGCGCTACTTCGGCTGCCAGGCGCTCGTGCTGTGCCCGACCCGCGAGCTGGCCGACCAGGTCGCCAAGGAACTGCGCCGGCTGGCACGGGCCGCGGACAACATCAAGATCCTCACGCTCTGCGGCGGCGTATCCATCGGCCCGCAGATCGCTTCGCTGGAGCATGGCGCGCACGTCATCGTCGGCACCCCCGGGCGGGTGCAGGAGCATCTGAAGAAGGGCACGCTGAGCCTCGACGGGCTCAACACGCTGGTACTCGACGAAGCCGACCGCATGCTCGACATGGGCTTCTACGACGCCATCGCCGAGGTCATCGCGCAGACGCCCGCGCGGCGGCAGACCCTGCTGTTCTCGGCCACCTACCCGGCCGGCATCCAGCAGCTGGCGACAACCTTCATGCGCGATCCGCAGTCGGTGAAGGTCGCCGCGCTGCATGACGATGTGCAGATCGAGCAGCGCTTCTACGAGATCGCCGCCGAGCAGCGCCTGGAGGCCGTGCTGCGCGTGCTCGCCAGTTTCCGTCCGCAGAGCTGCGTGGCGTTCTGCTTCACCAAGCAGCAGTGCCAGGACGTGGTGGACCACCTCGGCGCGCGCGGTATCTCGGCGATGGCACTGCACGGCGATCTGGAGCAGCGCGACCGCGATCAGGTCCTGGCCATGTTCGCCAACCGCAGCCTGTCGGTGCTGGTCGCCACCGACGTGGCGGCACGCGGGCTGGACATCGACGCGCTGGACATGGTGATCAACGTCGAGCTGGCGCGCGATGCGGAGATTCACGTGCATCGCATCGGCCGTACCGGGCGTGCTGGCAATCGCGGCCTGGCGGTCAGTCTGGTGGCGCCGGCCGAAGCGCATCGCGCCCAGGCCATCGAGAAGCTGCAGCAGGCGCCGCTGAACTGGCAGCCGTTCGATAGCCTGAAGGCCAAGGCCGGCGAGCCGCTGCAGCCGCCGATGGTGACGCTGTGCATCGCCGCCGGCCGCAAGGACAAGCTGCGCCCGGGCGACATCCTCGGCGCGCTGACCGGCGAAGCGGGCATCGCCGGCAGCCAGGTCGGCAAGATCGCGCTGTTCGACTTCCAGGCCTTCGTCGCGGTCGAGCGCGGGGTGGCCAGGCAGGCACTCAAGCGCCTGAACGAAGGACGCATCAAGGGACGTTCGCTGAAGGTCAGGCTGCTCTAGGACCAGTTACCGATCCCGGCGGCAGATCGCTCGGCGCCGCGATTAACAGAAAGATGCCGGCGCGGTGGTACGTGACCGGCGCGGCGGTATAACTTTGCGTTGCGAACGGCCGTCCGCACCGGGCGGCGATTCAATGCCCAATCTTCCATCAAGGCCGACCTTTACATGCCGACCGCCTCGCTCCGCCAATCGCTGCGTCGCCTCTGGGCGCTGGAGAAGTTCGGCTACAGCCTGCGGGTGCTGATCGCGCTGGCCGGGAGCATGGGCCTGAGCAGCTGGCTCGGGCAGCCGGCGCTGGTGATCCCGCTGTTCCTCGGCATCATCGCCAGCGCCTTGGCGGAAACCGACGACAGCTGGCGCGGACGCCTGGGCGCGCTGCTGGCCACCCTGTTGTGCTTCAGCGTGGCATCGGTCTCGGTGGAACTGCTGTTTCCCTACCCCTGGCTGTTCGCGCTCGGGCTGGCGGTCTCGACGTTCGTGCTGGTGATGCTCGGCGCGCTCGGCGAACGCTACGCAACCATCGCCCAGGCCACGCTGATCCTGTCGATCTACAGCATGATCGCCGCCGACCAGCGTGACGGTGCCAGCCTCAACTTCTGGCGCGATCCGCTGCTGCTGCTCGCCGGCGCCGCCTGGTACGGTCTGCTCTCGGTGCTCTGGGATGCGCTGTTCACCCACCAGCCGGTACAGCAGAGCCTGGCGCGGCTGTATCGCGAGCTGGGACAGTACTTCAAGCTCAAGGCCGCGCTGTTCGAGCCAATTCGCTCGCTCGACGTGGAAGAGCGGCGGCTGCAGCTGGCACAGCAGAACGGCCGGGTGGTCAGCGCGCTCAACGCCGCCAAGGAAACCCTGCTGCACCGCCTGGGCGGCGGCCGCCCGGGCACGCGGATCAGCCACTACCTGAAGCTGTATTTCCTCGCCCAGGACCTGCACGAGCGCGTCAGCTCCTCGCACTATCCCTATCAGGCGCTCGCCGAGGCGTTCTTCCACAGTGACGTGCTGTTCCGCTGCCAGCGCCTGCTGCGCCTGCAGGCCAGCGCCTGCGCCGAACTCGGCACCGCTATCCAGCTGCGTCAGGCGTTCCACTACAGTGAAGCCAACGCCCAGGCGCTCGACGACCTGCAGGCGTCGCTGGATCATCTGCGCGCGCAGCAGAACCCAGCCTGGCGCGGGCTGCTGCGCTCGCTGCGCGCGCTGTCCGGCAACCTCTCGACCATGCAGCGCCAGCTCGCCAGCGCCAGCAATCCCGACTCCCTGGCCGGCGAGCAGGACAGCAGCCTGCTCGACCGCCAGCCGCAGACACTGGGCGAAGCACTCAGCCGCGTGCGCCTGCAGCTGACGCCCACCTCGCTGCTGTTCCGCCATGCGCTGCGCATGAGCATCGCGCTGGTCTGCGGCTATGCGGTACTGCACGCGATTCACCCCGAGCAGGGCTACTGGGTGTTGCTGACCACCGTGTTCGTCTGCCAGCCCAACTACGGCGCGACGCGCATCAAGCTAGTACAGCGGGTCAGCGGCACGGTGCTCGGCCTGCTGGCGGGCTGGGCGCTGTTCGATCTGTTTCCCGGCACCCAGATGCAGGCACTGTTTGCGGTCATCGCCGGCGTGGTGTTCTTCGCCACCCGTAGCACGCGCTACACCCTGGCGACCGCGGCGATCACCCTCCTGGTGCTGTTCTGCTTCAACCAGATCGGCGACGGCTACGGCCTGATCTGGCCGCGGCTGTTCGACACCCTGCTGGGCAGCGCCATCGCGGCGGCGGCGGTGTTCCTGATCCTGCCGGACTGGCAGGGCCGTCGGCTGAACCAGATGGTGGCCAACACGCTGAGCTGCAACGCCGACTACCTACGGCAGATCATGCGCCAGTACGAAAGCGGCAAGCGCGACGACCTGGCCTACCGGCTGGCGCGGCGTAACGCGCACAACGCCGACGCGGCGCTATCCACCACCCTGTCGAACATGCTGCTGGAGCCGGGGCACTTTCGCCGCGACGCCGAGAGCGGCTTCCGCTTCCTGGTGCTCTCGCACACCCTGCTCAGCTACCTGTCCGGCCTCGGCGCGCATCGCGAAACGCTGCCGGACGACGCCAGCGACGCGCTGCTCGAAGACGCCGCCGAGCGTCTGGCACAGAGCCTCGACGAGCTGGCCGCGGCGCTGCGCGACGGCCGCGCACCGACCATCCACAGCGACGCGGAAGAAGCGCTGGCGCAGCAACTCGAACAGCTACCGGAAGATATCGACGACGGCCATCGTCTGGTGCAGACCCAGCTCGGCCTGATCAGCCGGCAGCTGGCGCCGCTGCGCAGCATGGCGGTGCACCTGCTCAAGCTGGGCAGCGCCCCGCCCGCCGGGCAGCCGTAACGCCGCCGGCACGGTAAGATGCGCGCCTTTTCGCGAACGAGGGCAAGCCGTGCGAACTACTGAGGTCATCATCATCGGCGCCGGCGCCGCCGGCCTGATGTGCGCATTCAGCGCCGCGCGGCGCGGCCGCCAGGTGCTGCTGCTCGATCACGCCAACAAGGCCGGCAAGAAGATCCTCATGTCCGGCGGCGGACGTTGCAACTTCACCAACCTGTACACCGAGCCGGCGAACTTCCTCTCCAACAATCCGCACTTCTGCAAATCGGCGCTGGCGCGCTACACACAGTGGGATTTTCTCGAGCTGGTCGCACGCCACGGCGTGCCATACCACGAGAAGAAACTCGGCCAGCTGTTCTGCGATAACAAGTCCAGCGACATTCTCGAGATGCTGCTCGCCGAGTGCAGCGATGCCGGTGTCGAGCTGCACCTGAACACGGCGGTGCAGGCGATCGAGAAAACCGCACAGGGCTATGCGCTGGAAACCGGCCTCGGCGCGCTGCACTGCCAGTCGCTGGTGATCGCCACCGGTGGCCTGTCGATCCCGACGCTGGGCGCCAGCGGGTTCGGCTATCAGGTTGCCCGCCAGTTCGGCCACACCGTGCTGCCGACGCGTGCCGGCCTGGTGCCTTTCACCATCACCGAGCCGGCGCTCAAGGCGCTGTGCGGCGAGCTGTCGGGGACGTCGGTCGATTGCCGGGTAAGCTGCAATGGGCAGAGCTTTCACGAGAACCTGCTGTTCACCCACCGCGGCCTGAGCGGCCCGGCGATGCTGCAGATCTCTTCCTACTGGCAGGCCGGCGAGGCGCTGGCGATCGACCTGCTACCCGAGCGCGATGCCGAGCAGTGGTTGCTCGACGAGCAGACGGCACGACCGAATATCGAGTTGAAGACGCTGCTGGGCGAGGTGTTCACCCGCAAGATGGCGACGCTGCTCTGCGAGCTGTGGTTCGCTTCCAAACCGCTCAAGCAGTACACACCTGCCGAACTGAAAAGCGTGGCGGCGCGGCTGGGCGACTGGCAACTGGTGCCGGCGGGCACCGAGGGCTATCGCACCGCCGAAGTCACGCTGGGTGGCGTCGACACGCGCGAGGTGTCATCCAAGACGATGGAATCGCAGAAGTCGGCGGGGTTGTATTTCGTCGGCGAAGTGCTGGACGTAACCGGCCACCTCGGTGGCTTCAACTTCCAGTGGGCCTGGGCCTCCGGCCACGCAGCCGGACAGTGCGTCTGAGGCGAGGCGTTTATTCGGCTGGCGGCGTCGATGGCGGCGACACCTCGCCGGGGCCGGCGGGATCGGTCGCGGTGTTGTGATACTCCTGCGCGTTTTCCTCGACGTTCTCCAGCGCGGAGTCCTGCTCGTATTCCGGCGAACAACCGAGCAGCAGACCGAGGGCACAGCACAGCAGTAGCGTTGTTGGCTTCATAGTGATCTCCGTGGCATCGCAGCGCATTGGTTGCGGGAGCCTGCGCTCCCGCAACCAATCGGCTCACTGCGAGCTGGTGCTGCCACCGGCCGGCGGCGTAGTGGTGTCACCAGTGGTGCCGGTGCCCGTCCCGGTTTCCGGAGCAGGGGTCGGAGCCGGAGTCGGCTCTGGAGTCGGAGCCGGCGCAGTCGAAGGCGCGGCAGGCTGCTCGGTGGTCGCCGGCGGCGGAGTGGGTTCGGACTGCTTGTCTTCGCCACAGCCAACCAGCAGCAGACCGAGCAGCGGGGGCAATAGATAGGTGAGACGCATGGATAACCTCCTTCGGGTGAACCGGCGGCGGGCCGGCAAGTTCTGGAATCGTCAGATTCACGGGAGATAGACCGCCGTTGCGGCCAAGAGTGCCGCTGCCATGGCAGTTTCCACAGCGGCAACCGCGCGCGCCGATTGCCAGCGCGCCAGCAGTACGGACAGCGTGCTCCGTCAGCCTCATGAGCGGGCGGAGCACGGCGCTCTGACGAGACCTCAGGCCGCCTGCTTGGCGGCGAACTCCTTCTTCATGCGCGAACGCAGCGCCTCCATTTGCTTGCCCATGTCTTCCAGCTGGGCCGCGTCGAACATTTCACGCGCCTGCGGGAACATCTCCGATTCCTCTTCCTCGAGGTGATGTTCGAGCAGCTCCTTGCACACCTTGGCGCGCCCGGAGAACTCCACGCTTGCCGGATCGGTGGCCTTGAGGTCAGGCAGCACCAGCGAATCCACCGCGCGATGCTCCTCCTTGGCCTCGTAATACATCTTCAACTCTTCCTTCGCGCCGGCATCCTTGTAGGCGGGGTAGAGAATCTGTTCTTCCAGCTGGGTATGGATGGTGACTTCCATTTCCAGCTTGTGCAGCAGCTCGGTACGGGTCTTGACCGCACGCTCGGTGGATTCGGTCAGGCGCGTCAGGATGTCCTTCACGCGCTCGTGATCCTGGATCAGCAGGTCGATGGCATTCATCAGGCTTTCCTCTCGTGACGGTGATACGACGCCCGGCTCTGCGGCGCGGTCGGTGCCGGGCGGCGCCGCTTGCGGAACCGGCCCGGCGCGTCCTCAGGCGTATTCGTAGGTCGGCAGCGCCGTGCGGCTCTGGCTCTGCAGATGGGCGATGGCCGGAGACATTCCCGCTTCCAGTGCGAGATCACGGCGGATCGAGCTGACCACCCACTGCAACTGGATATCCGCCTGGGTCTGTCCCTTGGAAAGGGCGCGCTTGATGATGGTCCGATCGTCGTTGCGTAGGGTCAGCAGCAAGCCACCATCCGGGCGGGGAGCGGTGAGCACTTCGAATTCGGGAAACGCGGCAGTAAGAAAACGTTGGGCTGCATTCATTGTTCTGCTCCGGTAAAAAGTTCCAGCACCCGAAACACGAGCAGTGTTCATGCCAACCCACAAACAGCGATTTATTTTTTAAAATCAGATACTTATATAAATACACCGAATACAGTGATCTTGCATTACGCATGATCGCCTGGCTTGCAGCTTGCATTCTGCGTGACTCATCGGTCGGCCGCAGGCTTGCGCCAGACGCTCGCCAGCCACGGCTGCTGCGCACGCGGCAAGCCGCTGGGGCGGTAGAAATGCTCCAGTTCCTCGAAGCCCGCCGCGCACAGCTGCGCACGCCAGGTCGGCCAGTCGTACCAGCAACCGTAACGGCCGCCGCTCCAGCCCTCCTCGTTGTTCCCCCGTGGATTGGAGCAGAACAACACCCCGCCCGGCTTAAGCGTCGCGTACAGCTGGCGCAGCACCCGCGGTAGTTCGCGACTGGGCAGGTGGAACAGCACGGCATTGGCGAAGATGCCGTCGAATGCCGCATCCGGCAGCTCCAGGCGCAGCAGATCCTGATGCCAGACTTCACAACCGCTGTCGGCCCGCGCCATCGCGACGAAGGGCTCGGCACCGTCCAGCCCCACGGCGACATGCCCAAGCGCGGCGAAGGTCTTCAGATCGCGCCCGGGGCCGCAGCCGAGATCGAGGATGCGCAGCGGCGACGGCGCATGGATATGTTTCAGCAAGGCGGCGATGTTCTGGCTGACATCATGGTCGCGCGTGCCGGCGCGGAACGCCTCGGCGCTCTGCCGGTAGTGATCGAGGGTGCGCTCGGCAATGGTTTGCAGCGGTTCGGGTTCGCTCATCGCAGCTCTCCGCAAAAGCCTGAGCCTAGCCGCGTCGGCACCTCGCGGCCAGACCTCGCACCGGCAGGGGGCACCAAGGTAGCGGTTGACGACCGTACGCTGATCGCTGAACTTGCCAGGGCGGTCCTGCTCCAAGCTCATGGCGCTGCGTTAGCCAGACACCGCGCCGATATCGCAACTGTCATGAAAAACTCCGAGAATTGCGCCGATGCAACCTGTCCCCAGCAACGTCGTCCTGCTCGTCGAAGACGAGCCGCACATTCTCTTTCTGTTGTCCGAGTACCTGGCCGGCGAGGGCTATCAGGTGCTGCAGGCCGATAGCGCCGCCCGCGCCTTCGAGATTCTGGCGACCAAGCCGCGCCTCGACCTGCTGATCAGCGATTACCGGCTGCCGGACGGCGTGTCCGGAGTGATGATCGCTGAGCCCGCGCTGAAGCTGCGCCCGGACCTGAAAGTGATCTTCATCAGCGGCTATCCGATCGAGATCTATGAGTCCGGTAGCGACCTGGCGCGCGCCGCGCCGGTGCTGGCCAAACCGTTTTCGCTGGATTCGCTGCGCAGCCAGATCCAGCAGTTGCTGGCCAGCTGAGCGCGCCCGCAGCGCGTAACCCGCCGAACACCAGACATGAAAAAGCCCGCACAAGTGCGGGCTTTTTTCTTGGCCGAATCGATCAGATGATCTTCGGGTCCAGCTCACCGCTGGCGTAGCGCTGGAACATGCCTTCCAGCGAGATCGGCTTGATCTTGCTGGCGTTGCCGGCAGTGCCGAAGGCTTCGTAACGGGCGATGCAGATGTCGCGCATGGCCGCCACGGTCTTGGCAAAGTACTTGCGCGGGTCGAATTCGGCCGGATTCTTCGCCATGAATTCGCGGATCGCGCCGGTGGACGCCAGGCGCAGGTCGGTGTCGATATTGACCTTGCGCACGCCGTACTTGATGCCCTGGACGATTTCCTCAACCGGCACGCCGTAGGTTTCGCCGATCTCGCCACCGTACTGGTTGATGATCTTCAGCCACTCCTGCGGCACCGAGGAGGAACCGTGCATCACCAGATGGGTGTCGGGAATACGCGCGTGGATTTCCTTGATGCGCTGGATCGACAGGGTGTCGCCGGTCGGCGGCTTGGTGAACTTGTAGGCGCCGTGGCTGGTGCCGATGGCGATGGCCAGCGCGTCGACCTTGGTGGCTTTGACGAACTGCGCAGCTTCTTCCGGATCGGTCAGCAGCTGGCTGTGATCGAGCACGCCCTCGGCGCCGACGCCGTCTTCCTCGCCGGCCATGCCGGTTTCCAAGCTGCCCAGGCAACCCAGCTCGCCTTCCACGGAGACGCCGCAGGCATGCGCGAAGGCCACGGTCTGCTGGGTCACGCGCACGTTGTAGTCATAGTCGGCGGGGGTCTTGCCGTCTTCCTTCAGCGAGCCGTCCATCATCACCGAGGAGAAACCGAGCTGGATCGAGCGCTGGCAGACGTCCGGGCTGGTGCCATGGTCCTGGTGCATGCACACCGGGATGTGCGGGAATTCTTCGATGGCGGCGAGGATCAGATGACGCAGGAACGGGGCACCCGCGTATTTGCGCGCACCGGCGGAAGCCTGGACGATCACCGGGGAATCGGTCTTGTCGGCCGCTTCCATGATGGCGCGCATCTGCTCGAGGTTGTTGACGTTGAAGGCCGGCACGCCGTAGCCGAACTCGGCGGCGTGGTCGAGCATCTGGCGCATGCTGATGAGTGCCATGTTTTCCTTTCTCCCGGTCAGGGTCGTTTAATCGTGTAAGCCTGCCGCAGTGGCCGGCGCTGTTCAAGCACGGCACGCTGGGCGCGGCATTGTAGTGGCGGGCACGCCAATTACCAGCGCCGGTCGCGGCTTTCGCATCGAAGGCGCCGCGCTCGGCTAGAGGTTGATCAGCGAGGCGCTGCAGCCGTGGGCCAGCAGCTCGTCATCGGCCACGCGGTAGACCAGCGCCTCGTTGCCCTTGTCGTGGAACGCAATCACGCCGTCGCTATAGAAACTGCCGTAGGTGGCAGGTTCCCGCTTGAGCGTATGAATGCGTTCGTTGTTGCCGATCTTCAGGTCGATGGCGGTCTTCCCGCTGTCGGCGTAGCGCCAGCCGATGTGCTGCTGGCCTTTGCACTTCCAGCGCACGAATGGCGCGTCCGGGCCGGACTGCCAGTGGCTACAACCGGCCAGCAGCAGCGCCAGGGCGAGAATCGACAGGCCTTTCATTTCGGCTCCTTGGCAATGAAATCAGGGGCAATCCTGCAGATCGGTGCGGGTGGTCACCGTCGGGTCACCGGTGGCCTGCATCTCAACACGCTGGTCGCGTTCGGCCGTGGGACCGCTCGCTGCCGGCGGCTCGAACACTTCACAGGCGGTATCCGGTGGGTCGCCGGCGCAACCGGCCAGCCCCAGACAGCAAACAGCCAGAACGGCATAGCGCATGGTGCATCCCCTTTCCTTGTGTCTGACACAACACAGACCACAGGCGCCGGCCGGGGTTGCCACGCCGTTGCCTGCCGGGCAAGCCGCAGCCCGCCCGACAGATCGCCGAGATTACTCGGCGCCGCGCTGTTCCAGCACTTCCACGGCCGGCAGCACCTTGCCCTCGACGAACTCGAGGAAGGCGCCACCGCCGGTGGAGATATAGGAGATCTGCTCGGCCACGCCGTACTTGTCGATCGCCGCCAGGGTGTCGCCGCCGCCAGCGATGGAGAACGCCGGGCTCTGGGCGATGGCCTGGGCCAAGACCTTGGTGCCGTTGCCGAACTGGTCGAATTCGAACACGCCGACCGGGCCGTTCCAGAGGATGGTCTGCGAAGCCTTGAGCATTTCGCCGAACATCGCCGCGGTCTTCGGCCCGATGTCGAGGATCATGTCGTCGTCGGCGACGTCGGCAATGGCCTTGACCGTGGCCTCGGCGCTTTCGGCGAACTCCTTGGCGACCACCACGTCCACCGGCAGCGGCACGGCGACCTTGGCGGCGATGGCCTTGGCGGTGTCGAGCAGATCGGCTTCATGCAGCGACTTGCCAACCTTGTAGCCGGCCGCGGCGAGGAAGGTGTTGGCGATGCCGCCGCCGACGATCAGCTGGTCGCAGATGTCGGCCAGCGATGTCAGCACGTCGAGCTTGGTCGACACCTTGGAACCGGCGACGATGGCGACCATCGGCCGCGCCGGCTTGTCCAGCGCCTTGCCCAGCGCTTCCAGCTCGGCGGCCAGCAGCGGGCCAGCGCAGGCGACCTTGGCGAACTTGGCCACGCCATGGGTCGAACCCTGGGCGCGGTGCGCGGTGCCGAAGGCGTCCATGACGAAGACGTCGCACAGCGCGGCGTATTTCTGCGCCAGCTCGTCGGTGTTCTTCTTCTCGCCCTTGTTGAAGCGCACGTTCTCCAGCAGCACCAGCTCGCCCGGCTTGACCTCGACGCCGTCGAGGTAGTCCTTGACCAGCGGAACCTCACGGCCGAGCGCCTTGCTCAGGTAGTCGGCGACCGGCTTGAGGCTGTCTTCCTCGCTGTAGATGCCCTCTTCCGGACGGCCCAGGTGCGAGCAGACCAGCACCGCGGCGCCCTTCTCCAGCGCCAGCTTGATGGTCGGCAGCGACGCCAGGATGCGTGCGTCGCTCTTCACCGCGCCATCCTTCACCGGCACGTTGAGGTCTTCGCGGATCAGCACGCGCTTACCGGCGAGGTCGAGGTCGGTCATCTTCAAAACGGTCATGTTGATCTTCCTTAAGGTCGATAGGCAGCGATGTTGCAGGCGCGGCTTGCTAGGCGCGATGAGCCACGCGCAGATAATGTTCGGTGACGTCCAGCATGCGATTGGCGAAGCCCCATTCGTTGTCGAACCAGGCCAGCAGGTTCACCAGCCGCGGCCCGGAGACCCGCGTCAGGCTGCCGTCGACGATCGCCGAGTGCGGGTCGTGATTGAAATCGCAACTGGCATGCGGCAGCTCGGTGTAGGCCAGCAGTCCCTTCAGCGGACCGCTTTCAGCGGCCTGACGCAGCACCCGGTTGATCGTCTGCGCATCGGTATCGCGCGCGGTCTGCAGGGTGATATCCAGGCAGGAGACGTTCACCGTCGGCACTCGCACCGCTTTGGCCTGAATCCGCCCGGAGAGTTCCGGCAGCAGGCGCTCGATGCCGCGCGCCAAGCCGGTGGACACCGGAATCACCGACTGGAAGGCCGAGCGCGTGCGGCGCAGGTCCTCGTGGTGGTAAGCGTCGATCACCGGCTGGTCGTTCATCGCCGAATGGATGGTGGTGATCGAGGCGAACTCGATCCCGATTGCATCGTTGAGCAGCTTGAGCAGCGGCACCCCGCAGTTGGTGGTGCACGAAGCGTTGGATACCAGCCGTTCGGCGCCACTCAGCTGCTGCTGATTGATGCCCATCACCACGGTGGCGTCGATGTCGGCGGCACTGGCCATCGGCTGCGAGAACAGCACCCGCGGCACGCCGGCGGCGAGAAAGCGCTCGCCATCGGTGCGTGTGGTGTAGGCGCCGGAGCACTCCAGTACCAGATCGACATCCAGCGCCCGCCAGTCGATGGCCTCCGGAGTCGACTCGCGCAGCACCTTCACGCAGTGGCCGTTGAGATGCAGGCAATCGCCAACCACGCTTACCTCGCCGGGAAAGCGACCGTGGGTGGAGTCGAAACGGGTGAGGTATTCCAGACTGGCCATGTCGGCCAGGTCGTTGAGCGCAACGAACTGGAAGTCGAAGGCCGCGCCGCGCTCATAGAAGGCACGCAGCACGCAACGGCCGATGCGGCCGTAGCCGTTGAGGGCGACGCGATAGGGACGGGCGTTGGCCATCGGATTCGTCGATCCTGTCGGTGGAAAACCGCTGCGCGGGTTTTGCACCCGACACAAGGTGATTTACGTAGGGTGGATGGCCGAAGCCATCCACCACCGCGCGATATCAGTCTTCCAGCAGTTCTTCGGCCACCGCGAGGATGTTGTCGACGGTGAAGCCGAACTCCTCGAACAGCTGGCCGGCCGGGGCCGACTCGCCGTAAGTGGTCATGCCGATGATGCGGCCATCCAGGCCGGCGTACTTGTACCAGTAGTCCGCATGCGCCGCCTCGATGGCGATGCGCGCACCGACTTCCACCGGCAGCACCTGCTGCTTGTAGGCGGCGTCCTGGGCGTCGAACACGCTGGTGCAGGGCATCGACACGACGCGCACCTTGCGGCATTGTTCGCTCAGCTTATCGGCGGCCTGCACCGCCAGGCTGACTTCCGAACCGGTGGCGATGAGGATCAGCTCCGGCTCACCGACGCAGTTCTTCAGGATGTAGCCGCCGCGGGCGATAGCCGCTTCGGTCTCGTTGTCACGCACGTGGAACGGCAGGTTCTGCCGCGAGAAGATCAGCGCGCTCGGGCCGTCCTTGCGCTCGAGGGCGTACTTCCAGGCTACCGCCGATTCGACGGTATCGGCCGGGCGCCAGGTGTCCAGGTTCGGCGTGGTACGCAGGCTGGTCAGCTGCTCGATCGGCTGGTGGGTCGGGCCGTCTTCGCCGAGGCCGATGGAGTCGTGGGTGAACACGTAGAGCACACGCTGCTTCATCAGCGCCGACATGCGCACCGCGTTGCGCGCGTATTCCATGAACATCAGGAAGGTCGCGCCGTAGGGAATCAGGCCGCCGTGCAGGGCGACGCCGTTCATGATCGCGCTCATGCCGAACTCGCGCACGCCGTAATACATGTAGTTGCCCGAGGCATCCTCGGCCACCACCGGCTTGCAGCCCTTCCACAGGGTCAGGTTGGAGCCGGCGAGGTCGGCCGAGCCGCCGAGCAGTTCCGGCAGCAGCGGGCCGAAGGCGTTCAGGCAGTTCTGGCTGGCCTTGCGGCTGGCGATGGTTTCGCCCTTGTCGGCGACTTCGCGGATGAAGGCCGACGCCTTCTCGGCGAAATCGGCCGGCAGCTCACCGGCCATGCGCCGCTTGAATTCGGCAGCCAGTTCCGGGAACTCGGCGGCGTAGGCGGCAAAGCGCTGGTTCCACTCGTTCTCGGCGTCGGCGCCCTTCTGCTTGGCGTCCCACTCGGCGTAGATGTCGGCGGGAATCTCGAACGGCGGGTGGTTCCAGCCCAGCGCCTCGCGGGTCAAGGCAATTTCGGCGTCGCCCAAAGCGGCACCGTGGGATTCTTCCTTGCCCTGCTTGTTCGGCGAGCCGAAGCCGATGATGGTCTTGCAGCAGATCAGCGTCGGTCGGTCGCTCTTGCGTGCGGTTTCGATGGCGATCTGGATCTCGTCGGCGTCGTGGCCGTTGACGTTGCGGATCACCTGCCAGCCGTAAGCCTCGAAGCGGCGCGGGGTGTCGTCGGTGAACCAGCCGTGCACCTCGCCGTCGATGGAGATGCCGTTGTCATCGTAGAACGCGGTGAGCTTGTTCAGCCCGAGCGTACCGGCCAGCGAGCAGACCTCGTGGCTGATGCCTTCCATCATGCAGCCATCACCGAGGAACACGTAGGTGTTGTGATCGACGATCTCGTGGCCCGGACGGTTGAACTGCGCGGCCATGATCTTCTCGGCCAGGGCGAAGCCCACGGCGTTGGCGATGCCCTGGCCCAGCGGGCCGGTGGTGGTCTCGACGCCGGCGGTGTAGCCGAACTCGGGGTGGCCCGGGGTCTTGCTGTGCAGCTGGCGAAAGTTCTTCAGGTCGTCGATGGACAAGTCGTAACCGGTCAGGTGCAGCAGCGAGTAGATCAGCATCGAGCCGTGGCCGTTGGACAGCACGAAGCGGTCGCGGTCGGCCCACTGCGGGTTGGTCGGGCTGTGCTTGAGGTGGTCGCGCCAGAGCACTTCGGCGATGTCCGCCATGCCCATCGGGGCACCTGGGTGGCCGCTGTTGGCTTTCTGCACGGCATCCATGCTGAGTGCGCGGATGGCATTGGCTCGCTCACGACGGCTGGGCATCGCTGATCTCCTGCGGGGTGTACGTAGAAAAAGGCGGCCATTTTCCCCTTTCGCGGGAGAGGGGGCAATGACTGAATGGCCGCGGCTTCAGTCGAGCAGGCGCACACCCTGGGCCTGCACATCGGGCAGATGGGCGAGCAGGTAATCCTTCATCTGCGCCAGCACCGGATGCGCCGCACCGTGGGCAGGCCAGACCAGGTAGTAGCTGTCGCCGGAGCGCACCGCGGCGTCGAACGGCAGCGCCAGCGTGCCGCGCGCCAGCTCGGCACCAACCAGCGCCAGATCGCCGATCGACACGCCGTGGCCCTGCGCCGCCGCGGAAATACCCAACTCCAGGGTGTCGAACAGCTTGCCCTGCTGCCAGGGCACGGCGTCGGCCAGGCCGACCCGCGCCAGCCAGCGCCGCCAGTCGCGGCGGTCACGCGAGGGGTGGATCAGCTCCGCCGCCGCCAGGCGCGCGGCGTCCCACGGCTGATCGCCGAGCAACGCCGGTGCGCAGACCGGCACCAGCCACTCATCGAACAGCTTCAGGCAGTGGCCATCGGCGGCCAGCGCGGCATCGCCGAGGAGGATCGCGCAATCGAACGGCTCGCTGCTGAAGTCCACCGCATCGAGGTCCATCCAGGCGCTGGTCAGCTGCACGCGCTGCTGCGGATAGGCCAGCTGGAAGGCCTCCAGCGTGTTCAGCAGCCAGCGCATGGTCAGCGTCGAGGGAGCCTTCAGGCGCAGCGCGCCACGCTGGCGAGTCACCGCGATGCAGGCGTTCTCGATGGTGCCGAACCCGACCTTCAGCTCCTGCGCCAGCCGGCGGCCGGTGTCGGTCAGCGCCAGTCGCGAGCCGCGCCGCTCGAACAGCTGGCAACCGAGCTGCTGCTCCAGTGTCTTCACGTGCCGGCTGATGGCGCTCTGGGTGATGCACAGGCTCTGCGCCGCCTCGGTGAAGGAGCCGAAGCGTGCCGCCACCTCGAAGGCGCGCAAGGCGTACAGCGGTGGCAGCCGGATCGTCACCGGGCACCTCCACGGCATGAGTAAAAGTTATCCCAGCAGGTCGTTTTTTCCATTTTTCACCGCCTCGCTCCGTTCCGATACTGCGACGCCACGGGCCTTCTCGGAACGGCATCGTCCGAGCGAGCGCACCGCCCGTTCAACAAAAACTCAGGGAAGGATGACATGTCCGCGAATAATTTCGACCACCTTCTGGCTGCCAGCATCGAGCGCGGCGGACTGGACCGGCAGCAGATCGCGCAGATCCTCAATTTCAAGCTGTTCGGCAACCCGACCGGCTTCCTGCACCTGAGGCACCTGCCAATCGGCGAGATTCCGCCGACCCCGTCCAGCCGCGAGGCGCTGCACAAGCACGACGACAGCAGCGAACGGCTGCTGCTGCAGGCGACCGTGCTGCTCGGCGAGCCGGTCGGCTACCTGCAGGAATCCGGCGGCGCGATCGTCAACAACTTCTTCCCGCAGCGCGGACAGTCGCGCGCGGCGACCTCCGACAGTTTCGACACCGAACTGGACCTGCACACCGAGAACGCCTTCCACGCCATCCAGCCGGACTACCTGCTGCTGCTCTGCCTGCGCCAGGACCCGGAGGCGGAAGCGATCACCTATGTCGCCTCGGCGGAACGCATCCTCGCCAGACTGAGCTACGAGGAGCAGCTGTTCTTCCTCAACGAGCCGTACAACTTCCTTTCCGACTACGGCCCGAGCGAAAAGAACCAGCGCATCGACATCGACAAGCACCAGACGGTGCTCTACGGCGACCCCGACGCGCCGTTCCTGCGCTTCGACCCGCAGTTCATGCTCGCCTTCAGCAATCGCGCCCAGACTCTGCTGGAACGTTTGCGCGCCATCGCCTGGTCGGTGGTCGAGCCGATCCGGCTGTGCCCGGGCGATCTGCTGATCATCGACAATCGCCGCACGGTGCACGCGCGCAGTCGCTTCGATGCGCGGTTCGACGGCAGCGACCGCTGGATCCAGCGCGCCTTCGCCATCTGCAACCCGCGCTTCTATGCCGAGCGGCTGGGCAAGCAGCATCGGGTGTTCGGCCTGGTGACCGAACTATGAACGCCACCTATCTCGCCTTCGCCTCGGCGGTCGCCCTGCTGATCGCCTCTCCCGGGCCGGTGGTAGCGCTGGTGGTCGCCGATGCGCGGCGCGTCTGGCCGCTGTGGACCATCCTTGGCGGCGTGTTGTCGGCGCAGGTGCTGATGATCGGCGCGCTGCTGGCGATCTACCTGGCGCTGGATTTCGAGCCAGTGGTGCTCGAATGGGGGCAGGTACTCGGCGGGCTGTACCTGATCTGGCTCGGCGCCGACAGCCTGTGCGGCGGCGGCAGCGACCATCGGCAATCCGCCAGGAGCCAGACGCATCACTTCTGGCGGGCAATGGCGGTCGGCCTGTCGAACCCCAAGGACATCCTGTTCTTCCTCGCCTTCCTGCCCGGTTTCATCCTGCCCACGCAGCCGTTCGCACCGCAGGCGCTGACGCTGATCGCGATCTGGGCGGTCATCGATCTGTGCGTGCTGCTCGCCTACAGTTTGCTCTCGCGTCGACTGGCCGGCACGGGGCTGGTGCAACGGCTGCTGGATATTCTGCCGGGCTACTTCCTGGTCGCCCTCGGCCTGATCTCCTGCTCGCTCGGCGTGCTGCGCATGCTCGAGTGACCCTACGCCGCGCAAGGCAATATCAAAACTTTTTGATATTGCCCTTGCTGTACGAAAAGTGACCGACTAGACTGCGCGACTTATGAGCCTGCGCATACCCCAGATCCGTTTCGACGCCAGCGATTCGCTCGCCGCCCTGTGCAAGGCCGGCGGCGATCCGCTGCGCCTGAACGTGCTGCGGGCGCTGGCCAGCGACTCGTTCGGCGTACTGGAACTGGCGCAGATCTTCGCCATCGGCCAGTCCGGCATGAGTCACCATCTGAAGGTGCTGACCCAGGCCGGCCTGCTGGCCACCCGCCGCGAAGGCAACGCGATCTTCTACCGGCGCAACCTGCCGCAGGGCGACAGCCTCGGCGGCAAACTGCACTCGGCGCTGCTCGAAGAAGTCGATCAGCTGGAGCTGACCACCGAGGTACAGGCTCGCATCGCCGCCGTCCACGCGCAGCGCAGCGCCGCCAGCGAGGACTTCTTCGCGCGCATGGCCGGCAGCTTCCAGGCCCGCCAGGACCTGCTCGCCGGCCTGCCGCAGTACCGCGACAGCGTGCTGGCACTGCTCGATGCGCTGAACTTCGAACCCACCGCCACCGCGCTGGAAGTCGGCCCCGGCGACGGCAGCTTCCTGCCGGAACTGGCCAGTCGTTTCCGTCACGTGGTGGCGCTGGACAACAGCGCGGCGATGCTCGAACTGGCGCGCGCCCGCTGCGAACAGGCCGGTCTGGACAACGTCGAGCTGAAGCTGGCCGACGCGCTGCACGACGAATGTCCGGCTGCCGACTGCGTGGTGCTGAACATGGTGCTGCATCACCTGGCGGCGCCCGGCGAGGCACTCAAACAACTGGCACGGCTGGTGAAAGCGGGCGGCAGCCTGCTGATCACCGAGCTGTGCAGCCACAACCAGAGCTGGGCCAGGGAGGCCTGCGGCGATCTCTGGCTGGGCTTCGAACAGGACGATCTGGCCCGTTGGGCCGATGCCGCGGGGCTCACGCCCGGCGAGAGTCTCTACATTGGCTTGAAGAACGGTTTTCAGATCCAGGCCCGGCACTTTTCCCGGCCCGCCGCTGACGACCGACTCACACCCGGTAATAGGAACCGATAGATGAGCGAATACTCGATTTTCACCTCCGAGTCCGTGTCCGAAGGGCACCCGGACAAGATCGCCGACCAGATCTCCGATGCAGTGCTGGACGCCATCATCGCCGAGGACAAGCACGCCCGCGTGGCCTGCGAAACCCTGGTCAAGACCGGTGTGGCGATCGTCGCCGGCGAAGTGACCACCTCGGCCTGGGTCGACCTGGAACAGCTGGTGCGCGACGTCATCGTCGACATCGGCTACAACAGCTCGGAAGTCGGTTTCGACGGTGCCACCTGCGGCATCATCAACATCATCGGAAAGCAGTCAGTGGATATCGCCCAGGGCGTCGACCGCTCCAAGCCGGAAGACCAGGGTGCCGGCGATCAGGGCCTGATGTTCGGCTACGCCAGCAACGAGACCGACGTGCTGATGCCGGCACCGATCCGCTTCTCCCACGCGCTGGTCGAGCGCCAGGCCGAGGCACGCAAGAACGGCCTGCTGCCGTGGCTGCGCCCGGACGCCAAGAGCCAGGTCACCTGCCGCTACGAGAACGGCAAGGTGGTCGGCATCGACGCCGTAGTGCTGTCGACCCAGCACAACCCCGAGGTCAAGCAGAGCGATCTGCGCGAAGCGGTGATGGAACTGATCATCAAGCACAGCCTGCCGGCCGAGCTGCTGCACAAGGACACCCAGTACCACATCAACCCGACCGGCCAGTTCGTCATCGGCGGTCCGGTGGGCGACTGCGGCCTGACCGGGCGCAAGATCATCGTCGACACCTACGGCGGCATGGCCCGTCACGGCGGCGGTGCCTTCTCCGGCAAGGACCCGTCCAAGGTCGACCGCTCGGCCGCCTACGCTGGCCGCTATGTGGCGAAGAACATCGTCGCCGCCGGTCTGGCCGAGCGCTGCGAGATCCAGGTGTCCTACGCCATCGGCGTGGCGCAGCCGACGTCGATCTCGCTGAACACCTTCGGCACCGGCAAGCTCGGCGACGACAAGATCATCGCCCTGGTGCGCGAGCACTTCGACCTGCGTCCGTACGCGATCACCCGCATGCTCGACCTGCTGCACCCGATGTACCAAGCCACCGCGGCCTACGGCCACTTCGGCCGTAACCCCTACGAGATGACGGTGGGCAACGACACCTTCACCGCCTTCACCTGGGAGCGCACCGACAAGGCCGACGCCCTGCGCGCCGCTGCCGGGCTGTAAGGCGTCACCCGCTGTATGCAAGCCCCGCCAGCGCAAGCCGCGCGGGGCTTCTTGCTTTCAAGAGGCAACGAGAAGCTCACCAAGACCTTGAATCAAGTCGAAGGCCGCTGCGCTCAGTTCTACGCCGATGAACTAACAGCCAATGCCGCTGGTAACGACACTGCCGCAGTGAGCGAGGCGGTCCAGGCCGTCACCCAGGCCAAGGACGCCGTGCTCGGCCTCAAAAAGATGTTCAGCAAGTGACAGCCCGCCGCTAAATGAAGAACGCCCGCATCTGCGGGCGTTTTCTTTTGCGGCTCAGTTCTTCAACCGATAGCCGGTCTTGAAGATCCACCACACCGCTACGAGGCACAACGCAAGAAAGCCGAGGATCATCGCCAGGCTGATGCCGACGCTGATGTCCGAGACGCCATAGAAGCTCCAGCGGAAGCCGCTGATCAGGTACACCACTGGGTTGAACAGGGTGATCTTCTGCCACAGCGGCGGCAGCATCTCGATCGAATAGAAGCTGCCACCAAGAAAGGCCAGTGGCGTGACGATCAGCGCCGGGACGATCTGCAGCTTCTCCCAGCCATCGGCCCAGATGCCGATGATGAAGCCGAACAGGCAGAAGGTCACCGCCGTCAGCACCAGGAACAGCGCCATCATCAGCGGATGTTGGATCTCGTAGTCGACGAACAGCCGCGCGGTGATGAGGATGATCACGCCGAGGATCAGCGACTTGGTCGCCGCCGCGCCGACGTAGCCGATGACGATCTCGACATAGGATACCGGCGCCGACAGCACCTCGTAGATGGTCCCCGAGTAGCGCGGCATGTAGATGCCGAACGAAGCGTTGGAGATGCTTTCGGAAAGCAGCGCCATCATGATCAGGCCGGGGATGATGAACGCGCCGTAGGGGATGCCGTGCATCGCCTCCATGCGCGCACCGATGGCCGAGCCGAACACCACGAAGTAGAGCGAGGTGGAGATCACCGGCGTGGCGATGCTCTGCAGCAGCGTGCGCCAGGTGCGCGCCAGTTCGAACAGGTAGATCGCGCGGATCGCGTAGACGTTCATGCGGTTTATTCCTCAGCGACCGTGGACCAGATTGACGAAGATTTCCTCCAGCGAACTCTGGCTCGATTGCAGGTCCTTGAAGTCGATGCCGTGCTCGCCCAGGCGCTTGAGCAGCTCGGCGATGCCGGTGTGCTCGTGCTGGGCGTCGAAGGTGTAGACCAGCTGATTGCCCTCGTCGGCCAGCGCCAGCGGATAGCCGGCGAACTCGCGCGGGATCGCCGTCAGCGGGCGCTGCAGCTGCAGGGTCAGCTGCTTCTTGCCGAGCTTGTGCATCAGCACCGCCTTGTCCTCGACGAGGATGATCTCGCCCTTGCTGATCACGCCGATGCGGTCGGCCATTTCCTCGGCTTCCTCGATGTAGTGCGTGGTGAGGATGATGGTCACGCCGCGCTCGCGCAGGCCGCGCACCATCGCCCACATGTCGCGGCGCAGCTCGACGTCGACGCCGGCGGTGGGCTCGTCGAGGAACAGGATCGATGGCTCGTGGGACAGCGCCTTGGCGATCATCACGCGGCGCTTCATGCCGCCGGAGAGCTCCAGAATCCGGGCATTGCGCTTGTCCCACAGCGACAAATCGCGCAACAGTTTTTCCAGGAACGAATCGTCGGGCGCCTTGCCAAACAGCCCGCGCGAAAAACGCACCGTCGCCCAGACACTCTCAAAACCTTCGTTGTACAGCTCCTGCGGCACCAGCCCGATCTTCGAACGCGCGGCGCGGTAGTCCTGGACGATGTCGTGCCCATCGACCAGCACCCGCCCGCTGCCTGGGTTGACGATGCCGCAGATGATGCTGATCAGCGTGGTCTTGCCGGCTCCATTTGGGCCGAGCAGGGCGAAGATCTCGCCCTTGCGGATGTGCAGGTCGATGTGTTTGAGCGCGGGATGACCCGAGGCGTAGGTCTTGCTGAGCTGCTCGATGGCAATCACGGAGTGCACAGGCGCCTCTCTTGGAAATCGGTGGGCGGAAGATTGTAGAGAAATCGCGGCGACACGGGGCACATCCTGTCACTGACCGTCGTCATTTCGCCCCTCACGCAAAAACGGCATGCTACGCGCCGCGAGTACATGGACAGCGAAAACTCGAGGATCAGACATGAAACCCATCAAATTGACCTTCCTCGGCCTGTTCGCCGGCCTGACCCTGTTGTGGTTGCTGGTCGACAGCTTTCTCATGGAGCAGTACCAGATCTGGGCGATACGCACGGTACTGGTGCATTACAGCGGCGTGCTGGCCATCGGTGCGATGAGCGTTGCGGTGATCCTGGCCGCGCGACCGAAACGCTTCGAGCGCTTCTTCGACGGCCTGGACAAGACCTACCGCCTGCACAAGTGGCTGGGCATCGCCGCACTGGTGATCAGCACTATGCACTGGGCCTGGGGCCAGGTGCCGAAATGGCTGGTCGGCGCCGGCTGGCTGGAAAAACCGGTGCGCCACGCCGGGCCGCCACCGGAGGGCATCTTCGGCCTGTTTCGGCGCTTTCGCGGGTTGGCCGAGGACGTCGGCGAGTGGGCGTTCTACGCCGCGGCGATTCTCATCGTGCTGGCGCTGATCAAGACCTTCCCCTATCGCTGGTTCTTCAAGACCCACCGCTGGCTGGCAGTGGCCTACCTGGCGCTGGTGGCGCATTCGGTGGTGCTGACGCCGCCGGACTACTGGAGTTCGCCGCTGGGCCTGGCCCTGGCACTGATGATGGGCGCCGGCTCGGTCGCCGCCTGCATCTCGCTGCTGCGCCGCATCGGCCGCAAGCACAAGGTGGTCGGCCGCATCGACGAACTGACCCATCACCCGGACAACCGCGTGCTGCGCGTCGGCCTGCAGCTCGAAGGCGCCTGGCCGGGACATGAAGCCGGGCAGTTCGCCTTCGTCACCTTCGACGAGAAGGAAGGCCCGCACCCGTTCAGCCTCTCCTCGGCCTGGTGCAACGACGGCAAGCTGGCATTCTCCATCAAGGGGTTAGGCGACTACACCAGCACGCTGCCGCATACCTTGAAAGTGGGCGACGCGGTCACCGTCGAAGGCCCGTACGGCTGCTTCGACTTCCGCGGACGCAAGGACGGGCAGATCTGGGTGGCCGGCGGCATCGGCATCGCGCCGTTCATCGGCCGCCTGCAGGCGCTGGCGACCACCGGCGGCGGCGGCAATGTCGAGCTGTTCTACAGCACCAGCGCGCCCGATCAGGCGTTCATCGACAAGGTGCAGCAGCTGGCCGAGCAGGCCCGCGTCCGCCTACACGTGCTGGTCACTCAGCGCGATGGTCGCCTGACGCCCGAGCGCCTGCGGCAACTGGCGCCCTCCTGGAAGGGTAGCGACGTCTGGTTCTGCGGCCCGGCCGCGTTTGGCCAATGCCTGCGTGACGACCTGATCGCGCGCGGTCTGGCGCCGCAGGACTTCCATCAGGAACTGTTCAACATGCGCTAGCGCACGGCGCCCCCAACACCGGCCGCGGGACAATCGCGGCCTCTCCCCGAGCAAGGACGCTCGCCATGCAACGCCTCGTCGCGTCACTCCTGCTGCTTGTCTCACCGATCTGCCTGGGCGCCTGCCCGCCGTGGGGCGCCGAGCGCGCGCGCAGCGAAATCAGCGAACTGACGCAGCGACTGGCGGAGTGGGACGACGCCTATCACCGCCGCGGCCTCGCGCCGATCGACGACGAGCTCTACGACCAGGCCCGCGCGCACCTGCAACAGTGGCAGCAGTGCTTTCCGGCCCAGAACGCCGCCTCGCCGTCACCGCTGGCCCACGCTGACGGCCCGTTACCCCACCCGGTCGCGCAGACCGGCCTGGCCAAGCTGGCTGACGTCGCCGAATTGCTCGCCTGGATGGCGGCACGCGACGACCTGTGGATTCAGCCCAAAGTCGACGGCGTGGCGGTGACGCTGGTCTATCGCGATGGCCGCCTGCACCAGGCGATCAGCCGTGGCGACGGGCGCAGCGGTCAGGACTGGACGGCGCGGGCCCGCCAGCTACCGGCGGTCCCCGCGCAGCTGCCGCGCCGCGACGAAGTGGTTCTGCAGGGTGAGCTGTACTGGCGGCAGGACGCGCACGTGCAGGCACGCGCCGGCAGCGATGGCGCGCGCGGGCGGGTCGCCGGCGCCCTGCAGGGCAAGACCAGCGCCGCCGACAGCACGGCGCGCATCGGCCTGTTCGTCTGGGACTGGCCCAACGGACCGGCCGGCATGACCGAGCGCCTGGCGGGGCTGGCGGCAATGGGCTTCGCCGACAGCGTGCGCTTCAGCCAGCCGCTGAGCGATCCCGAGCAGGCACGCCAGTGGCGCGAGCGCTGGTATCACCAGCCGCTGCCCTTCGCCAGCGACGGCGTGGTGCTGCGCCAGGGGCGGCGGCCACCAGCCGAACGCTGGCAGGCGTCGCCGCCGCATTGGGCCGTGGCCTGGAAATACCCGCCGCGCTCGGCGCTGGCGCAGGTGCGCCGGGTCGAATTCCGCATTGGCCGGCGCGGCCGCATCACGCCACTGCTGCAGCTCGACCCCGTGCACCTGGACGACCGCCGCATCGCCCGCGTCAGCCTCGGTTCGCTCAAACGCTGGCAGACGCTGGACATCCGCCCGGGCGATCAGGTCGCCATCCGCCTCGCCGGGTTGACCATTCCGCAGCTGGACAGCGTCGTCTGGCGCAGTCCGCAACGCGCGGCGGTGCAGACGCCGGATCCGCGCCGCTATCACGCGCTGAGCTGCTGGCAGGCAACGCCCGGCTGCGAGCAGCAATTCCTCGCCCGCCTCGCCTGGCTGAGTGGCAAGCACGGCCTGGCGATTCCCGAGACCGGCCCCGGCACCTGGCGCGCGTTGCTGGACGCCGGCCTGCTGCCCGACCTGCTCGCCTGGCTCGAGCTGGACGCCGCGCGCCTGCAGCAGGTGCCGGGCTTCGGGGCAACACGCGCCACCAACCTGGCACGTAATCTCGCCGCGGCACGCCAGCGGCCGTTCACGCACTGGCTGGCGGCGCTGGGCCTGCCGGACGGTGTGGCGCTCGCACCAGATGACGACTGGCAGCGGCTTGCCGCGCGCAGCGAAGCCGACTGGCGTGCCGCCGGCATCGGCGCAGCCCGCGCGCGACAGCTGTGGCAGTTCTTCCAGGCCGACGCGCCGCAAGCCCTGCGCGCGCGTCTGCAACAGGCAGGTGTCCGCGGTTTCTGATGCCATCCGCACGGCACTTTGCGCCCTCCGCGGAAGTCGAAACGGTTCGAACCCCTGTCTGGAGCGTGCATGTCTGCTCGGTTTCTTGCGATGGTACTGGTCGGCAGCTGCCTGCCCACTACGCTGGCGATGGCCGCGCCGGGCGAAGTCGAGTCGTCGTGCGCGACGCAACGCCACTGGCTCAGCGAACAGTTGCAGCAGGCCCGCCTGCAGGGCCATCAAGCACGCCAGACGCAGCTGAACGAGCAGCTGCAGGCGCTCACCCGCCGCTGCGGCGGTCTGATCGAGCTGGGCAAGCGCGACTCCTTTGCCGCTGAGCAAGCCAGCCAGCGTGTGGCGCGCCGCGAAGTGCTGCTGCGCCAGGCGCTGGCGACCGGCGATGCGCAGCTCATCGAGCTGCGCAAGGATGAGCTGGCCAAGGCACGCGAACAGCTGGAAAGCAGCCGCCGCGCGACTGACCGTCAGTAGGCGCGGAATGCCTTGTGGCAGGTTTCGCAGGCGTCCTCGACGCGCTGGAACGCCGGCGCAACTTCCTGCGGTTGCAGCGGCTGCGCGCTGGTCGCGGCAACCAGTGCGGCGGTCTCGGCCTCCAGCGCACGGGCCAGCTCGTTGAAACGCGTCTGCTGCTGCCAGACATCGTCGCGCGCGTCGCTCTGCTCTTCCTTCACCGGCGGATAGTGCTGCCAGGGCTGGCGTGACAGTTCGTCGAGCTTCGCCGCGCCGCTGGCGAACGCCACGCCATCGAAGGCCAGCCGTCCGCGCAGCATGCCACCCAGATCTTCCTTGATGTCGAGCATCTGCTGGTAGATCGCCTTGCGCTTGCCGAGCGGTGAATTCGGATCGATACGGTCGCAGCCGGCCAGCGCCAGCAACGTCATCAGGGAAATGCTCAACACTCGCAACTTCATGTTTACCCGCTCACGCCATGCAAAGCGCGGGATTATCCGCGCTTGTGCCCGGGTGAACAAATCGCTCGGGTATCAGCGCGACCACTGGCCGCCCGCGCTCTCGCAATCCACCTTGGCCTGCGCGCGATCGCTCGCGTGATAGTGGTAGGTGACGATCTGTGCGCCTTCGGGCACCGTGGTTGGCAGCGTGCCGTTGGTCGCCTGGCTGCCGCCGGCCTGCTCGTTGGCCAGGGTTTCCGGCGTCACCGCGGCCACGCAGACGCCGAAATGACCGTCAGGGCAACTCTGACGAGGCTCGCGTCGGGCGCTCTTGATGCCCTCTTCGTTGCGACAGAGCCAGTCCATCGAATCGTCCTCCGGCTGCATGCCACGCAGCTCGAAGCATTTCTCGGTGACCACCGGCGCGGGCACGGCGCCCGAGGTCTCGCTGTGCACATAACAGGACTGCGCCGCCGCGGGCAGGCTGACGACCACCGCGAGCAGGGCCAGGGTGAGGCGAAGCGTGGGATTCATCGGAGTCTCCTTGAGCATTCGCGCCCGGCACGGCGCGCCAGGCCCTGCAGGTACGACCCGTGCGCCGCCGGCGGAGTTCGCCCGGCGCGGGCTTGGGATTGCCGGCAGGCGCGGCTATAATCGCCGGGTTTTTTCGCGGCCGACTCCGCTTCGGCCGTGCCCGCCACCCATCCGAGGGGCGCTGCAGCAGGGCGAATGCCTGTTTTGAATCTCGCAAGCCACGCGGCTTACCGGTCGCGCCGCAGCAGATCGAATCCGGTTTCACCTGTCAGGCTCGGATGGGGCGTTTCCTAGAACGCATCAACGGCGCCCATTCGCATCTATACGAATGGAGAACTCTTCGATGAGTGCTGTCATGACGCCTGCCGGTTTCACCGACTTCAAAGTCGCCGATATTTCCCTGGCCGCCTGGGGCCGCCGCGAGATCATCATCGCCGAATCGGAAATGCCCGCGCTGATGGGCCTGCGCCGCAAATACGCCGCCGAGCAGCCGCTCAAGGGCGCGAAGATCCTTGGCTGCATCCACATGACCATCCAGACCGCCGTGCTGATCGAGACGCTGATCGCCCTCGGCGCCGAAGTGCGCTGGTCGTCCTGCAACATCTTCTCCACCCAGGACCAGGCCGCTGCCGCCATCGCCGCCGCCGGCATCCCGGTGTTCGCCTGGAAGGGCGAGACCGAGGCGGAGTACGAGTGGTGCATCGAGCAGACCATCCTCAAGGACGGCCAGCCGTGGGATGCCAACATGGTGCTCGACGACGGCGGTGACCTGACCCAGATCCTCCACGACAAGTACCCGCAAGTGCTGGAGCGCGTGCACGGCATCACCGAGGAAACCACCACCGGCGTGCACCGCCTGCTCGACATGCTCAAGGGCGGCACGCTGAAAGTCCCGGCGATCAACGTCAACGACTCGGTGACCAAGAGCAAGAACGACAACAAGTACGGCTGCCGCCACAGCCTCAATGACGCCATCAAGCGCGGCACCGACCATCTGCTGTCCGGCAAGCAGGCGCTGGTGATCGGTTACGGCGACGTGGGCAAGGGCTCGGCGCAGTCGCTGCGCCAGGAAGGCATGATCGTCAAGGTTTCGGAAGTCGACCCGATCTGCGCCATGCAGGCCTGCATGGACGGCTTCGAGCTGGTTTCCCCCTACAAGAACGGCATCAACGACGGCACCGAAGCCAGCGTCGACGCCGCGCTGCTGGGTAAGATCGACCTGATCGTCACCACCACCGGCAACATCAACGTTTGCGACGCCAACATGCTCAAGGCGCTGAAGAAGCGTGCCGTGGTGTGCAACATCGGCCACTTCGATAATGAGATCGACACCGCCTTCATGCGCGCCAACTGGGGCTGGGAAGAGGTCAAGCCGCAGGTGCACAAGATCCACCGCACCGGCAAAACCGTCGATCCGGCCAACGACGACTACCTGATCCTGCTCGCCGAAGGCCGCCTGGTGAACCTGGGCAATGCCACCGGCCACCCGAGCCGGATCATGGACGGCTCCTTCGCCAACCAGGTGCTGGCGCAGATCCACCTGTACAACGAGAAGTTCGCCGATCTGCCAGTGACCGAGAAGACCAAGAACGTCACCGTCATGGTCCTGCCGAAGAAGCTCGACGAGGAAGTGGCGCTGGAGATGGTCAAGGGCTTCGGCGGCGTCGTCACCCAACTGACGCCCAAGCAGGCCGAGTACATCGGCGTGACCGTCGAAGGTCCGTTCAAGCCGGACAGCTACCGCTACTGATCGCCGTAGGGTGGAAAACGGCCGGAGGCCTATTCCACCCGCCGCTCCTAGGCGGTGGAAACGCGTTGCGCGCGTTTTCCACCCTACGCTCTGAAGGATTTAGTCCATGTCTCAGGAACGCCGCTACAGCTTCGAGTTCTTCCCCACGAAGACCGAAGCCGGGCATGAAAAACTGCTGAACGTGGCCCGCCAGCTGGCCGGCTACCACCCCGATTTCTTCTCCTGCACCTACGGTGCCGGCGGCTCGACCCGCGACCGTACGCTGAACACCGTGCTGCAGCTCGATGGCGAGGTGAAGGTGCCGACCGCGCCGCACCTGTCCTGCGTTGGCGACAGCAAGGCCGAGCTGCGCGAACTGCTGGATATCTACCGCAACGCCGGCATCCGCCGCATCGTCGCATTGCGCGGCGACCTGCCGTCCGGCATGGGCCTGGCCAGCGGCGAGCTGCGCCACGCCAACGAGCTGGTGGAGTTCATCCGCAGCGAAACCGGTGATCACTTCCATATCGAGGTCGCCGCCTACCCGGAGATGCATCCGCAAGCACGCAACTTCGAGGACGACCTGACGAACTTCGTGCGCAAGGCCCAGGCCGGTGCCGACAGCGCCATCACCCAGTACTTCTTCAACGCCGACTGCTACTTCTACTTCGTCGAGCGCGTGCGCAAGCTGGGCGTGGAGATTCCGATTGTCCCGGGCATCATGCCGATCACCAACTACAGCAAGCTGGCGCGCTTCTCCGATGCCTGCGGAGCGGAAATTCCGCGCTGGGTACGCAAGCAACTGGAAGCCTACGGCGACGATATCGACAGCATCCAGGCCTTCGGCGAGCAGGTCATCAGCGAGATGTGCGAGAAACTGCTGGCCGGCGGCGCGCCGGGTCTGCACTTCTACACGCTGAACCAGGCCGAGCCGAGCCTGGCGATCTGGAACAACCTCGGCCTGCCGCGCCAGGCTTGAGACCACCGGCTTCGCTGCCCAAGCGAAGCCGGCAAATGAACCCGTGACCTGCGACACTGTCAGAGCAGTGCGGAGCGAACAGGCTCTGTTATACTCCGCGCTTCCGCCAGACTTACGTCCGGATGCCGCATCAGCAAATCGCGGCAGGACCGGACGGGATCGCACGCCAGTCGCGATTCGAGCCAGGCACGATCATCCCAGGGCCACGCCCTCTACAAGACAGGATTACTCATGTCCTTTGCTTCCCTCGGTCTCTCCGAGGCTTTAGCCGGTGCCGTCGAGGCCGCCGGTTATACCCAGCCTACTCCCGTGCAACAGCGGGCTATTCCCGCCGTGTTGCAAGGCCGCGACCTGATGGTTGCCGCCCAGACCGGTACCGGCAAGACCGGCGGCTTCGCCCTGCCGGTACTCGAACTGCTGTTCCCCGGTGGCCACCCGGACCGTGAGCACCGCCACGGCGCGAAACAGCCGCGCGTGCTGGTGCTGACGCCGACCCGCGAACTCGCCGCCCAGGTCCATGACAGCTTCAAGGTCTACGCCCGCGATCTGCCGCTGAAAAGCGCGGTGATCTTCGGTGGCGTCGGCATGAACCCGCAGATCCAGGCCGTGGCCAAGGGTCTCGACGTGCTCGTCGCCTGCCCCGGCCGCTTGCTCGATCTGGCCAACCAGAAGGCCATCGATCTGTCGCACGTGGAAATCCTCGTGCTCGACGAAGCCGACCGCATGCTTGACATGGGCTTCATCCACGACGTCAAGAAGGTGCTGGCCAAGCTGCCGGCCAAGCGCCAGAACCTGCTGTTCTCGGCCACCTTCTCCAAGGACATCACCGATCTGGCCGGCAAGCTGCTGCACGACCCCGAGCGCATCGAGGTCACGCCGCCGAACACCACCGTCGAGCGCATCGAGCAGCGGGTGTTCCACATCGCCTCCAGTCACAAGCGTGCCCTGCTCGCGCACCTGATCACCCAAGGTGCCTGGGAACAGGTCCTGGTGTTCACCCGCACCAAGCACGGCGCCAACCGCCTGGCCGAGTACCTGGAGAAGCACGGCCTGCCGGCTGCCGCAATCCACGGCAACAAGAGCCAGAACGCCCGCACCAAGGCACTGGCCGATTTCAAGGCCAACCAGGTACGCATCCTGGTGGCGACCGATATCGCCGCCCGCGGCCTGGACATCGACCAGCTGCCGCATGTGGTCAACTTCGAGCTGCCCAACGTCGAGGAAGACTACGTGCACCGCATCGGCCGCACCGGCCGTGCCGGACGCAGCGGCGAGGCCATCTCGCTGGTCGCGCCGGACGAGGAAAAGCTGCTCAAGGGCATCGAACGCCTGACCAAGCAGCGCATTCCCGACGGCGACCTCATGGGCTTCGACGCCAGCACCATCGAGGCGGAAAAGCCCGAAGTGCGCGAACCGCGCCAGCCACGCCCGCAGCGCGGCGAACGCAAGGCCCGTAGCGAGGACAAGCCGGCGGAAAACGCCGAGCAGAAGGAACGTAACCGGCGCAACCGCAACAAGGCCAAGCCAGCCCGCAGCGCCAGCGAGGCCGCGCAACCGGTCAGCCGCCCTCCGCGCCTGCCAACCGACCGCGACCCGGAAGAATTCCTCGATGACGAGGTGGACAACTTCGGCAACCGCGTCGATTACGTCAGCCCGTACCAGAACAAGCAGGGCCGCGGTCGTCGCCCCGGCGCGCCGGCCCAGCCGGGCAGCGCTCAGCCACGCCCAGCCGGTGCCGGTGGCGGTGGCGCACAGGGCCGCGGCAAGCGTTCAGGCCAGAGCCAAGGCCAAGGCGGGCAAGGCCGCAATGGTCAGCCTCGGCGCAAGAGCGAAGGACGGCGCATCGAGGAGCCGGCGGTGTCGCGTCAGGATGTCGCCAAGCCGCGCGAGAAGCAGCCGGTGATCATCCACAAGGAGTCCAAGGCTGATCGGCTGCCGAGCATGGAGCAGCTTGAGCAGTTGCCGACCCGTCCGCGGGGCGAGAAGCCCGCGCTGCTGACGCGCAACCGCTGAGTTGCCGCACCAACGAAAACGCCGCCCCTTGGGGCGGCGTTTTCGTATTCACAGCAGACTGCCGCGCGCTCAACCCTCTTCAGGCGAGGGCGCAGCAGCGGCTTGCCAGCCGCCACCAAGCGCCTTGAACAGGTTGACTTCGCTGACCAGCTGCGCCAGACGGTCACCGATCAGCTGTTGCTGAGCGCTGAACAGCTGGCGCTGCGCATCAAGCAGGGTCAGGTAGCTGTCCACACCGGTGCGGTAGCGCCGTTCGGCGAGGTTGTAGTAGTCCTCGCTGGTCTGCAGCAGATCACGCTGCGCCTGGACTTGGCGGGTGTAGGTGGCCTGCGCCGCCAGACCATCGGCCACCTCGCGGAAGGCGGTCTGGATCGCCTTCTCGTACTCGGCCACCTGAATGTTGCGGCTGATCGTGGCGTAGTCGAGATTGGCGCGCAGCTGGCCGGCATTGAAGATCGGCACGCTGATGCTCGGCGTGAAGGTCCAGTAGCCGGAACCGCCGTCGAACAGGCCGGACAGCTCGCGGCTGGCCGTCCCGGCCGCGCCGGTCAGGCTGATACGCGGGAAGAACGCCGCGCGCGCCGCACCGATGCTGGCGTTCACCGCCTTGAGCTGGTGTTCGGCCTGGAGGATGTCCGGGCGCTGCTGCAACAGGTCCGACGGCAAGCCGACCGGCAACTCGGCCAGCTGTTCGCGCACCAGCTCGCCGGAGACCCGCAGGTTCGCCGGCATGCTCTGGCCGAGCAGCAGCGTCAGCGCGTTGCGGTCCTGCGCCACCTGGCGGGTGTACTGCTCGATGCTCACCCGCGCGCTTTCCACCGCGCTGCGCGCCTGGCGCAGCTCCAGCGCCGAGGCCACGCCGACGTCGAAGCTGCGCTGGGTCAAGCCGAAACTTTCCTCGTAGGTCTTGAGCGTGTCTCGCGTGACCTCCAGCAGCGCCTGATCGGCCTGCAGCGTCAGCCAGGCGTTGGCGACGCTGGCGATCAGGCTGATCTGTGTGCTGCGCTGGGCGGCCTCGCTGGCGAAGTACTCCTCCAGCGCCTGATCGCGCAGGCTGCGCAGCCTGCCGAACAGATCCAGCTCCCAGGACACGCCGAGGGTGGCGCTGTACTGGCTGCTGATCGTCGGCTCGCCGCTCATGCTCAGATCGCCCGGAGTACGAGTGCGCGTGCCGCCGCCATCGGCCGTGACGGCCGGCAACAGGTCGGCGCGCTGGACGCGATACAGTGCGCGATAGGCATCGACGTTCAGCGCCGCCACGCGCAGGTCGCGGTTGTTTTCCAGCGCTACCTCGATCAGCTGCTGCAGCGCGGGATCGCGGAAGAATTCGCGCCAGCCCGGCACGGCGGCTGCCTGCTCGCCGTCGGCCGCGTAGGCCTCACCCTGTGGCCAGCTGGCCGCCACCGGCGCTTCCGGCCGCTGGTAGTCGGGAATCAACGAACAGCCGCTCAATGCGGCGAGCAAGGCGATGCTCAACAACGACCTGTTCATTGCACGTCTCCCTTCTCGTTCGCGGCTGCAGCCTTGCGGCCGCCGGCGAGCGAGGTCACCAGAACGAAGAATAGCGGCACCCAGAAGATCACCAGCAGGGTCGCCGTGACCATGCCGCCAATCACGCCGGTGCCGATGGCATGCGAGCTGCCTGCCCCGGCGCCGCTGGCCAGCGCCAGCGGCACCACGCCGAGGGTGAACGCCAGCGAGGTCATGATGATCGGCCGCAGGCGCATCCGGCAGGCCTCGACGGCGGCGTCGAACAAGCTCTTGCCTTCGCCATGCAGGTCCTTGGCGAATTCGACGATCAGGATCGCGTTCTTCGCGGTCAGGCCGATCGTCGTCAGCAGGCCGACCTGGAAGAACACGTCGTTGCTCAGACCACGTCCCATCGTCGCCAGCAGCGCGCCGATGACGCCGAGCGGCACCACCAGCATCACGGCGAACGGAATCGACCAGCTTTCATACAACGCCGCCAGGCAGAGGAACACCACCAAAAGCGAGAGTGCGTAGAGCGCCGGAGCCTGCCCACCCGACAAACGTTCCTCGAACGACAGTCCGGTCCAGGACACCCCGACGCCCGCCGGCAGCTGCTGCGCCAGCCGCTCGACCTCGGCCATTGCATCGCCGGTGCTGTAGCCGGGCGCTGCCTCGCCGAGGATTTCCATCGACGAAACGCCGTTGTAGCGTGACAGCTTGGGCGAGCCGTAGATCCACTGGCCGCTGCCGAAGGCACTGAACGGCACCATCTCCCCGGCATCGTTACGCACGAACCACTTGTCCAGGTCTTCCGGACCCATGCGCGACGGCGCAGCGCCCTGCAGGTAGACCTTCTTCACCCGACCGCGGTCGATGAAGTCGTTGACGTAACTCGAGCCCCAGCCGATCGACAGCGCGCTGTTGATCGCGTCCAGGGAAACCCCGAGCGTGCGCGCCTTTTCATCGTCGATCAGCAGCTGGTACTGCGGCTCGTCGTTCAGCCCGTTCGGCCGCACCGCCTGCAGCACCGAACTCTGCGCCGCCATCCCGAGGAACTGGTTGCGCGCCGCCATCAGCGCATCGTGGCCGAGCCCGCCACGGTCTTGCAGATAGAAGTTGAAACCGGTCGCGGTGCCCAGCTCCATCACCGCGGGCGGCGCGAAGGCGAACACCATGGCGTCGCGGAAGCCGGCGAAGCGTTGCTGTGCGCGCTTGGCCAGCGCGAACACAGAGTCCTCGGCATCCGGACGCTGATCCCACGGCTTGAGGCCGACAAAGCCCAGCGCCGAGTTCTGTCCACGGCCGGCGAAGTTGAAGCCGGTGACAGTAAACACCGAATTGACAACGTCACCCTCCTCCTTCAACAGATACTCGCGCATGGCGTCCACGGTCTGCTGAGTGCGCTCGGCGGTCGAGCCCACCGGCGTCTGCACCTGGACGAACAGCACGCCCTGATCCTCGTCCGGCAGGAACGCGCTGGGCAGACGGCTGAACAGCACCGCCAGCGCGGCGACGATAACCAGGTAGATGATGATGAACGGCAGTTTGCGCCGCAGCACCGCGACCACGCCCTGCTCGTAGCGGCGCACGCCGCGATCAAACGTGCGGTTGAACCAGCCGAAGAAACCGCGCTTCTCGTGGTGATGACCCTTCTCGATAGGCTTGAGCAGCGTCGCGCACAGCGCCGGGGTGAAGACCAGCGCCACCAGTACCGAGAGTGTCATCGCCGAAGCGATGGTGATCGAGAACTGCCGGTAGATCACGCCGGTGGAGCCGCCGAAGAAGGCCATCGGCAGGAATACCGCAGACAGCACCAGGCCGATGCCGACCAGCGCGCCCTGAATCTGCCCCATCGACTTGCGCGTCGCCTCCAGCGGCGACAGCCCTTCCTCCGCCATCACCCGCTCAACGTTCTCCACCACGACGATGGCGTCGTCCACCAGCAGACCGATGGCCAGCACCATCGCGAACATGGTGAGGGTGTTGACGCTGAAACCGAACACCGCCAGCAGACCGAAGGTCCCCAGCAGCACCACCGGCACCGCCAGCGTCGGAATCAGCGTGGCACGGAAGTTCTGCAGGAACAGGTACATCACCAGGAACACCAGGACGATGGCCTCGAACAGGGTGTGCACCACGTTGGTGATCGACGCCGAAACCACCGGCGAGGTGTCGTACGGGTAGACGATCTCCATCCCCGCCGGGAAGAACGGCTGCAGCTCGCTGATGGTCTGGCGCACCGCCTTGGCGGTATCCAAAGCGTTGGCGCCGGTCGCCAGCTTGATGCCGATACCGGCGGCCGGCTTGCCGTTGTATTGCGCGGTAATCGCCGCCCGCTCGGCGGCCAGCTCGACGCGCGCGACGTCCTTGAGGCGCACCTGCGAACCGTCGCCATTGACCTTGAGCAGGATCTCGCGGAACTGCTCGGGCGTCTGCAGGCGCGTCTTGCCGATGATGGTGGCGCTCAGCTGCTGCCCCGGCACCGCCGGCAGACCGCCGAACTGGCCGGCGGAAACCTGTACGTTCTGTACGCGGATGGCGTTGCCCACGTCGGTGGGCGTGAGCTGGAAATTGTTCAGCCGCGCCGGATCGAGCCAGATGCGCATGGCGTACTGCGAGCCGAACACCTGGAAGTCGCCAACCCCGGGCGTACGCGACAGCGGGTCCTGGATGTTGGAGACGATGTAGTCGGCCAGGTCGCTCTGCGTCATGCTGCCATCCGCCGAGACGACGCCGACCACCATGAGGAAGTTGCGCACCGACTTGGTCACGCGGATGCCCTGTTGCTGCACTTCCTGCGGCAGCAGCGGCGTCGCCAGCTGCAGCTTGTTCTGCACCTGCACCTGGGCGATATCCGGATCGGTGCCCTGGTTGAAGGTCACCGTGATCTCCATGCTGCCGTCGGAGTTGCTCGCCGAGGAGATGTAGCGCAGCCCGTCGATCCCGTTCATCTGCTGCTCGATGACCTGCACCACCGTGTCCTGCACGGTTTGCGCGGAGGCACCCGGGTAGCTCACGGAGATGCCGACCGCGGGCGGCGCGATGCTGGGATATTGGTTGACTGGCAGGCCGAGAATGGCGAGCCCGCCGGCGAGCATGATCACCAGTGCGATCACCCAGGCGAAAATCGGGCGATCAATGAAGAACTTGGACATCGTGATTGATCCTCGGCCTCAGCCTCAGTTGGCTTGCGGCTGGGCAGCCGTGACATTGCTCGCGGGAGCCGGCTCCACCTGGTCACCCGGGCGGATGAACTGCAGGCCCTCGGTAATCAGGCGGTCGCCGGCCTCGAGACCCTCGGCGATCAACCAGCGGTTACCGACGGCACGATCGGTCTTGACCTGGCGTAGCTCGACCTTGTTCTCGGCATCGATCACCAGCGCGGTGGCCTCGCCCTTGGGATTGCGCGTCACGCCTTGCTGCGGCGCCAGGATCGCTTCGCTCTTGAGCCCGGCGACCAGTTGCGCATGCACGAACATACCCGGCAGCAGGATGCGATCCGGGTTGGGGAAGACCGCACGCAGGGTCACCGACCCGGTGGTGGAGTCGACCGACACCTCGGAGAACTCCAGTTTGCCCTCGTGCGCATAGCGGGTGCCGTCCTCCAGCGTCAGCGTCACTTTGGCCGCATCATCGCCGGCCTTCTGCAGACGGCCTTCGGCCAGGTCGCGTCGCAGAGCGAGTAGATCGCGCGCCGGCTGGGTAACATCGACATAGATCGGATCGAGCTGCTGGATGGTCGCCAGTTCCTGCGCCTGGCCATTGCTGACCAGCGCGCCCTCGGTTACCGCCGAGCGACCGATACGCCCGGAGATTGGCGCCAGCACCTTGGTGTAACGCAGGTTGATGCGCGCCTGCTCGAGATTCGCCTCGGCCTGCAGGCTCGCCGCGCGCGCCTCGTCATAGGCTTGCTTACTCACCGCCTGCTCCTCGACCAGCAGCCCGTAGCGGTCGGACAGCGACTTGGCCGACGCCAGGCTGGCCTGCGCGCTCTTCAGCGTGGCCTCGTACACCGACGCATCGATCTGGTAGAGCTGCTGCCCGGCCTTCACTTCGCTGCCTTCGGTGAACAGCCGCTTCTGGATGATGCCGTTGACCTGCGGACGCACCTCGGCGACCCGGTGCGCGCGAGCACGTCCCGGCAGCTCGGTGGTCAGTGCGAACGGCTCGGCCTGCAGCGTGACGAAGCCGACCTTGGGCGTCGGTTTCGCCGCCGGCGCCGCCGATTCCTCCTGGCAGCCGCCCAGCATTAATGCCGCGGCAACGAGTGAAACCAGGGCGGCGGCATTGGCTGACTTACGTGACATGGAAAGAACCTCTTGAGGACGGACAGGCCAAGGCAGCGGACACCCGGCAGACTCGAATGGCAGGGTCCGGAATATACTTACGTTCAAAGATGTTTGTAAACACAAAAAACCGCCTGCCGGACAACGCTACAGGGTGGCGCAAAACCGGCCGTACGAGTAGGCGTAGACCATTGCAAGCATTTCGATTCGTTACGCTTCGATCACTCTGCCGCCGCGCGCCGAACGAGCCACCACAACGCAGAACGCCGGCAGAGAGCCGGCGTTCGGGTCAATCTCGTCGCGCGTTTACTGACGCACGCCCTCGACCGAAATGATCAGATCCACGGTCTGCGAAGCCGGGCCGAGATCCATCTTGATGTCGAAATCTTTCAGCTTGAGCGTCGTGCTGCCCTCGAAGCCGGCGCGGTAGCCACCCCAGGGGTCATCGCCCTCGCCGATGAACTTGGCGGCGATCACCACCGGCTTGGTCACGCCGTTGAGGGTGAGGTTGCCGGTGATATCGGCAGTACCTTCGCCGGTCGACTTGACCGAGGTGGACTCGAAAGTCGCCGTCGGGTGCTTGGCCACGTTGAGGAAGTCCTCGCTACGCAGGTGCTTGTCGCGCTCGGCGTGGTTGCTGTCGAGGCTGGCGGTCTTCAGCGTGACGCTGACCTTGCTCGCTTCCGGCTGGGCGGCATCGAAGCTGAAGGTGCCGTCGAAGTCCTTGAAGGTGCCCCACAGCCAGCTGTAGCCCAGATGGCTGATCTTGAAGTTGACGAAGGCATGCTGACCTTGCTTGTCGATGACATAGTCAGCGGCCATTGCCTGGCCGGCGAGCAGCGCAGAACTCAGGGCGAGTGCGGTGAGCGTTTTCTTCAGCATCATGTGTCTCCTTGGTGAGTCGAGTCAGGCATCGGCGCGGCCGAACATGCGCAGCAGGGTCGGATCGCGGTCGATGAAGTGGTGTTTAAGGGCTGCCAGGCCATGCAGGCCGGCCAGAATGACCAGTCCCCAGGCGAGGTATTCATGAACCAGGCCGGCAACATCCTCTTGGTTGGGAATCGAGGTCAGCAGCGCCGGCACCTCGAACCAGCCGAAGACGCTGATCGGCCGGCCGTCGGCGGTGGAAATCAGATAGCCAGACAGCATGACCGCGAAGAGGCCCAGATAGAGCACCCCGTGGCCCAGACGGGTCATCAGCCGAGTCGCCGCGCCGTGCGAAGCCAGGGGCGTCGGACCGGCGCTGAGGAAGCGCCACAGCAGCCGCACCAGCATCAGCAAGAACAGCAGGATGCCGATGCTCTTGTGGATATTCGGGGCGGTACGGTACCAGCTGCTGTAGTAGTTCAGCCCAACCATCCACAGGCCCAGACCGAACAGACCGAAGACCGCCAGCGCGCCGATCCAGTGCAGCAGGATGCTGGTCAGACCGTAATTGCGGGAAGTGTTGCGCCACTGCATCGTCAAGCTCCCAGTTGAAAGTGGAACAAGCCTACCGGCTTACCTATCGGAAAAGCGCGCATAAATTCGCTCTAAACAATTCAGATATTCGATAACCAGAACACCGCGTCGGCTTGCCCGATGCAGCCATCTGTTAGGCTGCGCGCAGATCAGAGGAGGACCCCATGAGCCTGAACGATAGTTGGATGCGCCGCGACCTGGCCGTGCTCTGGCATCCATGTACGCAGATGAAGGACCACGAGCAGCTGCCGCTGATTCCGATCCGTCGCGGCGAGGGCGTCTGGCTGGAGGATTTCGACGGCAAGCGCTACCTCGATGCGGTCAGCTCCTGGTGGGTCAACGTGTTCGGCCATGCCAATCCGCGCATCAACCAGCGCATCAAGGACCAGCTCGACCAGTTGGAGCATGTAATGCTCGCCGGCTTCAGCCACCAGCCGGTAGTAGAGCTGTCCGAGCGTCTGGTGGCGCTCACCCCTCCGGGCCTGGAGCGAGTGTTCTACACCGACAACGGCTCCACCGGCATCGAAGTCGCGCTGAAGATGAGCTTTCACTACTGGCGCAACAGCGGGCGGCTACGCAAGCAGCGCTTCGTCACCCTGACCAACAGCTACCACGGCGAAACGGTCGCGGCGATGTCGGTGGGCGATGTCGCGCTGTTCACCGACACCTACAAACCGCTGCTGCTCGACACGCTCAAGGTGCCTAGCCCGGACTGCTACCTGCGGCCAGAAGGCATGAGCTGGGAAGACCACTCGCGCAACATGTTCTCGCACATGGAGCAGACCCTCGCCGAGCACCACGAGGAGGTCGCCGCGGTGATTGTCGAGCCGCTGATCCAGGGCGCCGGCGGCATGCGCATGTACCACCCGATCTACCTCAAGCTGCTGCGCGAAGCCTGCGACCGCTACGAGGTGCACCTGATTCACGACGAGATCGCCGTCGGTTTCGGCCGCACCGGCACGATGTTCGCGTGCGAGCAGGCCGGCATCAGCCCGGATTTCCTCTGCCTGTCCAAGGCGCTCACCGGCGGCTACCTGCCGATGGCCGCAGTGCTTACCACCGACCGGCTCTACCAGGCGTTCTACGACGACTACTCGACCCTGCGCGCCTTCCTCCATTCGCACACCTACACCGGCAACCCGCTGGCCTGCGCCGCGGCCCTGGCGACGCTGGATATCTTTGCCGAGGACAACGTCATTGAGGCGAACAAGGCGCTGGCCGCGCGCATGGCCAGCGCCACGGCGCACCTCGCCGAGCATCCGCACGTTGCTGAGGTGCGTCAGACCGGCATGGCGCTGGCCATCGAGATGGTGCAGGACAAGGCCAGCAAGACCGCCTACCCATGGCAGGAGCGCCGCGGCCTGCAGGTCTACCAGCACGCGCTGGAACGCGGCGCGCTGCTGCGGCCGCTGGGCAGCGTGGTGTATTTCCTGCCGCCCTACACCATCACGCCGGAACAGATCGACTTCCTCGCCGAGGTCGCCAGCGAAGGCATCGATATCGCCACCCGCGCGGCGGTCAGCGTGGCGCTGCAACCCGGCGCCCCGAGCAACTTCCACGATCCGGGCTAGCCCTCTGGCGGTGGCAGGTTTCCAGCAACGCAGCACTGCGAGTCAGACCAGCGATGCTTTAGACTTGCCGCTTCCAACTTGCCGCTTGCAGCTGCCCTTATGCGCCTATCCCGCTTCTTCATCGACGCCCCGCTCGCCCTCGGCTCGCACGCACTGCCCGAAACCGCTGCGCACTACATCGGTCGCGTGTTGCGTCTGACCAGCGGCAGCGCCGTGCAGTTGTTCGACGGTTGCGGCCAGGAATATCTCGGCGAGCTGGTCGAGGTAGGCAAGAAGCAGGTTCGCGTCGAGTTGCGCCAACAGCTCGCCGGCCTGCCCGAGTCGCCGCTGCAGATCCACCTCGGCCAGGGCCTGTCGCGCGGCGAGCGCATGGATTGGGCGATCCAGAAGGCCACCGAGCTCGGCGTGGCGCAGATCACCCCGCTGATCAGCGAGCGCTGCGAAGTCCGGCTGAACGACGAACGCGCCGACAAGCGTCTGGCCCACTGGCGCCAGATCGCCATCAGCGCGTGCGAGCAGTGCGGGCGTTCGGTGGTGCCAACGATTCATCCACCGCAGCTGCTCGGTGACTGGCTGCCGGTCGAGGCCGAGCTGAAGCTGGTCCTGCATCCGGTGGCCGCGCCGCTGACCAGCCATGCGCAACCGCGTACGCTGGCGTTTCTCATCGGCCCGGAAGGCGGGCTCAGCGAACACGAAGTGGAGCAGGCGCAGCAGGCCGGCTTCCAGGCCGCACGGCTCGGCCCCCGCGTGCTGCGCACCGAGACGGCACCGGTGGTGGCGCTGAGCGTGGCTCAGCAGCTGTGGGGCGATTTCTGAGCGGTGCCGACGGCACCGGCTGCACCGCGCTTCAGATCAACCCGGCATCCGCCAGACACTGCTCGAGCCCGACCAGATCGGGAATGCGCGCCTGCACATCGCCCAGCTCCACCGCATCCAGCTCAAGCGGCGCCAGCGCCAGCTCGGCGCGCGCCAGGTCTGCATCGACCTTGATCGAACGCGGGATGCCCTGCACCAGCAGCGCGATGAAACGCACATGCTCCCGACCGCCGAGCGCATTGAGCACCACGATCCGCGCACCAGCGCCAACCTGCGCCGTACCATCGGACGCCGCCTCGAACGACAGCAGCGGCAGGTTGAGGTCGCGCCACTGCACCTGGCCGAGGAACCACGCCGGCGCACCCGGCACCGCCTGCGGCGTGCGATAGGGAATCAGCTCGGCCACTGCGACGTTCGGCACCAGCAGGGTGCGATCGGCAAGCGGCACCAGCAGGCCGGTGAGGCTGACGGGGCTTTCCTGGGAGACGACCGCTTGACTCATGACAGATCCCTTTCGATGGACGTAGCGGCCAGGCGTGCCTGCTCCGCAAGATGATTGACCAAAGCTTGCGCGAGCTCGCGCGGGTCGCCAGTGAACGAGCTGTAGCCACCCTCGCGCAGATTGTCCGGCATGCTCGAGCAGGCACAGGAGTCGGCGCGCTGGGTCCAGATCCGGCCGCCCTGGCGCAGCAAATAGGCCGCCGCGGCGCTGCCGTCGCTGCCCATGCCGCTGAAGACGATGGCACCGCAGCGGTCGCCGTAGTGCTGGGCAAGATTGAGCATCATCTGATCGATCGACGGGCTATACGGCTCCGGCCAGCAGCGGCCGCTGCTGCGCATCAGGCCATCGGGATCAAAGCCCAGCTCCTGCGCGATCGGTGCGATGACCACTTCCCCGCAGCGAATGTGGTCGCCGACCCTGCTCTGCCGGACCGCCCAGCTGCTGTGCCTGCCGACCGCCTGGGACAGCGCCGCCTCAAAACTTGCCTCGATGTGCTGGGCGTAGACGAACCCGACCGGCAGCCCCTCCGGCAGCGCATCGAGAAATGCCTTGACCGCCTCCGGCCCGCCCAGCGAGGCCGCCAGCAGCCACACCCGCGGCGCCACCTCGCCGGCAGTCGCCGGATGGCCAGCCAGCGCGCCGGGCAAGGTCAGCTGTCCACTGCGCGCTGAATCGCTGTCGAGCGCGCCCAGACGTGGGCCGACCGCTACCGCCGGATCGCCGACCAACCGCTTGAGCTTGCCGAACAGCCGGCGCTCCCAGCGCGGGTAGTTCTCCGAACTGCGCTCCGGCGCATGTCCCTCACCGAACAGCACCAGCGTGCTGTCGCGTTCGAGCAGCGCATCGACCAGCGGCGAATCCTCGGTCTGCGCCAGGTCCACCAGCCAGAGATCGGCCTCGGTGACGTCCAGATCGGCCAGTTCCATCCGCGCCGGATCGTTATTGAGGACTACCCGATAGCCACTGGCACCCAGCGCCTGCTGCAGCACATGGCGCTGCAGCGAGGTATCGGCCAGGACGGCGATGCGGGCGGCGGCGTCAGACATCGGCATGTACCAGTCGCTGGATATGCTCCAGCAACACCGATTCCTGGTACGGCTTGCCCAGGTACTCGTTGACACCGATCGCCAGGGCGCGATCGCGGTGCTTCTCGCCAGTACGCGAGGTGATCATGATGATCGGCAGGTCCTTGAGGCGTTCGTCGTGGCGCACCAGCGCCGCCACCTCGAAGCCGTCCATGCGCGGCATCTCGATATCCAGCAGCATGATGTCGGGACGCCGCTCCTGTAGCTGGGTGATGGCGTCGACACCGTCCTTGGCGGTCAGCACGTTCATGCCGTTACGCTCCAGCAGGCGACTGGTGACCTTGCGCACGGTGACCGAGTCGTCGACCACCATGACCAGCAGCGGGCGATCGGCTTCGACTTCCGCTATCTCCGGCAGCTGTGGCAGCTGCTGTGGCCGCTGCTGGGTCAGCAGGTGCGCATGAAGTACGCGAATGGTCGCCAGCAGGTCGAGAATCACCACCACCCGACCATCACCGAGGATGGTCGCGCCGGAAATGCCGTGCACGCCCGCGAACTGCGGCCCCAGGCTTTTCACCACGATCTCGCGCGAGCCGGCCAGGCTGTCCACCTGCACCGCGACGCTGTGCTCCTTCGAACGCACCAGGATCACCGGCAGCGGGAGGCTCTGGCCGACCAGCTTGGGCCGCTGCCCATTGTTCAGCAACTCGCCGAGATAGCGCAGCTCATAGGTCTGCCCGGCATACTCGAAACGCGGCGCATCCGGCTGGTAGTAGGCCTCCAGCTCGTAGGGCGAAACACGCACGATACCTTCAATGGTGTTCAGCGGGATCGCATAGAGATCCTCGCCGGAATAAACCATCAGTGCCCGATTGACCGACACGGTGAACGGCAGGCGGATCAGGAAGCGCGTGCCTTGACCCTGCGTCGACTCGATGCTCATCGAGCCGCCGAGCTGCTTCACTTCGGAGTGCACCACGTCCATGCCGACGCCGCGACCGGAAATCTGCGTCACCCGCTCGGCAGTGGAAAAGCCGGCTTCGAGGATGAACTGCAGGATCTCGTGGTCGGTGAGATCGTTCTGCGGCGCCAGCAAGCCGCGTTCGATGGCCTTGCGCCGTACGGCCGCCAGGTTGATACCGGCGCCGTCATCGCTCAACGTCAGAACGATGTCGCCGCCTTCGCGTGCCAGGTCGAGGCGAATGATGCCCTGCTCGGGTTTGCCCGCCGCGCGGCGCGCCTGCTGCGACTCTATGCCATGGTCGACGGCGTTGCGCAGCATATGCTCCAGCGGCGCCACGATCCGCTCGAGTACGCTGCGGTCCATCTCACCGGTGGCGTTGCCGACGAGGAACTCCACCTGCTTGCCCAGCTCACCGGCAACCTGCCGGACGATACGCCGCAAGCGCGGTACCAGACGCTCGAACGGCACCATGCGGGTGCGCATGAGGCCTTCCTGCAACTCGGTGTTGACCCGCGCCTGCTGCAGCAGCAGGGTCTCGGCGTCGCGGTTGCGTGCAGCAAGGGTTTCCTTCAGGTCCAGCAGGTCGGACGCCGACTCGAACAGCGCGCGCGACAATTGCTGCAGCTGCGAGTGACGGTCCATTTCCAGCGGGTCGAAATCATCGTAGCCGGCACGCTCCGCCTCGGCTTGGTAGCGGCTGAGAATCTGGGCCTGGGTTTCGGTGTCCAGACGGCGCAACTGGTCACGCACACGCTCGATGGTCGCTTCCATCTCGCTCAGGGTGAAGCTGACATCGCTGACCTGCTGCTCGACCCGGCCGCGGAAAATCGAGGTCTCGCCTGCCAGGTTGACCAGCCCCTCGAGCAGCTCAGCCGGTACCTTGACCAGCTCCTGCGGAGCGCGCCGCGCCGCGGCATCCTGCGCCGCCTGCCGGGCGCGCTGGACGAACGGCAGGACCTTCGCCGGCGCAACATTGGCCACGGGACGCACGCTGGCCGCGACGATGGGCTGCGCCAGAGGCAACGGGGTCACGACATCCGTCGCTTCCTCCACGATCTCCTGGGTCACCGGGTCCGGCGATATCTCTGCAGCGAGTAGCGCCCGGAGCTGTTCGACCTCCTTGAGCAGGCCGTCGTAGCCCTGCTGCACATCGAGGAACAGACTGTCCGGCCACGGCGCGCCCAGCTGCCGGGCCTCGCTCAGGTGCTGTTCGAGGTCATGCGCCATGTTGCCCAGGCGCGCCTGCCCAGCAAGCCGCGCACCGCCCTTGAGCGTATGCAGCACGCGCAGCATGTCCGCCAGCGGGGCAGCGTCGTCGCGCTGCGCGTCCCAGCGGCCAAGCGCCGCTTCCATTTCCTCGAGCAGGTCATCGGCCTCCTCGACGAAGATGTCGAGAATTTCCGAGGCGTCGGATTCAGGCGCCGTTGTTTCCTCAGCGGCCTTCAGGGTAATGCTGCTGGGCGCATTCAGCTGCTGCTGCGGGTTGTTGCGAAAGGCCTGAATCGCCTCGATCAGCGCCGTGCCATCCGGCTGCGGGCGTCTGGCGCGCAGCGCGTCGAGCATCTCGGCCAGACGGTCGTGACAGGCCTGCAACAGCGCGAACAGTTGCGCGGTAGCCCGATACTTGCCGGCGCACAGCCCCTCGTAGAGGTATTCCAGCTCATGCGCCAGATCGCCGATCGCGCGACTGTCGGCCATCCGTGCGCCACCCTTCAGGGTGTGCAGGTCGCGCTGCAGCGCCTCCAGCTCGAAGCTGTTGTCGACGTCGTCCATCCAACGCTGCAAGCCGGCGGTAACGCTTTCCATGATGTCGAAGCCTTCGTCGAGGAAGATCTCGACCAGCTCCGGATCGGGTTCGTCGTGCAGGTCCTCGGCGACCATCGATAGTGCTGCGTCCGGCACCTCGACCGCATCAGGAGCTTGCGGGTCTCCCAGGTCGGCTTCGGCTTCGGCTTCGGCTTCGGCTTCGGCTTCGGCTTCGGCTTCGGCTTCGGCTTCGAGGATATCTGGCATCGCGGTATCGCTGGCGTCGATCTCGAGCTGCAGATCGTCGTGGTGATCGCCCGCGCTCAGCTCCTCGCTCGCAGCATCCGCATCGGCCACCGACTCGCTGGCATGTTCCTGCGACATGACCGACACGCCGTCTGAATCGTCAGCGTCGACGCCAGGCAAGTCGCCCTGCCGATAGGCACGGATCGTCCGCACCAGCTCCTCGGCGGCACTCATGGGCGTGCCTGATTGCAGCTGCTCGAGCTGCAGCGCCAGCTGATCGTGACTGCGTTGAAGCAATGCGGCCAGATCCGGCGCGTAGGCATAGCGGCCGTCGGACAAGCCTTCGTAGAGCGATTCCAGTTCGTGCGCCAGATCACCGACCGGACGCACTCCGGCCATACGGGCGCCGCCCTTGAGCGTGTGCAGGTCACGCAGTAGCGCCGACAACGCCAACTGGTTGGCTGGCTCGCTCAGCCAGCGCTCCAGCGCCTCGCCGGCACTCTCCAACAGGTCAACCGCCTCGTCGAGGAAGATGTCCACCATCTCCTGGTCGAAACTGTCTTCGGTGGCGACGGCCTCGTCACATTCGTTCGCGATCTCGGGGTATCCGTCAACTATCGGCTGTACGGCTGGGAGTAACGTCTCCTCGGGTGCGACTAGCGTATCGATGGCCTGCGCCGCCAGCGCTGCGAGCCGCTCGACCAGCTCCGGCTGTGCGGTCACCTGCAGCGCGGCAGCGACCTGGTCCATCATGCCGACCAGCGCCTCGTGTCCCTCCTCGACGGTATCGAAGAAATGCGCATCGACCGCCAGGCGGCCTTCCTGCACCACGCCGTACAGCTTGAGCAGCGCCTGGCAGAGCGCGTCGACCTGCGGCAGGTCGGCCATCCGCGCACTGTGGCCCAGGCTGCTCAACTCCTGCAGCAGTGCCGATAGCTCCTGGCGCTCGGTGGGATGCTCGCGCCAGCGCTGCAGCAGATCCGCGGCATCGAGCAGGATATTCATCCCCTCGGACAGGAACGCAGCGATCAGGCTCGGATCGCGCGCTTCCCCCTTGGCACTCTCGCGCCGTACGCCAGCCTCGGTGAGGCGGGCCTGATGCAGCGCCTGCACGCGCGCAAGAAACTCCGGCGCACCGTCGATCGCTGCAAGCGGCCGCTCCTGCAGATTGTCCAGGCCCTGGCGCAGCAGCTGCTCGGCATCGTGCAGCAGCTGAGCGTCGGCGAGCTCGATCTGGATCAGGTTGTTCTTAAACTCCTTGACCAACTTTTCCAGCGGTGTGGCGATCTCCGCCATCGGCAGGATACCCGCCATGTGCGCGCTGCCCTTGAGCGTGTGCAGTGCGCGCTGCAGCGCGTCGGTCACCGGTTGTGGAAGGCGCTGGGCGCAGTCGGCGAGATAGTCGACCAGCGTGGTCAGGTGAGCCTCGGCCTCGTTGCGAAAGATCTCGAGCAACTGCGGATCCAACCCGTCCGCGGCCGGCTCATGTTCGCCAGCCACGTCTACGCTCGGTTCCGACTGCTCTACCGCAGCGACGGGCGCCAGGTTAGGGAGCGGCTCGCCCTTGGCCAGGGCATGCGCGCGGGCAGCCAGCTGATCGACATCGCTGCGCTGGCGCTGCGCATGAGCGGCGAACTCTTCGACCAGCGCCGGCAACAAGTCAACGACATCAACAGCCACCTGCTTGACCGCTTCGGTCGTCTCGATGCTGCGATCCAGCACGCGATTGAGCAGGTTCTCGATGGACCAGGCCAGCTCGCCAACGACCAGCGCGCGCACCATGCGCCCGCTGCCTTTGAGCGTATGGAAGGCGCGTCGCACTTCACCGAGCGCAGTCTTGTCGTCGGGCTCGGCCAGCCACGCGGGCAGCTGCTCGCGGATCGTCTCCAGAACCTCTGCCGCCTCTTCGATGAAGACCTCGGCCAATTCGTCGTCGACCGGCTCCTCCCCGTCCGGCGGCGGGAGCAGGCTCGGCGGTACATCCTGGGCCGGCGGATTGATCGCCAGTACCGGGGCGGCCATGATCTGCTCCAGATCCGGTGCCGGTTCCGGGGTTTCGAGATTCTCGTTCAAAGGCGGCAGAGTGATCTCAGGCAGCCCGAGATCGGCGATCTCGACCTCGCTCCAACTGGTGGCCGGGGCACCCTCATCCAGAATCTCGAACTCCAGCGTCGGCAATTCCGACGCCGAGTCATCGAGCTCAGCATCGAGGGAAAGGTATTCCACCGCGACGACGCCGTCGTTCGCTGGCAAGGCCGCCGCTGGCGGTTCGTCCTCCCCGAGCGTTACGTCGCCAGCCCCTTGCTCCTCAAAATATTCTCGCTGGTGCGACGCCACCTCCGCCGGCTCAGGATCGGCCTCGGGCAACAGGAACTCGATTTCGTCCAGCGGATCGCCGGACAGGTCCGGTTCCGGTTGCGATTGCTCTTTTTCAGATACAGATGGGTTAGTAGAAGCCAGCGGATAGCCCAGATGCTGCAGACTTTCCTCTGCGACATCGAGAATCAGGTCGCCCTGACTACCGCAATCCTCACTGAGCCGCTCCAGGTAATATTCAACGCTGGTGATCGCATCGGCCAGCGTATCCAGACTCTGCCAATCCGGCACCGCGCGCAGCGCCAGCAGCTGCTCTTGGATATAGCGATTGCAGGCATCGAGCAGCGCGGCGGCGCGCTGCAGCGGGATCATCGCCAGCCCGCCGCGCGCCTGGGTCAACAACTCCGGAACGCGGGCCAGATGATCATGATTCCACTGCGATGCGATGAATTCGATGATCGCATCCTTGGCCTGTTCAAGCGCCGTGCGCGCCTCTTTGATCACCAGTTGGTGGATCTGCGCAACATCGGTCGTGGGCAGATGACGTGCCTCGTCCTGCTCCTCGGTGGTTGTTCCCACCATGCCGGCCAGGGTCGCCTCAACGTAAAGCAACGCGCCAGCGATATCCATCAGCGTGGCATCGTCAGGCTGGCGCAGACCCGAGGTCAGCGCCTGGATCAGCCCGGTCTGGTCGACGATGATCTTGCGCGGCTGGGCAAAGCCCAGCACCGCGAGGGTGTCGGCAATCTGCTTCAACGGGGCATGCAGACTGGCCAGATCGTCCAGTGCGCGGCGGTCGCTACGCACGAATAGATCGAGACTGTCCTTAACCCGCACCAGCTCCTCGCACAATGCCGCAACCACCGAGCGCATGGCGCCCCGATCGGGACCGGAGAGCTGTGCGCGCTCCTGATCGACGATCGTCATGTCGGGCAGCGCATCGTCGAGCCGATAGAGCTCTCTCAGGGCGCGCAGGCGCGGCGTATCGGCCGGAGCCTTGGCTACGTAGAACAACAAATTCTTGATCAGCTCATCGGGAGCCGGCTGGTTCAGCCCGTCGACACCCTGCTCGACCAGCCGCTTGAACTCCTTGTCCACCTGGCGCAACAGCGTGCGCACCGACGCTCCGTTGCTGACCGCACCACTGGCTAGCCCTTCGATCATGCCCGAGGTGATCTGCCAGAGTGCGCCGAGCGGCGCGTCCTTGCACAGCGATTCCAATCGCGCGAAGACCCGGGCCATGTAGCCGAGGTTGGTCGGCAGATCCTGATTGCGAATCACCCCAACCAGGGCGACCTGCAGCATCTGCCGCATCTTGCGCAACAGCACCGGCAGCTCTTCAGTCCGCAGGCGCTCAACGGATTCGCTCGGCAGTACCGGCGTACGCTCAGACAGATCGGGTGCGAACAGGCTGGTTTCCGACAGCAGCTTTTCACCCCGCGCAGCCCGCAGGTCGTTGAGCAGCGGCAACACCACCATCGGCAGATCGCGACGGGCGCTCTGGATGCGATCGAGGTAGACCGGCATCTGCAGAATGGCCTGCATCAGGACCTCGAGCGCCTCGGCTCGATTGGCGACCCGCTCCTCCAGCAGCGCGCGCGCGAGCTGTTCCATTTCCTCGGCCAGCAAGGCCGCACCGAAGAACTCGACCATCTGCAAGGTGCCATGCACCTGATGCACATAGGTCATGCAGAAGCGCATCCGCGTCGAATCCTGCGGAGCCTCGACATAGGCTTCCAAGGCTTGACGTGCCTGCTTGAGGGTCTCGGCGATCTCGCCTTTCACCCATTCCAGGGCGACATAATCGTGCCGATCACCCATAGCGACTCCGCTCATAAACTCTTCCGGGTAAAGGCCAGAACCTGATCATCGGCCACCGGCACCAGGTCCGGATGCTGCCAACCCACCACCTCGCCGACACCGACCACCAGCAATCCACCCGGCGCGAGTCGCTCGGCCAGGCGGTTGAGGATCTCGCGGCGGCGCCAGCGACGAAAATAGATCAGCAGGTTCTGACAGAAAATGACGTCCAATCCTGCAAGCGGCGCACTGGCCAGCTCCAGAACGTTTAGCTTGGCGAAGCAAACCCGCGCCGCCAGCTCAGGCGCGACCTGTGCGCGGCTGTGCGACATGCTGACGAAATAACGCTCGCGCAAGACCGCCGCCACCTGCTCCAGGCGACGCTCGTCGTAAATCGCGTTGCGCCCTTTCTCCAGAGCGCTGAGGCTGATATCGGTACCGGTCACGCCGAAACGATCGACAGCGGCGCAATCGCGCAGAACTTCGGCGGCGCTGATAGCCAACGAGTAAGTCTCCTCACCGCTGGCACAACCGACGCTCCAGAGACTCCAGGGTCGCTCGATGCCCTCGCGGTACAGGCGCTGCGCCAGATAACGCTCAAGCAGCGCGAACGACTCGGGATGCCGAAAGAACCGAGTTTCCTGCACCGTCAGCCGATCCATGAGCAGCGACCATTCCACCGCACCACGCGGGCCAGCCGTGACCTGGCGGTAGTAACTCGAATAGTCGGCGGCGCCAATTTCGCGCATGCGAGCACTGAGATTGGCCTGCAGAAAGACGCGACGCCCCTCGGAAACCACCATGCCCGAACGCTCTTCGAGCAGGGCCTGCCAGACATGGAGTTCCGCTGCCGACATCTCGGCAATCGGCTCCAAAGCCCAGTCCAGTCGTGACTGCATGCTGCCCTGCCCCTTGCTCATGATCATGCGCGGCGACCGTCAACGGCCGCCGCTGCGGTCGAATCAGGCCCGATCCTGAGCGTCCGGCAGGGTGAAACCGGAAACCGACTGGCGCATCTCGTTGGCCATCTTGGCAAGGTTACCAATGCTTCTGGCAGTGGCACTGGTACCGGACGAGGTCTGCGAGGTGATCTCCTGAATCACGTTCATGGTGTTGGAGATGTGACCGGCAGAGGAGGCCTGCTGGCGCGCTGCGTTGGAAATATTCTGGATAAGCGCCGCAAGGGTCTTGGATACCTTCTCGATCTCCTCCAGCGCCACACCGGCATCCTGCGCCAGGCGTGCACCGCGGACCACTTCGGACGTGGTCTGCTCCATCGAGATAACGGCCTCGTTGGTATCGGTCTGAATCGTCTTGACCAGCGCCTCGATCTGCTTGGTCGCAGCAGACGAGCGTTCCGCCAGGCGCTGTACCTCGTCCGCAACCACCGCGAAGCCACGACCCGCGTCGCCAGCCATCGATGCCTGGATCGCGGCGTTCAACGCGAGGATGTTGGTCTGGTCGGCGATGTCGTTGATCAGGCTGACGATGTCACCGATCTCCTGCGAGGATTCACCCAGGCGCTTGATCCGCTTGGAGGTGTCCTGGATCTGCTCGCGGATGTTATCCATGCCGGTGATGGTGTTGTGCACCACTTCGTTGCCCTTGTTGGCAATCGCTACCGAACGCTCTGCTACCGCGGACGATTCAGCGGCGTTGGCGGATACCTGGTCAATGGAAACGGCCATCTCGTTGATTGCCGCCGAAGCCCCGGCGATTTCCTGCGCCTGATGCTCGGAGGCCTCGGCCAGATGCATGGCGGTCGCCTGAGTTTCCTGCGCCGCGCCAGAAACCTGTACCGCAGTCTGGTTGATGGTTTCCACCAGCTCGCGCAGCTGGTCGATGGAGTAGTTGATGGAGTCAGCGATGGCGCCGGTGAAATCCTCGGTTACAGTCGCCGCCACCGTGAGGTCACCATCGGCGAGGTCGCCGATTTCATCGAGCAGACGCAGAATCGCCGCCTGGTTGCGCTCGTTTTTCTCAGCCGTTTCACTCAGGCGCCGACGTGCCTCCTGCACCATCACCAGACCGATCAGAATGATCGACGCCAGGGCCAAGGCGCCCAGCACGTAGCCGGCGATAGTATTGAGATAGCGGGCATCGGCACGGTTCTGCAGGCCCTCGCCAAGCGCGGACGTCTTATCGAGCAGCGTCTGCGACACCTCGAAAATACTGTTGGCCGACTCGCGTACCTGGAACAGCTCGGGCGAGGTTTCCAGAATCTCGTCCACCGAACCCGAGACAAACTGGAACAGTTCGGCGATCTCGGCCAGGCGATCAAGCGCCTCGGCATCCGTCGCGCGACTGATCCCCATTGCCACGTTGCCTTCGATCATCGCATTCAGAACGCGGCCGAAGAGGCTGGCATCACGGCCGAACATGTCTGCCGCCTGCACCGAATCCTGATCGCCGGAAAGCACCTTGTTCACCGAGCCAAGGATCCGTTCCGCCAGCAGAGACTGGCGCTGCGCGACCGAAACCTGGGCGGCGGGCGCCCCGCTTTCCAACAGGATGTCGACGACCTCTTCGTACTCGACCTGCAACTGTGGAATGGTTTCAGCCAGAGTGGTCGCCACCTGATGCAGCGACAGCACCGTCTGCTCGCTGGCCAGGATCGCGTCGGTGTTGCGGCGCAGAGTGTTCCAGTCCTGCTGCACGGCATCGATCTCGGCCTGCAGGCTCTGCGGTACGGCGGGCAGACCGATGCTTTCGTCTCCCTTGGACAAATAGCCCCAGCGTCGGTCGAAGTCGTTGCGGGCCGCCTTCAACGAGGCGAAGGCTTCCTTCGTACCGGCCGCAGCTTCCACCGCGTTTTTTGCGATGTGCTGTGACAGTACGCGCAATTCACCGGCGTGCGCGATGTACTCGTTATCATGGTCGGCCTGTCGATTGACGTACGCGAAATTCGCGAACAACAGCACGATCGAAACGATCAGAACAACGAACAGCCCAGTGATGAGCGTATTGCTACGCAGGCCATTCAACAAAGCAATCGCTTTCATTTTTTTCATTATCCGGCCCCCGCCTGGACCCCCGTGCGCTTCCATCAAAAACCAAAAGGCCGGCACCTTGCCGGCCCACCAACATCAGAAAGCGACATCCATGAAAGTCGGATGCGCCGCTAGCGCGTGCGGGCTGAACACCAACCAAGGCTGTTCCCGCTGAAATACGCCGTGAATAAAAGGCTGAATTGCCGCCTCTACCGGCGGCACCTGCTCCGAGAACGCCTCCACTGGGAAGTGCTGCATGCCGAAGACCTCGTCGACCGTCAGCCCTGCGAAAACGTCCTGATGATCAACCACCAGCAACCGACGCTGTTTGCGTAACGGCGATAGCTCGTAGCCCAGGTAGCCGCACAGATCCATTACCGGTAACAATCGGCCGCGCACGTTGGCAACCCCTTTAACCCAGCTCTTGACGCCAGGCAGCAGGGTATAGCGCGGTTCATGCAGGATCTCGCCGACCTCCCCCATCGGCGCGACGAACAACCGCCCGCCCATACGAAAACCGATCCCACCCCAGGTCTGCACCACCTCTTGCTGAGAGGGCAGCCCTGCCGCCAGCTGGCGGCAGCGACCATCAATTTCCAGCAATCGCTGAAATGGCGTCTGCTTATCCGACATTTCCGACCACTCCCTTTGCCCTGTCAGGTCGTTGAAACCACCTGCAATCGGGATGATCCGGTGTCAGCCAGCCAGCACGGCGTTCAAGGTCTGCAGCAGCGTCGCCTCGTCCACTGGTTTGGTCAGGTAATCCTTGGCCCCCTGGCGCTTGCCCCAGACCTTATCGGTTTCCTGATCCTTGGTGGTGACGATGATCACCGGAATGTGACTGGTTTCCGAATCTTTGGTCAGCTGTCGCGTCGCCTGGAATCCGTTCAGTCCCGGCATAACGATATCCATCAATACCGCGTCCGGCTTTTCCTGCCGAGCCAGCGCCACGCCGTCAGCGCCATTCTCGGCCTTGAGCACGACGTGTCCGTGCTTCTCCAGCATGGCAGCCAGCTTGTACATTTCGGTCGGCGAGTCATCAACAATCAGAACGCGAGCCATGTTTTCTCCATTAGAAGGCTTCAACAGCACACAACACGGAATCAGGATGCCTGCTCGACGGGTACGAAATCAGGAACGTGAGCCTTGATGGCACCGAGCAGCTCTTCCTTACTGAAAGGTTTGGTGAGGTATTGATCGGAGCCGACGATGCGCCCTTTCGCCTTGTCGAACAAGCCATCCTTGGAGGACAGCATGATCACCGGCGTCGATTTGAACGAGCTATTGTTCTTGATCAAGGCGCAGGTCTGATAACCGTCGAGTCGAGGCATCATGATATCGACAAAGATGATACGCGGATGAGTGTCGGCGATCTTGGCGAGCGCATCGAAACCATCCACCGCCGTGATGACGTCACAACCTACTTTCTTCAGCAGGGTTTCAGCGGTGCGACGAATCGTTTTCGAATCATCGATCACCATGACCTTCAAGCCCTCGGAGTGCTGTTCCATTTCGCCCTACCATCGCCTCGATGAGTCGTAATTTTTCGTTAAGCCAGAGTGCCGCAAGGCCCTGAAACCGATAGGCCCCGCCCATCGCGCGACCTTTGTAGCACACTCATTCTGCACAGGCTATCGACGGGAAAATCACTCGGATTTTCCTTGACCCAGCGCACAACCGCCGCCAATCTGCGTCGGCATTTCATGCCTCGGCGGCCTCGACCACCACACTGCGGAGAACCGATATGACCGTTCGCGTCGGGATCATCATGGACCCTATCGCGCAGATCTCCTTCAAGAAGGACAGCTCGCTGGCCATGCTGCTGGCCGCCCAGGCCCGCGGCTGGGAGTTGCACTACATGGAGCAGCGCGACCTCTACCAGCAGGGCAACCAGGCCCGCGCGCGAACACGCCCGCTGCAGGTCTTCAATGACCCGGCACGCTGGTTCGAAGCCGGAGAGGAGCGCGACACCGCACTGGCCGAACTGGATGTGATCCTCATGCGCAAGGATCCGCCATTCAACAGCGAATACATCTACGCCACCTACCTGCTGGAACTGGCCGAACAGGCCGGCACCCTGGTAGTTAATCGCCCCCAGAGCCTGCGCGACTGCAACGAGAAATTCTTCGCGACGCAGTTTCCGCAATGCACTCCGCCAACGCTGGTCAGCCGCCGGTCGGACATTCTCCGTGAGTTCGCCCGCGAGCAGCGTGACATCATTCTCAAACCCCTGGATGAAATGGGCGGCGCCTCGATATTCCGCCACCGCGAAGGCGACCCGAACCTCTCGGTGATCCTGGAGGTGCTGACCGAGCACGGCAGTCGCCAGATCATGGCGCAGCGCTATATTCCAGCCATCAAGGATGGCGACAAGCGCATCCTGATGATCGACGGGGAACCGGTGCCATATTGCCTGGCACGCATCCCGGCCGCTGGCGAGACGCGCGGCAACCTCGCCGCCGGCGGTCGCGGCGTCGCTCAACCGCTATCGGAGCGCGACCGCGAGATCGCCGCCATCGTCGGCCCGGAGCTGCGCAAGCGCGGCCTGCTGTTCGTCGGACTGGATGTCATCGGCGACTACCTCACGGAAATCAACATCACCAGCCCGACCTGCATCCGCGAGATCGACAGCACCTTCGACACGCGTATCGCCGAGCGCCTGATGGAGGCCATCGCCGCCAAGCTGCAAGCTTGAACCAGCTAACAGCTTTGAGCTTGAAGCTTGCGGCTTGAAGCTCAAAGCCGGCAGACTGCGCGGCACTTCGAGCCGACCGAAACGCGATGAACGCAGCAATCCGCCAGCCCTCCCCAGTAACGCCTCGTGTCCGCCCGGCCGATCGACTAGGTTTCACCCTGTTTCTCGCCGCCGTATTGCACGTCGCCTTGATCCTCGGCCTGGGCTTTTCGATTGCCGAGCCACAGCAGATCAGCAAGACCCTGGAAATCACCCTGTCCACCTTCAAAAGCAAGGAAAAGCCCAAGGAGGCGGACTTCCTAGCCCAGGACAACCAGCAGGGCAGCGGTACGCTCGAGCACAAGGCATCGCCCAAGACCAACGTGCAGGCACCGTTTCAGGACACCGAGGTACGCAAGGTTTCCCCGCCACCCAGCCGCCCGCAGGCAACCCGCCAGGAAGCACCGAAGGCAGCGATCGCCACACGTACCCCGCAACCCGACAAGACTCCGACCAAGCAACAGCGCCAACCGCAGCCCAAACCGCAAACGGCGCCCGCATTCGACAGCTCCCAGCTGAGCGCCGAGATTGCCAGCCTTGAAGCCGAACTGGCGCAAGACGTCGAGCGCTACGCCAAGCGCCCGCGCGTCAACCGACAGAACAGCGCGGCAACCATGCGTGACATCAGCGCCTGGTATCGCGATGAATGGCGCAAGAAGGTCGAGCGCATCGGCAACCTCAACTATCCGGACGAGGCTCGCCGCCAGCGCATCTACGGCAGTCTGCGGATGCTGGTAACCATCAATCGCGACGGCACAGTGCAGGAGTTGCGCGTGCTCGAATCATCCGGCCAGCCTGTACTGGACGAAGCAGCACTCCGCATCGTTCGCCTAGCGGCCCCCTTCGCGCCGTTCACCGGCGAGCTGGGGCAGAAGTTCGATCAGGTCGAGATCATCCGCACCTGGCGCTTCGAGCGTGGCGACCGATTGTCCAGTCGCTGAGCCGGAGCGACAGACCGCCTCAACGCGAGCATGCCAGTAGCCTGTCGCCCCGGCAGGCCTTAAGCTAGCCGGCATGAAAAGCACCGCGCCCAGCTACCTCAAGCATCATTTCCTGATTGCCATGCCACACATGGCCGATCCGAATTTCGCACAGGCGCTGATCTACCTGATCGAGCATGGCCCGCAGGGCGCGATGGGGTTGGTAATCAACCGTCCCAGTGGCCTCAATCTGGCCGATGTGCTCGAGCAGCTGCGCCCCGAAGAACCTATCGCGCCAGCCTGCTATGACCTCACCGTTTACAGCGGCGGCCCAGTCCAGAGCGACCGCGGCTTCGTCCTGCATCCGTCGCAAGAGCAGTTCCAGGCGACCCTGGCGCTCGGCGAGCTGGGCATGTCCACCTCGCAGGATGTGCTGTTCGCCATCGCCGATGGCCACGGGCCACGACAACATTTCATCGCCCTCGGCTACGCCGGCTGGGACGCCGGCCAGCTGGAGGCCGAGCTGGCCGACAACGCCTGGTTGAGCTGTCCGGCGGATCCCCGCATCCTGTTCGAATTGCCTGCCGAGCAGCGACTGCAGGCCGCTGCGGCCAGTCTTGGCATAGACCTGCGACTGTTGAGCAGCCAGGTAGGCCACGCATGAGCGCACCGCGCCTGCTGCTCGGCTTCGATTTCGGCACCAAGCAGATCGGCGTGGCGGTCGGCCAGGTCATCACCGGACAGGCACGCGAACTTTGCGTGCTGAAGGCACAGAACGGCACACCTGACTGGAGCCGGATCGAGTCGCTGCTGCGCGAATGGCAACCCGACGCGCTGGTGGTGGGCCTGCCGTTGAACATGGACGGCAGCCCGAGCGAGATGAGCGCCCGCGCGGAAAAATTCGCCCGGCGCCTCGCGGGGCGTTTCAACCTGCCGGTACACACCCACGACGAACGCCTGACCACCTTCGAGGCCAAGGGCGAACGCCTGCGCCAGGGCCAGCACGGTGGCTATCGCGAACGCCCGGTCGATGCGCTGGCCGCGGCACTTTTACTGGAGGGCTGGCTGAGCGAACACGCCACGGCCTGACCCGCACGAGCGAGGAAAATCCATGACCCTGCCCAATCCCGAGCAGCTGCTACCCGAGATGGCGGATGCCCTGCGCCAGCACTTGCACAGCCGCGCCATCGCTGCGCCGCGCTTCATCGGTATCCGCACTGGCGGTGTCTGGGTCGCCCAGGCGCTGCTCGATGAAGGCAACTGGGACGAGCCGCTGGGCATCCTCGACGTGTCCTTCTATCGCGACGACTTCACTCAGAGCGGCTTGCACCCGCAGGTTCGGCCGTCGGAGCTGCCGTTCGAGATCGAAGGACAGCACCTGGTGCTGATCGATGACGTGCTGATGACCGGCCGCACCATACGCGCGGCGCTCAACGAACTGTTCGACTATGGCCGCCCGGCCAGCGTAACGCTGGTCTGTCTGCTCGACCTGAACGCCCGCGAGCTGCCGATCCGCCCGGATGTGGTCGGCGCCACGTTGTCGCTGACACCCCAGCAGCGCATAAAATTGCTCGGCCCCGCACCGCTCGCGCTCGAGCTGCAGACCCTCGATTCCGCCAACTGAGACCTTGCGATGACGCAACCCGACGTTAAGCGCCCGCTGCAGCTGAACGACAACGGCCAGCTGCGCCACTTCCTCTCGCTGGACGGTCTGTCCCGCGAGCTGCTCACCGAAATCCTCGACACCGCCGACTCCTTCCTCGAGGTAGGCGCGCGGGCAGTGAAGAAGGTCCCGCTGCTGCGCGGCCGGACGGTGTGCAACGTGTTCTTCGAAAACTCCACGCGCACGCGCACCACCTTCGAGCTGGCCGCCCAGCGGCTGTCGGCAGACGTGATCACCCTCAACGTGTCGACCTCCTCGACCAGCAAGGGCGAGACGCTGACCGACACCCTGCGCAACCTCGAGGCGATGGCCGCCGACATGTTCGTGGTGCGCCATGCCGATTCCGGCGCGGCGCATTTCATTGCCGAACACGTCTGCCCCAACGTGGCGGTGATCAACGGCGGCGACGGCCGCCATGCGCACCCGACCCAGGGCATGCTCGACATGCTGACCATCCGCCGCCACAAGGGCAGCTTCGAGAACCTCTCGGTGGCGATCGTCGGCGACATCCTGCACTCGCGGGTGGCGCGCTCGAACATGCTCGCGCTGAAGACCCTGGGCTGCCCGGACATCCGCGTGATTGGCCCGAAGACCCTGCTGCCCAGCGGGCTCGAGCAGTATGGCGTGCGCGTGTTCCATGACATGAACGAAGGCATCCGCGATGTCGACGTGGTGATCATGCTGCGCCTGCAGCGCGAACGCATGCAGGGTGGTCTGCTGCCCAGCGAGGGCGAGTTCTACAAGCTCTATGGCCTGACCGCGCAGCGCCTGCGCCTCGCCAAGCCGGACGCCATCGTCATGCATCCAGGGCCGATCAACCGCGGGGTGGAGATCGAATCGGCGGTCGCCGACGGTCCGCAATCGGTGATTCTCAACCAGGTCACCTACGGCATCGCCATCCGCATGGCGGTGCTGTCAATGGCCATGAGCGGGCAGGCGACACAGCGCCAGCTCGAGTCCGAATCCGTCTCCGAGGAGCAGAACTGATGCTTACCCACATCCTCGGCGCACGCGTGATCGACCCAGTCAGCGGACGGGACGAAGTCGCCGACATCTATATCGATGCCGGCAGGATCATCGCGATCGGCGCCCAGCCCGCCGGCTTCGTCGCGCAGCAGAGTATCGACGCCAACGGCCTGATCGCGGCTCCAGGGCTGGTCGACCTGTCCGTGGCCCTGCGCGAGCCCGGCTACAGCCGCAAGGGCAGCATTGCCAGCGAAACCCTCGCCGCGGCGGCGGGCGGCACCACCACGCTGTGCTGCCCACCGCTGACCAAACCGGTGCTGGATACCGCGGCGGTGACCGAACTGATCCTCGATCGCGCCCGCGAATCCGGCCACACCAAGGTCTATCCGATCGGCGCGCTGACCCGCAATCTCGCCGGCGAGCAACTGTCCGAGCTGGTCGCACTGCGCGAAGCCGGCTGCGTCGCTTTCGGCAACGGCCTGGCCGACTTTGCCAGCAACCGCAACCTGCGACGCGCGCTGGAATACGCCGCGACCTTCGACCTGACCATCGTCCTGCACTCGCAGGACCGCGACCTGGCCGAGGGCGGCCTTGCTCACGAAGGCCCGGCGGCCAGCTTCCTCGGTCTTTCGGGTATTCCCGAGAGCGCCGAGACCGTGGCCCTCGCGCGCAACCTGCTGCTGGTGGAGCAGGCCGGCGTCCGTGCGCATTTCAGCCAGCTGACCAGTGCGCGCGGCGCGCAGATGATCGCCGACGCCCAGGCACGCGGCCTGCCGGTGACCGCCGACGTGGCGTTGTATCAGTTGATTCTCACCGACGAGGCGCTGCACGGTTTCTCCAGCCTGTATCACGTGCAGCCGCCGCTGCGCAGCCGTGCCGATCGCGACGGTCTGCGCGAGGCACTGAAGGCGGGTGTCATCTCGGCGATTGCCAGCCATCATCAGCCGCATGAAGTCGATGCCAAGCTGGCACCGTTCGGCGAGACCGAGCCGGGCATCAGCAGCGCGGAAATCCTCCTGCCACTGGCCATGACCCTGGTGGAAGACGGTCTGCTCGATCTACCGACGCTGCTGGCGCGCCTGTCCAGCGGCCCGGCCGCCGCCCTGCGCCTGCCGGCGGGCCGCCTCGCGGTCGGTCAGGCGGCGGATCTGGTGCTGTTCGACCCCCGCAGTTCGACGCTGGTCGGCGAAACCTGGCTTTCCAAGGGACGCAATTGCCCGTTCATGGGCCACTGCCTACCGAGCGCAGTGCGCTACACCATCGTCGACGGCCACATCAGCTTCCAAGGCTGAAAGCACAGCGCGGCCGGTGCGGAAGCCCGCCCGGCCGCGCGTTCACCTCAGACTGACGTTCAGCAGCCACCGCTGCGTTCGCCTCAGCGCTGCTGCGCGTTGCGCAGGGAAATCTGATCGTTCAGCGTCCAGAAGTCATAGAGCACACCGAGGAAGAACAGCCCGCCGGTGCACAGGTAGATGATCCCGCTGATCCACTTGCCCTGATACATGCGATGTACGCCGAACACGCCGAGGAAGGTCAGCAGAATCCAGGCGACGTTGTAGTCGATGGAACCGGACTGGAAGCGCAGATCGGCCTCGCGGTCCATCGACGGGATCAGGAACAGGTCGATGATCCAGCCGATGAAGAACAGGCCGAGCGTGAAGAACCAGATGGTTCCGGTGACTGGCCGACCGTAGTAGAAACGGTGCGACCCGAGAAAACCGAATATCCACAGAAGATATCCGATCACCTTGCTGTGTGTGTCCTGCTGCACGTTTGCCCCCTTGGCTGCGATGGATCAGCGTCTCGACTGTATCGCCGCGCCGGCATCCGGCACAACCACAGAGCTGCCGTTCCGTTCGCTTCGCGGCGAAGAAGGGGGAGGCAGCGCTAGCGGAAGCTACGCCCCGGATCGTCGTCGCTGACTTCCAGGCTCAGGCCCTGCGACACACTGGTCAGGTGCTCGCCGTCGGTTTCCGAACCCAGCTTGATCAGCAGACGCAGGTCGTTGGCCGAGTCGGCATGAGCCAGTGCGTCTTCGTAGGTGATCTCGCCTTGGACGTAGAGGTTGTACAGTGCCTGGTCGAAGGTCTGCATGCCCAGCTCGGTGGAGCGCTTCATCAGATTCTTCAGCTCGTGTACCTCACCCTTGCGAATCAGGTCGGCGGCCAGCGGGGTATTGATCAGCACCTCGATGACCGCACGGCGCCCCTTGCCATCCGGCGTCGGCACTAGCTGCTGGGCGACGATGGCCTTGAGGTTCAGCGACAGATCCATCCACACCTGCTGCTGCCGGTCGGCGGGGAAGAAGTTGATGATGCGGTCCAGCGCCTGGTTGGCGTTGTTGGCGTGCAGGGTGGCCAGGCACAGGTGGCCGGTCTCGGCGAAGGCCACGGCGTAGTCCATCGTCTCGCGGGTCCGCACCTCGCCGATGAGGATCACGTCCGGCGCCTGGCGCAGGGTGTTCTTCAGCGCCACATCGAACGATTCGGTGTCGATGCCGACCTCGCGCTGGGTGACGATGCAGCTCTGGTGCTGGTGGATGAACTCGATCGGGTCCTCGATGGAAATGATGTGGCCGCTCGAGTTCTTGTTGCGGTAGCCGATCATCGCCGCCAGCGAGGTGGACTTGCCGGTACCCGTGGCACCGACGAACAGCACCAGACCGCGCTTGGTCATCGCCAGCTTCTTCAGCACATCGGGCAGCTTGAGGTCTTCGATGGTCGGGATGTTGGTTTCGATGCGACGCAGCACCATGCCGGCCAGGTTGCGCTGGTAGAAGGCACTGACGCGGAAACGCCCGATACCGCGGGCGCTGATGGCGAAGTTGCACTCGTGGTTTTCGGTGAACTCGCGACGCTGCTGTTCGTTCATCACGCCGTGCACCGTTTCGCGGGTCATCTCCGGCGACATCGGCGTTTTGCTCACCGGCATGATCTTGCCGTTGATCTTCATCGATGGCGGCACACCGGCCGTGATGAACAGATCGGAGCCGCCCTTTTCCACCATCAGGCGCAACAGTTTCTCGAATTCCATCGTCGTACTCGCAAGCGTGGCGCCGCTGTATTCAGGCGGGCGCGACGGGTGATTGTCAGAAGTTTTCCGGCTGCTTGGCCTTTTCCTTGGCGCTGTCGCGGCTGATCAGCCCCTTGGCGAGCAAGCCCTTGAGGCACGCATCGAGGGTCTGCATGCCCAGCGCACCGCCGGTCTGGATCGACGAGTACATCTGCGCGACCTTGTCCTCGCGGATCAGGTTACGGATCGCCGGGGTGCCGATCATGATCTCGTGCGCCGCCACCCGTCCGCCGCCGACCTTCTTCAGCAGGGTCTGGGAAACCACCGCCTGCAGTGACTCGGAAAGCATCGAGCGCACCATCGACTTTTCCTCGGCGGGGAACACGTCGACCACGCGGTCGATGGTCTTCGCGGCCGAGGTGGTGTGCAGCGTGCCGAATACCAGGTGACCGGTTTCCGCGGCGGTCAGCGCGAGGCGGATGGTTTCCAGGTCGCGCATCTCGCCGACCAGGATGATGTCCGGGTCTTCACGCAGCGCCGAACGCAGCGCTTCGGCGAAGCCCAGCGTGTCGCGGTGCACTTCGCGCTGGTTGACCAGGCACTTCTTCGATTCGTGAACGAATTCGATCGGGTCCTCGATGGTGAGGATGTGGTGGTACTTGGTGTTGTTCAGGTAATCGAGCATCGCCGCCAGCGTGGTCGACTTGCCCGAGCCGGTCGGACCGGTGACCAGCACCAGGCCGCGCGGTACGTCGGTGATCTTGCGGAAGACCTCGCCCATGCCGAGGTCTTCCATCGTCAGCACCTTCGAGGGAATGGTCCGGAACACCGCACCGGCGCCGCGGTTCTGGTTGAACGCGTTGACCCGGAAGCGCGCGACGCCGGGCACCTCGAAGGAGAAGTCGGTCTCGAGGAATTCTTCGTAATCCTTGCGCTGCTTGTCGTTCATGATGTCGTAGATCAGCGCGTGCACCTGCTTGTGGTCCATCGCCGGCAGGTTGATCCGCCGCACGTCGCCGTCGACGCGGATCATCGGCGGCAGGCCGGAGGAAAGGTGCAGGTCGGACGCGCCCTGCTTGGCGCTGAAGGCCAGCAGTTCTGTGATATCCATGGGACTCCCCAATTACAGGCAAGCGGGTAGAATGCCGCGCAGACCCTCAGGCGGCGGGCGCAGGTAATGTCCACGATAGCGAACAATATTGCAAAGGTCGCAGCGCGCATCCGTGAGGCGGCGCAAGCTGCGGGGCGCGAGCCTTCCACGGTCGGTCTGCTGGCCGTCAGCAAGACCCAGCCGGCCGGTGCCGTGCGCGAAGCATTCGCCGCCGGCCTGGGCGATTTTGGCGAGAACTATCTGCAGGAAGCGCTGGAAAAGCAGGCGCTGCTCGCCGACCTTCCGCTGACGTGGCACTTCATCGGCCCCATCCAGTCGAACAAAACCAAGGCGATCGCCGAGCATTTTGACTGGGTGCATTCGGTAGACCGGCTGAAGATCGCCCAGCGTCTGTCCGACCAGCGTCCCGCGCATCTACCGCCGCTGAACGTGTGCCTGCAGGTCAATGTCAGCGACGAGCAGAGCAAATCCGGCTGCAGTGAAAGCGAGGCTCGGGAATTGGTCGCCGCGATCTCCGCTTTGCCGCGCCTGCACCTGCGCGGGCTGATGGGCATTCCCGCGCCGAGCGACGATCCCGCCGTGCAGCGCGCCGCCTTCGCCCGCCTGCGCCGTCTGCGCGACGAACTGGATCCCCGCATGGACACGCTATCGATGGGCATGAGCCAGGATCTCGAAGCGGCCATCGCCGAAGGCGCCACCTGGGTGCGCATCGGCACCGCCCTGTTCGGCGCCCGTGATTACGGCCGCCCTCAATAAAGGAATCGCTATGACTTCTCCCCGCATCGCCTTCATCGGCGCCGGCAACATGGCCGCCAGCCTGATCGGCGGCCTGCGCGCCCAGGGTGTCGCCGCCGACGCCATCCGCGCCAGCGATCCTGGCGCAGAGCAGCGCGCGCGAATCAGCGCCGAGCACGGCATCCAGACCTTCGCCGACAACCGCGATGCGCTGATGAATGCCGATGTGGTGGTACTGGCGGTCAAGCCGCAGGTGATGCAGGCCGTCTGCCGCGACCTGGCCGCGCAGCTCGCACCGAGCACGCTGATCGTTTCCATCGCCGCCGGCATCACCTGCGACAGCCTGCAGCGCTGGCTCGGCCCGCAGCCGCGGGCCATCGTGCGCTGCATGCCGAACACCCCGGCGCTGCTGCGCCAGGGCGTCAGCGGTCTGTTCGCCAACGCACAGGTCAGCGCTATGCAGAGACAGCAAGCCGAACAGCTGCTCTCGGCGGTCGGCGTGGCCCTGTGGCTGGACGAAGAGCAGCTGATCGATGCGGTCACCGCCGTGTCCGGCAGCGGCCCGGCCTACTTCTTCCTGCTCATCGAAGCGATGACCGCAGCCGGCGAACAACTCGGTCTGCCGCGCACAACCGCCGCGCAGCTGACCCTGCAGACCGCCCTGGGTGCGGCGCGCATGGCCTGCGAAAGCGACGTCGACGCCGCCGAGTTGCGGCGCCGCGTCACCTCGCCGAACGGAACCACCGAAGCGGCGATCAAAGCCTTCCAGGCTGGCGGCTTCGAGCAACTGGTGCAGCAGGCGCTGAACGCCGCCGCGCACCGCTCGGCCGAGCTGGCCGAACAACTGGGCCAATAAGGAGCTTTCATGTCCCAACTTTCGCAAGCCCTGATCCTGATCATCCAGACGCTCGGCAGCCTCTACCTGCTGATCGTGCTGCTGCGCTTCATCCTGCAGCTGGTGCGCGCCGACTTCTACAACCCGCTCAGCCAGTTCATCGTCAAGGCCACCCACCCGCTGCTGCGGCAGATGCGCCGGGTGATTCCGAGCATGGGCACGCTGGACCTGTCGTCGCTGCTGCTCGCGCTGATCGTGCAGATCGTGCTGATGGCGCTGATCCTGCTGGTCGCCTACGGCACCACCGGCAACCCGATTCTGCTGCTGATCTGGGCACTGATCGGCATCACCGGGCTGTTCCTCAACATCTTCTTCTGGGCGCTGATCATCAGCGTGATCCTCTCCTGGGTCGCGCCGGGCAGTCACAACCCGGGCGCGCAGCTGGTCAGCCAGCTGTGCGAGCCGGCGCTGGCACCGTTCCGGCGCCTGCTGCCGAATCTCGGCGGGCTCGACATCTCGCCGATCTTCGCCTTCCTGGCGATCAAGCTGCTGGACATGCTGGTGGTCAACAACCTGGCGACCATGACGCACATGCCCAACATTCTGCGCATGCTGATCTGAGTCTGACGACCGTCCGGAGGCTTCACAGGCCCACCGGGCGGCCAACCGGCGGTCGCGGATTGACCGCCGGTCAGCCAATCGGATAAATCGCCGTACTACTTCCCCAGGGACCCGGGATGAGCATGGAACGACTCGATCGACAGGTGGACGCCTACGTCACCTGGAAACGCGACCTGATCCGCGAGATCACCCGCTATCGCAGCTGGCTGCTGCACAACCGCCTCGGCAGTGAGGCGGTCGATGCCCGTCTCGAGCGCGCGCTGCGCATCCTGCGCACCGATCAGATCACCTTGGCGTTCGTCGGCGAGTATTCGCGCGGCAAGACCGAGCTGATCAACAGCCTGCTGTTTTCCAGCTACGGCCAGCGCATCCTGCCGTCACGCGCGGGGCGCACCACCATGTGCCCGACCGAGCTGTTCTTCGACCCGCGGGCCGAGCGCTGCTACATCCGTCTGCTGCCCATCGAGTCACGCCTGGAAGACACCAGCATCGCGCAGTTCAAGCGCACACCGCGGCACTGGCTGAACATCCCGCTGTACCCGCACGACCCGCAAAGCATGGTCGAGGCCTTCACCCAGGTCGCCCGCACCAAGGCCGTGTCGGTCGAGCAGGCGATAGAACTGGGCTTCCAGGCCGAGACGCTGGAGCGCGCCGAAGGCACAGAGCAGGTGCTGGTGCCGGCCTGGCGCCATGCGCTGGTCAGTTTCGATCATCCGCTGCTGCGCCAGGGCCTGCGTATTCTCGACACCCCAGGCCTGAACGCGCTGGGCAGCGAACCGGAGCTGACCCTGTCGATGCTGCCCAACGCCCAGGCCGTGCTGTTCATGCTGTCCGCCGACGCCGGCGTCACTGCCAGCGACATGGACATCTGGCGCCGACACGTCTGCCAGCTCGACAGCGATACCCGCGGCAACCTGTTCGCCGTGCTGAACAAGATCGACGTGCTGTGGGACGACCCTGCCGGCGAGGAGTTCGTCAGCGAAGCGATTCGCCAGATGCGCGCCAGCACTGCCCAACAACTGGGCATCGACAGTACCCAGGTACTGCCGTTGTCGGCCAAGCAGGCCCTGCTGGGCAAGGTGCGCGGCGATCAGGCGCTGCTCGAGCGCAGCCAGCTCGAAGCGCTGGAGCAGCTGCTGGCCGCGCGCATCCTGGCGCAGAAGGAGCGCCTGCTCGAAGAACAGGTGGTACGCCAGGTGCTCGCCCTGCTGCACAACAGCCAGCAGGTGCTGCAGCTGCGCCGCGAAAAGGTCAACGAGCAGCGCGCGTTGCTGGACAATCACCAGGAAGGCAACGGACAGATGCTGCTGGAACTGACCGCGCGCACCCGCCACGACCACAATCGCCACCACAAACGCCTGCTTGAACTGCGCACCAATCAGCACCTGCTGCAACGCCAGGGCGAGCTGCTCGGCGCGGCCATACGCGCCGAGCGCCTGGAGGAGCATCTGGCCCGTCTGCGCCGCGGCCTCACCGGCAGCCTGACGACGCTGGGCATCAACCTGGCCATCCTGCATTTCTTCCGCTGCGTCGAGCAGGACCTGCACGCGCTGGAGCTCGAAGCCGCACGCGCCAACAAGGTGGTCGTCGCCATCTACCAGCGGCACAACGAGGAAAACCCGCTGCAGGGCCTCGATGCGCCGCTGTTCGAGCTCCAGCCGTTCCAGCACGAACTACGCAGCCTGCAGGGCAAGGCCGATCAGTTCCGCCTGCAGCTCAAGACCCTGCTCACCGAACAGAGCGCGCTCACCCGGCGCTTCTTCGCCACGCTGGTACAGGAGGTGATCGGCCTGCACCAGCGCCTGCGTCAGGAGGCCAAGAGCTGGGCTGGCGATGCGCTGACGCCTTTGCTGCAGCATGCGCTGGAGAACAAGCAGCAGCTGGAAACCCACATGCTGCGCCTCAAGACACTGGCGCAGACCAGCCAGCAGGACAGCCAGCGCGGCCAGTTGCTGGCCCGTTACAGCGGCGAGCTGGACCAGCAGCTGGCACAGGCTGCAGAAATGCTGCGCGTGCTGCGCCTGCCCGCGCCGCTGCGGCGCCAGGCCAAGGTGGTCAGCCTGACGGATGCGGCCCGGTGCTGATCGGCCGCAGCGATTGCAGATGAATTGCGGCGCGCTTCCCTTTAGACTTTGCCGCCTTCTTTTCGCAAGAGCCAGGGTCGATGCCCACTGCCATTCCAGCCGATTCCGTTGGCCTGGTGAGTCCGAAGGTCGCGCATTTCGCCGAACCGCTGGCACTCGCCTGTGGCCGCACGCTGGCTGACTACCAGCTGATCTACGAAACCTACGGCCAACTGAACGCCGCACGCAGCAATGCCGTGCTGATCTGCCATGCGCTGTCCGGCCATCACCATGCCGCCGGCTACCACAGCCCGGATGATCGCAAGCCGGGCTGGTGGGACAGCTGTATCGGGCCGGGCAAGGCGATCGACACGGAGCGCTTCTTCGTCGTCAGCCTGAACAACCTCGGCGGCTGCAACGGCTCGACCGGCCCGAGCAGCCTCAATCCGGCGACCGGCAAGGTCTATGGCGCCGACTTCCCGGTGGTCACCGTGGAGGACTGGGTGCACAGCCAGGCACGTCTGGCCGACCAGCTCGGCATCGCACAATGGGCCGCCGTGGTCGGCGGCAGCCTGGGCGGCATGCAGGCGCTGCAATGGACCATCAGCTACCCCGAACGCGTGCGCCACTGCCTGGCCATTGCCTCGGCGCCCAAATTGTCGGCGCAGAACATCGCCTTCAACGAAGTCGCGCGCCAGGCGATCCTCTCCGACCCGGAATTCCACGGCGGACACTTCCAGGACCTGGGCGTGATTCCCAAGCGCGGCCTGATGCTGGCGCGCATGGTCGGCCACATCACGTACCTGTCCAACGATGCAATGGGCACCAAGTTCGGTCGTGGCCTGCGCAGCGAGAAGCTCAACTACGACTTCAACAGCGTGGAATTCCAGGTCGAGAGCTACCTGCGCTACCAGGGCGAGGAATTCTCCAGCCGCTTCGACGCCAACACCTACCTGCTGATGACCAAGGCGCTGGACTACTTCGACCCGGCAGCGGCACACGATGACGATCTGGCCAAGACCTTCGCCGACGCCAAGGCCGATTTCTGCGTGATGTCGTTCACCACCGACTGGCGCTTCTCGCCGGAGCGCTCGCGGGAAATCGTCGACGCGCTGCTCGCCGCGCGCAAGAACGTCTGCTACCTGGAGATCGACGCGCCGCAGGGCCACGATGCCTTCCTGATCCCCAATCCCCGCTACCTGCAGGCCTTTCGCGGTTACATGAACCGCATCGCCGTATAAGGAACCTCAATGCGCGCCGACCTGGACATCATCCAAGACTGGATTCCGAGCGGCAGCCGGGTACTCGACCTCGGCTGCGGCAACGGCGAGCTGCTGGCATGGCTGCGCGACCACAAGCAGGTCAGCGGCTACGGCCTGGAGATCGATCCGGACAACATCGCCGCCTGCATCGAAAAGGGCGTCAACGTCATCGAACAGGACCTGGACAAGGGCCTGGGCAACTTCGCCAGCGACAGCTTCGACATGGTGGTGATGACCCAGGCGCTGCAGGCCGTGCACTACCCCGACCTGCTGATGAAGGAAATGCTGCGCGTCGGCCGCCAGTGCATCATCACCTTCCCCAACTTCGGCCACTGGCGCTGTCGCTGGTACCTCGCGAGCAAGGGCCGCATGCCAGTTTCCGAGTTCCTCCCCTACACTTGGTACAACACGCCGAACATTCACTTCTGCACCTTCGAGGACTTCGAGCGGCTCTGCCATGAACGTGGCGCGCGGGTGCTGGAGCGACTGGCGGTGGATCGCGATCACCGGCACGGCTGGGGCAGTCGCCTGTGGCCCAACCTGCTGGGCGAGATCGGCATCTACCGCGTTACCGGACCGGCCCGATGACCGGCTGCACTGCTGGAGGAGAGACCATGAAACGTGCCCTGATCTGCCTGCTGGTCGCGCTGTTCGCGCTGCCGGCGTTCGCCGAGCGCAAGCACAGCGCCGGCGAGTACGACATTCACTACATCGCCTTCAATTCCGGCTTCCTGCAGCCGGACGTCGCCGCCGCGGCCGGCCTGGTGCGCAGCAAGACGCAGGGCGTGGTCAACGTCTCCGTGCTCAAGCAGGGCAAGGCGGTGCCGGCGCAGGTCAGCGGCACGGTGAAGAACCTGCTCGGACAGGACCGGCCATTGACCTTCAAGCAGCTCAAGGAAGGCGATGCGGCGCTGTACTACCTGGCGCAGTTCCCCATCGACTCCCAGGAAACCCTGCGCTTCAGCCTGACGGTCAAGCCGCAGGACGGCGAGGCGGTGACCTTCGACTTCAACCAGGAAATCTTCCCCGACGAATGATGCCTTTCAAAGAACTGGTGCTCGCCAGCCACAACGCCGGCAAGCTCAAGGAACTCCAGGCCATGCTCGGCGATACCGTGCGCGTACGCTCGGTCGCCGAGTTCAGCACCATCGAGCCGGAAGAAACCGGCCTGTCGTTCATCGAGAACGCCATTCTCAAGGCGCGTAACGCCGCGCGGCTCTCCGGACTGCCGGCGCTGGCCGACGACTCCGGTCTGGCAGTCGATGTGCTCGGCGGCGCGCCTGGCATCTATTCGGCGCGCTACGCCGACGGCCAGGGCGACGCGGCGAACAACGCCAAGCTGCTGCAGGTCCTGCGGGACGTGCCCGACGCCGAGCGCGACGCCCAGTTCGTCTGCGCCCTGGCGCTGGTGCGGCACGCCGAGGACCCGCTGCCGATCATCTGCGAAGGCCTGTGGCACGGACGCATCCTGCATGCGCCGCGCGGCGAGCACGGTTTCGGCTACGACCCGCTGTTCTGGGTGCCCGAATGCGACTGCTCCAGCGCCGAGCTGCCGGCAGCCGAAAAGAACCAGCTCAGCCACCGCGCACGTGCCATGTCACTGCTCAAGCAGCGCCTGGGCATCGCGTGATCATTGCCACGGACACGGCAGCCAGAGCGGTATCCGGGCAACACCAAGCGGCGCCGCTCGACCCGTTGCCGCCATTGGCGGCGTACGTGCACATCCCCTGGTGCGTGCGCAAATGCCCGTACTGCGACTTCAATTCCCACGCCGCCGGCGCCGAGCTGCCGGAAGCCGCCTATGTCGACGCACTGCTGGCCGACCTGGATGAGGATATCGACCAGGTGCAGGGGCGCCGGTTGACCTCGATCTTCTTCGGCGGCGGCACGCCGAGTCTGTTCAGCCCGTCGGCGCTGGAGCGCATCCTCGCCGGGCTGGAGCGGCGCGTCGGCTTCGCCGATGACATCGAAATCACCCTGGAAGCCAATCCGGGTACCTTCGAACAGGCCAAATTCCGCGACTATCGCCAGCTCGGCATCAATCGCCTGTCGATCGGCGTGCAGAGCTTCCAGGCCGACAAGCTCAAGACGCTGGGGCGCATCCACGATGGCGGCGAGGCCATCCGCGCCGCCGACATGGCGCGTGCCGCCGGCTTCGACAACTTCAATCTGGACCTGATGCACGGCCTGCCGCAGCAGAGCCTGGAGGAGGCGCTGGCAGACCTGCGCACCGCCATCGCCCAGCAGCCGACGCACCTGTCCTGGTACCAGCTGACCGTCGAGCCGAACACCGAGTTCTGGAGCCGGCCGCCGCAGCTGCCGGACGACGACATCCTCTGGGACATTCAGGAAGCCGGACAGGCGCTGCTCGCCGAACACGGCTATCGCCAGTACGAAACATCCGCCTATGCGCAGCCCGAGCGGCAGGCGCGACACAACCTGAATTACTGGACCTTCGGCGACTTCCTCGGCATCGGCGCCGGCGCCCACGCCAAGCTCAGCCAGGCCGACGGGCGCATCCTGCGCAGCTGGAAGACCCGCACACCGAAGGACTACCTCGACCCGGGCAAACCCTTTCGCGCCGGCGAAAAGCAGCTGCAGGCGGACGAGCTGCCGTTCGAATTCCTGATGAATGTGCTGCGCCTCACCGACGGCGTGCCGGCACTGCTGTTCACTCAGCGCACCGGCCTGTCGCTCGACCTGCTCGCTGCCGGGCGCCGTGAAGCCGAAGCGCGCGGCCTGCTGGTCAGCGATCCGCAGCGGCTGGTGGCAACCGCCAAGGGCCAGCTGTTTCTCAATGACCTGCTCCAACTCTTCCTGCCCTAAGGACCCCGCATGGATTTGCTACTCGACCTGATCGCCAGCCTGTCGCGCTGGAGCCGCAGTCACCTGTCGGATATCTCGCTGGCGATCATGGCCACACTGTTCGTCCTGTTCGGCCCGGCGCTCAATACCTGGATCCAGAAGAACATCGGCGGACTGAATTTCGTGCTGCGCACTCTGCTGTTCGTGATCTTCTGCACGATCGTCTACGGCCTCGGGATCATCTACCTGAGCCCCTGGCTGGCGAAGGGGCTGGCGCAGTTCAACAACTACACGCTGGCACCGGTGCTGCTGGTGGTGCTGTTCATCATTGGCGTGATCGCCGACCGCAACTGAGCGCGGCATTCTCCGCACACAAAAACGCCGCCCTCGGGCGGCGTTTTCATTAAGCGTTTGGCTCAGTTGGCGCCGCGGCGTAGCGCCTGTGGCGAGAAGTCGTGAGGGCTCAGGCGCACGCTGAAGTCGTACATGGGTTCGCCGTTGTCCAGCCCGTCGACGAAGTAGTTGCCGTCCTTGAGGTGATACAGCGTCTCCAGGGTGCTGTTGAACATCGGCACCTCGTAGTAACTGATCGGATGGCTTTCCTGCAGACCGATCAGCTGGCCGCCGTCATCGAACAGATCAACGGCGAGAATCTGCCAGCTGTCCTCGTCGAGGTAGAAGCGCCGCTTGGCATAAGGATGGGTGAAGCCGGTACGCAGGGTCGCCTCGACCACCCACACGCGATGCAGCTCGTAACGCAGCAGCTCGGGGTTGAGCGTGCGCGGCAGCACGATGTCGTCGTAAGGAATGCCCTGCTGGTGCACCGCATAGCTGTTGTAGGACATCAGCATCTCGCGCTTGCCCAGCAGCTGCCAGTCGTAGCGATCCGGGGCACCGTTGAACGAGTCGACCACGTCGGCGGTGGCCAGGCCGCTGGTGTCCGGCTGCACCGAATCGTAGGCCAGCGACGGCAGGCGCCGCACCCGGCGATCCCCCGGGCTGTAGCGCCACGCCTTGCGCGTGGTCAGCACCTGATCCATCGGGTCCTGTACCACCAGCGAGGTGCCGGCCAGCTTGGCCGGCGCGGTGACACGGTACTTGTAGTACAGCAGGGTGTTGTTCAGATCACCCTGCTCCATGCCCTCGCGGTTGTAGACGTAATACACGTGACGATCGCGCTTGATGTAATTGGCGCGGCCGCCGATCACCACCGCCTGGTGGTTGATCATGTGGGTCTGATCGCCCTTGTAGTGCAGCACGTGGTTCCAGATCGCTTCCATGCCGTTCTGCGGCAGCGGGAAGGGAATGCCGGCCGCCGCGCCCTGGATGCCATTACCGTTGGCAATCAGCTCGGCGGATTGGGCATTGGCCCGGGTAGCCTCGTAAATACGCTGCGGCGCTGCAGCGCTGCGACGGGTAGGGAAGACGCGCAGATGGAAGTCGGGATAGCGCTCGAGCAGCGCTGCCAGCCCCTCGGGCAGCCGCGCGGCATGCTCGGCGAGGTTGTTCTTGTCGACGCGATAGAGCGGCGCATCATCGGCGAACGGATCGGGATGGTGCATGCCCGGCTGGTAGCTCGCCGGCGGGGTGACGCCGCCGGTCCATGCCGGGATGGTGCCGTCCGCGTTGCCGGCCCGCTCGGCGCCGAGCGGCGTGAGGTCCTGTCCCAGGCGCGCCGCCTGGCTCGCATCCACCGCGGCGAGTACCGGCCAACTGGCACAGGCCGTCAGCAGCACTGCAATCTTCACGTACATCGTCTACTTCCCCCTTGTGGCGGACGACGACGGCCGTGCATGTGCAGGCTCGCGGCCAATCCGCTGGCATTGTTGTTCGGTTCGGGCAGGCGAGCCGTCCTGGCGTTGTGCATCCTGCGGCCGCTTGGCTGCGGCTCTTGTGGGGCGGTGCGTGCCGACTCAGTCGACGCGCTGGAACTTCAGGTCCCAGACACCGTGATCGAGTCGCTCGCCGCGACGCTCGAACTTGGTCACCGGGCGCTCCGCGGGCCGCGGAACGTATGCGCCGTCGGACGCGAGATTGCGGTAGCCCGGCGCGGCGCTCAGCACCTCGAGCATGTGCTCGGCATACGGCTGCCAGTCGGTCGCCATGTGCAGCACGCCACCGATGCGGAGCTTCTGCCGGATCAGCTCGGCGAAAGCCGGTTGCACGATACGGCGTTTATGGTGACGGCTTTTGTGCCAAGGATCGGGGAAAAACAGCAGAACCCGATCGAGGCTGGCGTCGGCGACGCATTCACGCAGGACCTCGAGCGCGTCGCAACTGTAGACGCGAACATTCTGCAGATTTTGTGACAGAAGTCCGCTGAGCAGCGCACCCACCCCCGGCTTGTGCACTTCAACGCCGATGAAGTCCTGCTCGGGCGCGGCGGCGGCCATTTCCAGCGTCGAATGGCCCATGCCAAAGCCGATCTCGAAGGTACGCGGCGCCTGGCGGCCGAACACCTGGTCGAAGTCGCGCAGGCCGTCGCTCAGCTCCAGGCCGAGCTTCGGCCAGCCCAGTTCGATGCCGCGCTGCTGGCCGAGGGTGGTGCGGCCGGCGCGCAACACGAAGCTCTTGATGGTGCGCCGATGTTCGAGCGGCTGCTCGGGCGTGGAGGTCGGTTCAGTCATGGGATACCTGCGAAAACAAAAAAGCCGGCCCCGACTCGACATCGGGACCGGCCACGAGAGGAATCAGCGGATCAGCCCTTCCAGGGGCGACGAGGCGCTGGCGTAAAGCTTCTTCGGCATGCGTCCGGCGAGATAGGCCAGACGCCCGGCCTCGATGGCGTACTTCATCGCCTCGGCCATCAGCACCGGGTTCTGCGCATGGGCGATGGCGCTGTTCATCAGCACCGCCTCGCAACCCAGCTCCATCGCGATGGTGGCGTCGGACGCGGTACCCACACCGGCATCCACCAGCACCGGCACGGTGGCCTCCTCGAGGATGATGCGCAGGTTATACGGGTTGCAGATGCCCAGGCCCGTGCCGATCAGGCCGGCCAGCGGCATCACCGCGATGCAGCCCATCTCGGCCAGCTGGCGGGCGATGATCGGGTCGTCGCTGGTATAGACCATCACGTCGAAGCCGTCCTTGACCAGCACTTCGGCGGCCTTGAGGGTTTCGATCACGTTGGGGAACAGGGTTTTCTGGTCGGCCAGCACTTCCAGCTTGACCAGCTTGTGGCCGTCGAGCAGCTCGCGCGCCAGGCGGCAGGTGCGCACCGCATCCTCGGCGCTGTAGCAGCCGGCGGTGTTCGGCAGGATGGTGTAGCGCTCGGGGCTGATCACGTCGAGCAGGTTCGGCTCGCCGGGGTTCTGGCCGATGTTGGTACGGCGCACGGCGACGGTGACGATCTCCGCGCCAGAGGCCTCGATGGCGTCGCGCGTCTCGTCGAGGTCCTTGTATTTGCCGGTGCCTACCAGCAGCCGTGATTGATAGGTGCGGCCAGCCAGGATGAAGGGCTTGTCGTTCGGAACTGCGCGCATGGGTAATCCTCGTTCGGAGGTTGAACAGCACAACGACCGCCGTCACGGCAGCGGACGCTTCGAATCTGGGTGGCTGGGAGCGCTAGCCGCCGCCGATGGCGTGCACCACCTCGACGTGATCGCCCTCGCTGAGCGCCGTCGTGGCATGCGCGCTGCGTGGCACGATGTCGCGATTGAGTTCGACTGCCAGGCGCCGCCCGCTCAGTTCCAGGCGCACGAGCAGATCGGCGACCGTCTGGCCGGCGGGCAGCTGGTAGGGTTCGCCATTCAACTGAATCAGCATGGGGTTCGCCGCCGTTGCGAAAGGGGGTCGGCATTCTAGCCCGAACCACCCGGCACACCAAGGCGCCGGCGGCAGCCGTTCATCCCGCTCGACGAGGCAGGCGCCAGCCAGCCAGCCCCAGGCACAGCCAGCCGGCGAGGAAGGCGGTACCGCCCAGCGGCGTGACGATACCGAGCTTGCCGATACCGGTGAGGGTCAGCAGGTAGAGGCTGCCGCTGAACAGCACGATGCCGATGCCGAACAACACCCCGGCCGCCTGCAGCAGCCGGCCCGGCGCGTGCAGGCTCAGCAACGCGACACCGAACAATGCCAGGGCATGGATCAGCTGGTACTGCACGGCGGTCTGGAAAATGGCCAGGTACTCGGCGCTCAGGCTGGCTTTCAGACCATGCGCGGCGAAGGCGCCGAGCGCAACGCCGGTGAGGCCGAAGCCGGCGGCGAGCGGCAGGTATGCACGAATCATCGGGTCGTCCGGGTGGTGGCTGCATAACGGCCGCTATAATGCCGGCTCTTTTCGCCTGCGACCACGTCACATGCTCCGCTCCCTGCTGCGCCGCTCGTTCAAGTTGCTGCTCTGGATCGCCGCCCTGTCGGCCGTGCTGGTCCTGCTGCTGCGCTGGGTGCCGCCGCCATTCACCGCGCTGATGGTCGGGCGCAAGATCGAATCCTGGGTCGACGGCGAGCCCATCGACCTGCAGCGCGAATGGCGCCCGTGGCAGGAGCTGCCGGACGACCTGAAGATGGCGGTGATCGCTGCCGAAGATCAGAAGTTCGCCGAGCACTGGGGGTTCGATGTCGCCGCGATCCGCGCGGCCTTCAGCCACAACGCCAGCGGCGGTTCGCTGCGCGGCGCCTCCACGCTGAGCCAGCAGGTGGCCAAGAATCTGTTCCTGTGGTCCGGCCGCAGCTGGCTGCGCAAAGGCGTCGAAGCCTGGTTCACCGCACTGATCGAACTGCTGTGGCCGAAGCAGCGCATCCTCGAGGTGTACCTCAACAGTGTCGAGTGGGGCAGCGGCATCTTCGGTGCGCAGGCGGCCGCGCGGCAGCACTTCGGCGTGGGTGCGCCGTACCTGTCGACCCGCCAGGCCTGCCTGCTCGCCGCGGTGCTGCCCAACCCGCGCGAGTGGAGCGCCGGCCGCCCCAGCGCCTACGTGAGCAATCGGGCCAACTGGATCCGCCGGCAGATGCGTCAGCTGGGCGGCAGCCACTATCTGCAGCGCCTGCAGGTCGAGCGCTGAGCGACCGGCGACACCGCGCCCCGCGTGACATCCGCGACTCGACCGACGTCTAGCAGTACGGCGATAATCATCGGCCGCGCCGCTACCCTGGCACCACAGCGCACTGTGGCTTTCTTCGAGCAGTACCTCTACGGATCCGAAGCAGGACATGAATACGCCTCTCCTCCGGCTGTGCCTGGGTTATTTCCTGCTGGCCATGACCTGGCTACTGATCAGCGATCCGCTGCTGCTCGCCTTCACCGATGGCCGGCAGCCCGGCTGGCAGAGCCTCAAGGGCGCGCTGTTCGTGCTGGTCACCAGCGCGCTGCTGTATCTGCTCGGGCGCCAGCATATCCGCCGGGCCGCCGCGCAGCAGCAGACCCAGCGCCAGCAGGAAACCAGCCTGCGGCAGGCAGCCGCAGTGTTCGACAGCACCCAGGAAGGCGTGCTGGTGACCGATCCCGAACAGCGCATCGTGCACGTCAATCCCGCGTTCAGCCGCATCACCGGCTACGCCATCGACGAGGTGCTCGGCCAGACCCCCAAGCTGTTCGCCTCCGGCCAGCATGACCGGCACTTCTATCGCGACATGTGGCGTTCCCTGCGCAACACCGGCGCCTGGAGCGGCGAGATCTGGAACCGCCGCAAGAGTGGCGAGGTGTACCCGCAATGGCAGAACCTGCGCGCCATCCATGACGAGCACGGGCAGCTCAGCCATTACGTCGCGGTCTTCTCCGACCTCACCGCGCTCAAACGCTCGCGCGAAGAGCTGGAACAGCTGGCGCACTATGATCCGCTGGTGCAACTGCCCAACCGCCTGCTGTTCAGCGAACGCGCCAAGCAGGACATCGAGCGCGCCCGTGCGCACAAGCGTGGCGGGGCGATGCTGCTGATCGACCTTGATCACTTCAAGGACATCAACGAAAGCCTCGGCCCCAGTCTCGGCGACGCGCTGTTGCAGGCCGTCGCGCGACGGCTGGGGGAGCTGGTACGCGAGGGCATGACCCTGGCCCGTCTGGGCGGCGACGAGTTCGCCCTGCTCTGCGAGAACTGTGGCGCCGACCAGGCCGCGTCACTCGCGCTACGCATCCTCGGTGCACTGAACCAGCCGTTTCGCCTCGGCGAGGTCGAGCTGTTCAGCAGTGCCAGCATCGGCATCGTGCTGTATCCCTTGCCGACCAACGTGCAGAACGTCGAGCAGCTGATGCGCAATGCCGATTCCGCGTTGTTCAAGGCCAAGCACGACGGTCGTGGCAGTTATGCCTTCTACTCCGAGGAGCTGACCCGTCAGGCCCGCCAGCGCGTCGAACTGATCACCGCCCTGCGCCAGGCGCTGGAGCAGCAACAGCTGCAGGTGCACTACCAGGCGATCTACGACCTGCCCGGCGGCACGATCGTCGGCTTCGAGGCGCTGGTGCGCTGGACGCATCCGCAGCAGGGGCCGATCTCGCCAGCCGTTTTCATCCCCCTCGCCGAAGACAGCGGGCTGATCGGCGCCATCGATCACTGGGTGATGACCCAGGCGTGCGGACAGATGCGGGACTGGCTGAATGCCGGCCGGGCGCTGCACTTCATGGCGGTCAACGTCTCCAGCCGTATGTTCAGCTACGGCGAACTGGATGCGCAGGTCGCCGGCATCCTCGGCGAAACCGGCCTGGCGGCTCAGTATCTGGAGCTGGAAATCACCGAAAGCGCGATGATGCAGGACCCGGACGCCGCCAGCGAGCAACTGCGCCGGCTACGCGAACTCGGCGTGCGTCTGGCGATCGACGATTTCGGCACCGGCTATTCGTCGCTGCTGCGCCTCAAGCGGATGAACGTACACAAGCTCAAACTCGATCAGGGCTTCGTCCGTGGCCTGCCGCAAAGCCTGGAAGACGCGGCGATCACCCGCTCGGTCATCAGCCTGGCGCACAACCTCGGGCTGCAGGTCGTCGCCGAAGGCATCGAACAGGCTCATCAGGCGGCCTTCCTGCTGGAGCACGGCTGCGATTATGGCCAGGGCTACGGCTTCGCCCGCCCGCGTGCCGCGCAGGAGATCGACTGGCAGATCACCCGCATGGAGTACGGCCAGTCGCAGGTCGTTGCCGGGCGCCATATGTCAGTCTGACATCATCCATGGGTAGGCTTTCTCGCGCCGGTGCACTACCCTGCGGCGAAGGCAGGGCTGCGCACGGCTGAGCCGAAACGCCCGGCAATCCATTGAATCCGTCTCCATTCGCGCCTGGTGGCGCCTTGCAGTCAATTATGGGCGATCCCGCAATCGACAATGATTCCTCGACCGGCTGGCGCCAACTGATCGGCTGGCGCAACGGCATTGCCTGGCTGGTCCTGCTGTTCACGCTGCTGGTGCAGCTGGTGGTGTTCCAACACCTGCGCAGCAACGAGGAGCAGGCGGCCAGCCAGCAGTTCGACCTGCTCAGCGAAAAGGTCATCGAGGCCATCCAGCGTCGCCTGCATAACCACGAGCAGATCCTGCTCGGCGGTGCCGGCCTGTTCGACGCCAGCGGCCTGGTCAGCCGCGAGCAGTGGCACACCTATACGCAGCGCCTGCGCCTCGACGAGCGTTACCCGGGCATCCAGGGCGTCGGCTTCGCCCAGGCGATCCGGCCCGCCGAGCGCGCGGCGCACGAGGCGGCGATACGTGCCGAAGGTTTTCCCGACTACGCCATTCGCCCCGAGGGCCAGCGCCCGCTGTATACCTCGATCGTCTATCTGGAGCCGTTCGATGCGCGCAACCGCGCAGCCTTCGGCTATGACATGTACGCCGAACCAGCGCGCCACCAGGCAATGCTGCGGGCGGCGCGGGAGGGCAAGACCAGCATCACCGGCAAGGTCACCCTGATGCAGGAGACCGATGGCAACGTGCAGGCCGGCGTGCTGCTCTACGTGCCGGTGTACCGCCCAGGGCTACCGCTGGACACCGCCGAGCAGCGCATGACGGCGCTGCGCGGCTTCGTCTACAGCCCTTACCGGCTGGGCGATCTGATGCAGGGCATTCTCGGCGATGTCGACCTGCCGCTGGATCTGAGCGTCTATGCCAGCGACCGCGAACAGTCCGAGCACCTGCTGTTCACCACCCATCAGGCGCCCGACAATGCCCACCAGCCCGTCTACAGCCGTCTGCAACAGCTGCAGCTGTACGGTCAGACCTGGACCCTGCGCCTGAACAGCCTGCCGGAATTCGAGGCGCGCTTTCACACCAACGACGCACTGGTGGTCGGCCTGGGGCTGGGCCTGAGCCTGCTGCTGTTCTTCCTCACCGCCTCGCTGGCGCTGCGCCACCAGCGCGCCCAGGCGCTCGCCGAACAGATGACCCGGCACATCCGCTGCAACAAGCAGGCCCTGCGGCTGAGCGAGGAGCGTCTGTCGCTCGCGCTCAAGGGCAGCAATGACGGCCTCTGGGACCTCGATCTGGAAGCCGGCACGCTCTACGCCTCGCCGCGCGCCTGGGAGATGCTCGGTTATCGCCCCGGCGAACTACCTTCCGATCTCAAGCTGTGGGAACGGGTCATGGTCGCCGAAGACCTCGCGCGCGAACGTGCCCGTCTGGCCCGGACGATGCTGTCGGACGTCGACCACTTCACCACCGAACTGCGCCTGCAGCACAAGCACGGCGAGGTGATGCCGGTCCTGCTGCGCGGTTACATCCAGCGCGACGCGAACGGCCAGGCGCAACGCATCAGCGGCACCCTGATGGACCTGACTGAACGCAAGCGCATCGAGCAGATGAAGAACGAGTTCGTCTCCACCGTCAGCCATGAACTGCGCACGCCGCTGACCTCGATCAGCGGCGCGCTCGGACTGATCACCGGCGGCGCTCTGGGCGAAGCTCCGGCGGCGATGCAGCAGATGCTCGAGATCGCCTACCGCAACAGCCAGCGCCTCGGTCACCTGATCAACGACCTGCTCGACATGGAGAAGATGGCCGCCGGCAAGATGACCTTCGAGCTGCGCGAACACGACCTGGCGCGCCTGCTGGAGGACGCCGTGGCGAGCAACCGGGGCTTCGCCGAGCAGCACGGCGTACGCTGCGTGCTCGAAGCGCCGCCGCGGGTCAACGTCTGGGTCGACGGCCTGCGCCTGCAACAGGTGCTGAACAACTTCCTCTCCAACGCCATCAAGTTCACCCCCGAACACGGCGAAGTGCGTGTACACGCCAACATGCGCGGCAATCAGGTGCGCGTCTGCGTCAGCGATCAGGGTCCGGGCATCCCGCAGGCGTTCCGTCAGCACGTGTTCGAGAAGTTCGCCCAGGCCGATGCCTCGGACAGCCGCAAGATCGCCGGGACCGGCCTGGGCCTGGCGATCAGCAAGGAACTGATCGAGCGCATGGGCGGCAGCGTCGGCTTCGAGTGCGTGGACGGCCAGGGCACGACGTTCTGGTGCCAACTGCCGGTGCAGACCTCGCTGTACGGCGACAGCAACGACGATGACGGACGTCCGCGCCTGCTGGTAGTCGAGGACGAACCGGACACCGGCCGTCTGCTGCACCTGATGCTGCGCGAGGGCGGTTATGCGGTGGATCGCGTGCAGAGCCTGTACCAGGCGCGGGAACGGCTGGCAGCCGGCGGCTATCAGGCGATGACCCTGGACCTGCACCTGCCCGATGGCAGCGGCCGCCAACTGATCGAGGAGATCCGCCGCGATCCGGCGCTGCGCAGCCTGCCGGTGATCGTCATTTCCGCCGCCAACCAGCTCGACCCCGGCATTGCCGACGAGCACACCATCTGGCTGCACAAGCCGATCACCAGCACTCAGCTACTGACCTCCGTGCAGCATGCACTCGCACCGTCGCGCTGAGCGGCGCTGACCGAGCGCCCATGAAAAACGCGGGAGGGTCGTCAGACCACTCCCGCGTTCAACAGAACCTTCGCCGCGTTATGCGTCAGGCCTGGATCGAGCCTTTGAGCTTGTTCATCGCATTCTTTTCCAGCTGGCGAATGCGCTCCGCGGAGACGTTGTACTTGGCGGCCAGGTCATGCAGCGTCGCCTTGTCCTCGCTCAGCCAGCGCTGCTGGAGAATGTCGCGGCTGCGCTCGTCGAGGCCTTCCAGCGCTTCGTGCAGGCTGGAGGTGGAACTGTCGCTCCAGTCGGCATCTTCCAGCTGGCGGGCCGGGTCGTAGCGATGGTCTTCCAGATAGTGCGCCGGCGACTGGAATGCGCTGTCGTCGTCGGCGTCGGCAGCCGGATCGAAGGCCATGTCGTGGCCGGTCAGACGGCTTTCCATCTCGCGGACCTCGTGCGGCTCGACGCCGAGGCTGTCCGCCACGCGGTTGACTTCCTCGTTGTTCAGCCAGGCCAGACGCTTCTTCTGGCTGCGCAGGTTGAAGAACAGCTTGCGCTGCGCCTTGGTCGTGGCGACCTTGACGATGCGCCAGTTGCGCAGGATGAATTCGTGGATTTCCGCCTTGATCCAGTGCACGGCGAAGGACACCAGGCGCACACCCATTTCCGGGTTGAAGCGCTTGACCGCCTTCATCAGGCCGACGTTACCTTCCTGGATCAGATCGGCCTGGGCCAGGCCATAGCCGGAATAGCTGCGGGCGATGTGCACGACGAAGCGCAGATGCGCCAGAACCATCTGCCGCGCGGCCTCGAGGTCCTGCTGGTAGAACAGCCGCTCAGCCAGTTCGCGCTCCTGCTCGACGGTAAGCAGCGGCAGGCTGTTTACGGTGTGCACGTAAGCCTCGAGATTGGCTCCCGGGACCAGCGCGTGAACAGGTTGCAGAGTCGTGGTCATGCAGTTCCTCCGATAGTGAAGCTGCAGCAGTTTAGCACTGCCGCATGAGACTTCAAGCACACCGAAAAGTTCACTTACGTTACCGTTAAGCTCTTATATATCAACGAGTTATCAGCGCGGTGCCAATTCGCTCAAATGCCTCGCCACGGCCAGCCAGGCCCCGATATAGCCCAGCAGCACGGCACCGATCACCAGCGACAGGGCATCGCCCGAAGGCACGCCGGCCAGGCCGAAATCACTGCCGTAGAGCCCCGCCAGCCGCGTTACCGCCTCGTTCAGCCAGCCCAGGCCGTAGGCCAGCAACAGCCAGGCGATGAGGCCGGCACCCAGACCGTAGAGCGCGCCCATGTAGAGGAACGGACGCCGCACGTAGCCGTCCGTGCCGCCGACCAGCTTGACCACCTCGATCTCGGTGCGGCGGTTCTCGATATGCAGGCGGATGGTGTTGCCGATCACCAGCAGCAGTGTGGCGATCAGCAGCAGGCTGAGGCCGAAGACGAAGCGGTCGCCGAGCTTGAGGATCGCCGTCAGCCGCTCCACCCACAGCAAGTCGAGCTGCGCCTGCTCGACGCCGGGCAGCGCCGCCAGCCGCGTACGCAGGGCTTCGAGCTTGTCCTTGTCGACCTCCTCGGGGGTAACCAGCACCACGCCGGGCAGCGGGTTTTCCGGTAGTTCCTTGAGTGCTTCGCCGAGCCCGGACAGCTGCTGGAACTCTTCCAGCGCCGCCTCGCGGCTGATCCACGTCGCCTCGGCGACATCGGGCAGCGCCGCCACTTCGTCGCGCAGCTTCTCGCCGCGTGCCGCATCGATGTCCAGCTTGAGGAACAGCGAGATCTGCGCCGCGCGCTGCCAGGAGCCGCCGAGGCGTTCGACGTTGTCCAGCAGCAGCGCCAGCCCCATTGGCAGGCTCAGCGCCACCGCCATCACCAGACAGGTGAAGAAACTGCCGATCGGCTGCTTGAACAACCGACTGACGCTGTCCACCAGACTGGCGCGATGGCTTTCCAGCCAGGCATGCAGCAGCGTCTGGAAATCCGGCTCGTCGCTCTTGTGCTCGGTTTTCTTCACCGAGCCGCCGACGCGCTCGGCCGCGCTGGTATTGGATTTGGCTTTGCGTTCGTCGCTCATCAGCTGGCCTCCCCGTCGCCGATCAGGCGACCACGCTGCAGCGTCAGCATGCGATGACGCATGCGCGCGATCAGCGCCAGATCGTGACTGGCGATCAATACCGTGGTGCCGAGGCGGTTTATGTCCTCGAATACACCCATGATCTCGGCCGCGAGCCGCGGGTCGAGGTTGCCGGTGGGTTCGTCAGCCAGCAGCAGCGCCGGCCGGTGCACCACCGCGCGGGCGATGCCGACGCGCTGCTGCTGACCGGTGGACAGGTCCGCCGGATACTGCAGCGCCTTGTCCTTGAGGCTGACGCGCTCCAGCGCGGTCATCACCCGCTGGCTGATCTCGCGCTTGTTCAGCCCGAGGATCTGCAGCGGCAGCGCGACGTTGTCGAATACCGTGCGATCGAACAGCAGCTGGTGGTTCTGGAACACCACGCCGATCTGCCGGCGCAGGAACGGAATCTGCGCCGTGGTGATGCGCGACAGGTCCTGTCCGGCCAGCAGCAGCTTGCCGCTGGTCGGCCGCTCCATCGCCAGCAGCAGGCGCAGCAGCGTGCTCTTGCCGGCGCCGGAGTGGCCGGTGACGAAGAGGAACTCGCCGCGCTGCACGTGAAAGGAAAGCTCGTGCAGCCCGACGTGACCGTTGGGGTAGCGTTTGCCGACCTGCTCGAAACGGATCATTTGCCGTCCTGCTGGCCGAACAGCGCCCGCACGAAGGCATCCGCCTCGAAGGTGCGCAGGTCATCGATACCCTCGCCAACGCCGATGTAGCGGATCGGCGTGCCGAACTGCTTGGCCAGGGCGAAGATCACCCCGCCCTTGGCGGTGCCGTCGAGCTTGGTCAGCGCCAGCCCGGTGAGTTCGACCGCCTGGTTGAACTGGCGAGTCTGATTGATCGCGTTCTGTCCGGTGCCGGCGTCGAGCACCAGTAGCACCTCGTGCGGCGCCGTCTCGTCGAGCTTGCCGATCACCCGACGGACCTTCTTGAGCTCCTCCATCAGGTTGTCCTTGGTGTGCAGACGGCCGGCGGTGTCGGCGATCAGCACGTCGACACCACGGGCCTTGGCGGCCTGCACCGCATCGAAGATCACCGAGGCCGAATCGGCGCCGGTGTGCTGGGCGATCACCGCGATGTTGTTGCGCTCGCCCCACACCTGCAGCTGCTCGACGGCGGCGGCGCGGAAGGTGTCGCCAGCAGCGAGCATGACCTTCTTGCCCTCCTGCTGCAGCTTGCGCGCCAGCTTGCCGATGGTGGTGGTCTTGCCGACGCCGTTCACGCCGACCACCAGAATCACGTAGGGCCGCGCCTGGCTGTCGATGATCAGCGGCTGCTCGACCGGTTGCAGCAGGCTCGCCAGCTCTTCCTGCAGCGCCTTGTACAGCGCACCGCTGTCGGCCAGTTCCTTGCGCGACACGCGGCGGGTGAGGTTCTGCATGATCACGCCGGTGGCTTCGACGCCGACGTCGGCGGTCAGCAGGCGGGTTTCCAGCTCTTCGAGCAGGTCGTCGTCGATGGCCTTCTTGCCGAGGAACAGGCTGGCCATCCCCTCGCCGATGCTGGCGCTGGTCTTCGACAGGCCCTGGCGCAGGCGGGCGAAGAAGCCCAGCTTGGCCGGGGCCTCGGACGCCGGCGCGGCAGCGGCCGGCTGCGGTTCGGGCTGCGCTTCGAGCGGAGGCTCGACTTCTGGCTCGATTTCTAGCTGGGGCTCTTCAGGAACGGGTTCTGCGAGAACGGGTGCTGGGGAGGCAATGGGCTGCTCCGGCTCGGCAGTGCGCTCGGACTGTGCGGCCAGCGCCTCGGCCGTCTCGGCAGCCTGGATATCCGCGTGTTCGGCCAGTGGCTGGCTGTCTTCCGGCGGCTCACTGGCGGGCGGTTCGGCGGCCGGCGCCTGCGGCTTCTTGCGCAGCCAGCCGAACAGGCCCTTCTTCTCGCCGGGCTCGGCCGGCGTCTTCTTGTCGTCGTTGGAACCAAACATGGAGAAGATATTCTCAAGGATGCGAAACGCCGGCAGCCACGCGGCCGGCTGGACGGGCGCTATCCTAGCACCTCCCCGCCGGGGTGCGCTAAGCACGGGCGCAGGCCCCACGGCACTGCACGCTTTGCCTGTTCCGCCCTCGCCAGTACCATGTTCGGCGCTTTGCCCGCCCTGCCAGCCGCTTCGGCGCCATTGACCCGGGAAACCTGCTATGCACCTGACGTTACGCCGCGCTGCGGCCCTGTTGCTCGGCGCGCTGTACCTGCCGCTGGTCGCCGCGACCGACAGCCAGCCGACCCACGAATTCTTCCTCGACAACGGCCTGAAGGTGATCGTGCGCGAGGACCACCGCGCGCCGGTGGTGGTCTCCCAGCTCTGGTACAAGGTCGGCTCCAGCTACGAGACGCCCGGCCAGACCGGCCTTTCGCACGCGCTCGAACACATGATGTTCAAGGGCAGCCGCAAGCTCGGTCCCGGCGAAGCCTCGCGCATCCTGCGCGAGCTGGGTGCCGAGGAAAACGCCTTCACCAGCGACGACTACACCGCCTATTACCAGGTGCTGGCGCGCGATCGCCTGGCGGTGGCCTTCGAGCTGGAAGCCGATCGCCTGGCCAGCCTCAAGCTGCCGGTCGAGGAATTCACCCGCGAGATCGAGGTGATCAAGGAAGAGCGCCGCCTGCGCACCGACGACAAGCCCAACGCGCTGGCCTTCGAGCGCTTCAAGACCATCACCTACCCGGCCAGCGGCTACCGCAATCCGACCATCGGCTGGATGGCCGATCTCGAACGCATGCAGGCCGACGAGCTGCGCGCCTGGTACGAGCAGTGGTACGCGCCGAACAACGCCACCCTGGTGGTGGTCGGCGACGTGACCCAGGACGAGGTGCGCAGCCTGGCCGAGCGCTACTTCGGTCCGATCGCCAAGCGCCCGCTGCCGTCGGCCAAGGCGCCGCTGGAACTGGACGAACCCGGCGAGCGGCGCCTGCAGCTGCACGTCAACACACAGCTGCCGAGTCTGCTGATGGCGTTCAACGTGCCGAGCCTGTCGACCAAGGCGGACGCCCGCCAGATCCACGCCCTGCGCCTGATCGCCGCGCTGCTCGACGGCGGCTACAGCGCGCGCCTGCCGGAACGCCTGGAACGCGGCGAGGAGCTGGTGACCAGCGCCTCCGCCTGGTACAACGCCTACGCCCGCGGCGACAGCCTGTTCATGCTCTCGGCGGTGCCCAACGTGCAGAAGGGCCGCAGCCTGGCCGATGTCGAAAGCCGCCTGTGGGCCGAGCTGGACCTGCTCAAGCAGCACGCGCCGAGCCGCGAGGAACTGGAGCGCGTACGTGCCCAGGTGATCGCCGGACTGGTCTACGAGCGCGACTCGATCACCCAGCAGGCCACCACCATCGGCCAGCTGGAAACCGTCGGCCTGTCCTGGCGCCTGATGGACGACGAACTGGCCGCGCTGGAGGCCGTCACCCCCGAGGACATCCAGCAGGCGGCGCGCACCTACTTCACCCCCACGCGCCTGAGCGTCGCCCACGTGCTGCCCGAGGAGAGCGCCGATGAATGATTCCCGCACCCTGCGCCGCAGCCTGCCCGGCCTGCTGCTGGCCGCCTGCCTGGCCTTGACCAGCTGCGATCAGGACGCCCCTGTCCCGCCACCCCAGGCGGCGCCGGCAACCACCGAGACCCGTCCGGCGGCGACCGGCGGCGACGCACCGCGCCTGGAATCGTTGGCCAGCCTCGACGAGCAGCCACTGGCGCGACGCAAGCTGGACATCCAGACCTGGCAGACCGCCGAAGGCGCCAAGGTGCTGTTCGTCGAGGCTCACGAGCTGCCGATGTTCGACCTGCGCCTGACCTTCGCCGCCGGCAGCAGCCAGGACGCCGGCACGCCAGGCCTGGCGCTGCTGACCAACGCGATGCTCAACGAAGGCGTCGCCGGCAAGGATGTCACCGCCATTGCCCAGGGCTTCGAGGGGCTCGGCGCCGACTTCAGCAACGGCTCCTACCGCGACATGGCGGTGGCCAGCCTGCGCAGCCTGAGCGCCGCGGACAAGCGCACGGCGGCGCTCGAGCTGTTCAGCGAAGTGGTCGGCCGTCCGACCTTCCCCGAGGATTCGCTGCAGCGGATCAAGAACCAGCTGCTGGCCGGCTTCGAATTCCAGAAGCAGAACCCCGGCAAGCTGGCCAGCCTCGAACTGTTCGAGCAGCTCTATGGTGCGCATCCCTACGCGCACTCCAGCGAAGGCACTGCCGAGTCGGTGCCGGGCATCGGCGTGCAGCAGCTGCGCGAGTTCCATGCGCGCGCCTATGCCGCCGGCAATCTGGTGATCGCGCTGGTCGGCGACCTCGACCGTACCCAGGCCGAGGCCGTCGCCGCGCAGGTATCCGCCGCGCTGCCGCAGGGCCCGGCTTTGCCGGCGACCCCGGTACCCGAAGCACCGCCGGCCGGCAAGCACCACATCGAATACCCGTCCAACCAGACCCACCTGCTGCTGGCCCAGCTCGGCATCCCCCGCGGCCATCCGGACTACGCGGCGCTGTACCTGGGCAACCAGATTCTCGGCGGCGGCGGTTTCGGCACCCGGTTGATGGAAGAGGTGCGCGAGAAGCGCGGCCTGACCTACGGCATCTACTCGGGCTTCAGCCCGATGCGCGCCGCCGGGCCGTTCATGATCAGCATGCAGACCCGCGCCGAACTGACCGACGGCTCACTGCAGCTGGTGCAGCAGCTGGTACGCGACTACCTCGCCGACGGTCCGACCGAGGCCGAGCTGGAGCGCAGCAAGCGCGAAATCGCCGGCAGCTTCCCGCTCTCGACTGCGAGCAACGCCGACATCGTCGGCCAGCTCGGCAGCATCGGCTTCTACGACCTGCCGCTGACCTATCTGGAAGATTTCATGGGTGAAATCCAGACGCTGACGGTCGAACAGGTCAAGGCGGCGATGAACAAGCACCTGCAGCCGGACGGTTTCGTCATCGTCACCGCCGGCCCCAGCGTCGAGCAGCAACCGCTGCCGCCGCCTACCGAACGACCTGTCGAACAGCCCAGCGCGGTTCCGGAGCATTGATGGCCAACCCACCGATTCGACCCAGCGCCCATGGCGGCCAGGGACAGCTACGCATCATCGGCGGCGACTGGCGCTCGCGTCGCTTCAGCTTCCCCGACGCCGAAGGGCTGCGGCCGACGCCCGACCGCGTGCGCGAAACGCTGTTCAACTGGCTGATGCCCTACCTCTCCGGCGCGCGGGTGCTCGACCCGTTCACCGGCAGCGGCGCGCTCTATCTCGAGGCGCTGTCGCGCGGCGTCGGCATGGCGCTGGCGCTGGACCTCAACGCCAACGCCATCGCCAGCCTGCGCAAGCATCTGGAAACGCTGAATTGCGGCAACGGCCAGCTGCTGCAGAGCGATGCCCTGCGCTACCTGGAAACCCAGACGCCGACGCCGTTCGATCTGGTGTTCCTCGATCCGCCGTTCAACAAGAACCTGCTGCAACCGGCGTGCGCGCTGCTCGAAGACAAGGGCTGGCTGGCCGAGCGCGCCTGGATCTACACCGAAAGCGAAGCGGCGCCGTCGAGCCTCGGGCTGCCGGGCAACTGGCGTCTGCATCGCGAGAAGAAGGCCGGCAAGGTGTTTTACGCGCTGTGGGAGCGCACGGCCTGAGCAATTCAGGTGCCGCGGCTGACGCGCGGCACCCTGCGGTTCAGTAGAAGTCGACCGTCTGCCCGTCGCGGTCGAAAGCCAGGAAGCGACCAATATTGCCGGTCTCGATGGCACCGACCATCATCTTCAGCGGCTCCTCGGCGTCGTCCGCGCCGGGCGTGATGCCCGCCTGGCCCGGCAGGGCGGCGGCGAAGAACAGATCCCAAGCCACGCCGGTACGCTGCGATTCCTCGCGCAGCGCGGCGAAGCTGCTCAGTTCCTCGGGTAGTTTGTCGACGCAAAGCACCGGCTTGAGCGAGCCGCCGGCATTCTCCTCGAAGCGCTGGCGCTCCTCCTCGGTGGCATCGTCGGGCAGTTCCGCCGTGACGAAAACGAACAGCAGCCGCTGCGGCTCGCGTTCCTGCCGCGCGGCATTCAGGAGTTCATCGAACGGGGTGGTGGTCATGGCTTGGTTTCCAGGCTGCGAATTCACCGTGCACTGTTTACCCGCCGCGGCGCGCTGGCCATATCTCCAAAGGTGTACGTCCGCCGAAAGGCCGGCACCATTCAAGCCGCACATGGTGCTGTTCATCGCCCATCGCAGGCACTAACGTCGAGCCAACCCAAGCGCTGCGAGCAACCGTGACCGACCTCTTCCAACCCGCCTGGTGGCTGCCGGGGCCGCATCTGCAGACCCTGTGGAATCCATTCTTCCGCACCACGCCGACACTCGCGCGCCGGCGCGAACGGCTGTGGCTGGCCGACGGCGATTTCATCGACCTCGACTGGCACGGCCCGCACGACGCCACGGCGCCGCTGGTGCTGGTGCTGCATGGGCTCACCGGCTCGTCCAGCTCGCTTTACGTGCTGGGCCTGCAGCAACAGCTGGCCGCACGCGGCTGGGCCAGCGTGGCGATCAACTGGCGCGGCTGTTCGGGCGAGCCCAACCTGCTGCCGCGCGCCTACCATTCCGGCGCCAGCGACGACCTCGGCGAAGTCATCAACCACCTGCAGGCCAGCCGCCCGCTGGCGCCGCTGCACGCGGTCGGCTATTCGCTGGGCGGCAACGTGCTGCTCAAGTACCTGGGCGAAACTGCCGGCAGCTGCCCGCTGCGCAAGGCCGTCGCGGTGTCGGTGCCGTTTCGCCTGGACCAGTGCGCCGACCGCATTGGCCTGGGCTTCTCACGTGTTTATCAGGCGCATTTCATGAAGGCGATGGTCGCCTACGTGAAGGACAAGCAGCGGCTGTTCCGCGAACGCGACCTGCAGCAGCACCTGGCCACTCTCAGCGGCTTGGGCACGCTCGACGGCATGCGCACCTTCTGGGACTTCGACGGGCGCATCACCGCCCCGCTGCATGGCTACCGGGACGCCGAGGACTACTACCGGCGCGCGTCGAGCCGCTATTTCCTGCCCGACATCGCAATCCCGACGCTGCTGATCCAGGCCGCCGACGACCCCTTCGTGTTCCGCCACAGCGTGCCGGAAACCAGCGAACTGTCAGCGACCACCATGCTGGAATTGCACCCCCACGGCGGGCACGTCGGCTTCATCGAGGGCACGCCACGCCGTCCGAGCTACTACCTGGAGCGGCGCATTCCGCAGTGGCTGGCGGGTGCCTGAGCGATCTCAGCTGCCGAACGGCAGCTATGGCAGCACCCGGAACTTATCCAGCAGCACCGCGACATCCCCGGCCGCCTGCGGCGACACGAAGCCCACCTCCAATGCCAGCAACTGATAGATACCGCGGCGCAACTGCTCCGGACCGAGCTGCGCGGACGGCTCGCCGACGGTGCCGAGAAAGCGCACCCAGGAGGTGAGGATGATCCAGGCATTGAGCGCCAGCGCTTCGACCTCGGCGGGGCCCATGCGCAGGATGCCGGCGTCGACGAATCCCTGATAGATCGCCCTGGCGTTGTCCAGGCAACGCGCCGCAAAGGCGCGGTAGCGCTGCGCCAGCGCTTCATCGGCAGCGAGCAGCGCTTCCAGGTCGCGGTGCAGAAAACGGAATTCCCACATCGCCGCCAGCAACGCCTCGAGATAGACGACCTTGTCCGCTACCGTCAGCGCGCGTTGCGGCGGGCGCAGGAAGTCGTCGATGCGGGCCTCGTAACGCCTGAACAGCTCGGCAACGATCGCCTGCTTGTTGGCGAAGTGGTAGTACAGGTTGCCCGGCGATATGCCCAGGTGCGCAGCGATGTGATTGGTACTGACGCCGCGCTCGCCTTGGGCATTGAACAGCTCGAGGCTGGCATCGAGGATGCGGTCGCGGGTCTTTGCTCGGGGCGCCATGGGCGGGTCGGTCTCGTGGAGTCTGCGAGGGTGCAACGGTACAGCCCCGCACCAGCGCAGGCGAGTCGCATTGACACTTTAGAGCAATTACTCTAGAAAACACTCTCTCGCCGCCCTCAGGAGCCGCCATGCCTGTCGAAACGCCCGCTGCGCACGTGCCGCTCACCGCTGAGCACTTGCAGCAGATCCTCGCCGATCAGCGCAGCGCCTGCGCCGCCGCACCGATGCCCGACGCGCAGAGCCGTCGGCAATGGCTGGACGCGCTGCGCGAGGTGCTGACGGGCAACCAGCAGGCGCTGATCGAGGCCATCTCGGCGGACTTCGGCAACCGCTCGGCCGACGAGACGCTACTGGCCGAGATCATGCCGAGCCTGCATGGCATCCGTTACGCCCGCCGCCATCTGCGTGGCTGGATGAAACCATCGCGCCGCCGCGTCGGGCTGGCGTTCCAGCCGGCCAGCGCGCGGGTGATCTACCAGCCGCTGGGCGTGGTCGGCATCATCGTGCCGTGGAACTACCCGCTGTACCTGGCCATCGGCCCGCTGGTTGGCGCACTCGCCGCTGGCAACCGGGTGATGCTGAAGATGAGCGAATCGACCCCGGCCACCGGTGCGCTGCTCCAGCGGCTGCTGGCGCAGGTCTTCCCGGAGAATCAGGTGGCCGTAGTGCTCGGCGATGTCGAGGTCGGCAAGGCCTTCGCGCGGCTGCCGTTCGATCATCTGCTGTTCACCGGCTCGACGCACATCGGTCGCGACGTGATGCGCGCCGCTGCGGACAATCTGACGCCGGTGACGCTGGAGCTGGGCGGCAAATCGCCGGCCATCGTCTCGGCGACGGTGCCGCTGGCCGACGCCGCCGAGCGCATCGCCTTCGGCAAGACGCTTAATGCGGGGCAGACCTGCGTCGCACCGGACTACGTGCTGGTGCCGCGCGCACGTCTGGACGACTTCGCCGACGCCTACCGCGCGGCGGTGCGCCGTCTGCTGCCGAAGCTCGCGGACAACCCGGACTACACCGCGATCATCAACGCCCGCCAGCTCGCCCGCCTGCAGGACTATCTGGACGACGCACGCAGCAAGGGCGCCCGCGTGCTGCCGCTGTTCGAGGACTGCGCCCCGGGCCGCCTCGCGCACCACCTGCTGCTCGACGTCAACGAGCACATGCGCGTGATGCACGAGGAAATCTTCGGCCCGCTGCTGCCGCTGGTGCCCTACGACGATCTCGACGCCGCCATCGCCTACGTCAATGCCCGGCCGCGGCCGCTGGCGCTGTACTTCTTCGGCTACGACCGCGCTGAGCAGCAGCGCGTGCTGCAGGGCACGCTGTCCGGCGGCGTGTGCCTCAACGACACCCTGCTGCACGTCGCCCAGGACGACCTGCCGTTCGGCGGTGTCGGCGCCTCGGGCATGGGGCACTATCACGGGCACGAGGGCTTCCTGACCTTCAGCAAGGCGCGCGGGGTGTTCAGCAAGCCGCGCCTGAACGCGGCACGCCTGATCTATCCACCCTACGGCAAGTGGTGGCAGAAGCTGCTCTACCGCCTGCTGGTGCGCTGATGAGCGACCTGCCGCTGAATCGCCGCGGGCTGCTGCGCATCGGCTTGCTCGGCGGCACGCTGCTGGCCACCTCGGGCCTGGCCGCCAGCCTGAGCGGCTGCAGTCGCGAGCTGGCGGCGGCGAACTTCAGCCTGTTGCGGCCCAGTGACCTGCCGCTGCTGCGGCGGCTGATTCCCGTGCTGCTGACCGGTGCGGTGGCAGCGCCGGACGCGCCGGCGGTGGTCGAGGGCACGCTGAGCAGCCTCGACCGCAACCTGCAGCAGCTGTCGCCGGCGCTGGCCGCGCAGGTGCTGCAGCTGTTCGACCTGCTCAGCCTGCCATTGACCCGCGGCCCGCTGACCGGCATCTGGGCCAGCTGGGAAGCGGCGAGCGATCAGGCCATGCAGGATTTCCTGCAGCGCTGGCAGAACGCTCCGCTGGCGCTGCTGCGCCAGGGCCACGCCGTCCTGCTGCAGCTGGTGCTGATGGCCTGGTACGGCCGGCCCGAAGCCTGGGTGCATTGCGGCTACCCCGGCCCGCCCACGGTCTGACCCTCTGGAGCTAACGATGCCCGTCCCCGACCTCTTCGCCGCCGGCCTCGCCCGTGGCTGGCAGACCCACGATGGCTCGCGCCTCGCCGGCGACCTCACGCTGGAGGCAGACATCGCCATCATCGGCAGCGGCGCCGGCGGCGCCACCAGCGCGGAAATCCTCAGCGCAGCCGGCTTCAAGGTGCTGCTGATCGAAGAAGGCCCGCTGCGCACCAGCGGCGACTTCGATCTGCAGGAACCGCGCGCCTACCGGTCGCTGTACCAGGAAGGCGTCGGGCGGATGAGCAAGGACGGCGCCATCACCATCCTGCAGGGCCGCGCGGTAGGCGGCACTACGCTGGTGAACTGGACCTCGAGCTTCCGCACACCGCCGCAGACGCTCGAACACTGGGCCCACGAACATGCCGTCAGCGGCCTTTCCGCGGAGCAACTGGCGCCCTGGTTCGCGCGCATGGAAGAGCGCCTGGGCATCGCGCCGTGGGCCATGCCGCCGAATGCCAACAACGCGGTGCTGCAACGTGGCTGCGAACGCCTCGGCTATCGCTGGGCGGTGATTCCGCGCAACGTGCGCGGCTGCTGGAACCTCGGCTACTGCGGCATGGGCTGCCCGACCAACGCCAAGCAGTCGATGCTGGTCACCAGCATTCCGGCACTGCTCGATCACGGTGGCGAACTGCTCTATCTGGCGCGCGCCGAGCGCCTGCGGATCCGCGCCGGGCGCATCGAAGGGCTCGACTGCGTCGGCATGGATGCGCGCGGCGTGGCGCCCAGCGGCCGGCGGATTCACATCAAGGCGCGGCACTACGTGCTGGCCGGCGGCGGCATCAACAGCCCGGCGCTGCTGCTGCGCTCCGCCGCGCCGGACCCGCACGGGCGCGTCGGCAAACGCACCTTCCTGCACCTCACCAACTTCTGCGCGGCGCAGTTCGACGAAGTCATCAACCCGTTCTACGGTGCGCCGCAGTCGATCTACTCGGATCACTTCCAGTGGCGCGACGGCGCGCGTGGTCGCATGTCCTACAAGCTCGAAGTGCCGCCGCTGCATCCGGCACTGGCCGCGACCCTGTTCGGTCGCTTCGGCGTCGACAACGCCCTGCGCATGGCGCAGCTGCCGCACACCCACGCGATGATCGCGCTGCAGCGCGACGGCTTTCACCCGGACAGCGCCGAAGGCCAAGTCGAGCTGCGCGGCGACGGCACGCCGGTGCTCGACTACCGCATGACCGCCTACAGCTGGGACGGCATCCGCCGCGCCTTCCACAGCATGGCCGAGATCCAGTTCGCCGCCGGCGCCCGCGCCGTACTGCCGCTGCATGCCGATGCGGACTATGTGCAGACGCCGCGCGCGGCGCGCGAACTGATTGATCGACTCGATCTCGCGCTCTACCGCACGCGGCTCGGCAGCGCGCACGTGATGGGCGGCTGCGCGATGGGTGACGATCCGCGCCAGGCGGTGGTCGACAGCCGCGGACGCCATCATCAGCTGGAGAACCTGTCGGTTCACGACGGCTCGCTGTTCCCCACCAGCATCGGTGCCAACCCGCAGCTGTCGATCTACGCGCTGTGCGCGAAATTCGCCAGCCAGCTCGGCGAAGACTTGCAGAACGCCTGAGATCGGCAGGTTATCCGCGCAGATCGCCACACGACCATTGAGACTTTACGCTGCCGACATGCAGCCGCTACCATCCACACCCCCACGCCTGCGTCAGGACGCCGCGATGAATCGAGTGTTGTATCCGGGAACCTTCGATCCCATCACCATGGGCCACGCCGATCTGGTGGAGCGCGCTTCCCGGCTGTTCGATCATGTGATCATCGCCGTGGCAGCCAACCCGAAGAAGAACCCGCTGTTCCCGCTGGAACAACGCGTCGAGCTGGCCCGCGAAGTCACCAAGCACCTGCCGAACGTCGAGGTCATGGGCTTCTCCACGCTGCTGGCGCATTTCGTCCGCGAGCAGAACGCCAATGTGCTGCTGCGCGGCCTGCGCGCGGTGTCCGACTTCGAGTACGAGTTCCAGCTGGCCAACATGAACCGCCAGCTGGCGCCGGAGGTCGAGAGTCTGTTCCTCACGCCGTCGGAGAAGTACTCCTATATTTCCTCCACGCTGGTGCGCGAGATCGCCTCGCTCGAGGGCGACGTCTCCAAGTTCGTCCATCCGGCGGTGATGGACGCGCTCAAGGCGCGCTTCGGCCAGCGCTGAGGCAACCGCCGGTGGGCAGCAGGCCCACCGATGCGGCACAATTGCGCGTCGTTATCTGCTGTGCCGCGGCCTGAGCCGTGGCAGGAGTTCGCTGGATGTCCCTGAAAATCACCGATGACTGCATCAACTGCGACGTGTGCGAGCCCGAGTGCCCGAACGGCGCGATTTCCCAGGGCGAGGAAATCTACGTCATCGATCCCAACCTCTGCACCGAATGCGTCGGTCACTATGACGAGCCGCAGTGCCAGCAGGTCTGCCCGGTCGACTGCATCCCGCTCGACGAAAACAACGTCGAGAGCAAGGACGAGCTGATGCAGAAGTACCTGATCATCACCGGCAAGGCCTGATGCCCGCGGTGCGGCCGGCTCGCCGACGCGCACTGCGCGAGGGCGTGCGGGCCTATCTCGCCGCCTTCCTGCTGTTCTCCTTCTGCGCCCAGGCGCAACCGCCGGCTCAGGGCGCCGTTGCCACCGCACATCCGCTGGCCAGCGCAATCGGCCGGGAAATTCTCCAGGCCGGCGGTAACGCCTTCGATGCCGCCGTGGCGGTCAGTGCCGCGCTGGCGGTGGTCGAGCCCTATGGCTCGGGCCTCGGCGGCGGTGGCTTTTTCCTCCTGCGCGAAGCCGGCGAACCGGCTCGTTTCAGCTTCCTCGACGCCCGCGAGCGCGCACCGCTGGCGGCCACTCCCGATCTGTATCTGCGCAACGGCGAGGTGCAGCGCAAGCTGTCGCTGGATGGTGCGCTGGCGGCGGCGATTCCCGGCACCCCGGCGGCGCTGACGGAACTGTCGCAGCAGCGCGGCCGGCTACCGCTGGCGCAAACCCTGGCGCCGGCCATCGCCCTGGCACGCGACGGCTTCAGCGTCGATGCGGTCTACCGCCAGCGCGCCAGCTGGCGTCTCGATGCGCTACGCGCCGATGCCGAAAGCGCACGGCTGTTCCTCCGCGACGGCGAGTTGCCGGCCGAAGGCCAGCGCCTGCGTCAGCCGGAGCTGGCCGCCAGCCTCGAACGCCTGGCACGCGAAGGTCGTGACGGCTTCTATCGCGGCGAGCTGGCCGAGCGTCTGGTGCAGGGCGTGCGCGCCGCCGGCGGCATCTGGACGCTGCGGGATCTAGCCGAATACCAGACTGTCGAGCGCGCGCCACTGCGTTTCCCGCTGGCCGAAGGCCGCGAGCTGATCGGCGCACCGCCGCCCTCGGCCGGCGGCGTGATCCTCGCGCAGAGCCTGGGCATGCTCGAACGCCTGTCCTGGCGCGAAGCTGCGCCGGTGCAGCGCAGCCATCTGGTGGTCGAAGCGCTGCGCCGCGCCTATCGCGACCGCAGCCTGCTGGGCGATCCCGACTTCGTCCGCGCGCCTCTGCAGCGGCTGCTGTCAGCGGACTACCTGCAGACGCTGGCGGCCGGCATCGATCCGGCGCGCGCCACGCCGAGCAGCGCCCTGCCGCCGGCGCCACGCTGGCGCGAGGGCGAGCACACCACCCACTTCGCGGTGATCGATACCGAAGGCAACGCGGTGGCGGCCACCCTCTCGCTGAACATGATGTTCGGCGCCGCGTTCACCGTGCCCGGCACCGGCGTGCTGCTCAACGACGAAATGGACGACTTCGCCGCCGACATCGCCGGCAGCAATGCCTATCAGCTCAAGGGCAGCAGCGCCAACGCGATTTCCGGCGGCAAGCGCCCGCTGTCGAGCATGAGCCCGACCTTCATCGAGAGCGCCAGCGAGTTCACCAGCTTCGGCACGCCCGGCGGCAGCCGCATCCCGAGCATGGTGCTGCTGTCGGTGCTGGCCTACCTGGACGGCGAGCCGGTATCCGCCTGGCCGGCAGCACCGCGTTATCACCATCAGTACCTGCCCGACGTGCTGCAGTACGAGGCCGCCACCTTCAGCCCGGCGCAACTGCAGGCGCTGCGCGCGCTCGGCCACCAGCCGAAGCTGATCGAGCGCGATTACGGTAACCAGCAGGTGCTCTACTGGAACAAGCGCAGCGGCGCAGTCGACGCCGCCAGCGATCCGCGCGGCATCGGCCGGGCGCTCCTGGTTCGCCGCTCAGGGCCGCTGAATGATCGGTCCGTCGTCGTCGGTCGACAGCTGGCGCAGCTGGCGGATCGGCTCCTGCCCGTCGGCCAGCAACAGAGCGTTGCGCAGGCTCTGGATGATGCGGCTGGCGTAGCCCAGGTCGTTCATCAGCGAGCTGGTCTGCAGACCGTCCAGGTCGTGGTTGCGCACGGCGACGAACAGGCGCTTGCGAAACGCACCGTCGAATTCGGCGGCCCGCTCGTCGACCCACTGCAGCCGCTCGCGCCAGCGCTCCTCCGGCAGCGCCGAATGGGTCAGCGCACGAATCTCGCGCAGTGCCTCGAGCAGATGCCGGCGCAGCTCGACGTACGAGCGGCGCACCGTCGAGGCCTCCTGGCGCAGGTAGTGACCGAGGTTTTTCTGCAGGTGCTTGGCGTCCTTGACCGCATCCACCAGCTGCAGCGCAGCGATCTGGCCGCTCAGCCAGAACGTCTGGTGCTGCTCGTCCAGCGGCACCTCGAGGCGGCCCATGAAGCTCAGCAGGTCGGCGTACACACCCTTGATGTGGCGCTGGTAGAGCTGCTCGGCATCCAGCGCACCGGGCTCCGGCGGCGCGGCCATCAGGGCGTCATCGATGCGTCCCTGGCGCATCAGCTGGTCCACCGGCAGGAACAGCGCATGGCAGATCACTTCCAGGCTCAGCCGGGTCATGTGCTGCAGCTCCTGCGCCACCGCACAGGTGGCGGCATCCGCCGAATCCAATGCGCGGGCGTTGAGGTAACGCGCGCGGGTGCGCTGCTGCGGTTCGTCCGGCTGCGCCAGCTCGGTGATCAGCACCGTCGGCTCGACCCGATCGGGCAAGAGGCGAATCAGCAGCGCTGCCAGGCGCGCCTGCCACGGCCAGAACAGCAGCACGCCCAACCCGTTGAACAGCGAGTGGAACAGCGCCAGCTGCAGCAGCACGTTGTCGCCCAGGCCCACCGCCTCCACCAGCCAGCGCACCAGCGCGGTCAATGGCAGCAGCAGGACCAGCGCCACCAGCGCCGTGAGCGCATTGAACAGCACGTGCGCCAGCGCCAGACGCTGCCCGCTGCGGTTGCCGCCGAGCGAACCGACGAAGGCGGTGGTGACGCTGCTGCCGACGTTGGCGCCGATGGCGATGGCCAGTGCAGGGCCGAGCGTCAGCTGGCCGGCACCAAGCGCGGCGAGCGTCAGCATCAGCGTTGCGTGACTGGACTGCAGCACCACCGTGGCGGCCAGGCCGATGCCGACGAACAGCAGCTGGCCGATCAGCCCCTCGGCCTGGTAGGCCGACATGTCCACGTCGCTGCCGAAGCTGGAGAAGCCGTCCTTGATCTGATCGATGCCGAGGAAGATGAAGGCGATCCCCAACACGATGCGCCCGGCCGCCTTGCCCTTGTCGCCGAGGAAGCTCGCCAGCACACCGAACACCAGCAACGGCAGCGCCAGCGGCGCCAGGCTGAGATTGTGCCCGGCCAGCGCCAGCAGCCAGATGCCGCTGGTGGCGCCGAGATTGGCGCCGAACAGGATCGGGATGCCGCCGGCCAGCTTGATCAGCCCGGTACTGATGAAGGCGATGGTCAGCAGCGACACCAGCGTGCTCGACTGCAGCAGCATGGTGCCGCCGACGCCGAACAGCAGCCCCTTGAACGGCGTCGCGGTGGTCCGCGCCAACAGCTGTTCGAGCTTGCCACCGGCCAGCTGGCGCAGCCCTTCCTCCAGGCACTGCATACCGAACAGGAACAGCGCCAGGCCGGCGCACAGCTCCAGCCAGGGCTGGCTGCTCCAGAACGCTGCCCCGAGCAGAAGGCTCCCCGCCACGATCAGGAATGTCCTGACGTGCTTCTTGAACGTGCCCATGTGTACTTTTCGTTACCTGCCGCGTGCCATAGGGAAAGAACCGGCGGAGCCGGTCACATAGGGATGGTCGCCGCTGCAGCACCGGCGTGCGACCGCCGGGCATTCTAGGGGATTCGCCATGCGGCGACGATGCCTCGCCGAGATGGCGGGCCGGGGCGGGGTTCGTCAGGAGAATGCAGCCTGCAGGGCAGGCTGCGCGATGCGGAATTTCAGGATTACGCGGAACGAGCGCCCCGCGCCATCGGCATCAGTAAGGGCTTTGCGAAGTGGTGCAACCCAGGCAGCGCACGAAGGCCTCGCGCGCCGGGTCGCCGACCAGTGCCTGGCCGGCTTCCTTGACGTTGCCGCCGAGCGCGGTGAACGGCAGGCTGACGACGAACGCGACAGCGCCGACCAGCGTCGCGCCGATCAGCAGCGGACGGGCGACGACCAGGTCGCCGATCATGGCGAACGCCGGCGGTGCCTCGACCGTGTAGGTCGGATCGCCACTGGCATTCTGCGTGACTGTTTCCGCCTGTGCCGGCATTGCCAGCAGGCCGGTGGTCAGAGCCAAGACAACAGCGGTGGAGCGGAACAGATTCATGGTGTGGTCCTTCAGCTGTGCGAAACGCGGCATTTTCAAGTTGTGCCGGCCACTATAGCAGTGGCCGCTGCCTCGCGAGCGTGAACGCCGTCAACGCGCCGCGCAGCGATCAGCGCTGGCAACGACTGCAATAGACGCTGGCGCGCTGGCCGAGGCGAACCTCGCGCAGCGTCGTGCCGCAGTGCTTGCAGAATTCGCCGCCGCGCCCGTAGACGAACAGCTCCTGCTGAAAGTAACCCGGCTTGCCGTCGCCGCCGACGAAATCGCGCAGCGTGGTGCCACCGCGCTCGATGGCCAGCGCCAGGATGCGCTTGATCTCGTCCGCCAGCTTCAGATAGCGCGCCCGCGAGATGCCACCGGCCGGGCGGCGCGGGTCGATGCCAGCGGCGAATAGCGCCTCGCTCGCATAGATGTTGCCGACGCCGACCACCACCGCGTTGTCCATGATGAATGGCTTGACCGCCATGCTGCGCCCGCGCGACAGCTGGAACAGCCGTTCGCCGTCGAAGCCCTCGCTCAGCGGTTCCGGGCCGAGGCTGGCGAGCAGTACGTGGTTGAGCGGATCGTCGCTCCACAGCAGAGCGCCGAAGCGCCGCGGATCGGTATAGCGCAGCGCCTGACCGGATTCGAGCAGCAGATCGACATGCTCGTGCTTGGCCGGCGGCAACGCGCCCTTGACCAGCCGCAGGCCGCCGGACATGCCCAGGTGCGCGATCAGCGTGCCGGCCTCGAAGCGGATCAGCAGGTACTTGGCGCGGCGTTCGACCGCCTCGATGCGCTGCCCCGACAGGCGCACATCCAGGTCCTCGGGAATCGGCCAGCGCAGCCGCCGCTCGCGCACGATCACCCGACTGACGCGCTGACCGACGAGATGCGGGGCGATACCGCGACGAGTGGTTTCGACTTCGGGAAGTTCGGGCATGGCGGCGGAGCGGGGGCGAGGTAAAGGGAACGCATCCTAGCATGGGCCGCCGGCGCCGCCCGGCCGGGACTGGCGAACTTTCGTGCACGTGCGTGTCCGAAATCAGGTGCCCCGCACATCGCGGGCGAATCGACGGAGGCAGCCCATGAGCCAACCCCTCACAGGCAAACGCGTGGCAATTCTGGTGACCGATGGCTTCGAGCAGACGGAACTGACCGGTCCGCGCGAGGCGCTGGAAAACGCCGGCGCGCGCGCCGACATCGTCGCGCCGAAGAACGGCGAAGTGACCGGCTGGAACCACACCACGCCGGCCACCAAGTTCCATGTCGACCAGACTTTCGACGCCATCCGCATCGCCGATTACGACGCCGTGCTGCTGCCCGGCGGCGTGGTCAATTCCGACACCATCCGCACCGAGGCCACGGCCCAGCGGCTGGTGCGCGAGGCGGCGCAGGCGGGCAAGCCAATCGCGGTGATCTGCCACGGCAGCTGGCTGCTGATCTCCGCCGGGCTGGTCAAAGACCGGCGCATGACTAGCTGGCCCTCGCTCGCCGACGACTTGCGCAACGCCGGCGCCGAGTGGGTCGACGAGCCGGTGGTGGTCGATGGCGGACTGATCAGCAGCCGCAAGCCCGACGACATCCCAGCCTTCAGCAGCGCGCTGATCGAGGCGCTGCAGACGGCCTGAAGCGCACGGCTGGCGCGCTTTTCATGTCGCCGGAGCACGGCTCGTTTAGAATGCCCGTCTTTTTCCGGGAGCCCCGCCAATGACC